>WNFV01003038.1_pt1 | contig 21724 bp, 18 predicted proteins | sample 5400101 | NCBI WGS metagenome assembly WNFV01 (sample SAMN13153361, study PRJNA577476) | soil metagenome | isolation source: 115 cm soil or saprolite under grassland replicate 1 | place: USA:California | collected 2016-06-15 | reverse complement strand
GACCGTGCCGATCGAGCCGGTCGGACAGGCGACGAGCGCCATCATCGACCGCGCCCGCTCCTCCTCCTGCCCGGGCTGCCGTCCCACGTAGGAGCAGCCGTCGCCTTCCACGAAGACGCGCGGCTCGATCCGACGGCAGGTGTCGCAGTCGATGCAGGTCGAGTCGACGTAGAAATCCCCGGATACGTTCTCGGGGAGCCGTTGAGCAACGTTCGCCATCGATCAGATCCGGTCGAGCTCCTCGATCGTCCGCTCGTTGTGGACGTTGCCGGTGTTCAAGGTCGTCTTCGGCTCGAAGAGGATGACATGCGCCTCTTCCGTCGCCACCGGGCAGTGCTCCATGCCTTTCGGAACGATCACGAACTCGTTTTCTTCCAGGGCCAGGTCGCGGTCCCGGAAACGCATCGTGAACCGGCCTTTGATCACCAGGAACATCTCGTCTTCGTTCTCGTGCCGGTGCCAGACGAAGTCGCCCTGGAACTTCACGAGCTTCACGTAGGACTCGTTGACCTCGCCGGCAATCTTCGGGCTCCACTGCTCCGTGAACTCCGCGAATTTCTCGGCCAGGTTCACCTTGCGAACCTCCATTCCTCACATCCTTTCGGGTTCCGGAATTCCCAGGAGCTCCAGCAGCTGCGACATGGCGCGCCGGAAGATCCGCGCGACCGCGAGCCGGCGCGCACGCGCCGCCGCGTCCTTCTCGGTGACGATCGGCTGGCGGTGATAGAAGTGGCTGAAAGCCTGCGCCAGGCCGAAGGCGTGGCGCGCGATCGTCGAGAGCTCGAGCGAATCGACGGCGCGCTCGGCCACCTCCGGGATCGTCGCAGCGTCGAGTACGAGCGCCCAGAGGTCGTCGTCCCAGCCGTCGGCGGCGTCGGGAGGTCTCGCCGCCGTATGCCCGAGACCGCGCTCCTCGAGCTTTCGGAAAATGTTGTCGGCGCGTACGAGCGAATACTGGAGGTAAGGCCCGGTGTCCCCTTCGAAGTTGAGTGCCTCGTCGAAGTCGAAGGCGATCAGCTTGTTCTTCCCGAACTTCAGCAGGAAGTAGCGGAGAGCGCCGACTGCGATCGCACGCGCGTCCTCTTCCGCCGCCTGGTTCGCTTCCGCGCGGCGCGACGCGATCTCCCTGCGCGATCGCTCGAGGAGGAGCTCGACCAAGTCGTCGATCTTGACCCCGAGCCCCTTGCGGCCGGACATCTCGACGAACGGCTTCTTCTCGTCTTCCGGGCTCAGGCGATATTCCTCCTCGAACCGCTCCGCGAGGTCGCGGGCTGCGCGGGGAGTGAGCGCGACCGTCTCATAGGAAAAATGGACGCTCTCGTCGGCCTCGCGTGGATGTCCCAGCACCCGGAGCCCTTCCCGCACGACCTTCTGGAGGTAGGACTGTCGCACATCGATGACGTTGATAACCGAAGCGGCTTTTCCGAACTCGGGAGATCCCACCACGCCGGCCCCGTGCGCGGTGCGCCAGAGCGGCCGCGCCCGAACCTTTCGAGGGATCTCGTTCTCCTCGACCGCACCGGTATTCCAGTCGGGGTGGAAGGGCTCGTAGGCGAAATCCACGCCGAGCAGCCCGAACTTCCAGAGCTGGTACGCGATGTCCTTCGCGGTGTAAGTCACGGTGCCGTTCGAGCGCACGAGGATCTTGTCTGGCTCGTCCATCCCGGCGAACTCGGGTGAGTCGGTCAAGCGCAGCACCCAGCAGCCGGCATGCCGTCCCTCTTCCTCGAGAACGACCGCGCCGGATTCCTTCAAGAGCTCGAACGCCCGGCTCCAGAAGTGCCGGCGCAGGATGTCGCTCTCGCGCGGGAGGAGATCGTAGGAAATGCCGAGCCGGCCCATCGTCGCGAGGTGCGCGGAGACGATGGCTTCCGAGAGGACTTCGGCGATGCGGGCGGTCACGTTGTCCGCGTGCTCGATCGCGTGGAGCGCCTGCGCGCGCCACTCGAGCGCCTCGGCGTCCTGCTCGTAGACGCGAGAGACCTCCGCGTACACGTCCCAGCAGAGATACGCGAGTCCCTTCGGGTGACGGGAACCGTCGGGCAGCGGCTCGCCGCGGATCGCGCGGCGGATGTCTTCCTCCGATGCGACCCCCTTCAACCGGGTCAGGCCCGCCACCACGTCGGCGACCTGGACCCCCGTGTCGTCCAGATAGTTCTGGATCTCGACCGAGTGGCCGAGGAAGGAGAGCGTTCGCGCGAGCACATCACCCAGGACCGCGTTGCGCAGGTGACCGATGTGTGCCGCTTTGTTCGGGTTGATGTTGGTGTGCTCGACGATGATTTTGCCCGGGCGCGCGGGGGGTGCCGAGGGCTCCTCGAGCATGGCGGCGACGAAGCGCCCGCGATCGAGAAAGAAGTTGAGATAGCCGCCTCCTTCGACGCGCACTTCCCGTACACCATCGGGGAGCGCGACCGCCCCGGCGAGCTCCGCGGCGATCGCCCGCGGCGCCTTGCGGAGGGTCTTCGCGAGATCGAAAGCTGCCGGAGAAGCGAGATCACCCAGCGGAAGCGAAGGAGGACGCTCGAGCACGACGCGCTCGGGACGGACGCCCCACAGGCGCTCCGTGGCTTGTACGACGGCGCCGGCAATATCCGCACGGATCGTTTCGAGAGAAAGGGCGGCGCTCATGGGCGGGGCAGTATAAAGGTGGCAATAAGCACGCGCTGTCCGGCGTTACCATGACCTCGATGGAAACCATCGTCCGCTCCGTCGCGATCGAGACGAGCGCGTCCGACGCGTTCGACGCGTTCACGCGCGTCGGAGAGCTTCTCTCCTGGTGGTGTGAAGGCGCTCTCGTCGGCCGCCGAGAAGGAGGCAACTGGGCGGTCGGATTCACCGACGATCGCGGCGGGACCGCCGCGACGATCATGGGCAAGATCGAGACGTACGAGCCGGGGCAACGGCTCGCAGTGCGTGACATCTCCTACGAACGCCCGACGAAGGAGCCGCTCGAAGGGCTCTCCTTCCTGCTGACGTTCGTCGAGCGGGACGGGATGTGCCTCGTCACCGTCGAGCAGGCGATTCCCGACGCCGGCCCCGCCTACGAGCGGTACCACGGCGAGGCCGGGTCGGGCTGGGAAGAGAGGTTCGCCGACCTGAAGCGATACCTCGAGGGCCCCCGCCGCCGCCGCGTGTTGATCGAGGCAGGCCTTCCGGAAAACTGAAGAGAGCGGAAAGCTCTAGAATCGGCCCGGTGGAAACCGAACTCGCCCCCTGCATCCGGTGCGGCGGCACCGGTTGGGTTCTCGAGGCGATCGAAGGCCGCAAACAGGCGCATCCTTGCTCCTGCCGCACGCAACGACTCGCGAAGGAGAGGCTCGACGCGGCGTGCATTCCCGAACGGTACCGTGACGACAACTTCGCGAACTTCAACGATCGAACCCCGGAGCTCGCTCGGGCAAAAGAAATCGCCCGGGAGTTTGCGGAGTCGTACCCTGCAGTCGAGTCCGGTCTGCTCCTGGTCGGGCCGGCAGGTCTCGGCAAGACTCACCTCGCCTGCGCCATCCTCTCCGAGCTCGTGCTCACGAAAGGCGTCTCCGCCCTCTATGCGGATTTCTCCGACCTCCTCCTCCGGATTCAGACCAGTTTCCGCCCCGATGCGGATACGTCCAAGGAGTCGGTCCTCAGCCCATACGCCGACGCGGAGCTGCTCGTCTTAGACGAGCTCGGCGCTTCGAAGCCGCACCCGTGGGTGCTGGACGTGCTCTACAACCTTCTCAACACGCGCTATAACCGGAAGCGGATCACAATCGCGACGTCGAACTTCGAGGACGAGCCGGACTCGGTCTCCGGCGAAAAGGAAAAGCTCGAGGACCGCATTGGCTACCGCCTCCGCAGCCGCCTCTACGAGATGTGCACGCTGGTCGCGCTGCGCGGAAAGGACTACCGAAAAGAGGTCCTCGGCACGCACGTCCGGTCCCGCTTTTGAGCCGCCGGGGATTCTTTCCCGGCGCGTCGCTCTTCCTTCTCGCGGTCGCGGGGATGATCGGCTGCGCGACCGCTCCTCCCGCGACGCCGGCGGAGAAGGAGCCGGCGCCGGCAGCCGCCCCCGAGCGCCGGGCGCGCCACGGCGCATCGGCCCCGATTCCGGTTCCGACCCCGTCGACCCCGAGCGGAGTCCTGTACCGCGTCGGGTTGAAGAGCGACCTGCCCGAGCTGTCGTACGGAGCTGCGGGAGAGCCGTGGGTCGTCGTTTCCGCCGGGCACGCGGAGCTCCTTCGCGGTCCCATCCTGTTTCGTCCCGAGAGCGCCCCAACCGGGGCACCGCGTTACTCCGTCCAGGCCGCCGCCTTCTCGCAGGAAGAGCCGGCGCGGCGCGCCCTGGAGAAGCTCTCGGCGGATCTTCAGGTCTCCGGATCGGTCGCGTTCTCGGCGGAGCGCGGGGTCTATCGCGTTCTCCTCGGAGGCTTCGACGCACGGGGTGAAGCGGAAGCGTTCGCAACGAAAATCCGAGACTCCGGACGGGAAGCGATCGTGTTCGAGGGAACGCCCCGCGGGAACGGGCCAGCGAGCGCCGCGGTCATCGGCGTCACCCCCGAGGACGGCTCGCGGCGTCGCCTCGCTTCGCCCGTCGAGATCTACCCCGCGCCGCCCGGGCCCGGCGTTTCCGGCAACGTCTCGGTCGATGAGAAGCCCTATCGGGGGAGCCTCCTCGTCTCGACGAACCCGCGGGGCACGCTGAACCTGGTCAATCGCGTGGACCTCGACCAATACCTGTACGGAGTCGTACCGGCGGAAATGGGCCCGAAACGCTACGACGAGATCGAGGCGTTGAAGGCGCAGGCAGTCGCGGCGAGGACGTACGCGCTCGCGCATCGCGGGCAGTTCGAGTTGGAAGGCTACGACCTTTGCGCGACGCCGAAGTGCCAGGCCTACGCCGGTTTCTCGGCGGAGGACCCGCTTTCGAGCGGCGCGGTGGACTCGACCCGGGGCCTGGTCCTCGCCTCCGGCGGGACTTTTGCGGACGCCCTCTTCGTCTCGACCTGCGGCGGCCGGACGGAGAACGTCGAGAACGTCTTCGTCGGCGAGGCCGCGCCTTACCTCGTCTCGGTCGACTGTGGCGAGCTTTCGACGACGACGCTCGCCGGCGCGCGGCCGCGCCGGACGCCGCCGTCCGGATGGAGCGGACTCGAGTGGCGCGGCGAAGTTCTCGCGCATCATTCCTCGCGGCGGCGGGGGGGACGCGCGGCCTGGGTCGAGACCGCCCTGCGCTGGGCAGGGATCGACCGGAAGGGGGCACCCGCGGCTTCGCTCGCGGCGGCTTCGGTCTATCCCTCGATCGTGCAGGATTTCGAGCTCGCGGACGCCCGTGCCCTCCACCTGGGCGGCCGGGAGCAGAGGTACTACTCGGAATCGCCGTCGGCGACCGGCCGTTTGACCGGTGCCGCCCGCGACGCCTATGCGTTTCTGCTCCGCTTTCGCCTGGGTGCCGGCGAGCCGCTGCCGCCGCCCGGCCGGCATCTTTCGGAGGAGGAGTATGCCGGTCTCCTCTTCTCGGCGGCGGTGCGCCTGCTCGGGGTCACGGAAGTCTCGGGCAAGTTCCTCTCGCGCGAAGGCGCCAACGTCTGGGCGAAGACGGCGGAAGGCCGGGTCGGGCTGCCTGTCGATCCGGATCTACCCCTCGCGCGGCGCGTCGGCGACCGTTGGTTCGCGTCGTCCTCCCTGACGCTGCGCGCCGGCGACCGGCTGCGCTGGTGGAAGCGGGGGAGCCAGGTGCTCGCGGTCTGGGTCGAGCTCGATCCTGCGGGTCCTTCCTTCGAGCGCGATTCTTCCTGGACCGAATGGGTCCGGCGCACCTCCGGCCGCGAGCTCGCGCGGCGGATGTCGGCGCGGGTGGCGGGAACCGAAGTGCGCGATCTCGTAATCACCAAGAGGAGCCCTTCTGGTCGAGTCGTCGAGATGCGCGTCGTGACCGACACTGCCGAGATCACCTTGAAGGGGTTCGACGTCCGGCAGGCGCTCGAAGTTCCCGAGATGCTGTTCACGTTTTCGAGAACGAGAGGTCCGCAGGGAGAGATCGAGTACGTCTTTCTCGGTCGCGGCTGGGGACACGGGGTCGGGCTCTGTCAGAACGGCGCCTACGGAATGGCGCTCTCGGGATCGAGCTACGACGCCATCCTGCGCCACTACTATCCGGGGGTCGAGATCGTCGCGGCGTCGACCGTGAAAGCGTCGGCGCGGCCGTCGCTGCGATAGGCTCCCGCGCTAGAATTTCGAGATGAGCGCCGTTCTGACGTCCGAGCAGCAGGCGATCCGCCAGGCAGCCCGGGAGTTCGCCGATCACGAGATCCGGCCCCACGTCCTGGAGTGGGACGAGGCGCAACGCTTCCCGCGGGAAGTCTTCCGCAAGCTGGGGGAGCTCGGTTTCCTCGGAACGATCTTCCCCGAGATCTACGGCGGCGCCGGGCTCACCTACATGGACTACATCGGGATCGTCGAGGAGATCTCCGCGGTCGACGGCTCGGTGGGGCTGTCGCTCGCGGCGCACACCTCGCTCGGCACGAACCATATCTTCCAGTTCGGCACCGAGGAACAGAGGCAGAAGTACGTGCCGAAGCTCGCGACGGGAGAGTGGCTCGCCTGCTGGGGACTGACCGAGGCGGAGGCGGGCTCCGACTCCGGCGGAACGCGCTCGACGGCAGTGCGCGACGGAGACTTCTGGGTCCTGAACGGCTCGAAGAACTTCACGACGAATGCTTCGGTCGCGCAGGTCGCAGTCTTGATGGCCGTGAGCGATCGCTCCGCGGGCCGACACGGCATCTCCTCGTTCATCGTCGAGCTGGACAATCCCGGCGTTCGCGTCGGCAAGAAGGAGAACAAGCTCGGGATGCGGGCATCCGATACGTGCACGCTGGTATTGGAAGACTGTCGGGTCCCTTTCGCGAACCTCCTCGGCGCGGAGGGCAGCGGCTTCGTCAACTCGATGAAGATCTTGGACGGCGGCCGGATCTCGATCGCCGCTCTCGCGATCGGCATGGCGCGCGGCGCCTGGGAGGCGTCGCTCAAGTACGCGAAGGAACGGCGCCAGTTCGGCCGGCCGATCGCCGATTTCGAGGCGATCCAGTTCTACCTCGCCGAGATGGCGACCGAGATCGACGCCGCGCGGCTTCTGACCGAGCGTGCCGCGCAGGCGCGCGATCGCGGCGAGGAAACGACGCGAATGTCCGCGCAGGCGAAGCTCTTTGCGAGCGAGATCGCCGTCCGCGTCGCCGACCGCGCCGTGCAGATCCACGGAGGGTACGGCTACATCAAGGACTTCCCGGTCGAGAAGTTCTACCGCGATGTGAAGCTCTGCACGATCGGCGAGGGAACGAGCGAGATCCAGAAGCTCGTCATCGCCAAGAGCCTTCTGACGGAAGGGACATGAGCCCCGCCCCGGCGCCGGGGACATCGGAGCTCGTCGCCGGGATCTTCGCGGGAGATGGCCGCCGGATCGGTCAGGCGATCTCCGCCGCGGAGTCGGGCGACGGGGTGCCCGAGCTGCTGCATCGAGTCTTTTCGAAGACGGGGCGCGCGCGCGTGCTCGGTTTGACCGGACCGCCGGGGGCGGGGAAGTCCACACTCGCGCTGAAGATCGCGCAGGCCTACCGCGGCAGCGGACGGAAGGTGGGAGTGGTCGCCGTCGATCCCTCGTCGCCGTTCACGGGCGGCGCGATCCTGGGAGATCGCATCCGCATGTCGGAGATCTATACCGACCCGGGAGTCTTCATCCGCTCGATGGCCACGCGCGGCACGATGGGCGGGCTCGCGCGCGCGACGAGCGACGCCGTCGACATCCTGGATGCGGCGGGGTTCGACGTCGTGCTCGTCGAAACCGTCGGCGTGGGGCAGGACGAAGTGGACATCATCCGGACCGCCGAGACCGTCGCGGTCGTGCTCGTGCCGGGGCTGGGGGACGACATCCAGGCGATCAAGGCAGGCATCCTCGAGATCGCCGACGTCTTCGTCGTCAACAAGGCTGACCGAGAAGGCGCGGACCGGACCGCGGCCGAGCTCGCGATGATGCTCGACTTGACGCCCGGCCTGCCCTGGCGGCCTCCGGTCGTCAAGACCGTCGCCCCACGCGGCGAAGGCGTGGCGGAAGTCGTCGAGGCGATGGAGTCGCACGGCGGCTGGCTCACGGCTTCACCGGAAGGCAGCCTGCGCGCGGTGCGCCGGGCGAAGGCGCGTCTGCTCGCTCTTCTCGAAGAGCGGTTTCATCGGACGATCGAGTCCCGCGCCCCGGAGCCCGACGGCTTCGAGGAAGCGATCCGGCGCGTCCGGGAGCGGCATGAGGACCCGTACTCCGCTGCGGCGCGTCTCTTCGAGAGGCTCGTTCGCGAGCCGACGGGCGATCGGGCATGAGCGCTTTCGCTTATCGCCTCGATCACATCGGGATCGCGGTGACGTCGATCGACGATGCCCTCGGCGTCTACGAAGCACTCGGCCTGAAGGAGTCGGGCCGCGAGTTAGTCGAGAGCCAGAGAGTTCGAACGGCGTTCCTTCCTCTTGGAGAGACGCGGCTCGAGCTCGTCGAGCCGACTGCGCCCGGGTCTCCGGTCGCGAAATTCCTCTCGGAGCGAGGTCCGGGGATCCACCACGTCTGCTTCGCCGTCGAAGACCTGGAGAGCGCACTCGCGGAATTGAAGCGGCGGGGGTTCCGGCTGGTGCACGAGAGTCCGGTCCCGGGAGCGGCCGGCAAGCGGGTGGCATTCCTCCACCCCTCCGCCGGTAGAGGAGTCCTGATCGAGCTCTCGGAAGGAAATCGCGAGCCGTGAAGGCGGGCGAGCTCGTGGTCGTCCACCTGGTCGCGCCGCGGGAAAAGTTCTGGGGAATCCTTCGTGAGACGAGTCCGTCCGGGGTGACCCTGCGTGGCCTCGGCCTCGACGCTTTCGAGATCTGGATGCGCGAGATCGCCCGCGGAGGCCCTTCGTCGTCGTTCCCGGCGACGGTCTTTTTCCCGCTCCATCGCGTGGAACGGATCTTCGCGGACGAGACGTCCGGAGAAGTGGAGTCGTACGGGGAGAAGTTCCGGTCGATCGTCGGGGAAGACGCGAGGGATTATTTGAAGTAGCTCCCGCTACTTCCGGATGAACACCACGTTCCGGACGAAATACTCCTGCACCGTCAGGTTCCGGTCCCGGAGGAGTTTGGCCTGCGCCGGGGTCATCTCGAAGGTGCCGGCGTGCTCGCCCGAGCTGGCGGTCAGGACGATATCGACCGAAGCCGGACGTCCCCGCTCCGCGGCCTCCGCGATGGCGCGCGCCGACGCCGAAAGCGTGTTGAAGACGGCCTGTTCGGAGTTTGCCGTCGCGAGCAGCCGCGTCTTTCCGCGGTAATTCGCCATCCGGAACAGGGAGATCCCCGTCTCCTCGAAGATGCGGGAGAAGCTCGACTGAACGACGGGATCGACCGCTCCCGACGCCTCGTCGGACGATCCCACGGACCGGGCGTTGGCGGGCGGAGGTCCCGGCGTCGGAAGGCCGAGATGCTCCCGCCGCTGCCGGACGAGCGACTGGAGGCCACCTCTCGACTGCGGAATCGGGGTCGGAGCCTGGAAAACTTTCTCCTGCGGCGCTTCGATCGGGATGACGTTTCCGAAGTTCTCCTTGTTGTATTTCTCGGTTCCGGGCACGTCGATCTTGTCGAGCTCGATCTGGGTGACGGTGCCGTTCTCGAGCGTGATGATCGCGCGCGTCCCCTTCACGGTGTACGGCGTGCGCGCGAAGACCAGCGAGCCGTCCTTCAGCTTGACGACGTAGGCGAGGAGCGCGGGCGCGACGATGAGAAGAGCGAGGAGCGCAACCGCGGTGCGCATCCGCGAAGGCGAGCGGCGGGCGCGCCGCGGTTGAGAGAGTCGTTTCACCGAAGAATTGATATCACGCCGGGCGGATCGTCATTGACTCGAAGGCGACCCCGAACGACGTCCGTCTCGTCGTGAAAGCTGTCGAAAACCTCGGACTGCAGGTCCACCCCGCAGGACGGGATCGACGGACTGCCCAGAGTCCGACGGCACCGAAGCGGACCGTGTCGCCCGAGCGGGGAGCTGAAACGACCTCTCCGGCGGAGTGGTGATCTTAATCACGTTCCCGTAGTTTTCGCGGTTGTACTTCTCGGTGCCCGGCTCGTCAATTTTGTCGAGCGGGATCTGCGTGACGATTCCATTCTCGAGCGTGATGATCGCCCGCGTCCCCTTGACCGTGTACGGCACGCGCGCGAAGACGAGCGAGCCGTCCTTCAGCTTGACGGCATAGGCGTTGGCGAAGAGCGCCGGCGCGAAAAGCAGGAGACCGAGAAACGCGAGGGTGACACCGTCGAGTCCGAGGCGCGTCGCCTTCCGGGGATCGCATTTTCTTCTTCCCATGCGGAATCCGCGCTGCGAGAACCGTGCCGCGCGTTCCGCTCAGGCGTCCGCCTCCATGGAGTGGCGGATGACCTCGGCCGGGTGGAGCGCGCGCAGGCCGGTTCCCTGCCCGATCTGCTCGCGGCAGCTGAAGCCGTCCGCCACGGGGCGCTTCGATTGACAGGGCTTATTCACTTACAAATGATAGCACCCGATGCTGATCGTCATGGATTCCGCGGCGACCGCGGAGGACGTCCGCCGAGTCGTCGACGCGGTCGAAGGTCTGGGTCTCCAGGCACACGCGATCCCCGGTGCGCTGCGGACGGCAATTGGTGTCACCGGAAACCGCGGCTCCGTCGAATCCGCGTCATTCGAGAACCTTCCCGGCGTCGCCGAGGTGATCCCAGTCACAGCGCCGTACAAGCTCGTCTCCCGCGAAGCAAAGCGGGAAGACACGGTCGTCTCGGTCGGAGGCGTGCCGATCGGCGGAACGCGCGTGGCGGTCGTCGCGGGTCCGTGCGCCGTCGAATCGGAAAAGCAGGCTCTGGACATCGCGCGGGAAGTCTGCGCGGCCGGCGCGACGCTGTACCGCGGGGGAGCGTTCAAGCCGCGGACGTCGCCGTACTCCTTTCAGGGGCTGGGCGAGGCGGGGCTGAAGATCCTCGCGAAAGTTCGCAGCGAGACCGGTCTCCCGATCGTCACGGAAGTTCTCGACACCGAGAGCGCCGAGCTCGTCGCCGAGTACGCGGACTGCCTCCAGATCGGCGCCCGGAACATGCAGAACTTCGCGCTCCTGAAGAAGGTCGGCCGCATGCGCAAACCCGTGCTCCTGAAGCGCGGCATGTCGGCGACGATCGAGGAGTTCCTGCTCTCGGCCGAGTACCTTCTCTCCGAGGGAAACTACGAAGTCGTTCTCTGCGAGCGGGGAGTGCGGACCTTCGCGAGCCACACCCGCAATACACTGGATCTCTCCGTGATCCCGTACGTGAAACGCATTTCGCACCTGCCGATCCTCGTGGACCCCTCGCACGGCACCGGCAAACGCCTCAAGGTCCTGCCGATGTCGCGGGCGGCGGTCGCCGCGGGAAGCGACGGCCTCTTGATCGAGGTCCACGACCATCCCGAGGTCGCCCTCTCCGACGGGCCGCAGGCGCTGCTGCCCGAGATGTTCGCGCAGCTGATGGCGGAGGTGCGCCTGCTCGCGCCGGTCGTCGGACGAACCGCTTGAAGGGCCTTCTCGTCCTCGAAGACGGGAGCTGCTGGAGAGGCGAGGCGATCGGCCGGCCCGGGACGTCTTTCGGCGAGATCGTCTTCAACACGGCGATGAGCGGTTACCAGGAGGTCCTGACCGATCCCTCCTACGCGGGACAGATCGTCGTGATGACCGCCGCGCACATCGGCAACTACGGAGTGTGCGCTTCGGAGGCGGAGTCGGAGCGCGTACACGTCGCGGGATTCATCGCGCGGGATTTCCCGGAGCGCTGGAGCGGCTCGGGAGGAGAGGAGAGCCTCGCCGAATACCTCGACCGCGAAGGGGTCGTCGGGCTGCATGGCCTCGATACGCGCGCGCTGGTGCGCCGCATCCGTTCGGAAGGGGCGATGCGCGCCGGTGTCTCGACGGAGATCGACGATTCGGAAGAGCTTCTCGCCCGAGTTCGCGAGTCTCCGGAGATGATCGGGAGCGATCTCGCGCTCTCGGTCTCTCCCGCGTCGACGTCCGAATTCGCTCCGCGAGGAACGCGCGAGCATTTTCGCGTTGCCGCGATCGATTACGGAATGAAGAGAAACATCGTCCGGCTCCTGACCGGCGCCGGCTGCCGCGTCAAGGTTTACCCGGCGACCGCCCCGGTCGAGCGCGTTCTCGAAGACGATCCGGACGGCATCTTTCTCTCCAACGGCCCCGGCGACCCGTCTGCCCTGCCCGGGCCCATCCGGACGATCGAACGGCTCGTGCCGCAGAAGCCGATCTTCGGAATCTGCCTCGGCCACCAGCTCCTTGGCCTCGCTCTCGGCGGCACCACGTTCAAGCTCAAGTTCGGACATCGCGGCGCGAACCATCCGGTGCAGGACATCGCGTCCCGAACGGTCGCGATCACCTCCCAGAACCACGGCTTTGCGGTGGAAGCGACGACGCTCTCCGCGGAAGTCGAACCGACGCACGTCAACCTGAACGACGGCACCCTCGAGGGTTTCCGGCACCGGACGCTCCCGATTCTGGCGGCGCAGTTCCATCCGGAGGCGTCCCCCGGTCCCCACGACGCGAACGTCCTGTTCGAACGGTTCATCGACGAGATGGAGAAGAGGCGCCTCCGGGAGGCACGGTGAAATCGCTGGCGCTGGAGGTTGCCCTCGCATACCTCCGGGCGCGCTCGTCCCGGCTGGTGTCCTCGGTATCCCTTCTCTCGATCGCCGGGATCGGCCTCGGCGTCGCCGCTCTGGTCGTCGCGATGGGACTTCTGTCCGGCTACCAGAGGGAAATCCGCGAGAACCTGATCGGCGCGAACGCCGAAGTCGTGCTCTTCCCCTTGTCGACTGCGGCCGAGGCGAATCCGTCGGCGGCGGAGCGCCGGGTCTCTTCCGTGCCGCGGGTCCGCGCGACGGCGCCGGTCGTTTATCAGTCGGGCCTCGCGTCCTCCGCCGCCACGCCGGACGGAACCGACGTCGTCCTGAAGGGGATCGATCCGTCGACCGAGCGGCGCGTCTCGAAGCTCGACGCGTACCTGCCCGATGCCGACCGCGTCCTGACGCGCGGCTCCGCGGCAGCGCCACCGGATGTCGCGATCGGAGTCGAGCTGGCCCGTCTCCTCGACGTGCGGGAAGGGGATCAAATCGTGCTGTCGGTTCCGGACAACACACCGGGCGCCTCGGCGCTCGTCGCGCGCAGCGCGCCCTTTCGCGTCGCTCGCATCTTCCGCACGAACTTCTACGAGTCCGACTCCGGGCTGGTCTTCGTGGATCGCGAGGTGCTGCGAAAGCTCGCGCACATGGAGGGAGCAGCGAACGTGATCGAGATCAAGCTCGACACGATCCGCGATACGGAGACCGCGGCACGCGCCATCGGAAAAGTGGCGGGGAAGCAGTTCTCCGTGACCGACTGGAGGTCGCTCAACACCGGACTCTTTTCCGCGCTCCGAATCCAGCAGACGACGCTCTTCTTCGTCATCGGGCTGATCGTCGCCGTGTCGACGTTCAACATCGTCGCGACGCTCGTCATGACCGTGAAAGAGAAAAAGCGCGACATTGGTGTCTTGACCGCCTTGGGAGCGGAGCAGAAGTTCTTTTCCCGGGTATTCCTGCTGCTCGGCGCTCTGCTCGGCGGAGCCGGCGTCGGGGCGGGGATCGCCTTCGGCGCGCTCGTGTGCTGGGTGATGACCGCGTTCCGGCTCCTTCGCTTTCCTCCGGGAGTCGCCGAAATCTACTTCGTCTCGTTCATTCCCTTCCTGGTGCGGCCGCTCGATCTGGCCGCGATCGTCGCGTTCTCGGCGATCGTCATCCTGCTCGCGTCGTGGCTCCCCGCCCGCCGTGCAGGACGAGTGGACATCGCCGAGGCGCTTCGATACGAATAGCCCGAACGACTCTTATCGGGGTAGCGGTGTCGGCGTCGGCGTCGGAGACTCCATGGCAGCCGGGGTCCCAGTCGGCTCGCCGCCGATTGGGGTAAAGGTCGGCATTGGGGTCATGGTCACGATCCCGCCGGGCATCGGTGTGCGCTGCGGCGATGGAGTCGTCTGCGTCAGACTCGTCGTCGCAAGTGCCATCATCGCAAGTGCAAGGACACTCCCCGCGATTACCTTCCTCATGTTGCTCCTTTCGCGGGCCGCCCATGTCGAGGGCAACTGCCGCCGTACGGAAAGACCGAAACGCCTTCCGGTCGAGAGCACTCAAAATGGCTGCCATATAATTGCGACAGAGTTCCAGGCGACATTTCCATCGTGGAGGGATCCATGTTCACTCGGATGACGAAACTGGCCGTCATCGTCGGCACTGTTCTGCTCGCCGGCGTTCCTCTCGCGGCGCAGCCGTGCGGCGAATGGCTCTGGGCGAACCCGGCGCCGCAGGGGAACCTTCTCTCCGCGGTCGCGTACGGCAACGGCCTCTACGTCGCGGTCGGCCGCGCCGGAACGATCCTCTCGAGCCCGGACGGCGCGGCCTGGACCCAGGAGATCGCGAACCCCAAAGTGGACCTTTCCGACGTGCTCTGGAGCGGGTCGCAGTTCGTCGCGGTCGGGCAGGGAGGAGCGATTCTGTCGAGCGCCGACGGGCAGCTCTGGGCGTTTCAGCGCTCGGGCATCTCCGCGACGCTCCGGAAGCTCACCTGGAACGGCGATCTCCTGGTGGCGGTGGGGGACGGGGGAGCCGTCGCGACGAGCCCGAATGGCCGCGACTGGACTGCGCGGGTCCCCGCAACGGATTCGACCTTGCGCGACGTCGCCTGGAGCGGCCGCCAGTTCCTGGCGGTGGGGGATCAAGGGGCGATCGTCACGAGCTCCGACGGAATCCTCTGGTCGCGAAACGCTTTCGATTCGATCGACGCCCTCTCTGCGGTGGCATGGAATGGGTCACGGTTCGTGATTACGGGCACCTCATTTCCGGATTTCGGCCTCGTCCTGTCCACTCCTGACGCGGTCGGCTGGGCCGTTTACCCTCAGCCCCAGCACTTCTCGCTCCAGTCGCTCGTATGGACCGGGTTGCAGTTCGTCGCGGTCGGCGAGTTCGGCTCGATCTACGATAGCCCGGACGGCGTCGAGTGGACGCAACGCCCGTCGCCGACGCGGGGAAACCTGACGGATCTCGTGTGGAACGGAAGCGAGTTCCTCGCGGTCGGAGGAAAGGGCGTCGTGCTCGCGAGCCGCGACGGCCGCGACTGGACGTCCCGGTCGCCCGGTAACAGAAACGCCCTGGTCGATGTCGCATGGAGCGGCTTGCGATATGTCGCGGTCGGTTCCGCCGGCGCGATTCTCTCGAGCGAGAACGGCGCGATCTGGACCACCGAGACTTCCGAGGCGCACAAGTGGCTTCTGGGGGTTGCATTCGGTGCCTCCCGCTTTGTCGTCGTTGGAGAGCAGGGAATGATTCTGACGAGCGAAGACGGAAGCTCCTGGACCCGGCGCGACTCCGGGACGAGAGAAGTTCTCTACGACGTGGAGTGGAACGGGTCCCGATTCCTCGCGGTCGGGACCGGCGGTTCCGTGCTCGCGAGCGCGGATGGTCTGACATGGTCGGCGCCGAAGCGGATCCATTCGAACTCGCTCCACAGGGTGATCTGGACCGGCTCGCGCTGGGTCGCGGTCGGTGGAGAGTTCGCGCGGCTCGTGTTTACGAGCGAGGACGGCGCGGTCTGGACGAAGCGGCTCTCGATCACGGGCGGAGGCCTCCACGACGTCGCCTGGGACGGCCTGCGGCTCGTCGCCGTGGCCGAGGACGGCCTCGTGTATACGAGTCCCGACGGCCTGTCGTGGACGGAAGGCAGCGCCGGAACCGACCGGGATCTCTTCTCGATCGCCTGGAGCGGATCGCGTTTCGTCGCGGTCGGCGGGAGCGGCGTTCGCGCCGAGAGCTCGGACGGCCTCGCGTGGACGCTGCGCGACTCCGGGACCGAGAACGACCTCTACGGCGTGCGATTCGCGGGGGGCAATCTCCTCGCCGTCGGGAAAGCCGGGACCGTGCTGCGCGAGGGCTGCAGCAGCGCGAAGAGCGTGCGGATCTTGCGCGTTCGCGGGTGGCGGTGAGTCTCTAGCGAAATTCCTCACTCGCCTGCAGCGCGACTTCCGTGTTCCCGACGCGCAGCCGCACAGGGTATGCCCGCTCCACGAATCTCCACACGGCCGGAATGCGGTCGGCGTTCGGGCGGCCGTCGATCGCGTCGAGCCACGTGCCACTGGTGAGCAACACGAACGCCGGAGGAGACCTCTCGAGGTCCCGAATTACCTCGTCCTGAAACGGAGCCATGATCGGGGCCTGGTAGAACCGCGTCGGGTTGACTCTTCCGAGAAGGAAATAGAGCGCCGGCCGATTGGTCAGATCGAGGATGGGTCCCGCGCGATGCGCTCGTGATTCGGAGAAGCGCAGGAGCGCCTGAACTTCGGCGGCTTGATCCACTTGGACGAGCACATCGCCACGGCGGTTTGCCGTCAGTCTCGTGAGATTCTCTTTCGATTTCGCCCGCTCGGTGTACGCGAGAGCGCCGCGGACGATGTCGAGAGTTCTCTTGGGACCGTTCATTCCGATGGCGACGGCGATCAGAACGAGCGCCCATCCGCTCCTCTCGATTCGCGCCCGACGGATGGTCAGCCGTGTCTTGCGAAGACGGTGCAGTAAGGCAACACAGGCAGCGAAGACGGGAGCGGCGAGCGCGTTGCCCGCCGCCAGATGAAAGCGGGCGATGACATGACGGAAGAAGAAAAGGCAGGCCAGTGCCGTCGCCAGCAGGCGCAGAGCCGAGATTCGATGCTCTCTCCGGCGCAGGCCGAGAAGCGCGAGGGCAATTCCCAGTAGGCCGAAAACGGGAGAAAGATAGAAGCGTTTCCCGATCGCCGGGCCGACCGGAATCGGGCCGATCATGTACTTCTCGCCTTTCAGCCATTTCGAAAGGACTTCCCAGGGTGCCGGGAAATGTAATCCCCAGACCGCGTGCACGTTGCGGGGGAGCTCCCAGAACGAAACCTTGACAAAAGCGCCGAGGGCTCCGAGCAGTAGGAGCCCGACCAGGAAGGGGGCCACGACGATCGCGAGACCGAGAAAAAGGGAGCTCGCCGTCGAACGGGTTGGGTCGTCCTTGAGAAGAATACCCGCGACGGCGAGCGTCAGAATTTCGGCGGCGAGCACGAAGGTCCCGAGGTCGAGGGCGTATAGGAAGCCAATGCCACCGAGCAATCCGGCGAGAAACGCGCGGCGACGGTGCGGTCTCTCCCCAATCGCCCAGAGGAATGTTGCGAGGCTCAAGAGGGGAATGACCGGACGATCGAACATCACGGCCGTGCTGAACCCGACATTGAGAGGGATCGTCAGAGACGCGAGCAATGGACTTCCGGTCGCGATTGATGTCAGGAGAAAGAGCGTAGGGTTCAAGAACACCTCGAGCAGATGGCGAAAGTGAAGCGACAGCGACAAACGGTCTCCCAAAGCCGACCAGACGAAGTAGTCCATCCCCCCATCGGAGAGAAAGCCGTGAATGGGAAACGTTTCCCGGTAGGGGATTTTCCCTGCCAGCATGTCGGAGCCCGGGCCGAGCCAGGCGCCGGTTTCGAAAAGGTCGACGAACCCCCCGGGTGTCGTGCTCGAGAGCCAGACGACCGTCGCACAGCCGAAAAAGACGAGTAGCACGCCGAGTGAGCGGACCCGATGTAACGACACGCTTCGTGGCGACTCGTCCGGGGCGCTCTCGGGCATCTTGCTGATCGTTATACTTCGCCGCCGGCCTTCATGCCCAAGCGAACGGACATCCAGAAGATCCTCGTGATCGGATCGGGCCCGATCGTCATCGGGCAGGCCTGCGAGTTCGATTACTCCGGTACGCAGGCGATCCGCGCGCTCCGCCGCGAGGGTTACCGGGTCGTCCTGGTCAACTCGAACCCGGCGACGATCATGACGGACCCGGAGCTCGCGGACGCCACCTACGTCGAGCCACTCACGCTCCCTTTCCTCGAGCGCATCATCGAAAAGGAGCGGCCAGATGCCCTTCTTCCCACGGTCGGCGGACAAACCGGACTGAATCTGTCGCTCGCGCTTGCCGACGCCGGCATCCTCGACAAATGGTCGGTCCAGCTGATCGGCGCGAGCCGTCAGGCGGTCCGCGTCGCCGAGGACCGCGACCTCTTCAAGCAAGCGATGCTCGAGATCGGAGCGGAGGTACCGCGGTCGGAACGCGCGCGCAGCCTCGAGGACGCCGACCGGATCGCCCGCGAGATCGGCCTGCCGCTCGTCATCCGACCGTCCTTCACGCTGGGCGGCTCGGGCGGCGGATCGGCACGCACGCCCGACGAATTCCGCGCGATCGTCCGCCATGGCCTGGCCGAGTCGCCCGCCCACGAGGTCCTGATCGAGGAGTCCGTCGAAGGCTGGAAGGAGTTCGAGCTCGAAGTCATGCGCGACCACGCCGACAACGTCATCGTGGTCTGTTCGATCGAGAATTTCGACGCGATGGGCGTCCACACGGGCGACTCGATCACGGTCGCCCCGCAGATGACGCTCTCGGACAGGCAGTACCAGCAGATGCGGAACGAGGCGAAGGCGGTCATCCGCCGCGTCGGCGTGGACACCGGCGGCTCGAACATCCAGTTCGCGGTCGAGCCGAAGACCGGCCGGCGCGTCGTCATCGAGATGAATCCGCGGGTGTCGCGCTCCTCGGCGCTCGCCTCGAAGGCGACCGGCTTCCCGATCGCCAAGATCGCGGCACTCTTGGCCGTCGGTTACACGCTCGACGAGATCCCGAACGACATCACGAAGAAGACACCGGCGTGCTTCGAGCCCTCTCTCGACTATGTCGTGGTGAAGATTCCGCGCTGGGCGTTCGAGAAATTCCCGAAGGCCGATCCGCGGCTCACGATCCAGATGAAGTCGGTCGGCGAGGCGATGGCGATCGGACGCACGTTCTCCGAGGCTCTCGGCAAGGCGATCCGGTCGCTCGAGATCGGGCGCGACGGCCTCGATGACGGGCGGGAGAGCGTGCCGCGCGAGGAGCTGTTCTCGAAGCTCGAGGTGCCGACGTGGGAGCGGATCTTCCACGTGCGGCGCGCCTTTCTCGCCGGTATGACCGTCCCCGAAGTCGCCGATCGGACCCGCATCGACCCGTGGTTCTTGGACGCGATCGAAAAGATGGTCCGCGAAGAGAAGTGCCTCGGCGGAAGATCCCCGGCGTCGCTATCGCGGGAGGAGATCCGAAGGGTGAAGCGCCACGGTCTCTCCGACGCGGCGATCGGGCGCGCGATGGGCTGCGGCGAAACGGCGGTCCGCGCGCGCCGCAGGGAGCTCGGCGTCGTTCCCGTCTCCAAGACCATCGACACCTGCGCGGCCGAGTTCGAGGCCTACACACCGTACTACTACTCGACGTACGAGGACGAGAACGAATCCCTTCGCACGGACAGGCCCAAGATAGTGATTCTCGGGGGTGGGCCGAACCGGATCGGGCAGGGGATCGAGTTCGATTACTGCTGCGTACACGCCTGCTACGCGCTCACCGACGCCGGCTACGAGACCGTGATGATCAACTGCAACCCGGAGACGGTCTCGACCGACTACGACACGTCCGACCGCCTCTATTTCGAACCGCTGACCTTCGAGGACGTGTCCGCGGTCCTCGACAACGAGCGCCCAGACGGTGTGCTCGTCCAGTTCGGCGGCCAGACGCCGCTGAAGCTGGCCCGCCCGCTCGAGGCCGCCGGCTACCCGATCTGGGGGACGTCGCCCGACTCGATCGACCTCGCGGAGGATCGCGGCCGCTTCGGGAGACTGTTAGACGAGCTCCGCCTGCGTGCGCCGGCCCACGGCGAGGCCCGGACCACGGAGGAAGCGCTCGCGGTCGCGCGCGCGATCGGCTATCCGCTCGTGGTGCGGCCCTCCTACGTGCTCGGCGGCCGGGCCATGGCGGTCGTGTTCGACGAGGGCCACCTCGCCTCCTACATGGAGCGCGCGGTCGAAGCGGCGCCGGACCACCCGGTCCTGATCGATCGGTTTCTCGACGACGCGTTCGAGTTCGACGTGGACGCGCTCTCCGACGGCGAGACGACGTGGATCGGAGGCATCCAGGAGCACATCGAGAAGGCGGGCATCCACTCGGGAGACTCGTTCTCGGTTCTGCCGGCGTGGAAGGTGACCTCCGGGAAGCTCCGAGAGATAGCCGACGCGACGCGAAAGCTCGCCCGGGCGCTCTCGGTCAAAGGCCTGATGAACATCCAGTTCGCCGTGCAGCAGGACGTCCTTTACGTTCTCGAGGTCAACCCGCGTGCTTCGCGGACCGTCCCCTTCGTCTCCAAGGCGATCGGGGTGCCCATGGCGCGCGCCGCCGCGCTTCTCGCGGCGGGAAGGTCGCTCGAGTCGCTCGGGCTTCCTCCCGAGCGGCCGCCGGTCGACTTCTTCATCAAGGCGCCGGTCTTCCCGTTCCGCAAGTTCCCGGGGGAGGACGTCCTGCTCGGCCCGGAGATGAAGTCGACGGGAGAGGTCATGGGAATCTCGCCGCGCTTCGGCGACGCCTTCGCCAAGGCCTGCGAGGCGATCGGGACGCATCTGCCGCTCGAGGGCACGGCGTTTCTGACGGTCAATCCGTACGACAAGACGACGTTGATCCCGATCGCCCGCGAGCTCGCCGATCTCGGGTTCCGCCTCTGCGCGACGGAGGGGACGAGGGAGGCGCTCGCGCAGTCGGGGCTCGAGGCCGAGCGGGTGTTCAAGGTCAACGAGGGAAGCCCGAACGCGGTGGACCGCATGGAAGCAGGGGAGATTCAGCTCGTCGTCAACACGCCGCTGGGCGGCGAGTCGCACTACGACGAGGCGGCGATCCGCGCGGCGGCGCTGCGGCTCCAGATCCCGTGCCTGACGACGCTCTCGGCCGCCGCGGCGGCGGTCGAAGGGATCCGTGCCTGGCAGGAGGAGGCGACCGGAGTCGCAGCACTCCAGGAATACCACCGGACGTGAGGAGTAGGTCTCGCTTGTCGGTTCACGATTATCGGCTCGGCAACCCGTGAGCGCAGTCCCACGAACGGACCTCGATCGCGAAGCCCCGCCGGCGCGGCGGCCCGGAACACCGACTCGTTTCCTGCTCTTTCTTTCCGCGGCGGCGGGCAGCGCGGTCGTTCTCACCATCGGCTTTCCTGCGGGAGCCCCCGACCGTCTTCCGGTGCTCCTGCTGTCGCTCGCCCTCGCGCTCGACGCCGTGTTCCGGCCTTCCCGCGCGATCCGGGATTTTTGCTACCTGCTCCCGGTCGTGGGTCTCCTCGCGAGCATCTTCGGCTCGGCGGATGCGGTCGCCTGGCCGGTTCTCTTGTTCGGCGGACTCGCGGTCGGCTGGACGTTCCGGTTCCTGTATGACTTCGAGAGCAGGCCCGAGGCGTCGCGGCTCGACCGGCCGCTTCGGGCGCTCGTTGCGATCTGGACGCTGGGGACGGCCCTGGCGCTAGTTCGTGCGCGCACGATCTGGGCTCTGGTCCACGGGCTCTCCGGGCGGGCCGTTAACGGAGAGGGTCTTCCGGATGCGGCAGCGATTCGCGAGAGCCTTCTGACGTTCGCGATACTGGCGACGGGAGCCGGGTTTTTCTTTATCCTTCGGCGTTCGGGGGAGAAAGTTCGCGCGGAGTGCATCCGAGCGGCGCTGATCGGCGTTGCTCTCTCGGCCGCCGCGGCGATCCTCCAGGCGGCCGGCGTCTTTCCGGACGATACGCGCCCTTTCTGGAAGCTGACGGGACGGCT
>WNFV01005971.1_pt1 | contig 21728 bp, 25 predicted proteins | sample 5400101 | NCBI WGS metagenome assembly WNFV01 (sample SAMN13153361, study PRJNA577476) | soil metagenome | isolation source: 115 cm soil or saprolite under grassland replicate 1 | place: USA:California | collected 2016-06-15 | reverse complement strand
TGTGGGCAAGCTCCATCCATCGCGCCCCGCAGCACCGAAGCGCTCGTCGATGGGGCGCCATGAACAAGCAGTCGACTGCATATCGATGTGGTTCGGTTTACGACGCTGGCTGACCCGGATCATCTGATCTGTAATCCGCTCAAGTGGTTGTAACGCACATTATTGAATCCCAGCGATGCTTGGTCTTACAATGCACAAATAATCTTCCTATACCAAAGATAATATAGCACGAAGGGTGTCAGTCATTTTGAAATGAATGACACCCTTCTTATTGGGGCAACAGCAATCTATCAGGTTGGGCCGAAGCGCTTATCCTGCCGCACTTCTTACCCTACGCTTGTGTAAACTCCCGCTTCAGTATTGAGAAGCCTTTTCCCCGATCTCGTTTTCCTCCTGGCTGGGCTCCCCTTTGCCTTTGGTGATTAAGACGAACAAGCTGTGATTGACATAAAAGCCCCATGCGCTTGAGCAAACATCATAGCACGCATAGGCAGGCACAAGCCCAACGTGAGTAAAGTGAACTTCTGTTTTGTCACCCTTCCTGGCAATTTCAAAGACAACATCGGTACCGATCCACTCGGTTTTGTCTTCAGTAAAGTTAAAGTAGTTGTCCAAGACATGCCACACGACTTTCGTGTCAGGCACGAATTCGGTGATTTTGAATGTGCTGCGATGAACGTCCTGGTAGTGGTACTTAAACTCAGCACCGAGCTTGTCGGTGTCACCCACAATGGCTTGTGACCACCATCCGCGAACGTTAGTGATAGCAGCGAAGGCTTCTTCCGGTGTCTGGTCTACCGTAAAGCTTGTGGTGTAACCGTGATTCATGTCTCGCTCCCTGTGCCGTTGCTTCATGCGCCCTGTTTGGCACATCTGTTCTATATAGTGTATTATAGGCGTGTTCACTGAGACAATCTATGACACACTGTTCTGACTATATGTCTGATCGTCCAAACGGGAGCTGAGTATGGATGTCCTGACCGATGTGCTGACGACGTTTGAACTGAAAGGATGGCTGTCTTCACGCCGGGAGCTTGCGCCTCCGTGGCGGTATGATTTTGCCCCTAGCAAGGACAGCATGTTCCATGTCCTGAGTTTTGGTGGAGCCTACTTGCAGATCGAAGGAGCGGCTGCGCCAATACGGGTTGAGGACGGTGATGTGCTGCTGTTCCCGACCGGTCACCCGCACTCGCTCTATGACAACCCTTTGTCGCCCCTGACGCGCATCGTCCATCTGGACTACAACCCGCAACGTGGGCATCAGGTTGTCGACAGCGAAGGCGAGGGGGCAAAACTGCTAATGCTCTGCGGAGCTTTCCATTTCGCGTATCCTAGTGCTTTTCCATTGCTCCACCGTCTACCCAAACTCATACATATCAGCGGGGCACAGGGGCGTCTGGAGCAAGGCTTCGCTGACATTGTGCGTTTGATCGCTCGGGAATCGGCGTCACAGCGACCAGGCGCAGAGGTCGTGCTCAGACGCTTGAGCGAATTGCTGTTCATTCAAATCATCCGGCTCTGGATCGACCAACAGGCTGAAGCGTCTGTTGGCTGGGTGGCGGCGCTACGCGATCAGCCCATCAGCGCGGCACTTGGCCTGATTCATCAGTCACCAGCGCACAAGTGGACAGTCAACGAGTTGGCGGAGGCAGTGGCGCTTTCGCGTTCGGCATTCTCAGCCCGTTTCACCGAACTGGTGGGCGAGCCACCGATGACATACCTCACCCGATGGCGGATGCTCAGGGCGACTCGCCTGCTGAAGAACGAGGTCAGCATGGAAATCATTGCGGAGTTGCTCATCTATGAGTCGGAAGCAGCCTTTCGCAAGGCGTTCAAGCGAGAGATCGGCATTCCGCCGGCGCAGTATCGAAAGCTTGGATAAAAGCAGCACGCAGCACAAGCCAGTGGTCAATTTGAGGCTCGCAGAGTCCTCACGTTCGCTACTGTGTGTTCTCCAGCGTCAGCAAGTAGGGGTGTGAGTAGCAACGGAACAAGGAATCCGGTTAGACGATCGCGTGTAGGGACTTCTTCCCATAGCACTGCTTACTGTTGTTATGACACTTGCATTTTCGCAGTTGCATGGAAAGCGCTCCCAACCGTGAGCGTTTCTCGCTGTGAAGTGTTCGTTTCCGCATCACTCTCGGCAATGATGCTCTACACGATCTCGCTTATCACTACTCTCTGTTCCGTTGCTACGCATACCCCATGTTTGCGGGGCGCGCTGGATTAAACCCCAGATTTGCCACGCCGGTCATCTCCGACCAACTAATCTGGAGCGAGGCCTCCTGCACAGCGTCGTCGGCCTCGCTCAGTGAGGCGAGCATTCGCATTCGGTAGGCCACTGCACGCATCCTGGTGCGCTGGGCCTCCAAGTGCTCCGCCAGCCAGTCGTTTCGGTCCATCGGTCACATCCCCTCGTTCTGTTCCGTCATAGCAGTGAAGAGCGAAACGCAACCGATGTGCCGGGAGGCCGGCTCGCGTGGAATGCACGCGGGCAGCCCCGTCACGATCCAAGCCTGGATGTTCAGCACAAGGAGAGTACTCATGCAAGCACGCAGCAAGATAGCGGTAGCAGGTGCGACTGGCAGAGTCGGTCGCCATGTCGTCGAGGTGCTCAAGGCCCAAGGACACGAGGTCGTGTCGATGTCGCGGGAGAGCGGGGTGGACGTGGTCAGTGGGGACGGTCTGGCGCAGGCGCTCTCCGGCGTGGAGTGCATCATCGACGTGGCCACCACGCCCTCGCCCGACCAGGCGGCGGCCACACAGTTCTTCACCGCCGCGACCCGGAACCTGCAAGAGGCCGGCCTGCGCGCCGGCGTACAGCGGATTGTCGTGGTGTCGATCATCGGGGCCGACCGCTTCACCGCGGGCTATAACGTGGCGAAGGTCGCTCACGAGCGGGCCATGCTGGCGGGCCCGCTCCCGGTACGTATCCTGCGGGCGGCGCAGTTCCACGAGTTCGTCGCGCAGCTCGTGGAGTGGGGCAGGCAGGGCCAGGTGAGCTATCTACCGAAGATGCGCACACAGCTCGTCGCCGCCAGAACCGTCGCCCAAGCGCTTGCCGACTTGGCCACCGCCCCCGAGGAGGCGCCCGCAGCGGGATCGGCCGGGGCGCCGATCTTGGAGATCGCCGGTCCGCGGGAGGAAAGCCTTGTCGATATGGCGATACTATTCGCGGCCCGGCGTGGTATCCCGGTGCGGATCGAGGGCGTGAGCGACCTGGCCGACCCGAACCGCGACCTGTTTGAGAATGGTGCCTTGCTGCCCGGCCCAGACGCCACTCTCGCCGGACCGACATTCGAGGAGTGGCTCGACTCCACGTCCTAGTGTGCCGCGGCAGCTGAGAGCGTTGTCACATTGATGGCTAGAAGGCCTGACGATTTGACAACAGTACGACAACGAAAGCAATCACTGAGAAAGGACACATCTATGAATCCTCAAATGTTCGCTGAGTTCAACCATCGTATAGCGGGGGAAGTCGTCGTGCCCGGCAGTCCGACGTATGATGAACTGCGCAAGGTCTTCAATCGAGCAGGAAGCCCAGCCATGATCGTACGCGGCCAAAGCAATGATGATCTCGTGACGGCTCTCCGTTTTGCGCGTGAGCATCACTTACCATTGTCAGTGCGCAGCGGCGGCCACGGTTTGAGCGGACTAGCTACCAATAACGCTGGTCTGGTTCTCGACCTCAGCGCTTTCAATCAGGTCGCACTGCTTGATCCAGAACGCCATCTGGTGCGTATTGGGGCTGGTGCTCGGTGGGGTGAGGTAGCCAAGGCGCTGGCGGCTCACGGCCTGGCCATTTCATCTGGTGATACCAACCAGGTCGGTGTGGGCGGTTTGACCCTTGGCGGAGGCATTGGTTGGATGGTGCGTACGCACGGTCTTACCATAGACAGCCTGCACGCAGCCGAACTCATCACTGCCGATGGTCGCATCCTGCAGGTCAGCGCGAACGCGCATCCCGATCTGTTCTGGGCCATTCGTGGCGGCGGCGGCAATTTTGGGGTCGTCAGCTCGTTTGACTTCTACGCCCAACCCTGCACGACGATTGTTGGCGGTGCAGTCGTCTATGATATGGCCGAAGTGGAAAGCGTGCTGCCTGCCTGGGCCAGTGCTATGCGTGTAGCGCCAGAGGAACTCAATTCGACCATCGTTCTCTTCTCCGGGTTCGGTCCTCAGGCGCCTGCGCAGATTAGGGTGCTGCTCTGTTACGCCGGAGAGGACGAGGCCGCGGCGAGCGTTGCCATCAAGCCCCTCTTGCAATTAGGCGCCGTGCAATCACAAGATATTCAAAACAAGCCGTATTACGCGATGCTGGAAGACGCTGTATCACCTGCTCCATCACTCAAGCTGGTTGGGCATAACGGTTTTCTGAAAAGCTTGAGCACAGAGGCGCTTGCTGTCATCGCAGCCAATTACGGCAAGCCTGGCCAGCCGATCGCACAGATCCGCAGTCTTGGTGGAGCGATGGCTCGCGTCAGCTCGCAGGCCACGGCATTTGCCCATCGTGAGAGTGAAGCGCTGGTGATCGTACCTGCATTCGCGCCAGCAAACGCTCCAGAGGAGCAAGCTGATCAGATTCGGCGGGCGGCCTGGCGTCCGCTGGAAGCCTGGAGTAGCGGCGCCTTCGTCAATTTCTTGAGCGATGCGAGCGAAGCCAGCGTGGCTGCCGCCTATCCCAGCGCCACCTATGCTCGCTTGGCAAGCATCAAGGCGAGCCATGATCCCGACAACGTCTTCAAGATGAACCAGAATATCAAGCCGACTGCGAACTCTCACACTTAAAGAAAGAAGGAAATACTGGCGAGCAACACATTCGATTCGCTTCCGCAGCAAGCGCTGCGGAAGCGAGGCTTCGCGCTTATCTCTGTCGGTGCTCCTGCCTGTGCGCTCGGCTGCGCAGCCGCGTGCGCAGGTCGTCCAACTGCAGCTGCGCGAGGTGTAGGTTCTGGAACCAACGGTCGTGCAGCGTCGCGCTGTGTGCGCCAGGATGAGCTGCCCAGGTGGTGATCGTCTCCGCGCTGTGACCAAATACCCGTGCAGCTGCAGCAATGTCAAGCCGTTCGGCCAGCGCAGAGAGGACTTCCCCGATGCGCTGCGATGCCGTTTTGAGCCGGTAGAGCGAGGTATCGCGTCGAGCACTAAACGTGGTCGTGCAAGCTTGGCAGCGGAAGGTCTGGATCCGCTCGTGCTTGGCGTGGGTCCGATCGCCGACCAGGGCAGGGAGCTGCGCGTGGGTGATCCGATAGTACGCGCAGGTGCGGTTGGGGCAGGCAAAGCCCTGGGTAGCGATCCGGCCGATGGCGCCGCGGCGACTTTTCAGCTCACACCAGGGCATCACTGGCATGGGTGTCGGGGCCTTTGGCGTCGGGAGCGCTGTTTGCTGGCGGCAGACCGGGCAGTCGTCAGGCGTGCGCGGCTTGAGCAGCCGCTGGACGGTCGCAGCGGCAAGGGCGGTACGATTCTGGGGGTGTTGGTAAGGCCGCCAAACCCAGGCCAACCAAACCAGCCCGACCGCGAGCAGGAGCACGAGCCACTAGCAGGTGATCGGCATCGGCAGCCTGATACTATGGGTTGCGAATGAACGGGGTTTGAGGAAGGGTAGCGAGGACGCGGGAGGCTGTCAAGCGGTTAACGCACACAGCACGGAATTATCCACCCTCAAGAGAGGGAGCACCCGTGCAGGAGCGATGCCGGCGGCGCGTAAGACGTTAACGGAAGCGGGAGGCTTGATGGTGAATTTGGCGACGCTGTTTGATGATCTGACTGATGGGTAGCATCACCTACCACCTTCTGGTTCTGTGGTAGAATCCAGTACGGTATGTACAAGCGGTATATGGTGAAACGATGACCACTATTCCGATCGAGGTATCAACCGAGCAACTTTTGCGCGCGGTCGAGCGACTGCCGCCGCAGGACCTGGACGCCTTTGTCGCCCAGGTGATCGCCCTGCGTGCCCAGCGGAACGCGCCCCACCTGAGCCAGGAAGAGACGGCGCTGCTGCGCCAGATTAACACACGCCTCGCTTCTGACCTCCAGCTTCGGTTCGATGAATTGGTGGCCAAGCGGCAGGCGGAAACGATCACCCCGGATGAGCTGCACGAGCTCACGGGGATCACGGATCAGATCGAGCACCACGATGCCCAACGCCTTGCTGCCCTCAGCGATCTCGCGCGCCTCCGGCAGCTGACCACTCCCGCTCTGATGGACATCCTCGGCATCCGGGCACCAGCCGATGCCTGATAGCCGTATCAGCGCCGAGCTGCGCCAGCAGGTCAGCGTGCGCGCAGGCGGCTGCTGCGAATATTGCCGCAGCCAGGCGCGCTATGCGACTCAAGCGTTCTCTGCCGAGCACATTCTCCTACGTGTGCAGGGCGGCGCAACGCGCTTGGACAATCTGGCGCTCGCCTGCCAGGGCTGCAACAACCACAAGTACGACAAGGTCGAGGCGCCTGATCCGGTCAGTGGCCAGATGGTGCCGTTGTACCACCCGCGCCGCGATGCTTGGGACACGCACTTCGTCTGGAGCGACGACTTCACCCTGATAATTGGGATCACGCCGACTGGCCGTGCGACCGTCGATGCCCTGCATCTCAACCGCGACGGTGTGGTCAACCTGCGCCGCCTGCCCTACGCCATTGGGCAGCATCCGCCGCCGATAGCAGCGGCGACTGAAAGTTGATCGATCGTGTGGACGTGCGAGGCAGATCGAGGGAGGTGACTGCATGACCACAACCGATGGCCGCTCGAAGGTACGCAAAGGCGGCCGCGAGATGCTCATCCCGACACAGGCGCTCATCCTGCGCTTTCGCATCGAACTCCAGGAGACCGATCCACTCGTCTGGCGCGCGATCGAGGTGCCGGGCGATGATACCTTCTGGGATCTGCACGTCGCGATTCAGGACGCGATGGGCTGGCAGGACTATCACCTGCACCGCTTCACGATCCCACATCCGCGCACGAAGGAGCCGCGAATCTTCGGCATCCACAACCTCAGCCAGGACTGCGACGATCCGCCGAGTTGGGCCACGCAGATCGCCACGATGTTTACCTGGAACAACCCGGCGGCCCAGTATGAATACGACTTCGGCGACGACTGGCGGCACACAGTCACGCTCGTCGACGTGCTGCGCCGTGATTTCAAACTGACCTACCCGCGCTGCGTTGATGGTTCGCGTGCCTGTCCGCCCGAGGACTGCGGCGGGGTTCATGCCTTCGGGGAGATCGTGGCGGGGACTATGGACGAGGACACGCGCCGGTGGCTGCCACGCAGCTACGACCCGGCACGCTTCGATCCCACCGCCGTGCGCTTCGACGATCCCGCGCGCCGCCTGGCGTACTCCTGGTACGGCGACCCGGATGCCGGCGACGCGCCGCATGGATGAGATCCATGCGTGCTTCTTTCCCATCGGTCCGGCGATCCAACGTGACGACTGCCTGCATCTTCTTGCTGTGACCACGCTTGGGATGAACCGATACCCGCGCCACGCTATGCCGCAGGTGCCAGGCGCGGACGGGCGAGCAGCCAGCGACAGAAGCCCTGATCGTCGTCGCCATAGGGCGCCCCTGTGGCTATTGGGTTCCATCACCAATTGCTCAAGCTTTTTGCACTCAGCTATAGAGCCGAGCGCTTCAGCGCGACAGCGGTTCTGCTTTTCAGCCCGCACCCCCAACTGTCGCCCCGGCCTGCACAAACACCGGGATGCGATCCCACGGCGCGTCAACCTCGATCCACTGGCCGCCGGTGTGGCTGGTGTCGCCCCAGAAATCACGCCACTCGCCGCGCGGCAGATACAGCCGTCGGCTCGTCGCGCCTTCTTCAACCACTGGGGCAACCAGCAGGTCGCGCCCGAAGCGGAACTGGTCGGTGATCCCCCAGACCACCGGCTCGTCGGGGCTGTCGAGCAGCAGCGGGCGCAGCAGCGGCTCGCCACTGGCGGCGCTCCAGGCCGCTTCGGCGCGGATGTAGGGCAGCAGTTCCGCGCGCAGCTTGGCGAAGCGGCGATACAGCGGAATCACGCGTTCGTCGCCGGTGTGGGCCTGGATGTTCCAGGGCGTGCGGTCTTTCGATGGCGCGCCGGGCGGTGTGTACTCGCTGTGGTACTGCATGATCGGGCAAAACGCCGCCATGGCGGTGGCGCGCAGGTACAGCTCGGCGCTCGGCAGCTCCTCGCTGAACCCGGCGATGTCCCAGCCCCAGAACACGACGCCGCTCATGGCCGCGCTCAGCCCGGCCACGATCGAGCGTCGGTAGGCCTCCCAGGTCGAGTTTTCGTCACCGGCCCAGTGCGCCGGAAACGCGCCCACGCCGGTGTGGCCGGCGCGGCTAAACGTGATGCCGCCGCGATATTCGCGCGCAAAGCGGTGGTACGCGCCGATATACTGATTCGGGTAGGCGTTGATGAGCTCATCGCCTTGCTTGCCATCGGCCGCCACGATGTCGCGGCCTTGCAGATGCTCGCCGCCATCGGTCTTGAAGCCGTCGACGCCAATCTCATCGAGCAGGTAGGCACGCTTATCGAGCCACCAGCGGCGTGCATCAGCGCTGGAGAAATCGGGGATCAGCGCGCCATTGAACCAGAACGCCGGGTTGCGGTATGGCCGGCCATCGCTATGGCGCACCACAAACCCCTGTTCGAGCGCGTGCTGCGTATCGGCGTCGTGCTGCGAGTGCGCTGTTTCGGCCTGCTTGAGCGCCGGAATCTGCCACAGCAGCAGCCGGATGCCGGCGTCGTGCAAGCGGTCGGTCATGGCTTTCGGGTCGGGCCACGGGCCATCGGCGGGAAAGCTGAAGTCGGCCAGGCGCGGGCGGTCGCTGCCCGTGCGCGGCGTGTACTGCGCGCCGTTCCAGATATAGAAGGTGGTCTCATCGCTCCAGGCCTCGATCACCAGCGCGGTGGCCGGCACGTCGTGCTCCAGCGTCAGCGCGAGCTCACGCTCGACCCGCGCCTGCGTGTTCCACTCGTTGCTGCTCATCCACGGGCCGAACGCCCAATCCGGCAGCGTCTCGGGCCGGCCGGTCAGCGCGGTGAAATCGTGCAGGATCGCCAGCGGCGTGCCGGCGAACAGGTCGAACGTGACCTTGCCGCGGCGATCGGCCTGCGCCAGGCAACGCCAGCGGTCGTCGATCGCACGCCCAAGATCGTAGGCCACGTGCGCGCTGCCTTCGACCAGGCAGCCATAGCCGTGGCTGGAGCAGAAGAATGGCACTGGCAGATAGGTGCGGTTGCCCTGGTTCTTGTACTGCTCCCAGACCGCCACATCCGGCGCGCGCCCACGCTGATCGAGCGCGTCGAAGCGCTCACCAAAGCCCACCAGCGCCTCGCCTTGCGCCAGCGCGCCGGTCAGCTCAACTGCGACCAGCCGGCCGTCAGCTTCTTCAAGCCAGCGCAGAGCCAGTGGCACGAGCTGTGTGCTGGTTTGGAATGTGCAGCGCCCACTCGCGGCATCGACCTCGAAGGTTGCGCCAGTGTCGCGCAGCGTGATGATCGCATCGCGCGGCGCGCCGTTTTCCGCAACAGCAGCTGCGCTGCCAACCGTGATCTGAAGCGTGTGCTGATCCTGAATCAGCGCCAGCAGCAGCGTCGGCCCGGCCTGTCCATCGTCGGCGCGGGTGGCGAGCGTCCAGCCGTGCGCGTGCTGCGCGGTGGCGCTGATGCCGGCCAGCCGGCGCTGGCGGCGCACGCCAAAGCGATAGCGCTCGGTTTCGGCGCGCTGCTCGTTGCCGGTAGCGACCATCCAATACTCGACCGTATCGCCGGCCTCCAGCACGCCCAATTCGCACAGCCAGCGGTCGGCGTCGTTGCCTTGCGCGACCGGCCGGCCTTGCAGCGGCGTTTGCGGCCGGCCGTTGCGGCTCCAGAACAAGCGCACATCGCTGGCGGCGCGGCCCGGCTGTGTCAGAAAGCCGATGCCAACCATGTCGCCGCCGATTGGATCGCGCGGCACACGCTCATCCGGCCCGGCGTAGTATGGCGCATCGGTGCCGGTCGGCTGGTGAAGAATGACAAGACGATCGCTCATTGGGCAGCGGCTCCTTCGGGCTGTGCTACGGTCAAAGCATCTTCAAGAATCAGGTACATTGCGTGCGACCACAGCAGCGGCGATGCGATCGCGCCCCAGCGCTCAACCCAGCCCTGATAATGATCCGGCGCGAGCAGATCGTGGCTGACTTGCTCGGGCAGCGCGTCATCGCCGGTGGCCTGGGCTGCCACCCAATCGCGCAGTTCAGCCGCGCGGGCGTGGTTGCCGGCTTCGGCGTAGTACCAGCCCAGCCAGGCGGTCAGCAGCAGCCACGCGCCGCCGCCATAGTAAGTGTCGTCAAGATAGCGGCAGATTCCACCGCGCCGCAAATCGGCCTCGATCTTGGCGATTGTCACGGTCATGCGCGGGTCGTCGGCTGGCAGCAGCCGGTAGGGCGTAGCCGCGCCGATCAGGCTGGCATCCACAGCCGGGTTGCCAATGAACTTGATCAGGTGGCCATTCGATACACAATTGGCCAGCACAAACGTCCGGATCTGATCGGCCAGCGCGTGCGTTTCGAGCGTTGGATCATATTCGCCAATCGCCCGAAGTCCGCCGTACAGCGCCGCCAGCGTGGCGGTGTGGATCTTGTCGCCGAACTCCTCCCAGCAATCATAGCAGGGCGCCAGCCAGAAGGCCTCAAGGTAGCGCGCCAGCAGTGCAATCTGCGGGCGCAGCTCGGCGTACAGCGCGGCATCGCCGGTGCGCCGCAGGTGATCGGCCAGCGCCCACAGCCATGTGCCGTAGCCGTCGAGCTGAAAGTTCGTCCAATTGGCGCTGCTTTCTAGCCCATCCAGCGTGAAGCGCGTGTGCATCTGTTCATGCAACGCAATCGTCTCGCCTGCTTGTTGGCGCCCGATCAGCTGCTCGATCTTCGGCGTATAGCGTGCCAGCACGCCGCCGGCCCAGCGGTGAAACTGCGCCGCGCTGGGGTACTGCCCGGCGCGATCCATGGCGTGCACGATGAAGCTGCTATCGCGAAACCATGAGTAGGCGTAGGTGTCGAAGCTCGGCGAGGCGACATACGCGCCGGTGGGCGCCTGGTGCGCCAGGATGAGCTGGATGCTGTGTTTGATAAGGTTTGGCATAGCTGAGTTAAAAGTTGAAAGTTGAGTAACGAGTGCTGAATAGCGAGTGCTGCGTGAAAAGAGTAACCTGCACTTTGGGCGTGCTGAGTTTTGACTTCGTGTTGTGGAATGCTCAAAACTCAGCACGCGTGCTTTAGAACTTACTTCACCAGTGCCTCAACCTGCGTTTTCGCCTGGTCAAGCGCTTCCTGCGGCGTGATCGTGCCGGCCTTGGCTTGGTCGAGCAGCGCGCCAATCGTGTCTTGCAGCTGGCTTTGCTTGTCGGTCACTGGCGGCGTTACCGCTGTGGCCAGCGCGTCGAACACGACCTTGCGCGATTCCGGCGGGGTCTGCGTGAGGTAGTCGTTGAACAGAGACTGGTCGCTCACCGCTGGCAGCTCCCAGCTTGCGGCAACCCGCAGTTTGGCCGCTTCGCTGCTGCTGGTGAAGAATTTGGCCCATTTCCAGGCGGCGTCCTGCTGCTTGCTGGTGGCCGAGATTGCCACCGAGTTCGCGAAGAACGCGTGCGCCTTCTGGGTGTTGCCCGGCTCCAGCGCGATATCCCACTTGAACGACGCATCCTTGAAGGCCGAGAACATCCAGATGCCGGTGCGCAGCATGGCGATCTTGCCTTGCTTGAATAGGTCGCCGTCGGACACACCGGCCATGTCGGCGTCGGTAGGCGTAACTTTGTACTTGTTGACTTTATCGACCATCCAGGTGAGCGATTCAACACAGCCGGGCTGATTGATCGTCACGGTTGTGCCATCCGGGCCGAACACGCCGCAGCCGCTTTGTGCGGCAGTTTTGTAGAACTCAAAGAACTGGATCGGCGCGTAGTCGCCCCACACGCCCTTGCTAGTATCGGTCAGCTTTTGCGCTGCCGCCAGCTCATCCTTCCATGTCCAATCGGTGGTTGGGTAGCCCACCTTGGCCCCGTCGAACAGATCCTTGTTGTAGAACAGCACCACATCCGAGAAGCTTTGCGGCAGCCCGAACTGCTTGCCATCGCGGTTGAACGCCTGGTAGGCTTTCGGGTAGAACTTGTCGGCAAAGCCGGCTTCGGCGGCGGCCAGCGGGCTCAGGTCGGCCAGCACGCCCTTGCTGGCGTAGCTCACAAAGTTCTCGTAGTTCAGCTCGAACACATCCGGCGCAGTGCCGCCGGCCACCAGCGTTTGCAGCTTGGTGAAATAATCGGCGTACGGCGCGGTCTCGACCTTGACCTCAATGTTTGGGTTTGCCGTCTTGAACGCGGCGATCATCGCGTCGAGATCTTTCAGGTGATCCGGCGCAGCGGAGAAGGTAAAGTACGTGATGGTTGTGGCATCTTGCGCGGCCGGCGCGGCGGCAGTCGGGGCAGCTTCCGGTACGGCGGTGGCGGCCGGTGCAGCAGTGGCGGCCGGTGCGGCCGGGGCAGCGGTGGCAGCTTCAGCCGCCGGGGCGGCGGTGGCGGCGGGCGCGGCTGGTGTGGTCGGCGCGGTATTGCCACAGGCAGCAAGGACAACCGACAGTAACAATGCGGTCAAAAGCGGCAGCGCGGATATGCGAGAACGCATGGGATTACTCCTTACAGAACGGCAACAACGTTTGTGGACGGAAGACGATAGACGATGGACGAAAGACGAATGTGCAGATCAACGAAGCTTGCTAGACAGGCGCAGAGCGCATTCAATGCACGAACAATCTGCAATCTGCAATTCATGCGGGCCAGGCGAATCGGCCATCACGCTCCTTCTATGCAGCGCACTTATTTCAGCCCGCTGAGTGCCACGCCGCGCACAAATGCGCGCTGGGCTAGCAAATACACCAGAATAATTGGTAGTACCGTGATCACCGCGCCGGCCATGACCATGCTCCACTCGGTCGTGTAGCGGCCGTGGAGCATCGCCAGGCCGACCGGCAGAGTCATCAGGCGCTCATTGCGCGTGATGAACAGCGGCCACAGAAAGCTGTTCCATGTGCCCATCACCGCAAACACGGTCAGCGTCGCCAGCGATGTTTGCACGATCGGCAATGCCACATGCCGGAACACTGTCCAATGACTGCCGCCATCGAGGAACGCCGCTTCTTCATATTCGCGCGGCACGCCCAGCATCGCTTGGCGCAGCAGAAAGGTGCCAAACGCGCTGACTAAACCGGGCGCTATTAACCCTTGGTAGGTATCCACCCAGCCGAGCCGCTGCATCAAAATAAACAGCGGCGTGATCGTCACCTGCGCCGGCACCATCAGCGTGGCAAGGTACAGCAGAAACACCGCGTCGCGCCCGCGCCAGTGCATGCGTGCAAACGCATACGCCGAAAGCGCACTGGTCACCAGCTGGCCCGCCACTGCAAACGTAGTGACGATCACACTGTTCATCAGCATGCGGAGGATCGGCACGGTTTCGGCCACCCGCCGGTAGCTTTCCAGCGTTGGCTGGCGCGGGATGATCTGCGGCGGCATGCTCAGCGCCACGCCGGTGGGCTTGAGCGAGGTTGAGAGCATCCACAGAAACGGCACGATCATCAGCAGGCCGCCGAGGCACAGCACGAGGTAGCGCAAGAATGTGCTCAGCACCGCTCGCTGGCGAAGCTTGGGCGCGCTGCGTGCAATCGCGAGCGGTTGAGAAAGACTACGCATCGGCGGCTCCTTTGCGCTGCCAGCGGAACTGAACTAATGTGACGGCAAATACAATCGCAAACAGCACCCACGACATCGCCGAAGCGTAGCCCATCTGCCCGTAGCTAAACGCGTTTTTCACCACCTGCTCAACCAGCACTGTGGTTGCGCCGGCTGGGCCACCTGCGGTCATCACCCACACCTGATCGAACACCTGGAATGAGTTGATTAGCGAGATAATCGTGACAAAAAAGGTAGTGCGTGCCAGTAGTGGTAGCGTGATCGCGGTGAACTGATGGAAGCGGCTTGCGCCATCCAGTGCGGCGGCCTCGTAGTAATCCTGCGGGATAGCCTGCAACCCGGCCAAAAACAGCACCAGCACAAACCCGAGATCCTTCCACACGCTGGTGAGAACGATCGCTGGCATGGCCCACTTGGCATCGAACAGCCAGCCCGGGCCAGCGATGCCGATCAGGCTCAGCCCATAGTTAACCAGGCCGAATTTGGGGTTGAACAGCCAGCTCCACAGCAGCGCCACCGCCACCCACGAGGACACCACTGGCAAGAAAAAGGCGGTACGGATAAACGCGATCCCGCGCAGCGGCGCATTCAGTGCCAGCGCCATGCCCAGCGACAATACAATCATTAGCGGCAAATAGCCGCCGATAAAGGCCAGCGTATGGCGCAGCGCGCTCCAAAAGTTCTTATCCTGGCCGAGCTTAACGAAGTTCTCGAAGCCAACAAATTGCGGCGGTGTCAGCAGATCCCACTGGAACAAGGTCAGTACCAGCGAAGCGATCAGCGGCAAAATAGTGAAGGCGAGCAGACCCAGCAGCCCTGGCAATAAAAAGAATGCCAGCCAACCTGTGCGTGCAAAGCCGCGTGAGCCAACCATACGCCGATCCTCCACGATGAGTTGTTTGTTCAGTAACAAAATGAAGTTTAGGCCAAAATTTTTTACATGCCCGAGCGCACCGCCAGCAGCGGCCGATCTTCTTCGCCACGGCGCAAGGCCGGCTGAAAGAGCTCGCCAAGCAGGAGGCTGGCCGCGCCGCGCGCCCAGGCTTCATCACCCCACGGCTCAGCGACCACACGCATGTCGCTATAGAGGCCGTTGAAGCAATGTTCGCGCAACGAATCCTGCAGCGGGTCGAGGATCAGTGCGCCGGCGCGGGTACCTTCACCACCAATAATCACCAGCGCGGGATTGAGCACATTCACCAGGTTTGCCACCGCCATGCCGAGCGTTCGCCCGGCTGCAGCAAAGATCGACTGGACGATCGCATCGCCGTGGAGCGCCAGGTCGATCACCGCCTGAATATCGACCGAATGACCTAGTGCCGATGTCACCCGTTGGATCACAGCTGGATCACCCACCAGCGCCTCCAGGCAGCCGCGCTTGCCGCACTCGCAGCGGGGTCCATCCGGTACCACGGTGATATGCCCGAACTCGCCGGCCCCACCGGCGGTGCCACGATACAGCTGGCCGTTCAGCACCATGCCCAAGCCCACACCACGCCCAATGCTGACCACGATAAAATCACCGACCCCACGCCCAGCCCCAAACCATTGTTCGGCGGCAGTCAGTGCATTGACGTCGTTATCAACGACCACCGGCATATGCAAACGCTGCTCAAGTAGCTGTGCCATCGGCACATCGCGCCAGCCGAAATAAGTGGCGTAATGCACCAACTCGCGCTGCCGATCAATGACGCCAGCGATGCCGATGCCAGCGCCAAGCACTGGGCAATTGCCCGCCGCCGGCCGTAGCGCGTCCACCACTGCCACCAGCGTTTCGGCCACCGCTTCGGGCGTGCGGCCGACCAGCGGCATAGTGCGGCTCGCCACAATCGTAGCTTCCAAATCGGTCAGCGCCACGATTACGGCATCCTCGGTCAGCTTCACACCGACGACATAGCCAGCCTGGTTATTTAGCGCCAACAGCACCGGTGGCCGCCCACCGGTCGAAATGCCAACCTGGTACTCATATACAAAGCCAAGATCGATCAGCTCGGCAGTGATGCCGGAAATCGCCGCCAGACTGAGCTTTGAAATGCGCGCAATATCAGTGCGCGAAAGTGCACCATGCGTGCGAATAGCATTGAGCACAATCGTCTGATTGATCTCACGAATAAGCTGTTTGCTGCCAGCGCGCATTGAATGCATAGATACCAAGTAAATTAAGTCAGTGAAGTAAGTTCAGTATACATCGAGCCAAGGTGCTTGTCAAGATTGCGTTTCCATCATCTAACATATCACTCGGCCTACAATGGATCACAATGTTACTGAGGGGTGCTACCCTTATCCGTGGTGGATAATTCGGGCACTCTCCGGAGCACTAGCGACGATGGGCAGATGCAGGTGCTCATTACCGGTTCGATCGACCGCGAACGGATGTGCGTCTTCCGAATCTGATAGAAGCACCGCTCGCATCGAAAACGACGGTTGGCCCGCTTGAACCAGCGAGAATAAACTCTCGTTGTAATACTAGGAGTTACCCCGGCAAGTCCGGGAGTGCCACACCATTGTTATTCGCCTAGCGGCGCCCCGCGAAAACATCTACCGCAAGCTTGACGAGATGAAGATGAAGCTCTAGTGGTTCACCACAATGATTATGACGGGCATACCCGTTCGGTCGTCTGGCGCGCGTCGCTCGCTGTGAATCACCTGTGGCGTTCGCATCATAGCGACGGCGCTCCCAGGCTGCCACTTCGCGTCGCACACTCGCAATATCTGGCAACCGACGGTCCAGACACTACCTATTGAGCACAAAGCTATGCCAGGCTGCGATGGCACATGATCTGCTGCGGACTCCCTAGGGCAGCGTTGGCTATTCTGCTGGCCGCGAGGCGCCTGCTAGCAGTGGCCGGGCGTTTTGCCAGCACTGCGGCGGCGCTCATGACGACCCATGGCTTGGTCTTTATTCAAGGAGGACAGGATGGTACCTAATCCAACACATGTCTTTAAGTTGCCTAATCGAATACGTTTCTTTAATAAGTATGTCACCAATCGGCTCTTACGCGGGTTTGCGAAGCTTTCCCACGGCCCGTTTGCGATCATTCGCCACGTTGGCCGTCGAAGTGGAAAGCCCTATGAGACGGTGATCTGGGCGTGGCAGCTGGGAGAGGGTTTTGTGATTGCGTTAACGTATGGGCCAGAGGTGGATTGGTATCGCAACATGCGGGCTGTTGGAGGCGGTACGCTGGTCTGGCATAAGCGGGTTTATACTGTCGGGAAACCCGAGCCGATTGATGCCAAAACAGCTCTGCCAGCGTTTCCTGCCGCTTTCAGGCCGCTCTTTCGCTGGGCTGGCATGCAGGATTTTGTGTTTATGAGGACATCACGCTCTGAGCCAGTCAGAACCTGATGTGACCGTGAAGAAGGTAGTGTGGACGATTATCACTGCTTCGCAGTATATCGCCTAAGGAGCGGTGACCCCACTAGCAGCGCGCTCCTGGCGTTCGGTGGTTCGGATGAGAACGTCTGTCCACGCCAAAAGTAAATCCAGGAGAGGAGAGACGCCCATGCAAGCAAGCATACCGTCTGCTTCAGCGAAGCCGTCGTGGGATCACGCAGCGCGATGGCTCGCCCTCATTGGGGGCGTGGTTAATCCAATCGTATTCGTGTTGATATACACAGTGGCTGGCATCCTGCGTCCTGGTTACGCACCAGTGCATCAGGCGATTAGCGATCTCGGCGTTGGTCCCAACGGACCGCTCGTGGACGCAATCGCTGTGGTCCATGCAGTGCTTCTGATTGCCTTTGCCGTTGGTTTCGCTATCCGTATGCGGCAGGTACTGAGCATGGGTTGGCTTGGTTTCGGCGTCGCGTTTCTCGTGCTGCGCGGGCTTTCGGGCATCACCACAGGCATCTTTACCGACGCCCCCGCGACGGTCGCCATCCATTCGCTGGCTGCCTTCGTGAGTATTGTCAGTATGATAAGCGCATTTCTTCTGATCGGGCTGGGGCTTCGCCGCAACCGTACGTGGCGCGGGTGGGGCACGTACTCACTTATCGCTGCTGTGGTGACGCTCGTGCTAGTTGCGCTCATGTTCTGGCTTTTCACCCCGGGCACACCGCTCGCGCCGCTCCAATTGGGTGGATTGATGGAACGGGTTGTCTCTGTCGAGACGCTTGCCTGGTACGTTGTCTTCGGGTGGCGACTCTACAACACCCAGACTGAACGTTGACCGTGGGAACCCCATGTGCTCTATCACGCTTTCCTAGCTTTAGGAAGCCATATGCCACATGCACCTGATTGAGGATATCTGCGCCACACCACAATCGAAGCGGTATGTGCCGACTTGAGTGGCGCACCCGACGCCAACACCGTGCGCGGCTATCTGACCGAGCAACTACCGCCACCCGCTATTCCAGAGTTGGAGCAACAGTACAATAGCCTGTTGCGGACGCTGATCCCGGACTGGTTGCGCGCCCGTCCGCAAGAGCTGGCGGTCGATTTCCATGATGAACCTTACTATGGTCACCAACAGCTTGATGATCGTGACACTTGGGTCTGTCGCGGCCAAGCACGGGATGGCACCACCCGCTTTTACCGCTGTGCTACCGCCTACATCCTGCTGCAAGATGTACGCCTGACTGTGGCAGTGGTGTTTGTGAAGCCGGTATCGACACGGTCACGATCCTGGGGGCAGTTGCTCAACGCCGTGAAGGCCGTCTTCTCTTTAGCGCTCCACCCGTTCAAGCCTGAACCCGTCCAGAATAGTGTTAGTTAATCAGGTCTCAGCAATTGAGTTCATGTTAATGGTCGTTTCGTTGTAGTGTGGCTCGCCTCACGACCATCCCTCCCTGTGCAAGAAGTCCACGATCTCGTCGTTGACATCGAGGGGGCGCTCCTGCTGGGTCCAGTGGCCGCAGTTGGGGAGCAGCACGATCCGGCGCAGGTTGGGCACCGCAGCCTCCATGGGCTCGAACTTCCCGAAGAGCACCGCGGGGTCGCGTCGCCCGCCGATGAAGACAGCCGGCTGCTTCACGCCAGCGGTACCGATCTCGGGGTGCTGCTCCCAATCCCGGTCCTGGTTCCGGTAGATGCCGAGCGCGCCCCAGAACCCGGTACGCGCGTATGCCTGGGCGTATTGGTCGAGGTCCGCGTCGCTCAGCCAGTCCGGCAATGCGTCGGGCTCCGGCATGCTGTCCACAACGCCGCCGGACGAGGGCCTCTCCTTGAACAGGCGCGGGACGAGGTCGGGTGGCGCGTCGCCCGAAAGCGCATACATGAACCGGCGCAGCGTGCGGCGAACGTCGGCTTCGAGCTCTGCTTCGGTGACGCCGAACGGGTAGGGCGAGACCTTGCCCTCCTTGGCCTTGTCCGGCGCGAACTGGCGCAGCGCCTCGGTTGGCGGCACCGGCGGCCTCGGCCTGTACGGGACGCTGAGCGCGGCGATCGCCGCGACGCGTTCTGGGTACAGCTCGGCGCACGCCCAGGCGATGTTCGCTCCCCAGTCGTGGCCGACCAACACCGCCTGGCCGGCTCCCAGGGCGTCGAGCACGAGTACCACAGCTCGGGGAAGCCATGGACCAGGACGACGAGCGGTCCGGTGCCCGCCTCGGCGACGTGCATGCCGATGCCGTTGGTATCGATGCGCCGGTGCGTCACGGCCTCTCGAGTCCCCGCAGGACTTCGAGGAGTGCGCGCCGACGCGACGGGGTTTGCTGTCTGGTTTGCCATTACTACTCTCCGTTTCGCGCTTCGGGCTTGCCGGACGAGCCGCATCTGCGTGACGACCGAACGAATGGTGTGCAGCAAGAACCGTTCCAAGTGGCTACCACCCAGTGGCACTACCGCGCGCTACGCGCTACTGGTACGCGCCACTGGAATGACGCGCCCGCGCCGCGCGCGGCCGCACGCGCGCCTAAGGCACAAACGCCTTCCGCCGCGCGTTGCGCTAGGTCGGGACGCCGCGCCCGTAAGTCTTCGTTACGGGTGATGGTTGACACATCACCTCTAATATAGATTGAGCCAACTGTCCTAACACAACAGTATTAGCCAGTATGTTCATTAGGTGAAAGATTGGGGATGGAGATAAAATGTATCTCACGTCGTCGCAAAACATGCGCCTCGCTGAGCGTTCTTAAGGGACAACGAATTAGACTGGAGGAAGCTGTGGCCTTACACAGATGGATGTATCGGGGCGGACGCCCAAATACTTTAGCCAAAATACTCAATCGGGGCTCGGCCATTCTTCACTCACTGGGTATCTTTCCTAACTACTTTGTCACCTTAGAAGTCGTCGGGAGAAAATCAGGCAAACTGATAAGTTTTCCCCTAGCGATGACTGTAATGAACGGCGAGAGATATCTGGTGTCCATGTTAGACGCGGAAACGAACTGGGTGCGGAATGTGAAGACAGCCGGTGGAAAGGCCAGGCTGCGACACGGACAGACTGAGCACATTCTCCTCGAAGAGGTCGATGTCAGCCAGCGAGCACTGATCTTGAAAGCCTATTTACACCTGGCGCCTGGAGCGCGACCGCATATAGCGCTAAGCAAAGATGCCCCACTCTCAGCGTTTGAAAAAATAGCGCCGAAGTACCCTGTCTTTAGCGTAAAGACAATACAATAACGGACCCGCCCAACTCGCGCGTGGAGAGGAACCCTTCCCCAGAGCGGTTTCTCTGGTGGGGAGGCACGGCTCGCCGTGCTGGCTGGTGCAGTTGACCGCCTTCGGCGACACTGAACGAAGCCGTTGGTGGTAACCGGTACGAAAGGGCCCACCCACCCGCTACCGTACATTGTGAGCCGAGGTACCCTAGCGGGTGACGCGCCGATATACCTTCAGGAATTGGCTGATTTGCAATACTCTGACCAACGGCCGCCCCCAGCTGGGCACGAAGGTCAAGGGTATGATGAACCCGTCAGCAATCGGCACTGCTACCACTGGCGTGGTATAGGCATGTCCCGATCGGCGGCCGACGTGGTGCACGACCGCATACACGTGGCGGCCCGCGAACGTCAGGATAAGCCGGTTGAAAATCGCCTTATTGAACCGGCGCACCCACTCAAGGAGCGTCCCCCGGCGTCTCTGGTATTTGACCGCCATACTGTTTCTCCTGTTCTCAGCGAGCAAACGTGCGTGTGTACAAGCGGAGGGCTATATTGTCTAGGGATAGTATAGACGCGGAACGCGGCATGCAGAAGAGAAACATTGATCACAGGCCGTTAAGGAGCGGTAACCGTGGGCACATGCAGCAGTGGCGGCGGGAGGGTACACACCTGGGCAAGCACATAGTTACGCTGCTGCTTTTTGAGCACCGACCTCTATCGTATGCATAATATCTAGATTCAGATCTCTTCTTTTCCACATTAGAACGGTATACACTTTGCCAACTCAGGCATGCGGTCATGCCGTTTTCTTGGGGGGCTTTGTGCTGCCGAGAACCTCACGAAAAGCGGCATAACATCTTGCGCAAAGAAACGTACGAAATCACTATCGTGCACGGTAGCTTAGACCATAATAACGCTACGGCTCATAACGAACCGTAGCATTATGTTGAATCGGCTTGGTCTAGCGGGTCGGGGGCACGCTGTGTTAGGCGGCCTGTTTGATTACCAATACTTCTACCGTTCAAGCAACGCTTTGAGGGCCGAGAGGTCGTTCTGCATTAGTCCTGCATCGCGGGCAAACTCAGTATCATCCATCTCGGGTTGCCGAAATAGAACTAGCATTACTTCACTGCCCTTGCCATTCGGCATCACACGCATGGGCACGTAAACGTCGGTTCCGTCTGACAGCACCACCGTGTGATCAAGCACGCCATACTCATTGTGTGGTGTAAAGCGCAGACCTACTGTGCCCTGCTCTGTTTTCACTTCCCAGTGTTCGCCTGCACGCTTCACGCCCTGTCCTAAGCCCATGGCCCATTGTGGCAGGTTTTCCGGGTTGCTGGTGAACGCATACACCGCTTCCGGTTCGCGCTCAATCGAGACACTCAAGTAGCGCACTTCCTTGAACTTAATCATCACTACTCCTCTAGAATTTAGTTACCTATGAATATTCTGCGATCCACGCCTGTATA
>WNFV01004262.1_pt1 | contig 21728 bp, 21 predicted proteins | sample 5400101 | NCBI WGS metagenome assembly WNFV01 (sample SAMN13153361, study PRJNA577476) | soil metagenome | isolation source: 115 cm soil or saprolite under grassland replicate 1 | place: USA:California | collected 2016-06-15 | reverse complement strand
GTGAGCCGCAGTCGAGAAAGGAGAAGTTGGAGTGGCTGTGGAGCTCGACGTACGGCGTCACCAATACTCGGCGGGCAGCGGGATCCCGAACTTTGCGCACAGGGCGGCGACGTCGGCTCGATCAGTAGCGTCCAGCTCGTAGTCGGAGTGGAATCGGACGAGCCACTCAGGTGTGATGCAAGCGACCTCGCGACCGGCAACCGAACCGGATCCGCTCAGCGCCTCGGCAGGATAGAGCTCGCCCTTCTCAGGCGGGCCATAGATGCCATCGCCTGTCTCGTTGAGGACGATGACGTGGAGATCGACCTCGTGCCCGGCTCCGTCACCGAGGGCAAAGTTCCAGGGCCGAGTGTCCCCGCGGTAAGCCGACCCAAATCCCCTCTCTTTCAGCATCGCGACGGCATCGTCGAGATGGCGCTGCTCGATGACGATGTCGAGGTCCGAGTGCGGCCTTGTCTGTTGGCCAAGGCAGGCATCCACCGCCCAGCCCCCATCCAGCCAGACTCGAATACCACGAGCCTCCATCTGGTCGAGGAGCTCGATGACGTCAGCCGCCGGCATCTCAGTCATAGACCCGCTCGACGAACCACTGGTTGGCTGCGACGTCGAGATAGAGCTCGCAAAGAAGGTTGTTGTTGAGGACGACCTTCCAGTACTCACGGACGACCGGCGTCGTCCACCACGTCGTTTCGACCTTCCAGCGGGCGATTGGCTCAATCGAACCACTGAAAGCGCCGGTGATCGCGATGGGCGCGCCGCCGTGATCCAGAGTCACGTCGACTGCCGCGGACGGCGAGACGAGTCTGGTCATGCCGGCTTCCAGATCACGTCGTCGCCGAAGCGTTCCTGCAGCCGCTCCATCGCCGCGGCAACTTCTTCACTCGATCCGTCGCCGCCTGCCCACAACCTGAGCTGGCGACGGCCCGCACCTTCGAGCACCGGCAGCTCGATCCACAGCTCGGTGATGGGCGCGCACGGCTGCCACTCCTTGATCCATGCGCCGACGAGCCCGAAGAGCTCGACGCTGCTGCTCAGCGGATGCCGGACGATCGATTCACGTAGCTCGTCATCACACGACTCGACGACGATCCGTACCCGCACGTGCTTGGCGCCGGCGCCGCGAAGTCCCAGCTCCTCGGCAAGGTCATCGCACAACGCCCGCGCGACGAAGAGCAACGCCTCTCGGTCCTCGACCGGGGCGCCGAACTGGCGATGAGCGCTTGTGAACATCGGGGGCTGCCATGGCATGAGCTGATCGGGCTCGAGTCCGCGCGCGAGCAGCACCGAGTGACGGCCGTCGCGACCGAGCTGGCTCTCGAGCTCACGCGGACCGATTGCCGCGACCGCGGCCAGCGTACGCAGGCCGAGGAGGTCGAGTCGCTCGAGCTGCTCGGCGTCCAGCGGAAGCTCGCGAGAGGGGAGCGGAGCTAGAAACTTGCGGGTGTCGTCGACCTGAAGCAGGCGCCCTGGTCGCGCGCGGGCGGCGGCGAGCCGCGCCGAGAACGGCCCTGGCGCAAGACCCAATCGCGGTTCCTTGCCGATCGCCTTCAGCAATCGCCGTCGCATCTCGCGGATCGATTCACCGCCGCCGACAACGCCGTCGAGGTCGAGCCAGGCGATGCCCTCGTCGCGGACCTCGACGACAGGTGCGAGGTCGTAGAGGGCGGCGGAGATCAGCTCGCGAATGCGGGCTGTAGCCTCTTCGTCGGGCAGGACGAAGGTCGCGTGTGGGCAGAGGTGCTCGGCCTGGCGCAGCGCCATCCCGGGCGCGATGCCGAAAGGGAGCGTCTCCTCGGACGAAGCCACCACGTGCTCGTCCCAGCGGCCGATGATGACCGGCGTCCCATAGAGGTCCGGCCGCCGGGCGAGCTCCAGATGATTGGTCAGACCGCAGCAGACTCGCGTGGCTGTGCCTCCTCGAAGCGAATCGGGACTTCGTTGACACCGGGCATGAAGTCGCACGGCGTTTGCGCACCCAGTGGATAGCGGATCACGAGCCCGGTCTCGCCGAGCGGCGACGCGACGCGATTTTTCACGCATCGCGCCGACACACGCAGGCCGACCAGCTGGCCGCGCTCCCACACCCACCCGGCGCGTGAGAACTCGAGGCTGAAGCTCGAGGCGTGGGCGAGGGCGCGGTCCGGCGCCTCGCCGACTCCGACCACGACTGTTCCCGACCGGTTGGCGCCGGATTCGAGCGGCCCCAGCCAGTGCTCGGGGATGGCGCTCATCAAGAGAAGGAATCCCGCGCCTGCCCGCGCGAGCGTGGCTGCCGCCTCGCCCGCGACCTCGAGAGCCGGCGCGCGGACGACGGTCAGCGCGCCGAGCTCAGGGGAAAAGGAGGTGAGCGCAGTGAGGTCGAACCCATCGGCGTCGATCACCACCGCCTGCGCGAACTCGTGGGTGGCCTTGGCCAGCAGGGCGATGGCGAGCGACAGCTTGCCGCAGGTGGCCCTACCCGTGAACAGGGAGAGACGGCCGCGCGGCATCCCGCCGATCCCGGTCAGCTGGTCGATCGCCGTTCCGCTTCGCCAGGGTTGAGGTGGCGGCAGCTCGGCGGCTCGTGTCAGCGCCTGGCTGCCGTAGCGGAGCCGAATCGAATCGATCGCGAGTTCGAGCTTTGGTGCCTGCATCTTGCTGAAGCCTCCGAGAAGACGCAGGAAGGGGAGGAGGCGAGTCCAAAGATAACGAACGAATGTTCGGGAGTCAAGGCCTCAAACCGGCCAGGCTATCTTCCTTATATGTCGCGGGTGGTCGTGATCGGCGGAGGCGTGATTGGCTGTGCCGTGGCCGAGCGGCTGAGCCTCGACCGGCACCAGGTCACCCTGCTCGAGCGCGACCAGCTGGGGAGCCGCGCCTCGGGCGCCGCGGCCGGCGAGCTGAGCCCATCTCAGGCGGCCGGTGACAAGGAAAGTCTCGCCATGTTTCCAGAGGTCGTGGCGAGGGTCGAGAAGGACAGCGCGATGAGCGTCGAGTACCGTGTCCAGCAAGGACTCGTGCCGGCGTTCACGCAAGACGAGGCCGCGGCGCTGAAAGCAAGCGGTGGTCGCTGGCTCGACTCGGCAGAGTGCCGAGCGACTGAACCTGCCCTCAGCTCCGATGCGCTGGGCGCGGTCCTGATCGAGCACGCGCACCTCACCCCGCCGCGATTCGTGCGGGCGCTTGCGCGCGCGGCTGCTTTGCGCGGTGCCGAGATCTGCGAGGGCACGCCCGCGATCGGCTTTGACAGCGATGGGAAATTGATCGGCTCCGTGAAAACGCCAGGCGGTGGAATCAAAGCGGACTGGGTCGTGGTCGCTGCAGGGCCCTGGACGCGCGAGGTGGCGTCGCACGCCGGCATCGACGTCGACGTCCGCCCGCAGCGCGGACAGCTCGCGGCGCTGGATGCCGGCGCGATGGTGTTGCGGCGCAGCGTCTTCTGGTCGAACGGTTACCTGGTGCCGAAAGGAGACGGCACCGTCATCGCGGGCGGGACCGAAGAGGACAGCGGCTTCGACGACCGGCCCACCGTCGCCGGCATCGAGTCGTTGCTGGCGCTGGCGCGAAAGCTGGTGCCGGGTCTCGCGGACGCAAACGTCCAGCGAGTGTGGGCAGGGCTGCGCCCCATCACGCGAGACGGGAGGCCGATCGTCGGCATCAGCGAGGTCCGCAACCTCATCGTGGCCACCGGCCATCATCGAAAGGGCATCCTGCTGGCGCCGCTGGCTTCTGCGCAGGTGGCAGAGCTGATCAGATAAGACCGTGCCCTCCCATAAAAAGGGCCGGGGCTCCACAGAACCCCGGCGCGTAACGGACTTACGAAACGACTGAAGAGAAGGGTCTTACTTCTTCTTCGAGGACTTCTTGGCGGACTTCTTCGCCGTCTTCTTCGCGGCCTTCTTCTTAGCAGCCATCATGGTTCCATTGGTTTGGCGGGATCCATGTGGTGGCTAGACGTGATCGGGATCTCTCCTACACGCACCTCCTCTGCAACCCCACGGGTTTCGCCGCGGACCCTCATTGATAAGGACTCCGAGACGTTGGCGGTTTGTCGAAATGGTCGGCTCCCTCGCGTCGGGTCCGTTGCTTCTGTGGAAACAACCACGAGTCGCATCGCCATACAAAGTGTTGTGATACTCGATGAGCCCCACTCACGTCAATCCTTCGTGCAGATTTTTTTCAGTGAGGGTTGTGGAAATTTCTGCGGAGGTCGCGTCGATGATGACGACTGACGACCATCATCGACCTCTGCGAAGACTGCGAGGATAGACATCATGCGAGTCGTCCTCGGTCATGGCGCGTCGGGCAACGCGGCGTCGATGAAACCCTACGTCGTGGGTTTCAAACGTCGAGGAATCGATGCCATCGCAGTCGATCTTCCTCGCGGCAACGCGGAGAAAGCGGTTCCCATCTTCATCAAGACGTCGGGTCGAGGTCATGACGTCATCGGGGGAGGCCAGTCATTCGGTGGAAGGGTCGCGAGCATGGCTTCAATCGAGGCGGACTTCGGCGGATTGGTACTTTTCTCGTATCCCCTCCACCGTCCGGGCCATCCGGACCAGCTGCGGACCGACCACTGGCCGCAGATCCGCTGTCCGACCCTCTTTCTCAGCGGTGACCGCGACCCGTTCGCCAACCTCGACCTGCTGAAAGAGAAGGTCAAGCTCATTCGTGGGGCTCGGCTCGAGGTCTTCAAAGGCCAGGGCCACGGTCTGCTGCAGGTTCTCGACCAGGCGCTCGACGTGGCCGCGGCCTTCATCCAGAAAAGCGTGAAGTGACGGCCAGCCAGCACGTGGTCGAGGCCAACGGCCTGCGGTTCCGGACGATGGCCGACGGCCCAACGACCGGCGAGCTGTTCGTCCTCCTCCATGGTTTCCCGGAAGGCGCCGAGTCGTGGGCGCGACAGGTCGATGCCCTGGCCAGGGCCGGCGCGCTGGCCGTCGCGCCCGACATGCGAGGCTACGGCGCGAGCGATGCACCCGCCGCTGTGGAGAGCTACCGCCTGACCGAGCTCGTCGAAGACGTGGCCGGCATCGTCAAAGCCTTCGGCCACGACGGGGCGCACATCGCTGGACACGACTGGGGCGCCATGGTCGCGTGGTACTTCGCCGCGATCCATCCCGAGATGACAAAGACCCTGACCGTGCTGTCCGTCGGACATCCCGCCGCGCTGGGCGCGGCGGTGGTCGCGGACGACGATCAGAAGAAGCGCTCGGAGTACATCCGCCTCTTCTTGATGGAAGGCAAGGCGGAGTCGGTCCTCTCCGAGCAAGACTTCCGCCGCCTTCGCGCAATGTTTCGGGACGTGCTGCCACGATCAGTTGTCGATCGCTACGTGAGGTCGCTGGCGAGACCGGGTCGGCTCACCGCCGGTCTCAACTACTACCGCGCCAACCTCTCGCCCGACGACTGGTGGGGGGGTCTGCGCACCGACCTCGCGATCACCGCGCCGACCGTGCTGCTGTGGGGCGACCAGGACCCGGCGCTCGGTCGTTTGCAGGCTGAGGACACCGCCAGACACGTGAGTGGTCAGTTTCGGCTCGAGGTCCTGGAGGGTGCCGGCCACTGGCTGCAGTTCGAACGCCCGGACGACGTGGCCCGTTCGCTGGTCCGGGTGCTCTCCAAGTAAGCTTTCACGGATGCTCCAACGCGGGGACCAGGAGCGGCGGTCCGGGCTTCGCCGTCTCGATGACATCCTGGAAAGCCTCGAACAGCTGAACCTGCACGACAAGACGGAGCTGCCCGACCACGTGGCGGAGGCGCTCGTCATGCTGGGCATCGAGCAGCCGTACTCGATAGCGATCCCGCAGCTCATCGAACGCGTGTGGGCGATGCAGCAGCCTTACCTGATCACGATCGTCGTCGAGCGTAGGCGCCGCCGCCGGCGCAAGGTCTCGACCGAAGCAAGCCCGACCGAAGCACCGCGCTGAAGCCAAGCGACTGGCTCGAGGTCTTCGCGCACATCGGCGACGGCGTTCGCCGTGTGGTGCTGCCGCTGTCGGGCACCGAGGCGGGCCGCGTGCAGCTGAGCGTCGGCGCAGGTGGCGACACGACGATGGAGCTCGACCACGCCGCGGAGGCGGTGGTCTTCAACGAGCTGGCCGGGGTTGGTGAGCGGGGAGAGAGGTTCTCGGTCCTCTCCGAGGAGAGCGGCTATCGCAACTTCGGCGCCGACTATCCGCTGATCCTCGTCGACCCCGTCGACGGCAGCCTCAACGCCAAGCATGGCGTGCCGCTGTTCGGCCTGATGCTCGCCATCCTCGACGGACCACTTGTCTCGGATACGTACGCCGGGTTCGTGCTCAACCTGAACACCGGCGAGACATGGACGGCGGTGCGAAAACAGGGCGCATGGCATGCCGGGGAGCCTCTCTCGGCGATGAAGCGCGGGCCCACCAATCGGATCCAGCTTCTCGGTCTCGAGAGCACGCCGCGCAATCTGCAGCTTGCGCGACCGTTGGTGGAGCGTGCCGCGAAGATCCGCGTACTGGGCTCGATGGCGATCTCGATCGCGCTCACGAGCGCCGGCGCGTTCGACGTGTTCTGCGCGCCGGTGCCCGTGCGGGTCTTCGACATGGCGGCGAGCCTGCTGATTCTTTCCGAAACCGGCGGCGTGGCGACGACCCTGGAAGGGGAGCCGATCGGACGCCTTCGTTGCGACCTCGAGACGGATACGACCGTTCTCTGCGCGTCGAGCCCCGAGCTCCATCGCGCGGCGATGCAGATCCTCAAGGCGTCGAGTTGAACCTCGACCCGTCCCGCACCGTCTTCGTCATCCTCAGCTTCGAAGGGCCCGATGTCTTCAGCCAGGCAGGCGGGCTCGGCGTCCGGGTCAAGGGGCTGTCGCGCTCGCTGGCGCGAATGGGCTATCCGACATACCTCTATTTCTGTGGCGATCCCGACCTCCCGGGGGCGGAGGTGCTCGAGGACGGCCGGCTCCAGCTGAGGCGTTGGTGCCAGTGGATCTCCGCGCAGCACCGCGGAGGCGTCTACGACGACGAGGAGGGAAAGATCCGAGACTGGAACTACAGCCTCCCCGCGAGCCTGATCGACTCTGTGATCGCGCCGGCCGTCGAAGCGGGCAAGCACGTGGTCGTCCTGGGCGAGGAGTGGCACACGTCGGCGTCGATGCGGCTGATCTCGGACACGCTCTATTACCGCGGCCTGCGCAACCGCGTCGTCATGCTGTGGAACGCCAACAACACCTACGGCTTCAACCGCATCGAATGGGCGCCGTTGAACCTCGCGACCACGGTGACGACCGTCAGCCGGTACATGAAGTTCCGGATGTGGGAGTGGGGCCAGAACCCGATCGTGATCCCAAACGGAATCCCGGCCGACTCGATTGCAGACCCTGATCCGCAGGCCGTCGGTGAAGTCAGGGCGGCCGCCGGAGCCGGTCATCTCTGGTTCAAGATCGGTCGCTTCAACCCCGACAAACGATGGCTGATGGCGGTCACTGCCGCCGCCGAGCTCAAGCGTCGGGGCGGCCAGGTGAAGCTCGTGATGCGCGGAGGACGTGAGCCGCACGGCAACGAGGTCATCGGCGTGGCAGAGCATCTGGGACTCGCTGTGGGCAGCGTCAAGGCACCCGCCGACGCGCCGAGCCTGGCCGCCCTGCTGCGCGGGTCGAATGGTGTAGACGTCGTCAACGTGACCAGCTTCATCGACGAATCGCTCGTCCGCATCCTTTACGCGGCCTCAGACGCTGTGCTCGCGAACTCCGGCCATGAGCCGTTTGGGCTTGTCGGTCTCGAGGTCATGGCCGCCGGTGGAGTCGCCGTCACGGGCTCGACCGGCGAGGACTACGCCGAGCCTTATCGCAACGCCATCGTCCTGGAGACGGACGATCCGATCGAGCTCGTGACCGAGCTCTCGGTCTTGAAGGAGAGGCCGCGCGTGGCCGCCCATCTCCGCAAGCGTGGTCGCATGACGGCCCGCGACTACGTCTGGGAGAAGGTCATCGAGCACCTCCTGCTGCGGGTGGAGTACGCCGCGGAGCGCCAGGCCGTGAAGCTGCCGGCCCCGCCGCCGCCAAAGCGGGTAAGCCGGACTCGGACGCTGCGATCATTGAGCTGATCGGATGAAACCCCTCCACGTCGCCTTCATATGGCACATGCATCAGCCGTACTACAAGGACGACCTCACCAGCACGTACCTGCTGCCCTGGGTGCGCCTGCGGTCCGCCAAGGACTACTACAAGATGCCGGCGCTGCTCGACGGCTACCCGAAGATCCGGGCCACCTTCAACCTTGTGCCATCGCTGCTCGCGCAGATCGAGGACTACGACAAAGAGGAGTCGGTCGACCTCTTCCTGAACCTGAGCAAGAGGCCGGCGGGCGACCTGTCGGCCGAAGAGCGCGAATTCGTGTTGCGCTGGATGCGAGAGTCGCCGCGGGCGCTGCGCGTCCAGCAGTCGCCGCGCTACCTCGATCTCGCCTCGCGCTCCGCAGACGCGCAGTTCACCAACGAGGACATCCGCGACGTGCAGGTGTGGTTCAACCTCGCCTGGTGCGACCCCGTGTGGGTCGAATCCGACCCGCGGCTCGCCGAGCTGAAGCGCAAGGACCGCGACTTCAGCGAAGAGGACAAAACGATCCTGTTCGCGGCGCAGCTCGAACGCATGCGCAGCGTCATCCCCAAATACCGGGAGCTCGCGGAGCGCGGACAGGTCGAGCTCACCTTCTCGCCCTACTACCACCCGATCCTGCCGCTGATCTGCCACGTCGACTCGGCTCGCAGCGCCAACCCCCAGATCCAGCTGCCCGAGCGCCACTTCTCGCATCGCGAGGACGCGGACCGCCAGATCGAGCTCGGCATGGGCCTGTTCGAGCGGATGCTCGCCCGGCGGCCGAAGGGCATGTGGCCGTCAGAGATGGCGGTGGGGGAGGCCGTGATCGGGCTGGCCGAGAAGGCAAGGCTCGACTGGATGATCAGCGACGAGGAGGTGCTCGCGCGGTCCCTGGAGGGCCAATTCAACCGCGACGAACATCTCTATCAGCCCAAGCGGGTGGGGCGCGAGGGCGGCTCGGTGGCGATGGTCTTCCGGGACTCCCAGCTCTCGAACGTGATCGGCTTCGACTATCAGCGGCTCTCTTCCGACGACGCCGCCCGCGACCTGATGGGAAGGCTGCGCCGCATCGGCGACGCGCAGGGAGATCGCGATTTCCTGGTCGTGATCGCGCTCGACGGCGAGAATGCCTGGGAGTTCTACCCGCGCGACGGTCACGACTTCCTCAACGCCGTCTACACCGAGCTCGAGGCGAGCTCCGACATCGTTACCACTACGGTCTCGGACTTCCTCGCCGAGCACCCGCCGCAGCAGCAGCTGCACCACCTGCACACAGGCAGCTGGATTGGCGCGAGCCTCGATACCTGGATCGGCGACCCCGAGCACAACATCGCGTGGGACCTGCTCGCCGAGACGCGCGACTGGCTCGACGCGCAGTCGCAGCAGCGCCCCAAGGACTCGCAGCAGGCGGCGCTGGCGTGGCGCGAGATCCTCATCACAGAGGGCAGCGACTGGTTCTGGTGGTTCAGCCGCAAGCACGACTCGGGCATGGACCCGATCTGGGACAACCAGTTCCGGCTGCACCTGCGCAACGTCTACAAGCTGATGGGCGCTCGCGCACCGGCCCGTCTGTTCCAGCCGATCATCAAGCGTGCGCCCACGCCCGAGCGCGGGATCCCCGCGGCCTCCATCAGCCCGCAGTCGCGGCATGACCCCGCATGGTCACAGGCGGGCTACTTCCTGGTCGGGTCGGGATTCGGCGCCCTGCACCGACCTGCCGGCGTGGTCGAGCGCGTCTTCTACGGCAACGACGACCTGAACATGTACTTCCGAGTCGACTCGCCACGGTCCGGATCCGACCTCGAGGCGCAGAACATGGAGTTCTGGCTCTACTGCGCGGGACCGCCTGCCGCCGACGGCGACGGTGACGTAGACCTGCCGCTGCCTCGGAGCGCGATGGGCGAGCTCGGCTTCGAGCCCGCCTACGTGGTGCGGATCACGCCCCGCGCCCAGGGCGGGACGGTGTCGGTCGCCCGAGTCGTAGAGTCGCAGACCAGAGCCATCGCCGAAAGCCGGTGGGACGTCGACGATCCGTTCGCGGTCGCGATTCCATTCCGCGAGCTGGGGAAAGACGCCGGCGACGCGTTCGAAATTGCTCTGGTCGTCAGCCGGGACGGGAAGGACATCGAGGTGGTGCCGCCGTCGGGCGCGCTTGGGCTTCGCGTCCCGGGGCAGGCACCGGCGATCGAGGTCGAACACGCACTACCTCTCAAGGTTCTGGTCGCCACGGCCGAGCTGGCCCCATACGCGAAGCTCGGCGGCGTCTCCGACGTGGCGGCCGCGCTTTCCAAGGAGCTGCGACACCTGGGGCATGACGTGCGCGTGGTGCTGCCCAGGTACCGGCAGGTCGACATCGGGCGCTACGGACTACGACCTGTCGTCACTAGTCTGGCGGTCCCACTCGGTGGGGAGAAGATGCCGGCCACGATCTTCGAGGGCCGCCTCGGCGAGATCCCCGTCTACTTCGTCGATTGCCCGCAGCTGTACGACCGCGACGGCATGTTCGGCTTCGGCGACGACGACGCACGCTCGGTGTATTTCTGCCGTGCGGTACTCGAGATGCTTCCCGCGCTCGAGTTCTTCCCCGACGTGCTGCACATCCACGACTGGTACGGCGCTCTGATCCCGAACCTCCTCGAGCAGGTCTATCGGGGAGAGGCGTACGCGGACATCGCGACCACGCTGACGATCCACAACCTCTCGGCTCAGGGTGTTTTCGGGTTCGGCGCGCTGACGCTCGCGGGGCTGCAGGAGTGGGGGCTGATCCGGCTCGGCATCCCTGGCCTCGACAACGTGGTCAACGTGCTGGGCCGCGGCATTCACTTCGCGGACGTGATCAACACCGTCAGCGAGCGGTACGCGAAGGAGATCCAGACGCCGGAGTACGGGGAGGGCCTGGACGAGCTGCTGCGCCAAAACACGCACAAGCTGCACGGGATCCTGAACGGCATCGACTACGAGATCTTCGATCCCGCGCGCGACCCCAACATCCCGCATCACTACTCGGCCGACGCGCCGCAGGCGAAGGCGCTGTGTCGCGCCGCTCTGCGGATCGAGCTCGGCCTCGAGGACTCCAACAGGCCGTTGTGCGCGATCGTGTCGCGCTTCTACGACGTGAAGGGTTTCGACCTGATCGAACAGGCGATGCCCGAGCTGCTGCAGCTGGGGCTGCAGGTCGTGGTCATCGGCACGGGCGACAGGCGCTACGAGGACATGTTTCGGCGCTGGGCGTCGGAGCTTCCGCGGCAGGTTGCGGTCGCGATCGGCTTCGATTCCGCGCTGGCGCAGCGGATTTACGCGGGCGCGGACATGCTGTGGATGCCGTCGCGCTTCGAGCCCGGCGGGCTCGCGCAGCTGATCGCGCTGCGGTACGGGACGATCCCGGTCGTCCGAGCCACCGGCGGGTTGGCGGACACGATTCGCGACTACGACCCGGTGGCGCAGAAAGGAAACGGCTTCCGCTTCGGGCCCTACGACCCGTGGCAGTTCTTCGCCGCGGTGGTCAGGGCCGCCGAGACGTTCCGGCACCCGAACGTGTGGGCGTGGCTGGTGCAGCACGACATGCAGGAGGACGTGTCCTGGTCCCGTTCGGCCTTGAAGTACGTGCAGCTCTACCTGGCGGCGATCGCCGCTCATCGGGAGCGGACCGGAGCTGTAGAAGCCCCGGAGCCCGGCGAAACGCCGTCACCCACCCCAGTCGGGCAGTAGCCGCAGCTGTTCCACCCGGCGCGCGCCGGGCCCGTACGCGCTGTTGAAGTAGTCGATCACCATCCGGCGTGCCGAGAACTGCGTGACGACGTTGCGCATCGACGCCTTCATCATCTCGACCCAGCGCCGAGGGATGCCTGACTCGTCGCGCGTGTAGTAGAGGGGCACGACCTCTCGCTCCAGCAGCCGGTAGAGACCTTCCGCTTCGGCGATGTCGTCGATGTCCTGCCGGTCCAGGGTCGCCCCGGACGGGATCGCCCAACCGAACTCCGGCCGGTACGCCTCGTCCCACCATCCGTCGAGCACGCTGACGTTGAGCGCGCCGTTGGCGCCTGCTTTCATCCCGCTCGTCCCGCTCGCCTCGAGAAACCGGCGCGGGTTGTTGAGCCACACGTCCGCACCCTGGACGAGGTGGCGCGCGAGCGCGATGTCGTAATCCTTCAGGAAGATGACGCGAGGCTCCTCGCGCGCCAGCGCGACGATGCCGGCGACGATGTCCTTGCCGGGCTGGTCCGCCGGATGCGACTTGCCCGCAAACAGGATCTGCACCGGCCGCCTCGTGTTCCGAAGCAGCTTGGTCAGGCGCGGCCGGTCCCTGAGCAGCAGGTTGGCGCGCTTGTAGGGCGCAAAGCGCCGGCCGAAGCCGATGGTCAGCGCGTTCATGTCGATCTCGTGCGGAGTCTCGGCGCGCTCCTTGACGAGCTCCAGCAAGCGGCGCTTCAGCTCCCCATGGATCGCCCACAGCTCGGCCGCGGCGATCTCGTAGACCGCGTGCCACCGGCCGTCGGCGGGATCCAGGTCCCACCAGTCCGGGCCGACGTAGCGGCTGAGCAGGCCGGCGATGTCGGGAGCGACCCACGTTGGCATGTGGACACCGTTGGTCACCGACCCGATCGGGACCTGGCGGTCGGGAAGTCCTTTCCACGCGTCCTTCCAGAGCCGGCGCGAGACCGCGCCGTGGAGGCGGCTGACGCCGACAGACTGATCGGCCAGCCGCAGCGCGGCGTACGTGGTGCACAACCGCTCGCGCGGGTCGCCTGGCCGCTGGCGGCCGAGGTCCATGAAGCGGTCGAAGGAGATGCCGACCTGCGTGAGGTACGGACCGAGCAGGTCCCACACCAGGCCGGCGTCGAAGTAGTCGCTGCCCGCCGCGATCGGTGTGTGGGTCGTGAACACGATGCCCGCGCGCGCGACGAGGCGCGCTTCCTCGAGGGTCATCTGGCGCGAGGCGCGAAGCTCGCGGATGCGCTCGATCGCGCACAGGAAGCTGTGTCCCTCGTTTAGGTGGAACACGCCGGCATCGAGACCCAGCGCTCGCAGCACACGGACACCGCCGATGCCGAGCACGATCTCCTGACGCAGCCGGCGGTCCGGCTCGGGCACGTAGAGGCGGTCGGTGATGCTGCGGAGGTCGTTGGGGTTCGACTCCAGGTCGGTGTCGAGAAGGAACAGCGGCACTCGCCCGACCTGGGCGCGCCAGACTGCGATGCGCACGTTGCGCGTGCCTATCGGCGCCTCGACCTCGACTCCCTCGAGCTTGCGCACCGGGAGGTCCGAGCCGCGGTTCTCGAAGTAGACCTCGACCTGGCGGCCGCTTGCGTCGATCTCCTGCCTGCCGAAACCCTGCTTGTAAAGAAGTCCGACCGCGACGAGGGGAAGCCCGAGGTCGCTGGTCGCCTTCAGGTGGTCGCCAGCCAGGACCCCAAGGCCGCCCGAGTAGATCGGCAGGCACTCGGTGAGCCCGAACTCGAGCGAGAAATACGCGATGGCCAGCGGCGCCTGCGCGTCCATGAACCTTGGATTGCGGTCGTAGTACTCGCGGTAGGCCGCCCTTGCGCCGTCGAAGGCCTGGCGCACCTCTTCGCGTTCGCAGGCTTTCTGGATTCCTTCTTCGCCGAGCTGCTGGAGCAGGAGCACCGGGTTTTCGCGCGTCGATGTCCACAGTTCGGGGTCGAGTGCGCGAAACAGAGCCTCGATTCGCGGCTGCCAGGTCCACAGCAGGTCGTAAGCGAATTGATTTAGTTCGTCCAACACGCGCATAAGATCCTAGTTAGAGAGGAAGGATGGGATGAAGGCGGTCGTCATGGCGGGCGGTGAGGGCTCTCGGCTGCGCCCCTTGACCAGCAGCCTGCCCAAGCCGCTGGTGCCGGTCGCGGGCCGGCCGATCATGGAGCACATCCTTCTCCACCTTCGCCGCCATCAGCTGCGCGACGTGGTGGCGACGGTGCAGTACATGGGCGCGTCGATCCGCAACTACTTCGGCGACGGCTCGGAGCAGGGCGTAGCACTGACCTATTCGGTCGAGGATTCGCCGCTGGGCACGGCAGGTTCGGTGATGCTCGCCCGCCAGCAGCTCAACGAAACGTTCGTCGTGATCTCGGGCGACTCACTGACGGACATCGACCTCGGCGCTGCTGCTCGGTTCCACCGCGAGCGCAAGGCGATCGCGACCATCGTTCTGAAGCCCGTGCCCAATCCATTGGAGTACGGCGTGGTGGTGGTCGACGAAGGCGGGGCGGTGCAGCGCTTCATCGAGAAGCCGAGCTGGGGCGAGGTGATCTCGGACCTCGCGAACACGGGCATCTACATTCTCGACCCGGCTGTCTTTGACTTCTTCCGGCCGAACGAGGTCACCGACTGGTCGGGCGAGGTCTTCCCCAAGCTGCTGAAGGAGGGCGAGCCCGTCTTCGGATGGATCGCCGACGGCTACTGGGAGGACGTCGGCAGCCACGCCGCGTACATGAAGGCGAACTTCGACTGTCTCGAAGGCAAGGTCAAGGTCCAGCTGCCGGGCGACCGGGTCGGCGACGCGACGTGGATCCATCCCGAGGCCGAGGTGTTTCCCGGCGCGCGGATCGATGGCCCGGCGCTGATCGGCGCCGGCGCGAAAGTCCGGGGAGACGCATGGGTCAACGGGCCGACCGTGATCGGCGCCTACACGACGATCGACTCGGGAGTGAAGATCTCGAACTCGATCGTCTGGGACCACAGCTACGTCGGCCTGAACTCGCGCTTGCGTGGTTCGGTCGTCTGCCGCTCGGTGACGGTGAAGAACGGGTGCTTGCTCGAGGAGGGCACCGTCATCGGCAGCGAAGTGACGATCGGCGCAGGCTCGACTGTCAACGCGAACGTGCGCATCTGGCCGAACAAAGAGGTGGAGCCCGGTGCGGTCGTGCACCAGTCGATCATCTGGGCTGGCTCGTGGAAGCGCGGCCTGTTCTCTTCGTACGGACTGAACGGGTTGATCAACATCGAGATCACCCCCGAGTTCGCCTCGCGCCTGGGCGCGGCGATCGGTGCTCTGACCCCGAAGGGGACGGAGATCGCGTTCTCACGCGACTACACGCGGTCGGCGCGGATGATCGGGCGCGCGCTGATGTCCGGGATCATCTCCGCCGGCAGTGGCGTCATCGACCTTTCGGTGCTGCCGGCCCCGGTCTCGCGCTACTGGTCGCGGCGGAACCATGTGTCGGCGGTCCACGTACAGACGTCACCGGTCGATCCCCGCTCAGCGGACATCCGGATCTTCGACGATCACGGCCTCGACATCGACAAGCGAAGCGAGCGCAAGCTCGAGGGACTTTTCTTCCGCGAGGACATCCGGCGCGTGTCGCACTACGAGATGGGGCGGATCACGCGGCGCGACCAGCAGACCGAGCGCTACATGGAGGACATGCTGGCCAAGATCGACCTCGAGGTCGTGCGCGGGGCGGCGTTCAAGATCGTGATCGACTACAACAACGGCGGGGCGGCGATGGTGCTGCCGCAGATCCTGCGTGAGCTGAACTGCGCGGTGATCCCGCTGAATGCGGCTCCGGCCGAGGTGGTGGTGGAGCAGGACGACGCGACGTTCCAGGCGCACCTGCAGGAGATGGGGGTGATCACCTCGGCGGTGAAGGCGAAGCTGGGCGTGTTCATCGACACGCCAGGAGAGCGGTGCTTCATCGTCGACGAGACCGGGACGCTGCTGTCGCACGACCAGGCATTCGCGGTGCTGGCGCAGCTGGCGTTGACGGGTAAGTCGGGGATGGTACTCGGGCCGGCGTCGTCGTCTCTGGCGTTCTCGATGATCGCCGACCAGCTCCAGAGCAGGTTCGTGCCGACCAAGCTGACGCCGGGCGCGGTCCTGCGCGCGGCGCAGCACGCGGAGGCGGTGCTGGCGTCGGATGGAGGCGGGGGGTTCTGCTGGCCCGACTTCGCGTTCTCGTTCGACGCCATCTTCACGATCGCCAGGGTTCTGGAAATGCTGGCCAAGACGGGGACCTCCTTGGGGGCTTTGCGGGGGCGGATCCCTGCGGTCACGCATCGCACGGCGGTCGAGTTCTGCCCCTGGGAGGTGAAGGGGCGGGTGATGCGGACGATGATGGAGCGGCACATGCGAGATCGGGTCGATCTGACGGACGGGGTAAAGGTGTTCGTCGACGATGGGTGGGTGCTGGTGGCGCCGGACCCGGACCGCCCGGAGTACTACGTCATCGCGTCGACCACGGACCCGGGGCACGCGGACAGGTTGGTCGAGGAGTATTCGGCGTTGGTGCGGTCGGTGGTGGCCGAGGCGGCGCCGCAGGCGGAGGCGGTTGTAGAAACCTAAACTGGGTTGTCGGCCGAGCGGGAGTAGCTCACCTGGCAGAGCGCGACCTTCCCAAGGTTGAGGTAGCGGGTTCGAGTCCCGTCTCCCGCTCCAGTACCAACCTCGCGAAGAAAGGCCTCCACGCCTCACGCGGAACTGCCACGACGCGGAGCGTGCCCTCGGGCAAGGCCTCTGCCTCGAGGTGTTCGAAGATCCCTGCGACCAGCCGTGATCGCTGGCCTTGATCCGCCGCTTCCCAAGCAGACGTGAGGTCGAGGAGTTGCGATTCACACCACTCCAAATCAATTGGCTCGGGCGTGGCCGCGGCTTCGCATATCTGGCGCTTCTGGTTGGTGATTTCGTCACGTCGCGTGCTGAAGGTGTCCCACTCGTACTCGCCGTACTCGAAGAGGCGCCGGGCCCGATCCAGCTGGTCGTCGAGGCGCTTGATTGCGGTGGCCGAGGCCTTGCGAGGTGCAGAGGTGTGGTTATCGTTGCGAAGGCGATTTCGCAGAGCCGCGTGCATCGGACTTGTCGGCACGAATCGCGATAGCTCGTGGTGGATGGCCTCTTCCAAGACTTCGCTCCGGAACATCCGGGCGTCGCATTTAGGACCAGAAGGGTGTACGGCTGACCGGTTTCGGCGAGCCACGTGGCATCCGTAATAACGCAGCGTCCGCCCCTTCTGAGCGTGAGCCTCGCCATGCATCGGGGCTCCGCAGCGGCCGCACAGCAGGATCGGAGTCAGCGGATAGGTGTGCTTGGTCCAGGACTTGCTGGTTCGCCTGACGTTGCGCTTCTTGACTTCCTGGCAAGCTCGCAAGGTTTGTTCATCGACCAGCGCGGGGTGGAGGCCCTCGACGAGCTCGCCATCGACCATGACCTTGCCGGCGTAGGACGGATTACCGATTACGTCCTTGAGAACGTCGCCAGTAAAGATGACCGCCTTCACACGGTTGTGGTTGGCTTTGCCCTCACCGCGCGAAGGCCTGATGCCACTGCGATTCAAGTGCTCAGCCAGGGAGCGGAGGCTGAAACAACCGGTAGCGTAGAGATCAAAGATCTTCTTGATTGTTAGAGCCGCCTCAGGGTCCTCAACGATCCGCCCGTCGACGCGGCGGTAACCCTGCGGGATGGTGCCGAGCAGCTGCCCATTTCGGCGCAGATAACGGAGGTTGTCGCGGACGCGTCGCGAGACTTTCTCACGCTCCTCCTGGGCGACGATTGCCTTGATCTTCCAGGAGAGCCGATCCACGTTGCTGATCAGGCCGTTGCCGTCAAGGACAAGGATTCGGCGCTCTGTCATCTCGGCCATGAAGCGGAAGAACTCGAGGTCGTTGCGGTGAAGGCGATCGGCGTCGTAGAAGGCGACGGCTCCGACGTGGCCCGCCGCCGCGGTCCGGACGCGCTCCATCAATGCGAGGTAACCGAGTCGCTTGGATGTCTCTTTGCCCGAGCGGTCGGCGTCCTCGAAGTGCTCGAAGGCGAGCCCTTGCAGTTCCGGGCGCCGGGTCACTGTGTCGAGCTGCTGGTTGAGTGAGGGACCCCGCGGCCGGCCGTCGGCATCGAAGTCGCTGACCGATTGCCGCGTGTAGATGAGCACGACCGGACTCTCCCGGCCAGCGCCTGCTGCCGCGCGCAGCCGCGCCAATGCCTCAGCCTCACTCTCCCGTGTCCACTCGTCCTGCCGGTTCACCTTCTCACCTTCATACCCGCGTCACTGTCATTCGATGGGCAAGTTTCACGGCGCCGAAATGGCGCAGATCAACGGTGATGAGCTCTTCGATCCGATGTCGGTCCGCGATCGCCAATAGCAAAGCATCGACATAGGAGAGGCGCAACTGGCCGTAACGCTCGAGGATGGCCGCTGCCCGTTGATGATCGCTCTCTTCCGTTGGTAGCAGCTCGATTCCGCTCTCCTTTGCCCAGCGCAGAACAACCAAAGCAGCTTCGGCCGAGCGCGCCCGTGCGATGCGCATACGAAACAATGTGTAGGCCTCGCCAACCACCTCCCAGGTCGTGCAGAGCTTCCGTCCCTTGCGCCCACTCGCTCCGATGGCCGCCACCGACGCGGCGTGGTGCTCATCGTCATCTGAGAGCAGTCCAACGATCGGTCCGGTGTCGAGAATAACTGCCTGCACGCGTCAGCGGTAGACGACCTCATCGACTTCTTCGGAGAGCTTTCGCGGCGCCCCCTTGATCGCGCCTGCAAAGGCGAGGACGTGGTCGACCTGGCTCGACGAGTCGGGAAGGGCCTCAACCGCTTCAACAATCAGAGCGCTCTGGGAAATCCCCTTCTTGCGGGCGAGTCGCCTGATTCTCTTGTCAGTTTCAGACGGAACGATGATCTGCTTGCGTACCAACATGAGTCGCATTGTACACCGAGCAGTGTGTAACAGCATCACGCCGCCTCTGGACTGGAATTGCCTTCAACTGGCTGTCGCCGGCGCTGGGCGAGCATGATCTGCGCAACTACCGCGATTACCTGAACGATCTCTGGCGCCAGCTCCTCGGCATCGGCTTTCGCCTCCGACCTGACCGCGCGTCTGCGACAGCGCATGACCTTCATCCTTCCTGCGCTCCGCCGGGTCGACGCTCCCACCACGACGGCTTGCCGACGCAGTCCGAGATGACCCCCTCGTTCGCATTCATCGGCTCCATCTGGTTGAGACGGATTCGCTGCTGGACGTTGGTTATCCCGTAGGGCGGGGCCTTTTCGGCGCGGATGTCGACGGAACCCCAGATCGCTCCCAATGGACCCCACCAACGCAGGCGATAAGCGGTCGTGGTCCAGAAGCTGCAGCAGTTGTCGCTCGTGTAGTGGGGCCGGCGCTGCCAGATTGTGTAGTGGACGTTGTCTTCCCGATCGTCGGAGGGAACGACGAACAGGACGTGATGTTGCCTCGCGTCGCTGAAATGCTTGTAGTAGCCGACGTAAGAGTTGAGCTTCTGGCGAAGGCGAGCCAATGACTCGGTGGCGCGGTCCCACTCGAGGTCGAAACGGATGCGACCCTCCGGTTTGAGGTAGACGCCGCTCCCATCGGGCGTGGGAAGGGGCCACTTGTACTCCCGCGCCATTTCGCCGCGCTCGGCCCGCACGTGCTCCTCGCTGTACCAATGGAGCAGGCCCTCGGCCCGTCGCTGGCGGCTCTGCATCACCAGGGCGACAAAGAGCTGGTTGGCTTCAAGGTCGTGCGTGGCGTGCCAGCAGTGGTCGCGGACTGCATGGCTGCGCTCGACGTAGGCGCGCTGATCGTCGCCGTGCCAGTCGGCGAGGACCCGGGCTCCCCGCGCGGAGATCAGGAGCAGTGAGTGACGACGTTTGACGCCGGGGGTCTCGATGACTTTCCAGGAGTAGATGAGGCCGAGTTCTTTGAGGTACTGAAGTCGCATCTGGCAGGAGCGAAGGCTGGGGAAGAAGAGCTCCTTGACCTGGAGCGTGTTCAGGTAGCGGTAGTCGTAGAGGCTGTGCAGGATCACCAGGTCACGTTGGGTGAGCGTTCGATGCAGACGTGTGAGTTCCGATTGCGATGGACGAGCGTCGGCGGAGGGAGGAAGGTCTCGAAGGATGATCGGATGAGTTAGGAGGAGGGACAGTCCTGCCTTGCTCGGAGACTGCTTTCGAGTTCGGATTGGCGGGACACCGGCCTTCGCTTCCTGAAGCGCAGGCCGCCGCGAACGTCCAGAAGCGAAGGCTGGCGCGACAGCGAGCTCGTCGTCGCCGAGGCCATCGAGATCGTTTCTCCAGCTGGGACCGCTCGGCATCACGACGTCGCCACCCGGCAATTGGCTTGGTAGGCAGGGGTCAAAGTCGGACCCTCCCCTGCGCCGGCGGCCCAGCACGACCTACGAGTGCGCAAATCTCGAACGAGGTGGCCCAAATCTTTCGGTCGGGTCCCCTTCCGTCCGCCGGTTGTCGGACGGGCCTTCGGCGTCGGTGAATCCGAAGGTGGCGACGACGCTCGGGAGGCGCGGCCGGGCGGAGGTGAATTCCTCATGCTTAATAGATCTCCAACGAGATGCCCGAAATTGGTCGGTGGGTTCCACCTTCCGTCCGCCGTTTGTTCACCTTCCGGTGCGAAGTTCCACCTTCCGACCGTCGCCGATCCACCTTCCGATCGTCGCCGTGCCACCTTCTGACCGATCGTCATGCCACAGCTAGGAGTACTTGTGGTCGGTCTAAGCCATAAGCGCCTTCTTGTCTACGTGAGCGCCAGCCGCCTCGAACGCGTCCCCGCCGCGCGCAGCGCAACCGGGTCAAGCTCGACCCGGGTGAAATCGATACCTAAGGCGATCCAATCGCAGGCGAACGTGTTCGACGGCCGGGAGGGAGCGGCCATGACCACGCGCTCACGGTGCGGCCATCCGGCCTTGAAGACGTCGCGTACGAAAACAGACCGTTCCCGCGTCGCCGCGTTTCAGTAATGCGATCGAGATTGGTCGCTCGGCGTCTATCTTCAAGCTCTATCCCGAAGCGAAGCACGGACCTAACCGGTCCGCCGTGCAGTACTCGAGGCCATGAACGTCGTAGGCCTCCGCCTTGGCGCCGACTATCTCTACATCGAAGGCGAAGCCAGTTGAGAAGGCGACTGCGTTACTCAACAGAATCTCGACGTCAACCGCTGTGGCGACGCTTTTGCGGATCGCGACCATGCAACCCGGCTCGCCGGCCGGCGGACCCGGGAACCAGCGGTCGGCTCATGAGCTGGCAAGCGGGTCGATGCTGTGAGGCCCTACGGCGCCCGCCACAGGCCGCGAACCTGGGGTTCCGAACCGGCGTCTAGACGACCGACTACCTGAAACGAACGCTGGTCAGCATCTTCTCAAACGACTTAATTTCCGTCGTCCTGTCGCCTGGGACCATATTTCGGAGTCGCAGCCAGATGAGAAGGGTCTTGTCTGCGAAGTCGATCACGGCGATCCGCAGGACATTTTCCGGTTGGAGGCCGAAGCAGTCATCTGCTGCCATCCCGGCCTTGGGACAGCCGATCCCACCATCAAGGCTATCGCTGGTTCTAGCGGTCAGGATCGTGGCCGGCCGACCTCCCACATGAGCCTCGGTCACGTCGGTGAAGTTGGCACCGTGGTCCTTCTGGGCGAGCAGGTAGGCGAGGTAGGGCTGCGGCGGTGGAGTCGTGCTGGTGCCACCCGGCGGGTACACGTTCACGGGAACGAGGAACCTCACCGCCCGGGTGCCATCGGGGGACTCCCAGGTGACGAAGTTGCTTTGTTCGACATTCGGCGCGCTCGGCTGCCACGTCGGGGGCGTGACGTCGAAGGGCACGACGAACGCCTTGCTGCTGTACACGGTTGGAGTCGCGGCGCCAGTCGGCGATCCGCCACCGCACGCGGTGAGGATGAAGCTGGCGAGGAAACCCGACACCCCAAGGAGAACACCGA
>WNFV01003037.1_pt1 | contig 21730 bp, 19 predicted proteins | sample 5400101 | NCBI WGS metagenome assembly WNFV01 (sample SAMN13153361, study PRJNA577476) | soil metagenome | isolation source: 115 cm soil or saprolite under grassland replicate 1 | place: USA:California | collected 2016-06-15 | reverse complement strand
TCGTGTAAGAAAGCTCCAGCGAGATCAACTTATGTTGGACCTTGAGAATCAAGCACGAGCTATCCACTCCGAGCTTGCCGCAAATGTCACGCTGTTTTTGCTGGACATTCCTCGGCCGCATCGCAACGTTGCAAGCGACGAAGCAGGCGTTGATAAGGAGAGCTGACTTGAGTTTTCTCTACCCAAGAAACCCGACCATTGTCCGTCCACTCGACCAGTGTAGGCTGACTAAGCCTACCATGAACTGGAGTAAGGTCGGGGTCGGCTCACGTTAGTTGATTGGCAGTCGATCCAGCCGCGGACTTCGTAGGGCTGGCGCCCTGTGAGTGATGAGAAGAGTTGCCGGACTAGCCACACGGGATGGAGTGCAGTTCCATGAATGCGACGATCGAGCTTGGCACGTGTTGGCCGACGGGCTGGATGAAGATGACGGCGTCACTGACGGTGCGGATGCGATTCGGACATAGCGAGGCCCCGCGGGCGGTTGCCGGCGGGGCCTCGTGGTCACGGTGTCGTGGTGCTGGTCATTCTGTCGTGACTTCGGTGACTGCGGCGCGGGTGCTGGATTCGTCCACGATGGCCTTGTCGGCGGCGTAGGCGGCGACGAGGGATTGGATGGCGAGGTCGTTCACCGCGCGGGGCAGGCCGCGGGAGACCTGGTGGATCAGCGCGATCGCGTCGTCGCTGAACAGGGTGTCGCTGCGCCCGGCCAGTTTCAGGTGGTGGGCCAGGTAGCTCTTGGTCTCGCCGGGGTCCATTCCGCCCATGGCGTAGCGCAGCGCGATGCGCTGATCCAGGGCGGCGAAGGTGCCGAGTTTGATCCGCCGCCGCAGCGTGGGTTGCCCGACGAGTAGGCATGCGAACGGTGAGTGGCTGTCGAGTTCGGCGTTGGCGAGCAGCCGGAGTTCTTCGAGCTGGTCTGCGGCGAGCAGGTGTGCCTCGTCGATCACGAGTACGACGAGGCGGCCGCGTTCGTGGTCTTCGGCGGCGAGCAGTTCGGCGGTCTGCGGGATCAACGCTGCCTTGTGGAAGCGCGGAACGCCGCCGAGCGCGGTGACGATGCCGTGGTAGAGGCCGCGGGCACCAACGGCGGGGTTGCCCAGGTAGATCAGCGTGTGTCTGGACTGGTCCAGGCCGGCGATCGCAGCGCGGACGGCGACGGTCTTGCCGGCGCCGACCTCGCCGGTGACCACGCCGAGGGCGCGTTCTGCGATGCACCAGCCGATGCGGGCGACCGCTTCAGCGTGGGAGCCGTGGCGGTGCAGCATCCCCGGCGCCAAGCTCTTCCCGAACGGGGTCTTGGTGAAACCGTAGTGCGACTGCAGTTTCTCGATCATGCCGTCTCCTGTCCGGCCGGCTTGCCCGGTTCGGTGTCGGTGCCCGGTAGGGCGAGTTGGCCGGGTAGCTGTCCGTCGGCTCGCAGTTGTTCGCCGTGGGCGGCGAAGCCGGCCAGCTCGGCGTCCAGCCCGGCGGCGTCCAGCCCGGCGGCGTCGGCGTCGGCGTCGGTGTCGGAGAGTTGGGCGTAACGCAGTCGGTTGGCCAGCTCGGCGCTGTGCTTGGTCTCGACCAGGCGCAGGTAGTCGATGCCGGTCGCTGCCGCTGGCGGTGGCGGGGTGTCGGTGCGGGCCTTGGCGTGCACGTGGGTTCCGATGCGGTGCGGGATCGCTTTGCCCATCGAACGGTTGTCGAAGCGCACGTCGAGGTCGGTGAGATCGAACGGGTCGAACACCAGCTCGACCCGCCTGCCGACCAGGGCGGCGTCGACCTCGTAGGTGTTGCCGTGCAGCGACACCGTCGCGGTCTTGGTGACGGTGCGCCGCACCGACCACAAGAACGCCTCGCGCAGCTGCGCCGGGCTGGGCAGTGCCGGTGGCCCGGCCGCGAGCCAGCGGGCCAGGGGTTCCTGCCCGGTCTCGGAATGGGCCCGGCGGTGGTAGACGGTCTCGACCCACGCGGTAAACAGCCGGTTCAGCTCGCCCAGATCGGTGACCTCGCCCCCGCCGGCGGACAGTTCGACGAGGAACTGGCCGCGCACGGTGCGCAAGAACCTCTCGATCTTGCCACGGCCAGCGGGCTGCCCGGGCCGGGAGTGGATCAGCCGGATGCCGAGGCTGGCGCAGGCCCGCAGCAGCTGCGCGTCGACGAACGCACTGCCGTTATCGACATAGACCGAGTCCGGGACACCACGCGCGGCCAGCGCGGCTCGCAGCGCCGCCGCCAGGCGCACGGTGTCCTCGGCATAGCCCCACCGGTGCCCGACGACCGCACGGGAATGGTCATCGATGAACGCGAAAAGGTAGGTCTTGCGCCCGCCGATCACCGGGCCGTGCAGCGCGTCGCCGGTCCAGCGCTGATTCGGTGCGTCGGCTTCGAACCGCCCAAACGCCCGCGGCGGCGTGCCGTCGGGGCGGGTGTTGAGTTCCAGGCGGGCGAAGTGGCGTTGCAGGGTCCGCTCGTCCGGCGCCCACCCGGCATGCTCCCGCAAGATCGCCGCGACCTGCGCCGCGGTCCGCGCCGGCGCCTCGCGTTTGAGCGCCGCGGCCAGCTCCAGGGTCTCGGCCGGGGTGCGCGGCAGCACCCGCCGCGGGGCCGGCACCAGCGCATCAAACCCGCCGCGGCGCCAGTTCCGGATCCACCGGTCGATCGTGGCCCGCGACACCCGCACCCGGGCCCCGGACGGGCCGACATGCTCGCGGTCGGCGAGCACGCGCACCAGCCGGCCCCGCTGCTTGGTCGACAACGTCGGGTCGGCGGCCTCCCGAATCAGCGAATACCGAAACAACCCCACGGCGCGGGCCCGCTCCGCCCGCACCTCGTCTTCCCTGTCCTGGCCGGTGGCCATCACACGATCTCCTTCACGCTCGAGGGAATGAACACACGAACGCGAGGCTGGCCGACTACCGAGCCGCCGCCCAGGGCCAGCTCGTGTTGACCGACTCGGCCAGACCGGCCGGCGCCAGCAGCCGGCCACCGGATACCGCCGAAGCAAGCTGCCACGGCGACACCGCACCCACCACCCCGAGCCGTCGGCGGGCCGCCGCGCTGACAGCCCCGATCGCTTCCACGGCATCCGCGAACCCGGTGCCGGTCACCGGGGCCGGCTCGGCCAGCGGGTCGAGCTCATGCAGCAGCCCGGTGAACAGCGACCGGACCGGCTCGGCGCGGGCAGCGAACACGCGCAGCCAACCCCGCACCGTCGACACCGCCCGCTCAAGCTGGACAGCGATCCGGCGGTGCCCGGCCCCGGCGGCCTTGGCCGTCAACGCCGCGCCGATCACCGCGACCCCATCAGCGCGCCGGGCCAGACACGACACCGGCAACAGCACATGCGTACGCCCGCACGAACCACACCGCGCTCGCCGCGGGCGAAGCCGTTCGCGTCCATGCCGATCGCCGCGTAGTACCCGCTCCCGAGCGTGTCCCCACGGCACCAGCGCCCCCCGACAACACGGACAGCACAGCTCACCCGCCCGCAGCGCCACCTCGACCCCGGCCCGATCCGTCCCTACCATCACCACGGGTGCCTCCACGGCAACCAGGAACGGCCCTCCCGACCGTCCGGCCAAGGAAACAGCGGGAGGGCCGTTGCGCGTCCAGAACTGATCACCCTGTCGTCGCACACAAAAGAGGGCAACCCGAAAGGGCCACCCAACATCGTCCTCAGCCTCCGTGCCGCTACCCCAGCGCCACATCCTCACCCAGCCTGTCGCTCAACAACTGGTTGGAGACTGAGGAATTCATACTGACGGAATCCCGACGCGGCGTCCCACGTCGAGTCTTTCTCCTAGACGAGTCCGGCAATGGCCGTCGGTACGCCTCGCCTGGAGCCAGGATCTCGCAACTCACAGAGGTGAATCGGCCGTGGAACCGCCATGTCTATGACAAGGTCCCAGCACACTTCTGGACCCGCGGGTGGATAGCAGTGATGTCTGGGCCAGCAGTGGCATGCTTCCTTGTACTGCTGGCCAGCCAGCAGGCGCCAGGAGAGTCGGTTTGGTTCAGCCGATCGCTCCTTGAGGAGCGATACGACATGTCGGAGGACACGCGGCAGCGCGGGATGAACGAGCTTCGCAGCCTCGATGTAATCGAGGTGCGCCTGCAGGTTCTGAGTCGATCGTCCGCGGACTTCAGACGTGCGCGGAACAGCTACGTCCTCCACACCGAGCGACTGGCGCGGCCGCCGAGCATCTGAGTCGCATTCGGCGGTCTGACGACTACTGAACGAGGCTACTCGTGGCGGACGTACCCGGCTCAGGCGACGTTCAGCGCTCAGGGGTGTTCTGGATCGCCACCAACCCCGAGCAGACGAGCGAGGGCAACCTCCAGCTACGCCGAGGGGCCAGCTCCGAGCTCGTCGTCAACCCGGACTTCTACCCAGCTATGGAGGTCACCACAAGTCGGCTAGCGGGTGGTGTGACCAAGCGCAGCTTTCGGTTCGCAGACGACCCTGGGCCGCAAACGCTCTACGGGCTCCTCTCGTCAGAGGAGTCCGACGACGCCGTTCCAGTCTCAATCTTCCAAGCACACTCGACCAACTGGAGTGGCTCGACCCAAACCTTCCGCCCCATCTGGTCCGTGGTCGGAGGTCATGTCGAACCAAAGCACCCTTACGTCGGGGTTCGACTCCAGATCCACCGGTATCCGTTTCTCGCCCAGCCCCCCGCACAACTCGCGACGGGTGGAGCCGCCAGAATCAACACCAGCGAGGAGTGGATCGAACTCGTCGATTTACCTCCTCGCAGCTACAGGGAATTCGAGCGTGCGGTTATCGCGCCGATCTGCACACTCTTAACCCTTGCTACCGGACAGCGCATCAGGCCCTCGGGCGTCCAAGTCAGCCCCCACGCAGATACTTGGTGGTCCATTTACACGGAAGCTCAGGTCGATGAGAACCCTGCGTTCCCATACGCTCTGATTCGGCCCGCGGACATCACCGCTCCAATCCTCGCCCGCTGGCTAGATCGCGCCAACGTGCTTGGGTCGCTGCCGGCAGGCGTTGCCAGTGTCTCGGAGGGCAGCCTGGCTGTCGAAACGCAGGTCCTCATCCTGACCACCATCGCCGAAGGGCTCCACCGGGCACTCCACCCCGACCGAGTCCGCTTCACACCAGAGCATGGAAAAGTCGTTCAGAACACAGCCACCGCGGCCGTCCACGAAATCGATCCGGCCGCGGCGAAAGCAGTGAACGGCTTCCTCAACCACGTCCATGAGCTTGGCTACGGAACCCGTCTCCAGCAATTGGCTACGCGGGCCGAACAGCTCGTACCCGGCATCACGGGCCAATCGAATCGTTGGAAGAACCTCGTCTATGACGCCCGCAATGAATACGCCCACAAGCCCTCCACCGAGTGGATGAGCGAGGCCGACATCGACCGGGCTGTAACCGTCGCAGAGTCGCTTCGATGGGTTCTCCGGCTGCTGCTGCTCGACCAAGCAGGCCTAGACAGCCGACTACTCGCAACCAGCTTCCGAGATTCTCAGCGCTACCGCTTCTTCCTTCGCGACGCTGCCGACTGGCAGCCAACAATCTACGCGGACACGCCCGACAGCGCCTAAGGCATCCGGATTGGTCATCAACACCGCTCAGTGATTGGCGAACGGTTCTACAGCCGTGCATCGACGCCCGACGGGCCGTGACCACACTGGCTCTGACCGCGCCGATTGCAATTGTCCAGGCGAGGATATCGCGTCGGACGTCGGACGTGGCGGTTCAGGCATGAGTTGGTGCTCGCAGGTCACTCACCCCTCGCCGCCGCCGAGATGTACGGCTTCACCGTCGCCTACGTCGAGCTGCGATACCCGCGCACCTACAAAACCGAATGGGCTAGGGTCCCGCGCGCCATTGGCCAGGCGGGGACTCACTCGGCATCGACTAGGACGCCGGCTACAGCCAGGGATACTCAGCCGTGCACGAGAACTTTGTCTGGTCCAAGATGATCTACTCCCCGGTCAAGCTCTGCCAAACCTGGTGGAACCACAACGGCTGGTATGTCGCCAGAAGCCCATCGCCTCGGCTCGCCCAGGGAGACCCCTGGGCGAGCCAGCAGGCGCGACACACCATCACCAGCACTACGGGACACGAGCGAACCGTCGACCGTCTCATTACGAGGAGGAACGACACCATCGCGTAGGCTCTCTACCAGCGCTTTTAGCAACACGGTCGCCCGCAGCGAGGCGCGAGATTTCCCATGCGTATCCTTCGTTTTGTGCCACGAGTCATGCCATGCATCTCGGCCACACTAGATCGCGGCTGTCGCCTGGTTGGGCCCGATCAGGCGCGCCGGCCGCCGGCCTTCTGATCCGTCGCCGCCGTGAACTGCGGCAGATGAGTGCGGCTATTGGCCGTTTCTCAGTCCGGGCTGGTTATGGTGGCGTCACAGGTTCCAGATCTCCAAGAGCGACTGCGGCGTAGCGCTCGATGGGCCCTATTGTCTGTTCGTCAACCACTGGACAAAGGCCTCGTACCTCAGCGCCTTCACGTCCTCGGGCCCACGACAATCACTGCGCGTAGATGACGCCGCAGGGAAGGCAAATTGAGCAGGTGCGCACGTTTACTGAGAACAGTGATGTTCGGAACCCCGTAAGATGTGGCCAGTGGGATGGGAGGCACTCGGGCAGTGGGGTGAAGACGTCGCTCGCATCGAACCGCTCGCTGGCGGAGTTGCCAACGACGTGTGGAGCGTGCGCGTCAACGGGCACCTCGCGGTCGGTCGTCTCGGCGCCAGGAGCGACGCTGATCTCGCGTGGGAGACCGAACTCCTGCAACACCTCGACCGTGAAGGCTTGACCGTGCCGATCCCGACTACGGATGGCCGGCTGTTCGCCGACGGTCTGGTGGTGATGACCTACCTGGATGGCGCACCGCCCGAGACGCAGGCCGACTGGCGTCACGTGGCTGGCACACTCCGGGAGCTGCATCGGTTGACGCAGGGCTGGCCGCAGCGCCCCGGCTGGCGATCGTCGACCGACCTCCTGCACGCCGAGACCGGGACGAAGATCGACCTCGGCGCGATGCCCCCTGAGAGCGTTGCTCGATGCCGAGCAGCGTGGGCGCGGCTCACCGGACGTCAGACATGCGTCGTCCACGGCAACCCCAACAACCCTGGCAACGTCCGCATGACCGCGAATCGGGTCGCGCTGATCGACTGGGACGAGTCGCACGTCGACGTCCCCGACCTCGACCTCGTGCTGCCCGACAACGCCGCCGGCCTCGACGACGGAGCGCACGACATCGCCGTGCAAGCGTCGGCCGCATGGGAAGCCGCCGTCTGCTGGGACGACGAGTACGCAGTCAAGCGGCTCGCCGAAGTTCGAGCGGTCTGAGAACGCGTGCGAAAGTGGGGTATTGGCGGTCGATTGCGCACATCTGCCGCAGACATCGCGCGCCCAGATGTCTGCGGCTAGTCGCAGCCGGGGTCGACACTGGCCTGTCTCGGAGACTGAGCCACGAGTGGCTGCGAGGTCGCCGGTGCTCGGACATCGGCTGCTTGTTGCATTGACCCCACGACCGGGTCTGACGAGCCTCGGTTGAGGTGCCCGGGGTTGTCGCTCCCACATCGGCTGCCCACCGTGCGCGGTGTGGCTCTCATCTGGCCTGCGCCGCCTCGGGCACCGCTAGGGCGGGAGTGGCTCAAGAAGGGATTGCTCTGCTCCAAGCAGCGGTGCCCTCCTGCCCGACATCGGTCGGATTTCAAGGAGGGACACATGGCACAGCACAGGGAATGCGCTGGCCAGCGCCACAGAGGTCGCCAGGCTTCCAGCTGGTCGCGCATCCGTTGGCGGACAAGTGTCGCGCACCTGCAGGCGGATCACAGTGCTTGGGTGGTTCTGCCCAGTAAGCCAAGCAGTGCGGCTGCCGACGTTCTCATTACGAGGACGCACGACACTGTCACATATGGCCTCTACCAGCGCAAATGCTTACATCCCTGGTCGTACCACGCCCGCTCATCCCCATGGGTCGCCACCGTTTCGCAGCACGCACAGCACCACGTCCCCGGAGAAGCTCAGCCTCCCCACGCGTGGCGCCTGACTGCATCATCCGATCTGTGGATAGTCGCAGCGTGCGAATCGGCACACTGTTGCGGTCGTCGGTTCCCGGGGCCGTGCCGCCAGCGGGAGTAGCCGCGGCCGGCATGGCGTCGAGGCGCGAGGCGCCGGCGGAAGGCAGGCCCGGGACCGGTGCCGCCGAAGCCGTACCCATCAGCTCGTACCTCGCTCCTGTTCGACAGTCGTTGCGGGAGCGGCAGGGCGCCCTACTGATCTCCCCTACCCCGCTATAGCGGCACGACCAGCACCGCCGCGGTGGGTGGCGGCCGGGTGGATCGGTTGGTCGCTGCGGTGCGGGTGTTCGTGCTCCAGTTGGAGTGCGCTGACTACGAGGGCGAAGTGGCTGAAGGCCTGTGGTGTGTTCCCCAGTTGGCGCCGCGTCGCGGGGTCCCACTCCTCGCTGAGCAATCCGACGTCATTGCGTAGGGCGAGTAACCGCTCGAAGAGGATGGTTGCCTCCGTGGTCCGTCCGGCGTAGTTCATCGCGTCGACGAGCCAGAAGGAACCAGCGAGAAAGACGCCTTCGCCGGCGGGAAGGCCGTCCTCGCCGGTCTGCGTGCGGTACCTCAGCACGAGTCCGTCCTGGGTGAGTTCCCGCTGGATCGCTTCGACTGTGGCGATGACTCGGGGGTCTGTGCCGGGAAGGAACCCGACGCGGGGGATGAGAAGCAGGCTGGCGTCCAGCTCCGTGCTGCCATAGGACTGGACGAAGGTGCCGCGTCTGGCGTCGTATCCGTTGGTGAGTACGTCGGTGTGGATCGCGTCGCGGAGGTGTTCCCATCGGCGGACAGGACCAGGGAGCCCGCTGTAGTGGATGGCGCGAGCCATGCGATCGGCCGCGACCCAGGCCATCACCTTGGAGTGCGTGAAGTGGCGACGGGGTCCGCGCATCTCCCACAACCCGTTGTCGGTGTCCTTCCAGTGGCCTTCGAGGTAGTCCATCAAGGCAACCTGGAGGTCCCAGGCGTCGTCCGGCTTGCCGAGGTCGGCCTGGCGCGCGAGATGGAGCCCGTCCAGGACCTCACCCCAGACATCGAGCTGCAACTGACCGGCCGCCGCGTTACCCGTACGAACGGGCGTGGATGCCTCGTAGCCCGCCAGCCAGGGCAGGCTGGTCTCGGGTAGCCGGCGGGTGCCGTCGAGGCCGTACATGATCTGCAGCTTGCCGGGATCGCCGGCCACCGCCCGGAGCAGCCACTCCCGCCAGGCCGTTGCCTCGTCGACGTATCCGGCGGCCAGGAGAGCCTGCAGGGTGAAGGTCGCGTCGCGCAGCCAGCAGTACCGGTAGTCCCAGTTGCGGGGTCCGCCGAGCTGTTCCGGCAGCGACGTCGTGACCGCGGCGACGATGCCGCCGGTAGGCCTGTAAGTGAGCGCCTTGAGCACGATCAGCGAACGCTGCACGTCGTCGCGCCAGCGGCCGGTGACCGTTGAGCGCTCCGACCATCGCTCCCAGAAGTCGACCGTCTCGGACAACGCTCGTTCGGCGTCCACCGGCTTTGGTCTGCTGACGTGGCTCGGCGCCCAGGTGAGGACGAACGGCACCGTGTCCCCGGCGCGGACGGTGAACTCGGAGATGGTGCGATTGTCCTGGCCTTCCAGCGGAGCCGACGTCCGCAACCACGCCGAATCGGGCCCGGCAACGGCCTCGATGGCGCCGCCCACGTTGCGAACCCACGGGACGATCTGCCCGTAATCGAACCGCAGCCGCAACTCGCCCACCATCGGTACGGCTCCACTGACACCCTGCACAATCCGGACGACGTCGGGCGCCTGACCGCGCGGAGGCATGAAGTCGATGACCCGCACGGTGCCCTCGGGCGTGTCCCACTCCGACTCCAGCACCAGGGAGTCGCCCCGGTAACGCCTCCGCGTGCAGGACCCGCCTGCCGCGGGGGCAAGCAGCCACCGGCCGGCTTCAGCCGTGTCCAGCAGCGCCGCGAAGCAGGCGCCGGAGTCGAAGCGCGGAAGGCACAGCCAGTCGACGGAGCCCTCCCGGCTGACCAGTGCCGCGGTGTGCAGATCTCCCAGCAAGGCGTAGTCCTCGATCCTCGTCATTGCCCGGCTGCCTCGAGGTCGATGACCACCTTCACGTCGTCCGACTGCCGAGCGAACGCTTCTGGATAGCGATGAAGCGGGACCGTACGGGTGATCAGCCGGCTCAACCAGTCGCGGTCGGCAGCCGCGAGCGCGCGGGTCGCCTGCTCGTAGTGGCGCCGGTTGGCGTTCACGCTCCCGAAGACAACCTCGTTGCCGAGCACCGCCTCACGGTTGAGGGCCCCGACATCGAGCGGCAGCCGACTGCCGACTCCGGAGACCCCGGTCAGACAAACGATTGCGTCCGGTGCGCCGTTCCTCATCACATCAACGACGACCGCCGGGACCCCCGTGCACTCCATCAGCACATCGGCCCGCAGACCGGAGTCGGGCAGCGAGTCGTGGTGATAGGTGGCGCCCAGCGAGCGGACAAGGTCCGGTTTCGGTCCAGTCGTGACGCGGTCGAAGACATGCACGCTCAGGCCCCGCTGGACACCAAGCAGCGCTGCCAACAGACCGACCGGTCCGGCCCCGGTGACGGCGACAACCTCGGGCTGCCAGAAGGCTCTCTTCCCGATCCGCTCCACCTGCTCCCAGGCCTTCGCCACGATCGTCGTCGGTTCGAGCAGAACGCCGAGTCGTCCAAGGGAGGGGCTCAGCCGCACGACCGTGTCCGGCTCGGTCCGCCACCGCTCGCGGGCGAACCCGTGCAAGCCACGGATCCCATGCTCGGTGTAGCGGCCGTTGCGACACATGTCCCATTCACCGGCGGCGCAGGCCGGGCACGGCTCGGGATCGGGACGACGCACGATGCCCACCACGAGGTCACCGACTGACAGGCCGCTGCCCGGCGGGGCTTCCAGGACGCGGCCCAGGTTCTCGTGACCGAGTACCAGGAAATCCTCGCCCGGAGGCGCCTCGCCGTACCCGCCGTTGATGATCTCGGAGTCGGTGCCGCACAGGCCGACCACCAGTGACTGGACCAGCACCGAGCCTTCGTCAGGGTCCGGCGCAGCCAGCTCCCTCAGGCTCGACGAACCCCGCTGACCGGGCCGAACCGTCAGCGCCAGCATCGTCTCCCCACATCGTCGTGGAACGTGGGCACCCTCGTGCGGAGTCACTTCGCTTGCCGGCGCCGAGCGGTCGAGTTCAGTCAGAGATTCGTTCCTGAGATCGCGCACCGGGCACTCCTTGTCCAAACTGGCGGGTCGTCAACTCGTCCAGCCTCAGGCACGTTCGATGAGAGCGAGATGAGAGCGACTCAACGGTTCAGCGACGCCGACCATCCCGCCGGACAAGGGGTTGTAGTGTCAAAGACGTGCGCAGAAGTGTGGTGGTTCTTCTCCTGGCCGCTCGGACATGACGACACAGCACGTCGCACGCAGGCGGAGTGACTCCGCACGAGGGTGGGCGCGGAAATTTGCATGGGTCGGCACGTTCCTGGTCGGTGCGGCGCTCTATTTGCTGGTCCTCGGCGTCCTCACCGACACCGGGAACCCGAACCTCTTCCCGACGATGATCCTGCTCGGCGCGCTCGTCGTACCGCTGACCTTCGTGACGTTCGCGGCCGGCCGGTCCGGGCGCTGGCTGATCGACGGGCCGACGCTCGGCGGTTGCCTGCTGTTCGGCGGCGTCGTCGGCGTGGTCGTCGCGGGCCTGCTCGAGTACGACGCGATGCGCCGGCTCGGCACGTTGCCGATGCTCGGGGTCGGGCTGATCGAGGAGGCGGCCAAGCTGGTGGTGCCGGCGATCCTGGTGGTGTTCTTCGGGCACCGGTACCGGGTCTCGGTCGGCAAGGGCATCGTCATCGGGGTCGCGGTAGGCACCGGGTTCGCCGTACTGGAGACGATGGGGTACGCGTTCGTCGCTCTGCTGCAGTCGGACGGGAACGTCGGGGCGGCTGAGGAGACGCTGTTCATCCGCGGCCTCTTGTCGCCGGCGGGGCACGCGGCGTGGACCGGCCTGACCTGCTGGGGCCTCTGGCGCTTCGTGATAGCACCGACCGGCAAGCATTTCCTCGGCTTCCTCGTCATGTACGCGCTCGCCGTCGCCCTGCACACCACCTGGGACGGCATCGGCGGCCGCGTCACCTACGCCGTCGTCGGCGCGATCTCGATCGGGCTGCTCTTGTACGGTCTCAGGCGTGCCCAGCGCGTCGACAACCTGGGCGTCGCCGCCCCGTAACGAGCCAGGTGCCGAGCCTGCCCGACTTTCGGCTGGAGACGTACTTCGCGAAGTGGGAGTTCAATGCCCGCCGGATACCGCTGGGCCTCGACCAAGTGTGGCACTCCTGCCGCTATCGGCGGTGGACGAACCGGTCGAGCCAGGAGGGCCACACAACGGCCGTCCGGCGCTTCGGCGAGGGTGCGACGGCTTGATCCAGGAGTGGCGGGGCCACCGGAGGAGGCTGGCGGGGGCCCGCGCAGATGGCGCCGGGGTCGGGCCACCAATCACAAGCTGGTGACCCAACACAACACAACCCGGCAAGCCGACCCGTGGTGACTTCGTGGGCGTCGTCGTTCCTGTGAAGAGCGCGGGAGCACACAACGGCGCGCTTCGTCACTCGGCCACGCCTTTCATCGGCAGTCGTCACCGTGAATGACCAGTGCACCACTGCGGAAGGTTGCATGGTTCGGTCTGGCGCTTTCACTGAGTTCTCATGAACTCGTCGGCAGGGTTGATGGCGACGCCTTACCCGGCGTCGACCCGAAGGAGCAGACCATGCCAACATCCGATCCCGCGACCGAGCGGCACCCGTTGAGCGGCCCACCGGCCTCTTCGACTCGCGATGGTCAACGGCGGTCCTCGCCACCCCCACCGGCACCCGGCCGGCGTTGGCGGCCGTGGCACTTCATCGTTGCCCTGGGCATCTTCGCAATGCTCTTCTTCGGGCCTGGTGTGATCACTGCGGCACAGACGGAATCGCTGACCTACAGCGCGTTTCTGGCGGACGTCCAGGCCCACAAGGTGTCCGCGGTGGCCGTCGGCGCCGACGGGCAGATCACCGGCACCCTCACCGGTGGCGCCCGTTTCGCCACCCAGGCGCCAACGTGGGCGCTGACCACTGATGACCTGGCCACCCGCCTAGAGAGCGCCGATGTGCAGGTGTCGGCCCAGCCGGCTTCCGACACACTGCGCCAACTGATCGACTCCCTGCTCCCCACGCTGCTGCTGATCGGCGCCTTCGTCTGGTTCAGCCGCCGGACCGGGCGGAGCCTGGGGTCGGGCGGCGGGCTGGGCGGTCTCCTGCGGGGCAAGCCGGCCCGGGTGACGGAGGCCGAGCGGCCACGCACCCGGTTCGATGACGTCGCTGGCTACGAAGGGGTCAAGAAGGAGGTGCGGGAGGTCGTCGACTTCCTGCAACATCCGGAGCGATACCAGCGCGTGGGTGCGAGAGGACCGCGCGGCGTGCTCCTCGTCGGTCCACCTGGCACGGGCAAGACGCTGCTCGCGCGGGCTGTGGCTGGGGAGGCGGAGGTTCCGTTCTACGCGGTCACCGGCAGCAGCTTTGTGGAGATGTTCGTCGGACTCGGCGCGTCCCGGGTCCGCGACCTGTTCGCCGATGCCCGGCGCAACGGGCCGGCCATCGTCTTCATCGACGAGATCGATGCCATCGGCGGCCGTCGCGGTGTGTCCGGCTTCGGCGGGCACGACGAGCGCGAGCAGACCCTCAACCAGTTGCTCGCTGAGATGGACGGCTTCACCCAGGGCGGCTCCGTCGTCGTACTGGCCAACACCAACCGGCCGGAGATCCTCGATCCCGCGTTGCTCCGCCCCGGCCGGTTCGACCGACAGGTGCAGGTTCCGCTGCCCGTGCTGGCCGAGCGGGCGCAGATCCTCGGCGTCCACACCCGCGACAAGGTGCTCACCGGACAGGTCGACCTGATGGACGTGGCGCGGGGTACGCCGGGCTTCAGCGGCGCCGATTTGGCGAACCTGGTGAACGAGGCGGCGCTCCGGGCCGCCCGGGACGGTCGCGGTGAACTGCGGCCGGCCGACTTCGAGGACGCGCGGGAACGGCTCATCCTGGGTCGTCGTGACGGGGTCGCGCTGCTGCCTGAGGAGCGGCTGCGGGTTGCTGTGCACGAGGCCGGCCATGCCTTGGTGGCGGCCCTGTCGCCGACCGCGGACCCGGTCTCGAAGATCACCATCCTCCCCACCGGTCTGGCGCTGGGCGCGACGCATCAGCTTCCGACCGACGAGCGCCGGTTGTACACCGAGCAGTACTTGCGCGAGTCGCTGGCGATTCGCCTGGCCGGCCGCGCGGCCGAACTCATCGTGTTCGGAGAGCCTTCGACCGGAGCGGCGGACGACCTCGCAGGCGCGACCGACCTGGCGCTGCGAATGGTCCGGGATTACGGCTTCTCGAAGGATCTCGGACCGGTCGCCTATCCCACCGCGCCTTCGGCCACCGGCAGCGCCGAGGGCGGGGACAGGCCGTACGCCGAGGCGACCCAGCGGCAGGTCGATCTGGAGGTGGCACGCGTGCTGCGAGCCGCCGAGGACCAGGCCGATCTGCTGCTCGAGCGCCACCGCGCATCACTCGACAGGCTGAGCGAGCGGCTGCTGCAGGACGAGACAGTCGACGGCGCGGTCGTCTACGACATCGTCCGCCGTCCGCCGACGCGAGTCGCCTGAGGCGAGAGGACACAACCATGAGGATGATCAAGCGCGGCCGGAGAGCGATCCGCTGGCTGCCAGTGCTGCTGGCGATGTTCACATTGGCCGGCTGCGGCTGGTATCCACCATTCCAGGACCTTCCGGGAGGTGGCGTCGACGCGCAGTCGGGCCAGGTGGTCATCGACGACCTCTGGATCGACGGACCACACGGCATCACCGCTGGGGGCAGCGCGCCGTTGCGGTTGGCAATCACGAACGCGTCCCCGGCCGCCGACACGCTGGTCGGTGTGTCGACCCCGATCGCCGAGCGAGCCGTGCTCGAGCAGAACGGTCATCCGGTAGCCGGTATCGCGCTGCCGGCGTCGGGTTTCGTCGACCTCGAGTGGCGGACCGGTATCGAGCTCGAGGGCCTGCGTACGTCGCTCACCGCTGGCACGTACGTCCCGGTCACGCTGCGGTTCGCGCAGGCCGCTCCGGTGACCGTGCAGGCAGTCGTCGGGCCGCTCGCAGTACCTGAGCCGCAGGACCCTTCCGCCTTGGCCTGATGTGGCCGCAGAGAGGAGCGAGATGAGTATCGCGGAAATGACAGCCACCGGCCCGGTTCGCAGTCTGGTGCCGGCCCGGCTGGATCGCCTGCCATGGTCAAGGTTCCACTGGCTCGTCGTCATTGGCCTCGGCGTCTCCTGGATCCTCGACGGGCTGGAGATCCAGATCGTGTCCCAGGCGGGCTACCAGGCCACGCTCGGCCTGTCCGCCGGCGCGGTGGGCGCCGTCGGCTCGGTCTATCTGGCGGGCGAGGTGCTGGGCGCGTTGTTCTTCGGGCGGATCACCGACCGGCTCGGCCGCCGGAAGTTGTTCATGGTCACGCTGGGCGTCTATCTCGTGGCGAGCGGGATCGGCGGGCTGTCCTTCAGCTTGTGGTTCCTGCTCATCTTCCGGTTCATCGCCGGGATGGGGATCGGCGGTGAGTACACGGCGATCAACTCCGCGATCGACGAGCTGATCCCGTCGCGCTACCGCGGCCGAGTCGACATCGCGGTGAACGGGACGTACTGGGGTGGTGCGGCGCTCGGTGCCGTGGCCAACCTGTACCTGCTGTCCGATCACCTTCCCACCAACGTGGGCTGGCGGATCGGCTTCTTCCTCGGGCCGGTGATCGGTCTGGTCATCATCTTGCTGCGCCGGACGCTCCCGGAGAGCCCGCGTTGGTTGATGACGCACGGACGGCAGGCGGAGATCGAGCGCCGGGCAGCGTCTCGAGGCGCCGAACTACCGCCGGTACCGCAGCGGCTGGCGCTGGAGATCACGCCTGTCGACAGGGTTTCCTATGTCAAGATCGCCAGAGTGTTCTTCCGCGACTATCCGTCCCGGTCCTTCCTCGGATTCTCGATGATGGTGACCCAGGCCTTCCTGTACAACGCGATTTTCTTCACCTACGCCCTGGTCCTGCAACACTTCTATGGCGTGCCGAAGGCACACACGAGCTACTACTTCTTCCCGTTTGCCCTCGGCAACCTTCTCGGGCCGCTGCTGATCGGGCATCTGTTCGACACAATCGGCCGACGGCGGATGATTCTGTTCACCTACGGGATCTCGGGTTTGTTGCTGTTGGCATCGGCGTACCTGTTCCAGGCGGGGCTGCTCAACGCCACCACCCAGACCGCGCTGTGGTGCCTGATCTTCTTCCTCGCCTCGGCCGGCGCGTCGTCGGCGTACCTGACCGTGAGCGAGATCTTCCCGCTGGAGCTGCGCGGGCAGGCGATCTCGTTCTTCTTCGCCATCTCGCAGGGTGCGGGCGGAGTCGTGGCGCCGTTGCTGTTCGGGCAGCTCATTGGCACCGGCGCGGTCCCGGACCGGAACCCGCTGACGTGGGGTTATGTGATCGGGGCCGTGATCATGATCGCGGGCGGTGTCATTGCCTGGTACTTCGGTGTCGACGCCGAGCGCCGGTCGCTCGAGGACATCGCCAGCCCCTTGTCGGCAACCACCAACCCTCGGGAGGTCACCTCATGACTGGATTCATCGTCGTGGCGGTCGATCCGGCGCCAGGCTCGAAGGAGGCGCTGAGATGGGCCGCCGACGAGGCCAGGCTCCGGCAAGCGCGCCTGCGTGCCGTGAGGGCATGGCGCGCGGCGCGGCCACCGGCTGCTCCCGGCGCCCGGCCGCCGGTGGCTCTGAGCCTCAGTCCTGCGGACGCCCAGGCCGATGCCGATGCGAAGCTCGCCAGGCTGGTCGCCGACGCCCTCGGCCCCGGGAACGCAGCCTGCTGCCTCGCGGTGCATGGGCCCACGCTCCCGGTCCTGCTGACCGCCGCCCACGATGCCGACCTGCTCGTGCTCGACCCGCCGCGCCCGACCGACCTGACCCGCGCGAAGGCCAGTCTGCTCGCGCCACAGCTTGGTGTTCCGGGTGTCCTGCCCAGTCGTGGTCATCCCACCCAGGGCCGCATAGGCGGCTACCTCATCGGCGGTGCCGGCGTCTGATGATCAGAACAACGATCACGAGGACCATCGCGATCAGTACGCCGGACCAGCCGAGGTAGCGTTCGGCTCGCGCGTAGGCCGCACCGGCGAGGAACCCGGTGCAGGCTACGGTGACGGCCCACAGCGTCCCGCCGGCCAGGTTGTAGGCGACGAATCGCCGGTAGGGCAAGCCGCTCGCGCCGGCCACCGAAGGGACCAGCGCCCGCAGTAGCGCCACCCAACGACCGAGCAGGACGGCGGGTCCGCCGTACCTCTGGACGAACGCCTGCGCACGGTCCAGCCGCTGCCTCGTCGCGCCGGACGCGCGGGAGAACAGGCCCCGTCCCAGCTTCGTGCCGACGGCATATCCGATGCTGTCGCCCACGACCGCGCCGAGCGCCGCGACCGCCATCACGGCGAAGAGTGGTACTCGCCCCTCATGTGCGAAGACTCCGCCGAGCAGTACGGCGATCTCCGCAGGTATGACAACACCGAGCAGAGTCGAGGCCTCGAGCGCGGGCAACGCGAACACGACGAGGAGCAGCACCCAGGGCGGTACTCTCGCCAGCTCGCGGAGCAGGCTGCTCATTCGGCGTCGGGATCGAGTCGGTAGCCCGCGCCGCGGACGGTGTGGATGGTGTCCCGGCCGAATGGGCGGTCGACCTTGTCGCGGAGGTAGCGGATGTAGACGTCGACCACGTTCGACCCGCCGTCGTACGCGAAGTCCCAGACGTGGTCGATCAGGTGGCTCCGGCTGAGCGCCTCGCCGGGTCTGCGCATCAGTTCCTGGAGGAGCGCGAACTCCTTCGGGGACAGTGCGATCTCGACGTCACCTCGCCGGACCATCCGAGACACGGGATCCAGGGTCAGATCGCCGACCCGCAGAACGACGGGGCGTTCCAGCGGGCCTCTCCGGGTGAGCGAACGGACCCGGGCGAACAGCTCGGCCAGGGCGAACGGCTTCGTGAGGTAGTCGTCCGCGCCGGAGTCCAGGCCACGGACACGGTCCGGTACGGCGTCCCTCGCGGTCAGCATGAGCACCGGTGCCCACCGGCCTTCCGCGCGCATCCGGCGGCAGACCTCGAAGCCGTCCGGTGCCGGGATCATGGCGTCGAGCACCACCGCGTCGTAGTCGTTCTCGAGCGCGCTCCAGAGCGCGTCCGCGCCGTTGGCCGCGGCATCGACGGCGTACCCCTCCCGCTGCAGGCTGCGGACCAGCAAGGCGGCCATGCCGGGATCATCCTCCACCACGAGCAGCCGCATACCTGTCAGACTAGAACTCGGATGCCTCATGGCTGCGGCTCACCTGCCTCGTTGAGCGGCCGCACCGAAGTCTGCACGCGGGCGGTGAGCCGCGCGAGGTCACCGCGCAGTCGCTCGACCTCGTCCCGGAGCTCCTCGATGGCGACACCCGCCCGGCGATCCGACTCGAGATGGTACAGCGCGACCTCGGCCGCGGTGTCGTCGAGGCGTTTCGAAGTCATCAGCAGGACGGACAGCGCCACCACCACGAGACCGGACAGTACGACGCTCATGCCGGTGGCGGCGTCGCGTCGTACCGTGAGCACCATCCCCACCCCAACCAGGCCCGCGCCTACCGTTGCGGTAGTCCAGGATCCCAGCAGGTCGCGCGCCAGGTCCGTGGCCCGTTCACGCCGGGTCAGCCCGTCGTCTGACCTGACCCCGGGGTGCAGGCTCCATCTCGGGTTCCGGCCGTGCAGCCGCGCTGGGCGAGGCGTACGGGTGCTGTCCGGGGTCACAGTGCCAGGATCGGGCCGAGAGGATGAGAGGACGGTGAAAGGATGCGACTGCTGCCGCGCTCGTTGCGGGGCCGGGTGAGCTTCGTGTTCACGGTCGGCGCGGCCGTCGTGCTCAGTCTGTGCCTGGCTCTGCTGTACGTCGCCCTGGACAACCAGCTGACGTCCGCACTCGACGAGGACCTGTCGTCGCGAAGCTCCGACATCTCGGCCGCCTTGCGGGCGGGGGACAGCGGCGTGGTCGCCCGTGACCCGATGGCGCAGTTGTACGCATCCGATGGCACTCTGCTGGCCGGCTCACCATCCCTGGGTAAGGGCAGACTGCTCAGCGCGGCGGACGTCGGGGACCTTCGGCGCCAGGTCGCCGAGACGCGATCGCTGTCGATCGGCGGCGAGGCCGATCGGTCGAAGGTGCGGATCTTGCCGCGGCGGCTGGGATCGGGCGAGGTCCTGGTGGTCGGCGTCTCCGCGGAACCCTTGCAGGCGGCCCGCGAGCGCTTGGTGGCCGTCCTACTGCTGGCCGCGCCGCTGCTCATCGGCCTGCTCGGCCTCGCCGGATGGCTGGTCGTCCGGGCAGCGCTCCGGCCGGTCGACATCCTGACCCGCGAGGCGGCCGCAATCTCGTCGGTCGAAACCGATCGCCGGCTGCGCGCCGTACCCGGCAACGACGAGATCGCCCGGCTCGCACGGACCCTCGACGGAATGCTCGGCCGGCTCCGGGTCGCCTTCGAGCGGGAGCGCGCCTTCGTCGACGACGCCAGCCACGAGTTGCGGACCCCGATCGCGGTCCTCCGGGGCGAGATCGAGCTCGCCCTGTCCGCACTCGAAGAACCGGCCGAGATCGAGCGCTCGCTCGTCGCGGCACTCGGCGAGACCGAACGACTGACCCGGCTCGCCGAGGACCTGCTGCTCCTCGCACGCGAGCGAGCCGGCTCTCTCGTCATTCGCCGTGAGCCGGTCGACTTGCTGGACCTGGCCGCCGGCGAGGCGCGGCGCCTGGGCCCGGTGCTCGGACCACGGATCGAGGTTCTTGGCGAGACCGTGGTCGTTGACGGGGACCCCGATCGGCTCCGCCAGGTGCTGACCAACCTGCTGCACAACAGCGCCGCTGCCGGAGCCAGGACCGTCCACGTGCGGGTGACCAGCGATGCGACGACCACGGCACTGGAGATCGCCGACGACGGACCCGGATTCCCACCCGCCGTCATCGACTCAGCCTTCGAACGGTTCGTCCGAGGCGACAACGCCCGCACCCCCAACACGTCCGCGGCTGGTCTGGGTCTGGCGATCGTGCGCGCGGTAATTGCCGCGCACGGTGGCACTGTCGAGGCGCGCAACGGCGAGCCGCTTGGCGGCGCGGTTGTCACCGCCCGCCTGCCGCCTGATTGACCCCGCAGTCAAATCAGCAGTCGATGCGACACGACCAAGGATCAGTGCACCTCCCACCATGAGCGCACCCGTACCACCAGTCGCGGCGCCTACCAGAACGGCAGAGGCGACTTCTGCGCCTTCGATGGTGGCGAGCGTGAATGCGCCCATGGCCCAGAGGCGACGGGTGGACCCGACGGTTAGACATGACGGTGGCCGAGCGACATCACTGCGCCTCCCGCTCCGCCAGGCGCCGTACCGGCGCCTGTGGACTGCTCGGCCGGTTTCGCAGTGGGGCAATGCCTTCAACACGTCGCCCTAGCACTCCTGGTCTACTCGTTGACGGGGTCCGGCCTCGGAGTCTCCGGAGTGCTGATCGCAGAGATCGTCCCCGTACCGTTGCTGGCGCCGTTTATTGGTGCGCTGGCGGACCGGCTGCCGAGAGTGCGGGTGATGATCGGCGTTGGCCTGGCCAGCGCCGTCCTCGCGCTCCCGCTGCCGTTCGTGGACAGCTCCGTCGTCGCGGTCTATGCGATCGCCGTCCGCCGGTGCGGTGTTCTTCAACCCGGCCGCCCAATCGGTGGTGCCGGCGATCGTGGCCGAACGTGACCTCGTCGCGGCCAACCGCGGTCCGTGGACCGCTGCCGCGGTGTCCCAGATCGCGCTGGCCCCATGGCCGGTGTCGTGGTCGCCGCGTTCGGGTTGCAGTTGGGCGTCTGGACAATGCGGCCCAGCTATCTGGCCTCCGCGGCCGTTCTGCATCGATTGGCCTGCCCGCCGCCGCCCAGGCCCCGGTAGCGGCTCGGTCGTCTTGGTGCGCGACGTCCGCGAAGGCATCAGGCTACTTGCCGGGCACCGGCTGTTGCGGGAGCTGGTGGCTTCGTGCCACGAACCATGACGCGACTAGGAACGAAGAAACCCCCGGGCGAGGAAACTGGGTCCTGACCTGGGGGTTCTGGTGGAGCCGCCTGTCGGAATCGAACCGACGACCTTCTCATTACGAGAAGGAACGACACTGCCTACTCTGGCCTCTACCAGCAACTTTGCTAGCAGCGACTCCCGGCACCACGCGCTCTGGCATACGGGAGTTGACTCCAGTTCGCACCACGACCGGCACCACGAACGCTGCGGGCGCCTCCCTTTGGCGACGAGGACGGTCGTGTCATGGTCATCGGTGACCCGAGCCTGCACCAGCCCCGGGCTGAGCAGTCTGTTCGCGTGTGGAGTGGGTGCGCTGCTTGCTGTGCGCGGGCGGGGTTGAGATTAGGCGGGTTGCCCTGGTCGGCCGAGTGGGCGACGCTGCGCGCACCGAGCACGAATGACTACCGCCGAACTCAGATCGCGCATTGATCAGTTTCCTGCGCCGAGCCGATCTAGACTCCCGAGACCGACTGACAGAAAGGCATGGCGCCATGCGGAAACTGATCTACGGCATGAACCTGA
>WNFV01009888.1_pt1 | contig 21746 bp, 20 predicted proteins | sample 5400101 | NCBI WGS metagenome assembly WNFV01 (sample SAMN13153361, study PRJNA577476) | soil metagenome | isolation source: 115 cm soil or saprolite under grassland replicate 1 | place: USA:California | collected 2016-06-15 | reverse complement strand
AGTAGTGCGGCCGGGCGTGAATGAACGGCATCAGCACCGCGAGGCCCCCGTACACGTTCGGCTCCTGCACGGCGATCCAGCAGAAATCCTCGACACGGGGCATGCCGCAGTGCTCGACGATGAACCGGAGGCCCGCGTCGCGGTACATCGTCGCCACTTCGTCTATGTCGCCGACGTCGAACGAGTCCTTGTTGAGTGGCCAGATCGTCGGTCCTTTGTGGACATGGATGTTGACCACACCGAGCTCAACGCACTTGTCCAGATAGCGTCGCGACTCGGCGTCGGCAAGCTTCCAGCCTCTGGAGTCGCCCTTCCACTCGGCCGTGTACACCTTCACGCCCTTGATGCCGTAGCGGTCGACGTCTTCCTCGAGCTTCTTCAGACCCTTCTCACCGTCGCGGGGATCGAACGAGCCGTTCAGGATGAACTTGTCCGGGTACTTCTCCTTGAGCACAGCGTCCTGCTCGATGGTGTTGAACCCATCCCGGAAGAAGTCCTTTAGGTTCGTGGGCAGGAAGATGCCGACGTCGGCGTAGCCTTCCTCGAACAGGTCCTTCATGATGTCGTCTTCCGAGTACTTCCGGTACTTCTCGAGGGGCCAGACCCACTCGGGCGGGCTCAGGTTCCTGTGGTAGTCGTAGAAGCAGTTGATCCATCCCTCGCCGTAGACGTTCAGGGTATTCTCCGGGCTCGCGTCCCAAAAGTGCACGTGCGAGTCGACGACGAACACGGACTCACCGTTTGCCTTGTACATGGGCGATCCTCCCGTTCTCCCCTCCACGATCGGTCATCCAGGCAGGCTTCCTCACGGCCGCAACCACCCCCCGTCGAGGTGCCCTAGGAGTTCCACTGCGTCGGCAGGTTCCGTGGAGCGGGGACGCCTGGGATTGGACAGTCGTCCACTTGCATCGGGCAGCCCGTTTGGGGCGGGCCCGGCAGATGCTGACGACTCCCGCGCCGAGGCGGGGTCTGACCCGATCGCCCACGTCGCCTCCCACCAGAGGTCTGCCGTCCGATGGTTACATTCCACGCCCTTGAGGGTCCGCTGTCAAAAGCGGCGCACGGCCGGGGCCGCACGTGCCATGCTCCCGAGGGGCCCGGCAGAGGAGGGCCCTTCAGCCCTGTCGGCCTGACCCGAATTGACGGACACGGTCCAGACCACTTAGCCCGATCCGCCGAAGAGTGACCTGAACCTCCGTATGGATCTCGCGAAAAGTGCCTCCTGAGCTGCGAGGATGGGTTAGCAGACCAACCAAACCCGCAGAACAGGAGGCACCCGTTCGATGCGAGCATCATCGCACGCCCCCGACCGGTTGGACGTCAACTTCGACGACGATCATCTGGTGGCCAATTCGGGCCTGGTGCTGGCCTCCAAGCTCGGCCACCGACTCGGGTTGCCCGCGCTCCTCGAGGACACGATCGATCTCGGTGAGGCGCCGGGTGGGCCAGCGTGGGTGACAAGGCCATGACGCTGGTGCACTCCGCGCTCGCCGGTGGGGACTGCATCCCCGACGCCGCCCAGCTCGCGGCGGGAAGTACGCAAGAGGTCCTCGGGCACGAGCTCCGGGCCCCTTCGACTTCTGCCTCAAAGCGGTCATCAACGGTGGCTCTACTCTGCACTCCGCCTCTTGGAAGCCGTTTCAGAAGGGTGCAAGAATGACGTCATGGATCAGCCTGAGGGCGACACGCATCCCCGGGGGGAAAGCGCGACGCCAACTACCGGCGAGCAGGCGGGCGGGCCTGACGCCGAGTCGATGCCCGCACCGGTCGTTCCGCACGTCGAGGAGCAGCTCCAGGGCTTGACGCTCGACCAGCGGAAGGCACTATTTGCCTCTGTGATTCTGACGCAAGTGGCAACCGGCGGACGGGTTGAATCTCAGGATGACTTTCAGGCGGTAGTTGTGCGAGGCCTTCGCCCAAATCGTGCCCTGCATCTGACCCTCACAATCTTTACGGGTGGCCTTTGGGGCCTTGTGTGGCTGTCGCTCGCGCTCTCGAGCCGGCTTTACAAGAAGCGCCAGGTCATCAACGTCGACGAGTTCGGCCTCGTGACCATTCAACCGGCGGAGGATGAGACGGCTGCGGAGATCTCCAGCGTGCTCCGTGCTCCACAGGTCGCCGGCACCTTTGTGAGCCCGAAGGGGCAGACGAAGAGGACGGTGATCGGGGTAGCGGGGGGCGAGGTCGGAGGCGTCTTTGGTTGGATCGGCAAGACAATCGGGAGTCTTGTCACCGACTTGGTGCACGAGGGCCTTTCGAAGCGGCGCGCCCGCAAGAATCACGAGGGCCAGGCCTCGCCGGCGACGGACGAAGGCGCTCCTCCGTTACCCCCGCTCGACACGGGCGGCTACGTTGCCATCAGCGCGGACGAGGTCGTGATCATCCAGGTCCACCCACACCTGAGGAAGGTCAAGATCGGCCCAGAGGTCGTCGGACACATCGCGAGGAGCGCGGTCGCGTCCGCCGAGCTCGACCGCGGCCGCAGGGTGTCCGTGCTCAGGATAGGGTTCGTGGGCGGCGGGTGGTCGGAGTTCGAGGTGGCGAGACTCGATCGGGACACGGCGGAGCAGGTTGTTCATGCGCTCGGCGGGCGCGTCCGCTGATCTGCGCGCTCTGCTCGTTGAGGTGGTGGGCGAGGTGGACTGGGAACCCTCCGGATCATGGTCCCTACCATGGAAGGCCGAGAGCCTCGCGATGGCCCCGCTCTTCCTTGGGAGATTCGACCGCGAGGTTGGCATCTCAAGACCTTGGGACGCCGGGAGCGCTCAGCCAGGGCTACACTTCAGTGAACGACCTTCGGGAGCCGGCATGCCCACGGCACAGCTCACTCGCTCCGAGACCGATAAGAAGATCGCCGGGGTCGCAGGAGGGATGGCCGCGTACTTCGGGGTCGACCCCACTTTGGTTCGGGTGGTATGGGTCATCGCCCTGCTGATGGGCTGGGGGTTCCTCGCCTACCTGATCCTCTGGATCGTCCTGCCCAAGGGCCCTGGCTCGACGCCGGCCATGCGCCTTGCCGAGGAGCGATATGCGCGAGGAGAGATCACCGCCGAGGATCTGCAGCGCATCCGACGCGACCTGGAAGGCCGTCCATGATCGGCCACGGGTATTGGGGCGGCCCGGGTTGGGGGATCGTGGCGGGTCTCGTATGGCTCGCCTTCTTGGCGCTGGTGGTCGTCCTCGTCGTGTCCCTGGTCAGGAATCGGCCGGGGGCCGGGCCTACCGTGGGTTCCAGCGCCATTCGGATGCTCGAGGAACGCTACGCCCGCGGGGAGATCTCACGAGACGAGTTCCTGGAGCGACGGGCGGTCCTTGCCGGTTCCCCGACGAGGCCCCCCGGCGGCACGGAACAGCTAGGCGGACCTCCGGCCGGAGGCGGTGCTCCCCCCGGCTCCCCCCGGGCCTGAGCGTCGATCCCGCTCCCGGCAGAGCGGGAGATCCGAACAAACTCAATGCGTGAGCGCGTCGTTCCTGCGAGCCAGAGGAGGGTCGCATGACCGCAGAAGCCGATTTCACGCCGAGGAATGGCAGGTTGTGCTGGAGGGTCCACCGAGCGCCGGCATGATCGTCGTCACCGCTCAGCGGGGAGGAACCCTTCGGGAGACCATCGCGATGGCGAAGGCATACGGGGCGGCGGCCGCATGGTCTTCGTGCAAGATCGCTTCGAATGAGGCGGCGTCACCACGGCGTCACCACGTGGGGGCTCCGCCCGGACCGACAAGGACCTGCGGCAGATACAGCCTCGCTGGTCAGAGGGGGTGGGCGAGGGGGGAGTTGAACCCCCACCCGGTTGCCCGGACAGGATCCTGAATCCTGCGCGTCTGCCTATTCCGCCACTCGCCCGAGTGGGTTTCACATGGTAGCAGGCGGTTTCCGGCGGCCCGCCGGCCGCGACCTCCGGGCGAGGCTTGAGCGGCGACCCCCCCGGATATAATCCGCCCGAGGCTCCTACCTGCGGAAATGCCGATCCTCCGAGACTTCGAACGACGCCTGGAAGGGCTGGTCGAAGGCCTGTTCGCCAAGGCCTTCCGCTCCGGCGTCCAGCCCGTCGAGCTGGCCAAGCGGCTCCTGCGGGAGATGGACGCGAACCAGACCATCGGCGTCCGCGACGTGTGGGTCCCCAACCACTACCGCTTCCAGCTTTCCCCCGAGGACCACGCGAAGTTCGAGCAGGCGGAGCAGCGCCTGGCCGCCGAGCTCACCCAGCTGGTCCGGGAGGGGGCGGCGGACCGCGGATGGAAGCTGGTGGGGCCCCCCGAGGTCGCCTTCGAGACCGACGAGGAGCTCGGCCGCGGCGAGTTCCGGTGCCTCCCCTCGCTGGTGGAGGGGCCTGATCGACCGCTCACCGGCGAGATGGGCGCGGTGGGGAAGGCCCTGCTGTACCTCATCCTCAACGGCCAGCCCTCGGCCACCTACCCGCTGGACAAGCCGGTGATCTCGATCGGACGGCTGTCGGACTGCGACGTGGTGGTCTCGGACCCCGGGGCCTCCCGCCGCCACGCCGAGATCCGCCTCCAGGACGGCCACTACGTCCTGGCCGACCTTGGCTCGACGAACGGGACGAAGGTGAACGAGGCCACGGTGGGCGAGCGCCAACTCGAGCAGGGGGACCGCATCACGATCGGGCGGACGGTGCTCGAGTTCCGGAGGGCCTGAGGGTGGCGGGACTCACGGGCCTCCTCGCTCAGACGTTCTCGCCGTTCGTCCTGGCCGTCCTGAAGTACGCGTTCCTGGCCCTGCTGTACTTCTTCGTGTTCCGGGCCATCCGCTCCGTGGCCCTCGACGTGAGCGGGCGGCGGCGGGGCGCCGGCACCCAGACCGCCGCCGGCCCCGCCCCGGCCAGGGCCCCGAAGCCCGGCAAGCCCGGCCGGTCCCCCGGCGCGGTGGTGGTCCGGGCCGAGAACGGGAAGAAGGCCGGGACGTACTCGCTGAAGGACCAGCTGCAGATCGGGCGGGCCGAGGCCTGCCACGTCCGGCTGGAGGACCGATACTCCTCCCAGTTCCATGCAAGGCTGTACCCGAAGAACGGCGCCTGGTACGTGGAGGACATGGGGTCGACGAACGGCACGTACCTGAACCGCCAGAAGGTGCAGGGCTCGGCGGAGGTGCACGCGGGGGACCAGATCCGGATCGGGAGGACCACGCTGGAGCTGAAGCGATGACCGGGAGGGGACGGCCATGAAGGTCCGTGTCGGAGCCGCCACCGACGTGGGCCGGGCCCGCGGGCGGAACGAGGACTCCTACCTCGCCGTCCCGCCGCTGTACGCGGTGGCCGACGGCATGGGCGGGCACAGGGGCGGGAACGTGGCCTCATCGGTGGCCATGGAGGTCCTGTCGGCAATCGCCGGCGACGGCGACTGGCAGAACCTGGCCGAACAGGTCCGCCGGGCCAACCACGCCATCCTGGAACGGGCCCGCGGAGACCGTTCGCTCCAGGGCATGGGCACCACGATCACCGCGACGTACCTCGAGGGGAACCGCGTCCACCTGGCCCAGGTCGGGGACTCACGGGCCTACCTCCTGCGGGGCGGCGAGCTGAAGGCACTCACCGAGGACCACACGCTGGTCCACGACTTGGTGAAGCGGGGCCAGATCACGGAGGCCGAGGCCGAGCACCACCCCCAGAAGAGCATCCTCACCAGGGCCCTGGGGGTGGACGAGCCGGTCGACGTGGACGAGTACACGGAGGAGGTGGTCGAGGGCGACCGCATCCTGCTGTGCTCGGACGGCCTGTGGGGGATGGTCCCCCACGACGCACTCAAGGCCGTCCTGGAGCAGGTCCCCGACCCCCAGGAGGCGTCGGAGCGGCTGGTGGACATGGCGAACGCCGCCGGGGGGGTCGACAACATCACCGTCGTGATCATGGAATTCGAGGCCGGCGAGGGCTTCGAGGGGGCCACGTGGATGCCCCAGCCCGCTCCCGGGACCGGAGCCGCGCCCGAATCCGGCTCCGGAGAGCGGCACGACATCACCACGGCCATGGAGATCCCCACCGGCATCGGCGCGGGGCAGCCCCCCGGAACGCCGGCCGGACCCCAGCAGGCCGGCCCCCTGCCCCCCGGAGCGGAGCCCGCCGAGTTCGAGGCCGAGGCCCCGCCCATGCCGGCCGCCGCGGCCACGTCCGCCCGCACCCCCGCGGCACCGGGGGCCGCCGCGCCGGCCGCCGAGGCACCGTCCCGGGCCGCCGTGTGGGAGGAGCCCCCGGGCCGGCACCGTCGCCGGAGCCGCCGGGTCCTGCTGTGGCTGGCCGGGGTCGTGGCCCTGCTCGCCGTGGCCTTCGTGGGCTTCCGCCTGTACCTGGACAGCCGGTGGTTCGTCGGGATCGAGGACGGCCAGGTGGGGGTGTTCCGCGGCGTCCCCACCGACATCGCCGGCATCAAGCTGTTCGGCCTGGTCAACCCCACCGGCATCTCGTCGAAGGACGCCGTGGCCCTTCCCCAGTGGAAGGACCGCCTCCGGGAGGGGGCCACCGCGGAGAGCGAGGACGAGGCGAACGGGATCGTGGACACGATCCGCCGGGACATCCAGGCCGCGAAGACGCCCACGCCCGCGCCGAGCCCCACGGGCGGACCGACGCCGAAACCGACGGGGAGCGGATCGACAACCGGGGGGGTCGGGACAACCTCGCCGACATGATCGAGGCCCAGCGGGGGACCGGGCGGGCCCGTTCGGGAGCCCAGCTCGCGCTCACGATCCTGGCCCTGGTGCTCGCCGCCGGAGCGACCGTCCTGGTGAACCTGGGCCTGGGGACGAAGGCCGGACCCAAGCTCCCGTACTTCGTGGTCCTGTTCGTGGTGGGGTACCTGGCGGGGCACCTCGCCATCCGCCGCCTGGCCCCCGCGGCCGAGCCGGCGTTCTTCCCGGCGGCCGGCCTCCTGGCCGGGCTGGGGTTCGCCATGATCTACCGGCTCGACCCGACCCTGGCCATCGACCAGGCGTGGTGGATGGTGATCGGGCTCCTGGCGTTCATCGGCACGCTGGCCGTGGTCCGGGACCACCGCGCGCTCGACGGCTACACCTACACGATCGGGCTGGTCGCCGTGATCATGCTCCTGCTGCCGATCCTCCCCAAGCTCGGCCTCGAGATCAACGGCGCCCGGGTGTGGATCCACCTCGGCCACCTGACCTTCCAGCCCGCCGAGATCGGCAAGGTCCTCATCGCGGTGTTCCTGGCCTCGTATCTGAACTCGAAGAAGGAGATGCTCCAGATGGCCCCCCGGCGGCTGGGGCCGTTCCGCCTCCCCCAGGCCAAGGACCTCGGGCCGGTGCTCCTGGCGTGGGGGATCGCCCTCGCCGTGCTGTTCTTCGAGAAGGACCTCGGGCAGTCCCTGCTGTACTTCGGGATCTTCGTCGTGATGCTGTGGGTGGCCACGGCCCGCCCGGCGTACCTCCTCATCGGGCTCCTGCTGTTCGCCGCCGCCGCGCTGTTCGCGGTGGCCACCGTGAGCCACGTCCAGGACCGGGTGGACATCTGGCTGCACGCCACCAATCCCAGCTTCCTGTTCGACAAGGGGTTCCAGCTGGCCCAGGGGGAGTTCGCCATGGCCACCGGCGGCATCGGCGGCACCGGGCTCGGCCAGGGGCTCCCCGGGATTATCCCCTACGCCGCCACCGACTTCATCTTCGCCGCGATCGGCGAGGAGCTCGGGGTGATCGGCACCACCGGGGTCCTCCTGCTGTTCGCCGTGCTGGTGGGCAAGGGCCTGAAGGCGGCCACCGAGCAGGCCGACGGCTTCGGCAAGCTCCTCGCCGCGGGGCTCAGCACGATCCTCGGGATCCAGGCCTTCATCATCGTCGGCGGCATCACCAGGGTGATCCCGCTGACCGGCGTGACCCTCCCGTTCGTGTCGTACGGAGGGTCGAGCCTGGTCTCGAACTTCATCCTGCTGGCGCTGCTGGTCCGGATCTCCTCGGGCCCGGCGCCGAGGCGCAGGCGCGGCCGGCCCCTCGAGCCCCCGCCGTCGGCGGTGCCCGAACCAGAGCCGGAAGCCGCCTCCCCCACGGAGGTCATCCGGTGAACACCCAGATCCGGCGATTGGGCGTGGCCATGGTGACGCTGTTCGTCGTGCTGTTCGTGGCGGTGAACTACATCCAGGTGTGGGACTCCAGCGCCATCGCCAACAACCCGGCGAACTCGCGCCTGATCATCCAGCAGTTCGACGTGGACCGGGGCGACATCCTGGCCGCCGACCAGCGCACGGTCCTGGCCAAGAGCGTGGAGACCACCGGCCGTCTGAAGTTCCTCCGCCGGTACCCCCAGGGGCCGCTGTACGCCCACATCACCGGCTTCTTCTCGGTGAAGTGCGGCCGGAAGCGGCTGGAGTCCACTTACAACGACCTCCTGGGGGCCCGGGCCACGGAGCTGCTGTCCACCACCTTCGAAGACGAGCTCCTGAACCGCCCCAAGCGGGGCGCCACGGTGGTCACCACGATCGACCCGAACCTTCAGGAGGTCGCGTTCCAGCAACTCTCGGACAACGCGCCGCACGGCGGCGCCGTGGTGGCCATGGACCCGTCCACCGGCGAGATCGAGGCCATGGTGACGATCCCCCGGTTCGACCCGAACTCCGTCACCGTGCGGAACCTCGGTGACGAGCAGGACGCCTGCCGGAGACTGAACGCGAACGACGGACGGCTGCTCAAGTCCGATGCGACCGACGAGGTCTTCCCGCCCGGGTCCACGTTCAAGCTCATCGACCTCTCCGCCGCGCTGGAGAACGGGCTCACCCTCCACACGCAGATGCCGAACCCGCACGAGCTCGACCTCCCCCAGACCGAGCAGCAGCTGGAGAACTTCGGAGGCGAGCACTGTTCCGGGGGCGCGCCGAAGATCACGCTGGAGGACGCGTTCGTCGAGTCCTGCAACGTCACGTTCGGCGAGCTGGGCCTGAAGCTTGGGGCCCAGGCCCTGTTCGACCAGGCGCGGGCGTACGGGTTCGATCAGCACGTGCCGTTCGACATCCCGTTCAACGAGGGGCAGTTCAACGAGCCCTCGTTCTTCGAGGACCGCCTCCCGGCCATCGCGTTCTCGGCCATCGGGCAGCAGGACGTCCGAGCGAACCCTCTGCAGATGGCCCTGGTGGCCTCGGCCATCGCCAACGGCGGCACCGAGATGGAACCGCACCTGGTGAAGGAGATCCGGTACCCCAACGGGAGCGTGCTGAAGTCGTTCGGCCCCAGCGTGTTCGGCCACCCCATCTCGCCGCAGACGGCGGTGGACATGACCAGGGTCATGACCGAGGTGGTTCAGCGGGGGACGGGAACCGCCGCGCAGATCCCGGGCGTGACGGTGGCGGGGAAGACCGGCACGGCCCAGACCGAATCCGGCGCGCCCCACGCGTGGTTCGTGTGCTTCGCGCCGGCCGAGCACCCCACGATCGCCGTGGCGGTGGTGGTCCTGAACGGGGGGAACCTGGCGGACGAGGCCACCGGCGGCCACGTGGCCGCCCCGATCGCCAGGGCCGTGATCGAGGCCGCCCTCGGAAAGGGATGAGCACGCCTCCGTCCGCCGGACGCACCGACCCGGCAGGCGCCCGGTGAGCGACTCACCGCCCACGGTGCTCGGCGACCGGTACCGGCTGCTCGAGCGCGTCGCCACGGGCGGGATGGGCACGATCTGGCGGGCGGAGGACACCGATCTCCGCCGGCCGGTCGCGGTGAAGGTCCTCAACGACGGGCTGGCCTCCGACGAGCGGTTCGTGGAGCGGTTCCGGCGGGAGGCCAAGGCTGCAGCCGGGCTCCTCCACCCGAACATCGCCGGCGTGTTCGACTACGGCGAATCCGACGGGCGGCCGTTCATCGTGATGGAGCTGATCGAGGGCGAGACCCTGGCCGCGGCCCTGGTCCGGCGGGGCCCGTTCGAGGAGGACCCGCCGCCCATCGGGACCATGCGCCGCGGCGTCCCCGAGGACCTGGCGGCGCTGGTCCACCGGTGCCTGGCGAAGGACCCGGGCGACCGGCCGGGCTCCGCGTCCGAGCTGGCCGCGGAGCTCCGGGGCGAGTGGCACGATGCGGCCGTCCCGGCGGGGACGGCGGGGCCCGGCGATGCAACGGCAGTGCTTCCGGCGGTGCCCGCCACCGAGGCCCTTCCGGCAGGCGGGCGGCGGAGGCCGACGGCGCGGAGGCGGCCGGGGCCGCCGGGGACGACCGGGACCGGCGGCGGAGGATCGCGGTGGTCGTCGGGGTGGTGCTGCTGGCGGCGCTGGCGGCGATCCTCGCCGTGGCCCTGCCCGGCGGACCCTCCGGGGTCCAGCTGGCCTCGTTCGTGGGCAAGGACCGGAGGCAGGCCATCGCGGCCGCGCACCGGCTGGGGGTGGTCCCGAAGTTCGTCTCCGGGGCATCGGCAGCCCCGGAGGGGACAGTCTTCAAGCAGGTCCCTGGGGCCGGTACCGAGGTCGAGCCCGGTTCTCCCGTTATCCTCGTGCTGTCGAAGGGCCCCGCCGGATCGGCGGACGCCGTGCCGCCGGGGGACCAGCCCGGCGAGCGCCCGAACGGACCGGGGAAGGGGCCGGGGACCGGCGAGGGGCACGACAGGGACAGGGGCAAGGGCCCCGAGCACTGAGGTGACGACTCGATGCGAACCGACCACGGGGCCGGGCGGCATGGCCCAGGTGTACCGGGGGACCGACATCGTGCTCGGGCGGACCGTGGCCATCAAGGTCCTGGCCCCCCAGTACGCCGGGGACGAGGCCTTCGTGCAGCGGTTCCGCCGGGAGGCCCAGGCCGCGGCCCGGCTGAACCACCCCAACGTGGTGAGCGTCTACGACACCGGCTCCGACCCCCCCGTGCACTTCATCGTCATGGAGTACGTCCCGGGCCGGACCCTGGGGGAGGTCCTGAAGCAGGAGGGCCGCCTGCAGCCCGAGCGGGCCGCGGAGGTGGTGGCCCAGGTGGCCTCCGCCCTGTCCTTCGCCCACGCCGCCGGGATCGTCCACCGCGACGTCAAGCCCGCCAACATCATGCTCACGCCTCAGGGCGAGGTGAAGGTCATGGACTTCGGCATCGCCCGGGCCGTGGCCACCGACACCCTCACCGCCACCGCCACCGTGCTCGGCACGGCCTCCTACCTGTCCCCCGAGCAGGCCCAGGGGGAGCCCGTGGACGCCCGCTCCGACATCTACTCCCTCGGGGTGGTGCTGTACGAGGCCCTCACCGGGCAGGTCCCGTTCGCCGCCGACTCCCCGGTGGCCGTGGCCTACAAGCACGTCCGGGAGCCCCCCACCTCCCCCACCCGGATCACCCCGGAGATCGGGGCGGACCTCGAGGCCATCGGGGCGGACCTCGAGGCCGTGGTCCTGAAGGCCATGGCCAAGAACCCCGCCAACCGGTACTCCACCGCTCAGGAGATGCGAGAGGACCTGGAGCGGTACCTGGGGGGCCGTCCCGTGCTGGCCACCCCGGTGCTGGCGCCGGAGGCCGACGAGGGTGTGACCGACGACGAGGCCGGTGTGACGGCGGCCGGGCCGGGGCCCACCGAGGTGATGGCGGATGGGCCAGATCCCGTCCGGGGGCGCCGGCGGTGGATCGTGGGCGTGGCTGCGGGGATGGTGCTCGGCCTCGCGGTGCTCCTGCTGGCCCTCCGCCAGACCGCCAGCGGGAACCACCGCGACGTCGTCCCGACCACGCCCATCCACCGGGCCCCCGCGGCCAGCGTGGGGCCGTCCCAGTCGTCGCCGGGCGGCACGGGATCGAAGACCGGGTCCCACCCGGGGACTCCGTCCCCCAGCCCGCCGCCGAGCCCCAGTCCGAGCCCCAGTCCGAGCCCCAGTCCGAGCCCCAGCTCGAGCCCGAGCCCGAGCTCGAGCCCGAGCTCGAGCCCGGCGTCGAGTCCCACCGCGAGCCCCGCATCGAGCCCGAGCTCCGCACCGTCCACCCACACCACCACGGCTGTGCCGGCCACCTCGTCCGCCCCTGCGGTCTCGCCGGCCGACTCCCCGGCGGCGGTGCCCACCGACGGCGCGACGGCCAGTCCCACGGCGTCGATCCGAGCCGTACGGAAAGTGCCTCTGGCCAGCCACGATCGGGGTTGAACGACCCGCCGAAGGGGTACAAGAGAGCCGACATCAAGCGTCGTCCAGGACGGCGAACCGGCCAGGGTCTGACCTCGAGTAGTCCACCCCGGGGTCCGCCAGTCCGGCAAGGGTTCCTCCACCGGTTCCACGAAGACCGGGTCCCGGGACGGCGACGGCGTGGCCGGGACCGCCACGGGCACCGGGAAGGCGAGGGAGGACGACGGAGCGCACTCCGGCGCAGGGGACATCCAGGGGAGCGTGCCCGGCCCGCTTCCCACGGGATCCGAGGACCTCGCCCAGCTGATCTCGCAGGAGACCGAACGGGGCGCGAAGGCAGGCGACGTGGTCGGGTTCGTCGGGAACACCGGCGACGCCCTGGGCACTTCCCCCCACGACCACTTCGAGTGGCACCCGAACGCCGTCGCCCCGTACGACCGGCAGATCGCCGGGACCAACGACGCGGTGGACCCGTTCCCGTACCTCCAGGTGGTCTGCCCACCCGACTGACCGGCCACCCGCGAGGCTCGTGAGACGCGCGCCGCCGGGGCGACCTCCGGTCCCGTGCACCGCCTGCCTCGCTGCTACAGTCGCCGGACGTGAGCCGCAGCCGGTCCCGGCCCGCGCTGTCGGCCGATCTCGCGGTGGCCTGGTCGATCGCCGCCGTCGCGGCCGTGGCCGTCCTGGCCGGGATGGACCCCTCGCCCTTCTCGCCGCCCCTGCTCCCGGGGGACGAACCCGTCGCGCCGCTCACCGGCCTGGCCCACGGATTCGGCCTGGGCGGTCTGTCCTCACACGGCGCCGCGATCCTGGGGCTGCTGCTCATGGCGTTCGCCGTGGGTGGGTTCCTGTTCGGGCTGTGGGAGGCGTGGCGCGGCAGGCTCTCGGTGCGGGTGGTCCTGGGGCTGGGGATCGCGTTCCAGGTGGTGGCCGTGGCCCTTCCCCTGCTGCTGTCGCGCGACGCGTACAGCTACGCGATGTACGGCCGCATCGACGCCGTGCACCACGCGAACCCGTACGTCGTCACGCCGGTCCACTTCCCGCAGGACCCGGTGTACCCCTTCGTCGGCCCGGTCTGGCGGGACACAACGGTCGTGTACGGGCCGGCGTTCACCCTGCTCGCGGGGACCCTGGCTCGCCTCGTTGCCAGCCCGGTGGGCCTGGTGTGGTCGTTCAAGATCGTCGCCGGGCTGGCTGGGATCGGCACGCTGCTGCTGGTGGCGTGGGCGGCCCGGCGATTGGCCCCGGGGCGAGCGGCGTTCGCCGTCGCGCTGTTCGGCTGGAACCCGGTGGTGTGGGCGTACGCGGTCGGCGGGGGCCACAACGACATGCTGGTGGCCCTGTGCTTCGCCGGGGCCCTGGCCGTGCTGGTGCGGGGCGGCCTGTTCGAGCGGAGACGCGAGCGAGACCCGGCCGGCCGGCCGGTCGCCGAGCTGGTGGCCGTCGGCCTGCTCACCCTCGGCGCGCTGGTCAAGTTGGGGGCCGGGCCGGCCCTGGCGGTGGCGGTCGTCTGGACGGTGGCCCGCCGGCCCCGGGGACGGCGGGCCGGGCTGCTGGCGGCCGAGGTCGCCGTGGTCCTGGTCCTGGTGGTCGCGTTCGCCGGCCTGTACTGGGACACGGCGAACCCGACGCTCGGGCTGGCCGAGCTGTCGAAGCACCGTGAATGGATCAGCCCGGGGAGGCTGCTGATGGCGATGCTGGGGGGGATCGGCGAGCGCCTGTGGGGGGCGGGGGGGCGGACGGCGGTGGAGGCGGTGATCTGGGGGGTCCTGGCGGCGGCCACCCTGCTCGCGACCGCGCTGGTGGCGACCGCGGTGGCCCATCGGGCCGCATCGGCCCGATGGAGCGTCGCGGTGGCGGGGGCCGGGTGGGCGTGGGTGCTGCTGGTCACCCTGCTGGCCTCGCCGCTGCTGTTCCCGTGGTACATGGCGTGGCTGCTCCCGGTGGCATGGTTCCTCCCGAAGCACGGGCGTGCCGTGGTGATCGGGATGTCGGCGCTGCTCGCGGCATCCCGGGCGGTGGCCGAGCCGCAGCGGCTGCCCGACCTGTACCCCACGATCCTGCTGATCGGGCACGACGTGATCGGCCCGCTGTTCCTGGTGGCCCTGGTGTGGGTCCTGATCCGGGTCCGGAGGATCGGGAGCGGTGCCTCAGCGCTCGAGGACCCCGCGCTCCCTGTCGAGGCCGAACCGGCGCCACGCCAGGTAGCCCCCGCCGGCCACCGTGGCTGAGAGGATCACCGGCACAGCGCCGGTCAGGCGGACCCCGAGCCGGTCCACCAGGGTCCCCGCCAGCACCAGCGCGGCGAGGCCGGCGGCCGGCGCGGCGGCGATGGCGGTGACCGTGGCTGTGGGGCCCGGGCGCAGCGCGGCGCTGGCCCACCCGAACCCGACCAACCACAGCAGGGCCAGCGCGGCCGCCGCCGAGAGGGCGATGAGCCAGGGGGACGTCGGCCGGGCCGGGTCGGGGACCGGCGGCAGGCCACCGGGCCCGGGGAGCGTGTGAAGGCCGAGGGCGATCACGCCGGGGCCCATCCGTGTCCCCTCGGCCTCGGCCTGGTCGAACCCGCGCTCGTTCATGGGCCTGAGCACGAACGCCACCGCGGGGCGGGTCGCGTGGCGAAGCGCGGCCCTGAGATCCTGCAGGTACCGGGTGGACAGCAGGTCGTGGATGGCGTCTCCCGTCCGCGTGGGGCGACGGGCCAGGTAGTCGGCGGGCCCTCCCACGAACAGGTGGACGTCCCGGATGCGGTCGGACGGCATCGCACCCCGCAGCTCGTTGCCCCACCGGGGGATCCCGATGGCCGGATGCTCGTCGACGTCCACGACGAACACCAGCGGCGTCCCCGGGGGCAGCGCCTCGGCCACTCGCGCGGCCGTGCCCGCGGCCGCCATATCCTGGCCCCGGATCGACTCCGCCGGATGCCACCACGCCAAGGCGGAACCGGCCACGACCGCGGCGACGGCGAGGAGGGCCACCGGGCGGGCCCACCGGAAGCCTCGCCCCGGTCCATCCGGTCCGGCGGACCCGCGACCACCGAGCCGCCACATCCGGGCCACACCGGCGGCGCCGAGGATGGGGAGCGCGAAGCAGAAGGCCAGGAACCGTTCGCCCGGCACGAACCCGGCGGCCAGCGAGAACGCGATCCCCAACGCGGAGACCACGAGCCACGCCAGCAGGATCCGGCGGCGCAAGCCCCCGCCCGGTTCCCCGACCGGACGTCCCCGTTCCGGGAGCGCGCCGTACACGGCCAGCGGAGCGTGCACCGGGAGCAGCGAGCGGAGCCAGTTCGACCCGAGCCTGCTGCGATACAGGTCGTGCAGGTCGCCGGAGAGCCCGACCCGGCGGAGGAACGCGTCCTTCGACGTGTCGGGGTCGGGGATGGGCCCGGCTCCCGCTCCGAGCGTCGCTGCGAGGCCGGCACCCGCCACGACCGCCCCGCCCACCACGGCCGCCAGGATCCGGCGTCCCTCCGACCCCGCCGCCATCGCCGGCCCGACGCCGCGCGGCGACGCCACGACCGCCCCCCAGGCCCCGGCCACCAGGAGCACGGCGATGCCCACCAGGAGGAACGCGACGTGGGTCAGGCCGGCCGCGCCCAGCAGCGCGGCGGCCAGGACCGTGCCGCCGCGGCGGCCGGCGACGAGCGATCCCATCGCGCCCAGGCACAGCACTCCCGCCGTCAGGCTGGCCATGTAGCCGTTGGCCAGGGTCGCGGCGAACAGGCCGGCGAACAGCCCGGCCAGCGCCCACGTGACGGTCGCCGAGCGTGCCTCCGGGGCGTTCGCGTGCGGGTCCTGGGAGCGGGCCCCGGCCAGGGCGGCGGCGGCCAGGCCCAGCGCGGCGGCCACCGCCGCCCCGATCGCCGCGACGGTCTGCGCCGGGGAGAAGCGGAGCGTTCCCCGGACGACCAGGGCCAGCGCCGGCACGCCGGGCCGGTACCCGGTCGCCGACAGCCCGTCCCGGCCGGCGATCCGGGCCCACCACAGGTACACCGGGGCATCCGCGCCGACGGCGAACCGGTACCCCCGGATCACGTACGGGGCCACGTAGAAGGCCAGCAGGAGGAGCCCCAGGCCCCCGAGCACCGCCGGCGAGCGCGCCCTGCCCCAGGCGTCGCGGAGCGACGCCCGGGCCCCGCCGGGAGAGGGATGGTCGGCCAAAGCGGCCGTCATGCTACCGGGGGCCGAAACCGGGGACGCCGCCTCGCTCGCTTGCCGTGGGGACTGGCGGCTCGCATCCTGGGAACCGTGACCGAACGGATCCGGCCGCAGGAGCGGTCCCCGCGCCCCACTCCGTCGCTCCCGCCGGGCGACGACCGGGGCCTCGGGCCGTTCGCCCGGATCGAGCCCATCGGCGCCCGCCGCCTGGCGGCCGTGGCCGGCCTGTCGGCGCTGTGCACGGCCCTGCTGTGGCTCCGCACCGACCACCTCACGCCCGGGAGCCCGTATTTCGGCCTGCCCTGGGACCACCACATGTACATCTTCATGGCCACCCACGGGCCGCTGTCGTTCCACGTGGCCCCATTCGGGTGGCGGGTGCTCGGTCCCCTCGCGGTGTGGGCGCTCCCGGGAGGCGTCCAGGGCGGGTTCCAGGCCCTGGCCGTGGCCAGCGTGGCCCTGACCGGGGTCGTGTTGTGGGCCGTGTGCCGGCGGCTGGGGTTCGGCGCGGCCCCGGCCACCGCGGGGATGCTCCTGTACTTCTCGCTGGGGTACGCCACGAAGTGGACCCTGTTCGACTTCTGGCTGAGCGATCCCCTGGCGTTCCTGCTGGTGGTGGGGGCGGTCCTGCTGGCGCTGTCCGGGCGCGACCTGGCGTTCGCAGTGTGCCTCGTGGCCGGGGTCCTGGCCAAGGAGAGCGCGGTGTTCGTGGCGCCCCTGTTCTACACCCTCCGGGCCCGCCGGCCGTGGGACCCGGCCCTGGCCGCGCGGACCGCCGCGGTGACCCTGCCCGCCGTGGCCGCCCTGGTCGCCGTGCACCTCGGCATCCCGGCCATGAACTCGGACCCGGCATATGTGGCGTCGCTCCCGCGACCCATCCGTCTGAACACGATCCCCCACTACACCTACGGCACCGTCCTGCACGACACCGTCGTCCGGCGCCTCCACCACTGGCCCCGGACCGTCGTGGGGTCGCTGTCGGCGTTCGGCGTCCTGGTCCCGGCGCTGGCCCTGGTCGGCCTCCGGCGGCCGGCCGCGCGCTCGTTCGCCCTCCGGGCGGTGCCGTTCCTGCTGTTGGTGTACGTGCAGCTCCTGTTCGCATTCAACACTGAGCGGCTCCTGGTGCTGGGGGTCGTGGCCCTGGTCCCGCTCGCGCTGTGGGGGGTGGCGGAGCTCATGGAGATCAGGGGGTCGGGTCCGGCGGCGTTCGTGGCCCTGGCCGGGGCGTTCACACTGGCGCAGCTGGCCGGCCGCCACGAGTGGGAACCGAACCCGCTGATCCAGCTCGCCCTGCTCGCGGCGTTCTTCCCGCTGGTCGGACCGTGGAACCCCTGGCGCGGTGCGCGGCCCGTGCCCTTCGTCGCTTCCGACGGGCCCGGCCGCCCCCGCCGATAGAATCGCGGGCTCGTGGAACCCGATGGATTCCTGGTCGATCCGACCCTCGCCGCCGACGTGCTGCGCGCCGCGCTGGCCCGAGGGGGGACCTTCGCCGAGCTGTTCGTTGAGGAGCGGCGGTCGCTGGGCGTCCGGCTGGACGACGGCAAGATCGAGGAGCTCGACACCGGCCTCGACCGGGGGGCGGGGGTCAGGGTGGTCCGGGGGACCTCGGCCGGCTACGCGTACTCGAACCGCCTGGACCGCGAGAGCCTCCTTGAGGCCGCGGCGGCCGCGTCGGCCTCGGGCCGCGATAAAGAGGCGACGCGAGCCGTGGACCTCCGGCGAATCGAGCCCGAGGTCCGGCACGTGGCCGAGCGACCCGCCGGGCAGGTGTCCGAGGACCGGAAGGTGCAGTGGCTCCGCGAGGCCGACGAGGCAGCCCGGGGCGTCGACCAGGCCGTCCGCCAGGTGGTGGTGGGGTACGGCGACTCGGCCCAGCGCGTGATGATCGCCGCCTCCGACGGACGGCTGGTCGTGGAGGAGCGCCCCCGGATCCGCCTGGTGGTTCAGGTCGTGGCGGCCCGGGACGGGGTCATCCAGACGGGGTTCTACGGGCCGGCGCTCGTAGCCGGAGTGGAGTTCGTGGACAGGTTCCCGCCGGCGGAGATCGCGGAGCGGGCCGCCCGCCAGGCCATGGCCATGCTCGACGGCATCCCGGCCCCGGCGGGGGAGATGCCGGTGGTGATGGGGCCGGGCGGGGGCGGCGTGCTGTTCCACGAGGCGTGCGGCCACGGGCTGGAGGCCGACCTGGTCCAGAAGGAGTCCTCGATCTACCGGGGGAAGCTCGGCGAGCGATGCGCGTCGCCGCTGGTGAGTGGGGTGGACGACGCCACCGTGCCCGGCGAATGGGGCTCGTTCTCGTTCGATGACGAGGGATCGCCGGCGCAGCGGACCGTGCTGTTCTCCGAGGGGGTCCTGGAGGGATACCTGTACGACAGGATCCGGTCCGGCCACGACGGCGTGGCGTCCTCGGGCAACGGCCGGCGGCAGTCCTACGCCAACCTCCCCATCCCCCGGATGACGAACACGTACATCCTGCCCGGGGAGTCGGCCCCCGAGGACGTGATCGCCGACACCTCGGGCGGGTTCTACGCGAAGCGGCTGGGCGGGGGCCAGGTGAACCCGGCCACCGGCGACTTCGTGTTCGGGGTCACGGAGGGCTACCTCATCGAGCACGGCGAGGTCACCCAGGCCGTCCGGGGGGCGAACCTGGTGGGCAACGGGACCGGGATCCTGCAGGCCATCGACGCCGTGGCCGGCGATTTCGACACGTTCGTCGGGATCTGTGGGAAGGAGGGGCAGGGCGTTCCGGTGGGGAACGGCAGCCCGACCCTTCGGATCGCGCGCATGACGGTGGGGGGGATGGCGTGACCGTGGCCGCCGACCTCCTGGACCTGTGCGCGGAAGCGGTCCACGCCGCTTCCGGGAGCGAGGAGGTCGAGGCCTTCGCCCAGGAGTCCCGGCGGACCGACGTGCGGGCCCGGGCGGGTGAGGTCGAGGTCCTGACGTTCGCCGAGAGCCGTGGGGTGGGGGTCCGCGTGATCACCGGGAGCCGGATGGGCTACGCGTGGGTGGCCGATCCGACGTCGCAGGAGGTCCGCGAGGCCGTGGACCGGGCCCGGGCCACCGCCGCCCTGGCCGGAGCCGACGAACACAACGCGCTGCCGGGGCCGGCCCGGCCGCAGCCGCTGGACGGGCTGTTCCGGGAGTCGCTGGTCGGCATGCCCACCGAGCGGAAGGTGACGCTGGCCCTCGACCTCGAGGTGGCGGCCACCCGGCTCGATCCCCGGGTCCGCAAGGTCCAGGTGGCGGGGTACGGCGACGCGGTGTCGCGGGTGGCCATCGCCAGCTCGCGGGGGGTGTCGGCGGAATACCGGAGGACCGACTGCTGGTGCTCGGTGTCGGCCCTCGCAGAGCACGACGGCGAGACCCAGACCGGGTCGACGTTCCGCCAGGGCCGGCAGGCCGACGAGCTGGACTGGATGGCCTGCGCCCGGGAGGCCGTGGACCGGGGGACCCGGCTGCTCGGGGCCCGCAAGCCCGAGTCAAGGCGGGTGCCGGTGGTGCTGGACCCCGCCGCCGCCGTGTCGTTCCTCGGCGTGCTCTCCGGGGCCCTGTCCGCGGAGTCCGTCCAGAAGGGACGGTCGCTGTTCGCGGACCTGCTCGGCGAGCCGGTGGGGTCCGCGGAGGTGCACCTGGTGGACGACGGGCGGCTCCTGGCCGGCCCCGGCGCCGCTCCTGTGGACGACGAGGGCGTGCCCACCCAGCGCACCGCGCTGATCGACCGGGGCCGGCTGTCCGCGTACCTGCACAACACCCGGACGGCGCTGAAGGGCCGGACCCTGTCCACGGGGAACGCCGGGCGAGCGGGGTTCCGGAGTCCGCCCGGGGTGGCCCCCACCAACCTGTTCCTCGCCGCCGGGAAGGCCTCGCCCGACGACCTGCTGGCCGGTGCGGAGGGCGGCGTCTACATCCAGGAGGTCTCCGGGGTGCACTCGGGGGCGAACCCCATCTCGGGCCAGTTGTCGGTGGGGGCGACGGGTCTGCGCATCACCGGGGGCGAGCTCGGGGAGCCCCTCCGGGAGATGACGGTGGCCAGCACGCTGCCCCGGATGCTCATGGCGGTGTCGGCGGTGGCCTCGGACCTCCGGTTCTTCGGAGGGACCGGCTCCCCGACCGTCCTGGTGGGCGAGATGACGGTGGGCGGCACGTGAGCGGCCCGGCGGGCGACGAGTTCCAGGGCCTGTCGGTCGAGTACCTCCTGCTGTGCGACGCGGCCCAGGTGTCCGACGCGAAGCTGTACGTCCTGGGCGGGGGGTGGGACCGCGTGGCCCTGCCCTCGTACCCGGTGACGCTGCCCACGGGCATCGCGATCGGCGTGCGCGTGGAGTGGACCGAGACCAACCGCAAGCACCGCCTGGTGGTCCGGGGCCTGACCTCCGACGCCGACCGCGAGCTGTTCCGGGCCGAGGGCGAGTTCGAGGTGGGCCGCCCTCCCGGCATGCCCCACGGCATGAGCCAGCTGTTCCAGCTCGCCATGAACGTCCCCCTCCACGTCCCCGGGCCGGGCTCCTACATCATCGAGGCCGTGGTCGACGAGGGCGCCGCCGTCCGGTCCTTCCCCTTTCTCGCGGCGCAGATCCCCGGCTGATTCCCCGCATCCGGGGCGCGCGCATGGGCGCCGGGATCATGAAGCGCCCTCGGGAGGCTCGATCGAGATCGACACGGCGGCGAATGCGGTGGCGGAGGCGAGGCTCTCCGCCTGGCTCGGCGTGACCAGGAGGACCAGGGTTCGCGTGCCCTCGGTGGCTTCGGCGCCGGCGATGCCGGCGGAGGGATCGGTGGCGCCGAGGACGGCCAGGACCGGCAGGGCTTCGGCCACGGTCTCCGTGTGCCGCCGGCCGGTGGCGTAGGTGGCCAGGAGGTCCACCCGGTCGCCGGGGCCGAGCGAATCGGCCGGGAGCTGGACCGGGACGGTGACGGCCCGGAACCCCTCGGGGACCAGCGCGGCGATCGGTCCGGCCCGCGCGGGGCCGAGCCGGGTGTCGGTGAGGACCTCGCTCTCCGACATGCCGGCCAGCAGGACCCTCCCGGCCGCCTCCTCCGCTTCCGGGATCGCGCCGGGCGGCGCGAAGTTCGACGGGACGATCTCCGTCCGGAGCATGGTGGGCTGGAGCCTCACGCCTCGGGGCAGGTCGCCGGCGGCGACGAGCACGGTGGTCGGCGGGCCGAGCGAGGGGGCCATGGCCCGGACCCGTTCGGAGTATCCCCGGACCACCAGGAACGCGGCGAGGCCGAACACCACGGCCAGGCCGCCGAACAGCTTGGACGAGCGAGACCACTTCCTGCCCATACGGCTCCTTTCCGGCGCCGCGGGGACCCACGCGGCCACGGGCGGCGCCGCTGCAGGGGGAGGAAGGACGGCCCGACGCTACCCCGGCCCGGAGCCGTTGTCAGTGAGCTTCGTCACACGCCTGCGGGTCAGCGGCGACGGGTCGGCTTCTGCTCCAGGGGAAGGCCCCGCCAGCGGAACTCCTCCAGGGCCTCGTTCCCGACGATCATCCGGACCGCTTCGCGGATGCGGTCGGCGAGCTGGCCGGGATCGTCGGTGGTCTTGAAGCGCAGTTCGACGTTGATGAGC
>WNFV01003035.1_pt1 | contig 21749 bp, 17 predicted proteins | sample 5400101 | NCBI WGS metagenome assembly WNFV01 (sample SAMN13153361, study PRJNA577476) | soil metagenome | isolation source: 115 cm soil or saprolite under grassland replicate 1 | place: USA:California | collected 2016-06-15 | reverse complement strand
GACAACAGTCGAATTGGGCTGACCTTTTTTGCAGCCCTCGGATAGCCACGCTTCCGCGGGCAGCGCATTATCCATTCACCACGACAGCGCAAGCAATTGGAGGCGGGGGTCGGAATCGAACCGGCGTCCACGGCTTTGCAGGCCGCTGCACATCATGTTGAATCAAGAAGATGGAAGCCTCAACCACCCGGATAGCCATCCCGTTCCGGCGTCATTCCATTTGCGGGCCGGGAAAGACCGGTAGCTACGATGTTGCTACTCCTGGAGCCAATGTTGCTACAATGATGCTACATTGAGTTCGTCCAATAGCCGAGCGCACACATGGATACCGAGATCAAGAAGTGGGGCAACAGTGCCGTAGTACGGCTCCCGGCCGTTTTGTTGGCGCAGCTCAAGCTAACGGTTGGCGCGCCGGTGAGGCTCAACGCCGAGGACGGACGCATCGTCATCGAGCCGTCCACCAAGCGACGCTACGAGCTCGAAGAACTGGTGAGTGGCATAACTCGCGACAACCGACATAACGCGGTGGATTGGGGCGCCGTTGTCGGCCGCGAGGCCGAGTACTGATGCCCGGCCGGTACGTTCCGGACCGCGGCGACATCGTCTGGCTAATGTTCAATCCGCAGGCCGGACATGAGCAGGCCGGTCGACGTCCCGCCCTCGTCCTGTCGCCGAGGAGCTACAACGGCAGAGCCGGACTCGCACTCATCTGCCCCATCACCAGCCAGAGAAAAGGATACCCGTTCGAAGTCGCTGTAAGTGGTGGACGGGTGAGCGGTGTCGTCCTTGCTGACCAGTTGCGTAGCCTCGACTGGTCAGCGCGACGCGCCAAGAAGCTGGCCCGCGCGTCGGATGAGACATTGCAGGAAGTTCTTGGCAAGATCGCGGCGCTGCTGCAGCTTTGACGCGCGCAAATCCGGCCGTGGCCCTGTACTGCATTTCGCGGGGAAATTTGGAGGCGGGGGTCGGAATCGAACCGGCGTCCACGGCTTTGCAGGCCGCTGCATAACCACTCTGCCACCCCGCCGGGGATGTGATCACCGTATGCCTTCGCGGCGACCGGTCAAACGAAAAGGGAGAGTCGTACTGCTCTCCCTCGGGAATCTGGAGCGGGAAACGAGTCTCGAACTCGCGACCTCAACCTTGGCAAGGTTGCGCTCTACCAACTGAGCTATTCCCGCATCGGCAACTGCAAATTATAGCTCGGACGCACTGTACGTGTCAAAGCTGGGCGCTCATCCGCCGGTCACGGCGGCAATCGAGTCGGCGACATAATCGACGTTGCGCGAGTTCAATGCAGCCACGCAAACGCGGCCGGTGTCGATCACGTAGATCGAGAACTCGTCGCGCAGCCGCTGCACTTGCGGCTTGGTGAGCCCGGAGTACGAGAACATGCCGCGCTGGTCGAGCACGAAGCCGAAATCGCGGCCGGGAATGCGCTTCCCCAGTTCGTGCACGAGCGCCTTGCGCATCGTCCGGATGCGCTCGCGCATCTCGCCCAGCTCGCGCTCCCAAAGCGTGCGCAATTCCCGCGTTTCGAACACCGTTGCGACGACCTGACCGCCGAACGACGGCGGGCTGGAATAATTAGCGCGCGCGACGCGCTTGACCTGCGAGAGCACGCGCGCGGCCTCGTCACGGTCGGCCGCGACGATGGTGAGCGCGCCGACGCGCTCGCCGTACAGCGAGAACGACTTCGAGAACGAGCTCGAGATGAACAGCGGACCGGGCGTCGCCGCGAAAAGGCGGATCACACGCGCATCTTCGGCAATGCCATCGGCGAAGCCCTGGTACGCGATGTCCAGAAAGGGGATGAGCCCGCGCGTGCGCACGATCGCGAGAATCTGATCCCACTGTTCCGGCGTCGGGTCGACGCCGGTGGGATTGTGGCAGCACGCGTGCAGCACGACGATCGCGCCCGGCGCGAGCTTCTCGAGTGTCGCGCACATGCCGGCGAAATCGAGGCCGTGCGTCGCCGCGTCGTAGTACGGATACGCGTTGACGACGAAGCCCGCGCCTTCGAACAACGCGCGGTGGTTCTCCCAGCTCGGGTCGCTGATCCAGACGTGCGCGGCGGGCGCGAATCGGCGCAGGAAATCGGCGCCGACCTTCAATCCGCCCGTTCCGCCGAGCGCCTGCACGGTCATTGCGCGGCCTTGACCGACGATGTCGCTTTCCGCGCCGAGCAGCAGCGTCTGCACGGCACGATCGTACGCGGCGATGCCGTCGATCGGAAGGTACGGATGCGGCGCCGCGCGCTCGGTCAATTGCTGCTCGGCGCGGCGCACGCATTCGAGCAGCGGCACTTTGCCTGCATCGTCGACGTAGATGCCGACACCGAGGTTCACCTTGCGCGGATTCGTGTCGGCGACGAACGCCTCGGTCACGCCGAGAATCGGGTCGCGCGGCGCGAGCTCGACGGTGGCAAGCAACGACGGAGCGTGCGGAGCGTTCATGGCGGCGTGGGCGCGGGCAAAGGAGCGCATTTTACCGTGATTGCTGCCCACGTCCGGCTGGCGTATCGAGTCCAAACCTTGCGTTCGGGCAGCGAGCGCCCCATTGTTTGAAAATCGTCTGCCATGGCCCGCTACGAACCCCTGCGCTCTGACGCGCCGAAACTGCCGCCGGCAACCGCCATGCGCACGCTCGCGCGCATCGGCGCGTTCCTGCGTCCCTATCGGCGGCAGGTCGTGTATGCGGCGATCGCGCTGGTGGTGGCCGCAGCCGCCGTGCTCGCCGTCGGGCAGGGGCTTCGCGGCGTCATCGACCGCGGATTCGCGACGGGCGACCCGGCGCAACTCGACCGCACGCTCGCGCTGATGCTCGGCGTCGTTGCGGTGATGGCGGTCGCCACCTACACGCGTTACTACTTCGTGTCGTGGCTCGGCGAACGCGTGACGGCCGACCTGCGGCGTACCGTATTCGAGCATCTGTTGACGCTACCGCCCGGCTGGTTCGAGCTGACGCGCACCGGCGAAGTCATCTCGCGGCTCACCAACGATACGACGATGCTCGAGACGGTGATCGGTTCGTCGGCGTCGATGGCGGCGCGCAACCTGTTGCTGCTCGTCGGTGGGCTCGTCATGCTCGCGTTGACGAGCGCGAAGCTCACGCTGCTCGTGCTCGCCGGCGTGCCGGTCGTCGTCGTGCCGATCATCCTGTTCGGCCGCCGCGTGCGAAAGCTCGCCCGGGCATCGCAGGATCGCGTCGGCGATGTCGGTGCGTACCTCGACGAATCGCTGCACGAGATCCGCACCGTGCAGGCGTACGGTCACGAGCCGGTCGATCGGCTGCGCTTCGCCGAGCGCGTCGAAGCGGCATTCGCCACCGCGCGGCAACGGGTTCGCCAGCGCGCGCTGCTCATCGCCGCGGTGATCCTGCTCGTTTTCGGCGCGATCGGCGTCATCCTCTGGATCGGCGGACACGACGTCGTTGCAGGACGGATCAGTCCGGGACAGCTTTCCGCGTTCGTGTTCTACGCGGTGATCGTCGCGAGCGCGGTCGGCACGTTGTCGGAGACGTTCGGCGACCTGCAGCGCGCCGCCGGTGCGACCGAGCGGCTGTTCGAGCTGCTCGCGGCCGAGCCCACGATCCGCGCGCCGCGCGAACCGGAGCCGCTGCCGGTGCCGGCTCGCGGAACGGTGACGCTCGACAACGTCACCTTCCGTTATCCGTCGCGACCCGACAGCGCGGCACTCAGCGCTTTCTCGCTCGACGTCGACGCCGGCGAAAAGGTCGCGCTCGTCGGGCCATCGGGCGCGGGGAAGACGACCGTGTTCCAGTTGTTGCTGCGCTTCTACGATCCGCAGTCGGGGGCCGTGCGTATCGACGGCGTTGATTTGCGCAGCGCCGATCCCGCGCAAGTGCGCAGCCGTATCGCACTCGTGCCGCAGGACCCGGTGATCTTCGCGGCGAGCGTGCTCGAGAACGTCCGTTATGGCCGTCCCGACGCGAGCGACGACGAAGTTCGCGCCGCCTGCGACGCCGCGTATGCGACCGAGTTCATCGACCGCCTGCCGGATGGCTACGCGGCGTTTCTCGGCGAGCGCGGCGTGCGGCTTTCCGGTGGGCAGCGGCAACGGCTCGCGATTGCACGCGCGATCCTCGCTGACCGACCGATCCTCCTGCTCGACGAAGCGACCTCCGCGCTCGACGCGGAAAGCGAGCGCATGGTCCAGAGCGCGCTCGAACGTCTGATGACGGGACGCACCGTGCTGATCATCGCCCACCGGCTCGCGACCGTGCGCCACGCCGATCGGACGGCGGTGATCGACGCCGGGCGCATCGTCGCAACGGGAACGCACGACACGCTGATCGCAACCAATCCGCTGTACGCGCGGCTTGCCGAGTTGCAGTTCGGGGCCGGAAAAGCAGGGTCGGAGTCCATTTTTCTCGACGCGGGTCGCATCCCGGCTGCGGAAAGTCGAGTCTGAGCTACTTTCCCGAAAGTCGAATCCGACGCTATCTGCCCTTCCGTCGAACGACCGTTCGGCGATAAAATAGCCGATTGTCCCGCGCCGCCCCGACTCATGATCGTCACCTATCCGAATAGCCCGTTCGAGCTCCACCAGCCGTTCCAACCCGCGGGCGACCAACCCGAGGCGATCGCCAAGCTCGTCGAGGGCCTGGAAGACGGGCTCGCCTACCAGACGCTGCTCGGCGTCACCGGCTCGGGCAAGACGTACACGATGGCGAACGTCATCGCGCGCACCGGGCGGCCCGCACTCGTGCTCGCGCCGAACAAGACGCTCGCCGCGCAGCTCTACTCGGAATTCCGCGAGTTCTTTCCGTCGCACGCGGTGGAGTATTTCGTCAGCTACTACGACTATTACCAGCCGGAAGCCTACGTGCCGTCGCGCGACCTCTACATCGAGAAGGACAGCTCGATCAACGAGCACATCGAGCAGATGCGCTTGTCCGCGACCAAGGCGATCCTCGAGCGGCCCGACTGCGTGATCGTCGCGACGGTATCCGCGATCTACGGCATCGGCGACCCGTCCGAGTACCACAGCATGATTCTCCACATGCGCGAGGGCGACACGCTCGCGCAGCGCGACGCGATCCGGCGGCTGACCGAGATGCAATACACGCGCAACGACGCCGACTTCCGCCGCGGCACGTTCCGCGTGCGCGGCGACGTGCTCGACATCTTCCCGGCCGAGCACGCGGAGAACGCCGTGCGCGTTTCGCTGTTCGACGACGAGGTCGAGTCGATGCAGCTGTTCGACCCGCTGACCGGCCACGTGCGCCAGCGCATCTCGCGCTTCACCGTGTTCCCCTCGTCGCACTATGTGACCGGCCGGCAGAAGGTGCTCGACGCGATCGAGGCGATCAAGTTCGAGCTCGTCGACCAGAAGGAGTTTTTCGTCTCGCAAATGAAGCTGATCGAGGCGCAGCGCATCGAGCAGCGCACGCGCTTCGATCTCGAGATGATGAGCGAGATCGGTTTTTGCAAAGGCATCGAGAACTACTCGCGCCACCTCTCGGGGCGCAGCGCCGGCGAGCCGCCGCCGACGCTGATCGATTACCTGCCGCGCAGCTCGCTGATGTTCATCGACGAAAGCCATGTGACGATCCCGCAGGTAGGCGGCATGTATCGCGGCGACCGTGCGCGCAAGGAAAATCTGGTCAATTACGGGTTCCGGCTGCCGTCGGCGCTCGACAACCGGCCGCTGCGCTTCGACGAGTTCGAGAAGCTGTTGCCGCAGACGATCTTCGTGTCGGCCACGCCGGCCGATTACGAGAAGAAGCACGCGGGGCAGGTCGTCGAGCAGGTCGTGCGGCCGACCGGCCTCGTCGATCCGGCGCTCGACGTGCGGCCCGCGGCCACGCAGGTCGACGACCTGCTATCCGAGATCTCGTTGCGCGTCGCGAAAAACGAGCGCGTGCTGGTGACGACCCTCACCAAGCGGATGGCGGAGGACCTGACCGATTACCTGAACGAGCACGGCGTCAAGGTCCGTTATCTGCACTCCGACATCGACACCGTCGAGCGCGTCGAGATCATTCGCGATCTGCGACTGGGCGAATTCGACGTGCTCGTCGGCATCAACCTGCTGCGCGAAGGGCTCGACATTCCCGAGGTCTCGCTGGTCGCGATTCTCGACGCCGACAAGGAAGGCTTCCTGCGCGCGGAACGCTCGCTCATCCAGACGATCGGCCGCGCCGCGCGGCACATCAACGGGACGGCGATCCTGTACGCCGACAAGATGACCGATTCGATGAAAGCGGCAATCGGCGAGACGACCCGCCGGCGCAACAAGCAGCTCGCGTGGAACGAGAAGATGGGCATCACGCCGATCGGCGTGCAAAAACGCATCAAGGACATCATCGACGGCGTGTACGACGCCGACGAGGGCAAGAGGCAGCTGAAGGTCGCTCAGGCACAGGCGAAGTACGCATCGATGCCGGAGAAGGACATGGAGCGCGAGCTGAAGCGGCTCGAGCGCGAGATGATCGAGGCGGCGAAGAACCTCGAGTTCGAGAAGGCGGCCGAGCTGCGCGACCGCTTGTATCAGCTCAAGGAAGCGATGTTCGGCGTGCAGCTGCCGGTGGAGACGTAACGCCGTTCGCGACGGCGGGCGCGGCGCCCGCCGTCCGACACGATGGCGCCAGGCACTACTTGAGCGGAATCACCGTCGGCGTGATGTACGTAGGCCCTGCCGGGTCGGCGTTGTCATGCACCATGTTCTGGCCGTTGGACACGATGGTGCCGCTGCCGCTGTTCACGAAATCCTTGTTGTTGAAGACGATATGGCTGCTTTGGAGGCGGACGGTGCCGAAGCCGTGATCGATCGCGGTCGTCGTTCCCGTAACGGTCGACTGGACCAGACTCGCCGCGGCATAGCCTCCCGCCCCCGAGCCCGACGTCTTCAGTCCGGTCGCAGCCTGCGCGAGTTGTGAATCGCGAAGAATGACGTCGAGCTTGGAGCCGTTCGTCGCGCTGATGTCGAGCGCGGTGGCGGTGATGTTGTTGATCTGCGAACGGTTCATCTCCGCGTGGATATAAGTGTTGTTGTCGGCGGCGGAATTGGCGAGGACGACGCCGCTGTTACTGGTGTACGCGATCGTCGTGTCGACGAGCAGCAGCTGCGGACTGCCGCCGATACCGGAATTGGCCACGGTAATGGCATCCGTCGAGCCGAAGATCTGGCTCCCGGTGAGCGTGATCTGACCTCTGGCGTTCGCCGTGGTGTTGGAAAATGCGACGCCCGTATTGTTTCGCGTCAGCTCGCCGTTAATGATCTCGAGGTGGCTGACGTTGTTCGCAAGCAGGCCGTCGAACTGCACACCAACCGTCTGGCGCGAGATCATGCTGTTGCGCAGCGACACATCGATGAACCCCTGCATCAATACGCCGGTGGACACGGGGCTGACGCTCGTGTTCTTGCCGCGTTCGATCCGTGTGTTGTCTATCATCACGGATGGCCGATTGGCCACCGCTACGGCGCCGTTGGCGTAAACGCCATTGCGGCATTCGCGCAAGAAACTGTCGACGACGTAGACACGCGTCGTCGTGGCGACACTGACCTTGACGCAGGCGCTCGTATCCTGCGCGAAGTTGGCGATCGACGATTTCTCGATGTGGACGGCGCTGGCGCTCTGGATGTCGATGCCGATGTCGGGAAAAGGTGCAACGCCGGGCACGCCGGACACGTCGAGCCCGCGCAACGTGATCTCGTCCGTGTCGGCCGCATTGATCACGATGCCGGTGGTGATGCCGCTCCCGCCGCCGACAACGCTGATGCCGCCATACACTCCCGACGGGCCGATGATCTTGATTGATTTAGTGATCGTCATCGGCCCGTAGCCCGCCGTGTCGAGGATCACGACCTCGCCGCCGGGATTCGTGTTGCCGATTGCAGTGTTGAAGGTGCGACACGGATTGGCGAGCGAGCACGTGAGGTTGCCGCCGTCCACGCCGTAGGACGCGACGAATGTCCGTTGCGATGCGGCGGCGGTAAGCGGGAGTGCGACTGCGACGGCGATGATTCCGAGCGCGAACGAGACTACGGTGCGCATGGCGATCCTTCTCGAGGTGGTGAAACGGAAACTTGCGATTGCGCGATCAACGCTGCCGCGGAGACAGGCGAGATCGAGGAGCCGGGGAGTCGATGTCGGCCGCCTTGGCGACCGTCCTAGCGAGGGAAGTCGAGACAAATCGCGCGCGCTGAAAACATCCAGCGCAATGCCAAGCCGTCCATGCCATCCCCTGACGTCTTGCTGCAGGACGATCGTCCGTTGATTTTGGATATGCGAGGACGATCCGGGCGAGGACTATTTCACACCGTCATCGACAATGCAAGCGGTCAGGCCACATTGCGTCGGCAAGTGCCGGTCGCCGGCGTGACGACGCACGCCGTCCGGATACGCTTACTTGCCTGCGACGTTTCGTTGCGTGTTGTCGATGTCAAGATACTTCCACGAGAACCCGAACGCCGACGGGTAGTAACCCTTGACCCACGGCTGCAGCACCGTATTGCCGACCGAATACACCTGGAACGTCATCGGCGCATAAGCCTGCACGAGCTCGGACATCCGGCGCACCAGCGCATTGCGTTCCGGGCCGGGCGCTGTGCGCACGAACGCCTCGTACGCGTTGTCGTATTCGGCCAGCTTGAAGCGCGCCCGATTGGTGTCGGGCGGCGACTTGCCCCAGAGCGTCTGCAGGATCTGGTAGCCCGACGAGTCGAGCGAACGGATGCCGAGGTTGAACATCTGCAACTGGCCGGCGAGGCTTTGCTTCAGCAGATCGGCGAACGGCGCGGTGTTGATCTGCATCTTGAGGCCGATCGCTTCCATGCTCTTGAGCCACAGCGTATCGGCCTCGCGCGACCACGAGTCGGGCAGCGAGTTCTGCGTGAGAACGAGCGGCTTGCCGTGCGGCATCTCGCGCAGCCCGTCGCCGTTGCGGTCCTTGTAGCCGAAGCGGTCGAGCAGCGCGCGCGCGCCGGCCGGGTCGTATGACGATTTCGCCGCGAGCGCCGGATCGTGCCCCGTCACACCGGGCGGCAACAGCTGGTTCGCGGGTATCGCTTGCCCCGCGTACAGCACGCGGATGAAGCCCGGCGTGTTGAAGCCCATGCCGATCGCGCGCCGCAATGCGATGCGCTCCGGCGTGTAGCCGCCGACGACCGGGTCCTCCATGTTGAAGTATGTGTAGATCAGCGCAGGCACGACGTAGCGGACGTGCTGGATCCCTCGCGCGGCGAATTCGGGCCGCAGCTTGCCGTCGGCGAGCACCCGATCCGTCGTCTGGCCGCCGAGCGCGACGTAGTCGAGCTCGCCGCGCTCGAACGCGAGCAGCTCCGGCAGCCGCTCCTCGATGATGCTGACTTCGATGCGGCCGATCGCCGGCAGCTTCACACCCTTCATCCGTTGCACGAGTGCACGATTCGCCGGATCGGCGCTGTCCGGAAACGTGAGCATTCGGTAATGCGGATTCGCTTCCAGCACGATGCGCGAGCCGCGCTTCCATTCCGTGAGGCGGTAGGGACCGGTTCCGACGGGGCGCGTCATCACGTCAGCGCCGGCGGCTTCGACCGCCTCGCGCGCGACCGCGAACGATGGCAGCGACGCAAGCCGCTCGAGCAGCGTGTAATCCGGCGCAGTGAGCTTCAGCTGCAGCGTATGGCGATCGATGGAGCGCAATCCGTCGATCGGCGCGTCGTAGTCGAACGTCGCGCCGGGCTTTCGTGCCGCGTCGATGACCGGGCGCGCGCCGACGAGCAGATCGGTGAGCTGTGGATCGCCGCCGCCTTTCAGGTTCGGATCGAGCCAGCGCTTCAGCGAATACACGTAGTCGTCGGCGACGAGCTCGCGCGGCTTGCCGCGAAACGCCGCATCGTCGGCGAAGCGGATGCCCTTCTGCAGCCGGACCGTCCATGTGCGGCCGTTGTCGGTGATCTCGGGCATGGCGGCCGCAGTGTCCGGAATGATCTTCGCAGGCGTCGACAGATAGTCGTACTGATACAGTCCCTCGAAGATGTGGGTCGTGATCCGCGTCGAATAGAGATCGGTGCCTTGCTGCGGATCGAGGCTCGTGATATCGGGTAGCGCGATCCGCAGCACCTTGGCCGCATCGGCGGCGAGCGCGATCGGCGCCACCACCGCCCACGCGAGCGTGAGCGCAGCGAGTGCAAGCCTACGGGTCGCAGCGACAGCGGTCATTGACGATCACCCGCGTCATGTGCGACGAGCAGCCGACTGGCAGCGACGAGTTGTTGACGCCTCGAGCGCGCAGGCGAAGCCAACGGCAACCACAATGCGGATATGGCGCACGCGAATGAAAACTTCCCTGGACGGCTGTTGGCAACGGAACGGCGCGTAAGGCACGGTATTATTGTTCACGCCGATCGCTTGGGCCAAGCGTCGCGCGCTGTCGCTCGATGCCGCTCGCTCCGTCCAACGTCTCCGATCCCTATCCGCTCGAGCGACTTTTCGGCCGGATCCTGAGCCCGTTCGAGCATTTTCTGCGCACCGCGACCGCCGGTGGCGCGTTGCTGATGGCGGCGACCGTGGCGACGCTCGTCCTCGCCAATTCACCCGCCGGTGACGCCTGGTCGCGATTCTGGCAGCAGCCGGTCGCGATCGGCGCATTCGACCATGCGTTCAAGCATACGCTCCGCGAATGGGTGAACGACGCGCTGATGGCGCTGTTCTTCCTGCTCGTCGGACTCGAGCTCAAGCGCGAGGTGCTCGTCGGCGAGCTCGCTTCGTTTCGCGATGCCGCGCTCCCGATCGTCGCGGCTGCCGGCGGCATGATCGTTCCGGCGGCGATCTATCTGGCGCTCAATCCCGCAGGGCCGGCGGCGAGCGGATGGGGCGTGCCGATGGCGACCGACATCGCGTTCGCAATCGGCATCCTCGTCATGCTTGGGAACCGCGTGCCGCGCGCGCTCGTCGTCTTTCTGATGGCGCTCGCGATCGCGGATGACCTGGGTGCCGTGCTCGCCATTGCGATCGCGTACACGACCGGCGTCGACAGGGGCGCGCTCGCGAGCGCCGCGGCGATCCTAGCGTTGCTCGCGTTGCTCAATCGCGGCGGCGTACGCGAACCGCTGCCGTACGCGCTCCTCGGCATCGTCCTGTGGTACTTCGTACTGCGCTCCGGCGTGCATGCGACGATCGCCGGCGTGCTCCTCGCGCTCGCCATACCGGCGCGGCCTGCGTGCACGCCGCAGCGCTTCGACCGCCGCGTGTCCGAGCTTCTCGGCACCTTTCGCGCGCATGCCGAGGATCCGACGACGCCGAGCGATGCGCTCGCGAGCCCCGACATGGCGACGATCGCATTCGCGCTCGAGCGCGACGCGAAAGCCGTCCAGAGCCCTCTGCATCGCGCGGAGCACGCGCTCGGCCCGTGGGTCACGTACATTATTCTGCCGCTGTTCGCGCTCGCGAACGCAGCCATCGTTTTCGATCCCGCGGTTCTTTCCGGCGCCTTCGCCAGTCCGATTACGCTCGGCATCGTGCTCGGGCTGCCGCTCGGGAAGTTCATCGGCATCGCCGGCGCGAGTGGCATCGCCGTTCGCCTCGGATGGGCACGGCTGCCGGCGGGCGTCCGATGGCGACACCTGCTCGGCGGAGCGTGGCTCGGCGGCATCGGGTTCACGATGTCGCTGTTCATCAGCCAGCTCGCGTTCGACGCTGCGCACGCAGAGCTCGCGAAGGTCGGTATCCTGTGCGCATCGTTTGCAAGCGCGCTGATGGGAATCGCGTGGCTCGTGCTCTCGGCGCGCTCGCCGCCACGCGACTAGACGATGCAAGCACCCGAACGCTCGGTATTGTTCGTCTGCATGGGCAACATCTGTCGTTCACCGACGGTGGAAGCGGTTTTTCGCGCCGCGCTTGAGCAGCAACGTCTCGACAAGCGCATCCACGTCGACTCGGCCGGCACCGGCAACTGGCACGTCGGCTCGCCGCCCGATCCGCGCGCGATCCAAGCGGCGCGCCGGCGCGGCTACGACCTCACCGCGCTGCGCGCGCGCCAGGTCGAGCGCGCGGACTTCGCGCGCTACGGCTGGATCCTCGCGATGGACGAAGCGAATCTGCTTGTGCTGCAATCGATGCGTCCGCCCGACTTCGGCGGCCATCTCGGACTTCTGCTCGACTTCGCGCCCGAGCTCGGCGTGCGCGAAGTGCCCGACCCGTACTATGGTGGCCGCGAAGGGTTCGATCGCGTGCTCGATCTCGCCGAAGCGGCGGCTGCGGCGCTGATCCAGCGTCTGAATCGCGACTTGGGCTGATCGACAGCGGAAAAAAAACGGCGGGCCGCGGCCCGCCGTCTATCTTCTCGAACCGGTTACGGCGCCGGTGGCTGCTCCTTCCGCGTCTCGACCAGTTGCAGTGGTTCCTCGACGATCGTCGGCCGCTGCGGCCGCATGCGTTTGGGCCGTTGAGCTTGCTCTTCGGCCTCGGGCAGCGGCGGCGCCGTGTGTGTCGTCTCGACAAGCACGAGTCCCGAATCGGGCGCGAGCGTCAGCGAGACCGGCGGAAGCTCCGGCATGTTGCGCGGCAGCGGCGGCGGTTCCGGCGGCGGCGCGGCGGGCACCGGCAATTCGTCGGGGGCGCGATGCTCGCGGACAGGAGGCTCGACCGTAACTGGCAGGACGACTTCCGCGGCCGGTGTGAACTCGGGTGTGGGCGGTGATGGTGCGTACTCGATCGCGCGAGGCACCGACTGCATCGGTTCGCCGCCGCCTTCCGCTTGCGCGACGGCGATCGGCGCGACGTGCTCGCGTGGCGGGGCCGCCGCGGTCACGGCCGTGGGCGCTTCGGCCTGCTCGGGACGTGGCGGACGTTCGCCCCGGTCCCCCCGATGACGGCGATCTCGACGGCGGCGACCTCCGCCCTCGCTGCCGGGCGTTTCGTGAAGGATGGCCGCCTCGTTCGTCGTGGCGCCGGCTTCGGCCTGTGCGGCGGGTTGAGGCGTGCGCGGCTCGCGCGGCGGACGCGGCTCGCGGTGCGGCTGGCCTTCACGCGGCTCGCGCGGCGGCTGGCCTTCACGCGGCTCGCGTTGCGGTTTGCCTTCGCGCGGCGGGCGCTGGCCTTGTTGCCCTTCGTGGCGTTGTCCGCCCTGAGCAGGCTGACGCGCCTGCTGCGGCTGTGCTCCTCCGCGCGCTTCGCCGCGACGCTCGTCACGGCGACCTTCCTGCCGCTGGTCGCGGCCGCCGCGTCCTTCGCGCCGCTCTTGTCCGCGTGCGCGAGTCTCGCGCTGTTCGCGCGGTTCGCGCCGCGCTTCGCTCTTCTGCGCGGAGGTCCGCTCGGGTGCGCGTGGCGGGGGTGTCGCAATCGCGGGCCCGGTGCGGAACCACGCGAGCATGCGCGCGAACCAGCCGTTGGTCGGCGCGGCGGCCGGCACAGCGACGGGCGCGAGCGGCAGAGGTGCGGGCTGTGCCGGCGTGATGCCCTTGACCGCCGCTTCCATCCGCGGCTCCTTCGCCTCTTCCTTGATCTTGGTCGCGACGTCGGGCTCTTCCGGGCGCTCGACCATCTCGAACGACGGCGGCAGCGGCTCGGACTGGTTGAGATCGTCGTGGCGCAGGCGCGTGATCGAGTAATTCGGCGTTTCGAGATGGCGGTTCGGCACAAGCAGCACGTTGACCTTGAAGCGCGTCTCAATCGACAACACCTCGCTGCGCTTCTCGTTCAACAGGAACGTCGCGACGTCGACCGGCACTTGCGCGACGACCTGCGCGGTGTTGTCCTTCATCGCCTCCTCTTGCAGGATGCGCAGGATATGCAGCGCGGTCGACTCGGTGCCGCGAATGTGGCCGATGCCGTGACAGCGCGGGCAGGGGATGTACGCCGATTCGGTGAGCGCGGGACGCAACCGCTGGCGCGAGAGCTCCATCAGCCCGAAGCGCGAGATCTTGCCGAGCTGCACGCGCGCGCGGTCGTACTTCAGCGCTTCCTTCAACCGCGTCTCGACCTCGCGCTGGTTCTTCGCGCTTTCCATGTCGATGAAGTCGATGACGACGAGTCCGCCCAGGTCGCGCAGCCGCAGCTGGCGCGCGATCTCGTCGGCGGCCTCGAGGTTCGTGTTGAGCGCGGTGGTCTCGATGTCGCCCGCCTTCGTCGCGCGCGCCGAGTTGACGTCCACCGACACCAGCGCCTCGGTGTGATCGATGACGATCGCGCCGCCCGAGGGCAGCACCACCTGACGTGCGAACGCGGTCTCGATCTGGTGCTCGATCTGGAAGCGCGAGAACAGCGGCACGTCGTCCTTGTAGAGCTTCACCCGATGCACGTTCGCCGGCATCACGTGGCTCATGAACTGCTGCGCCTGCTCGAACACCGCCTCGGTGTCGATCAGCAGCTCGCCGATATCGGGCTGGAAGTAGTCGCGGATCGCGCGAATGACAAGGCTCGATTCCTGGTAGATCAGGAACGCGCCCGTCTGCAGCTTCGCCGCCTCCTCGATAGCGTGCCAAAGCTGCAGCAGGTAGTTCAAGTCCCACTGCAGCTCCTCGGTCGTGCGGCCGATGCCGGCGGTGCGCGCGATGACGCTCATGCCGTTCGGGACCTCGAGGCCGGCGATCGCATCGCGCAATTCGTTGCGCTCCTCGCCCTCGACGCGGCGCGACACGCCGCCGCCGCGCGGGTTGTTCGGCATCAGCACGAGGTAGCGGCCGGCAAGCGAGATGTACGTCGTCAGCGCGGCGCCCTTGTTGCCGCGCTCGTCCTTGTCGACCTGGACGATCAGCTCCATGCCTTCGCGAAGCTGGTCCTGGATGCGGCCGCCGCGTCCGCCGCCGCCCTCACTATCACCGTCGTCGGTGTCGGCGCCGTTGCCCTTGCGCGGCTTCAGATACTGGCGCGAGATTTCCTTGAACGGCAGGAAGCCATGGCGATCCGTGCCGTAGTCGACGAAGCACGCTTCGAGGCTCGGCTCGACGCGCGTGATGACCGCCTTGTAGATGTTGCTCTTGCGTTGCTCCTTGTTCGCGGATTCGATGTCGAGGTCGATCAACTTCTGACCGTCGACGATTGCCACACGAAGCTCTTCGGCTTGCGTGGCGTTGAAAAGCATGCGCTTCATGGAATCTTCCCGGCGCGGGATCCGGCCGGGCTTGCGGGGGTGAAGCGGGCCGCGCGTTGCGCGCGCGGCGTGCTGCGGCTATGCGGCGCGTGCGCGCGACGGCGGCCGCGCCGGCAGCAACGGCTGCAGGCGGTCGAAAGCGGAGCGCACGACGCCGGATCGGCATGCGTGCCCGCGGCGCAGGTGCGCGGCGGCGGTGCTCGGGCTCATCGGAACGGTCGGTTTGGTCAACGCGTACAAGCGGGTGAAATGCGGTCGGAGCACACGCGAGCTCGGAACGTTCGCCGAAGCTCCCGCGCACTCCAACGGCGGAATTCGTCGCTGGATTGCCGCACAGGCCGCCGCTTCATACCGGCACGCAAGCCGGGTGCGGAGACTGCGCTCTTCCTTTAACATCGCTACTTTTTCCGGGGCGCAACGCCCGGACGGTGAGCGGATTTAACCGGCGGTCCGCTGCGCTACGTGCGCGTTCGACGCGTACGACGGGACCGGCTTCCTGCCCTTCAAGATTCGAGGGCGCTCGCAATTGCCAACAGCCCGGCCATCATTCACCGACATCGGCGGCCGGATCTTCGAAGATCGTTCGGCCGCCCTCGCGGTGCCGCTCGCCGCCTTCAGGCGGGTCGCCGGGCGATGGGCCAAGGCGTTGCTGCGAGCCAGAAGTATAAACGAATGAATGCGTTAAGCAAGGATTCGGTCAACCGCGTCGAAGTGGGCGATGAAGCCGCCGGCCAGCGGATCGACAACTTCCTCACGAAAATCCTCAAAGGGGTTCCGAAGAGCCACATCTACCGGATCCTGCGCAGTGGCGAGGTTCGCGTGAATCGGCGGCGCGTCGGCCCGGACACCCGGCTCGCGGCCGGCGACGAGCTGCGCATTCCGCCGATTCGGGCTTCGACGCCGGCGGCCGCCCGCCGCGGCCCCGCGCCCGCCGATGCCGCGCCCGTTCCGCCGATCCTCTACGAAGACGACGACGTGATCGCGATCGCGAAGCCCGCGGGCATGGCGGTCCATGGCGGCAGCGGCATCTCGTTCGGCGTGATCGAGCGGCTGCGCCAGGACCGGCCGAACGCGAAGTCGCTCGAGCTCGTCCACCGGCTCGATCGCGACACGTCGGGCGTGCTGCTGGTCGCGAAGAAGCGATCGGCGCTCACGGCGCTGCACGCGCAGCTTCGCGACGGCGAAGTCGACAAGCGCTACGACGTGCTCGTCCGCGGCAAGTGGCGCGGCGCAATGCGCAAGGTCGATCTCGCGCTTACCTCGTGGGTCAATGCGCAGGGCGAGCGGCGCGTCAAGGTCGATCCCAACGGGCGCGCTTCGCGAACGATCTTTCGTCTGCAGCGCGCGTGGCCCGCGCACGAGCCTCCGCTCGCCTTGCTCGAGGCCGAGCTCGAGACCGGCCGCACGCACCAGATCCGCGTGCATCTCGCGCATCTGGGCTTTCCGCTCGCCGGCGACGACAAGTACGGCGATTTCACGTGGAACCGCACGCTCGCGAAGCAGGGTCTGAAACGCATGTTCCTGCACGCACGGCGGCTTGCGTTCACGCATCCCGCGGATGGCCGCGAAATGACGATCGAAGCGCCGATGCCTTCGGATCTGTCGGCGTTTCTCGCCGCCCTCACCCCCGGCCCCTCTCCCGCAAGCGGGCGAGGGGAGTCTGATGGCTGAGCTCGCGCCGCGCCGGTTCCGCTTCATCGTGTTCGACTGGGACGGCACGCTCGCCGACTCGACGTCGATCATCGCGACGTCGCTGCAACGCGCGTGCGCGGACGTCGGCGAGCCGGTCCCATGCGAGGCGGACGCACGCTTCGTCATCGGTCTGGGGCTCGCCGATGCGTTGCGACGCGTCGCGCCCGGCCTGCCACGTGAGCGGTGGCCGATGTTGAGCGAGCGCTATCGCCACCACTATCTGTCGCGCGACGCCGCCATCCCGTTGTTCGCGGGCGCGCGCGAGCTGCTCGACGAGCTCGATGCTGCGGGATTCCTGCTCGGCCTTGCGACCGGCAAGTCGCGCGCGGGCCTCGCGCGCGCGCTCGCCCAGCACGGCCTGTTGGATCGGTTCGTCGCGACGCGCTGTGCCGACGAGGGCTTTCCTAAGCCGCATCCCGACATGCTGCTGCATCTGATGGATCGCGTCGGCGCGGCGCCCGGCGAAACGCTGATGATCGGCGATACGACGCACGATCTCGAGCTCGCGAAAAACGCCGGCGCCTCCGCGCTCGCCGTTTCGTACGGCGCGCACGAGCTCGAGGGTCTCGCGCGCCTCGAGCCGCTCGCGACCGTGCATTCGATCGTCGACCTTCGCCGATGGCTGCTCGAGAACGCGTGATCGGCAATGTCGACGGTCTCGTCGACGGCGGCGACGGTGTGCGCTTCACCGTACGAGCGGCGGCCGGCGATGTGCCCGCGTTCGCCGTCCGCCATCGCGGGCTCGTGCACGCCTATCTCAATGTGTGCGCGCATCAGCAGGTCGAGCTCGACTGGATTCCCGGCGCTTTCTTCGACGCCGACGGCCAGACGCTCGTCTGCTCGCTGCACGGTGCACAATACGTGCCCGACACCGGACATTGCGTCGGCGGGCCGTGCGCCGGCGCGGCGCTCACGCGCGTGCCGATTCGCGTGCGCGCCGACGGCGCAATCGTCATCGATCTGACTTAAGCGAGAGTGCCATGGCTGACCCGAACATCGAACAAGGCCTGCTCGTCCAGCTGGGTCGCGACTGGTTGGACGAGCGCCGGCGCGCCCGGCGCTGGAGCGTCTTCTTCAAGCTGATCATGCTCGTGCTGCTGATGCCGTTGTTCGTGCTGCTGTGGGGTCTCGTTACCGCGAAGGAGCGCGTGTGCCTCGACAAGTGCACGGCGCTGGTCGAGGTGCGCGGCGAGCTCGAGGCCGGCGGGCGCGCGAGCGCCGATCATGTGATCTCCGGCTTGCAGGCGGCGTACAAGAACGTCGGTACGCGCGGCGTCGTGCTCAGGGTGAACAGTCCCGGCGGCAGCGCCGTGCAGGCAGGGCAGATCTACGAGGAAGTACGGCGGTTGCGCGCCCAGCATCCGGACAAGCCGCTGTATGCCGTCGTCGATGAGGTCGCCGCGTCCGGCGGTTATTACGTCGCGACGGCGGCCGAGCGGATCTACGTCGACAAGGCGAGCCTCGTCGGCTCGATCGGCGTGATCATGGACGGCTTCGGTTTCGTCGGCGCGATGGAAAAGCTCGGCATCGAGCGGCGCGTGCTCACCGCGGGCGCGAACAAGGCGTTGCTCGATCCGTTCAGCCCGGTCGATCCGAAACAGCGCGACGCGATCCAGGCGAATCTCGACGAAGTCCACCAGCAGTTCATCGCGGCGGTCAAGGAAGGCCGCGGCGACCGGTTGAAGCAGACGCCCGAAGTGTTCTCGGGGCTCGTGTGGAACGGCAAGCGCGCGGTCGAGCTCGGCCTCGCCGACGGCCTCGGCACGCTCGAAGGTGTCGCGCGCGACGTGATCAAGGCCGAAGAGATCGTCGACTTCACGCCCGAAGAGGGCATCACTGAGCGCGTCGCCCGCCGCTTCGGCGCGACGTTCGCCGATGCGCTCAACTACTCGCTTCGCTACGGCGGACCGGCGCGGCGTTAGGCGGCGCGCGCAGCGCTAGAGGTTGCGGCTGATCTGCTCGCGGCGCTCGATCTCATGCTCGAACTCGCGCAACTCGGGTCCGAGCGCGTCGCGCGCCGATACCATGCCGACTGGCCGGCCGCGATCGACGACCGGCACGTGGCGAAAGCCGCCTTCGTACATCATCAGTAATGCGAGTCCGATCGGCCGGTCGGGCGCGATCGTCTTCGGATCGGCGGTCATCACCTCGGCAAGCGGTGTGGCGCGCGCATCGCGCCCCTCGGCGAGCACGCGCTGCAACGCGTCGCGCTCGGTGAAGATGCCGACGAGCCGCTCGCCGTCGACGATCATCGCCGCGCCGACCGCTTGACGCTTCATTCGTCGCGCCGCTTCCTGCACGGTCGTGGTCGCCGGCAACATCAGCGGGCGCTTGCCCGCGATGATCTCGCGCACGGGTCGCTGCGGCATGGCTCCTCCAACCCTGACGCAAAAAACGCATTATGCGTCAAGCGAGCCGGCTTCGGCGCCGGCTGAAGCGGCATGCCATTCAGCACGCCGACGCCAACAAAAAGGGCACGGCTCTCGCCGTCACCTCGGCTCGATACGCCACGGCCCGGGCAGCTTGGGGCATGATGCACGCGAGCGCACGTACGCCCGAGCCGCGTCGCGCTGCCGAAGATTTTCCGGAGATCGCCGCGCCGATGGCACGCATTGTCAGTCACTTCCGGCAGATCCTGATCTGGCCGCTGCAACTCACGCCGATCCGCGAGGGCGCGCAGATCCAGGAGCCCTGGGAGATCCTTCAGCAGCCGGGCATCGATCATCCGTGGCGCGAGCTGCGCGACGAATTCAGCTGCGACCCGGCGCAATTCGCCGAGCGTCATTACAGCGAGTTCATCACTTTCCTGCCGTACGCGCGCAAGTTCCTCTACGGCGAAGGCAAGGGCCGCGGCGCCCCGGCCGGCGCCGAGTCGCCGATCCGCGTGTATCGGCGCAACGACATCGCGAAAGTGCGGATGACGCTGAGTAACGACGCGCCGCCCGTCACGTTCAACGTTGCGCATGTCGATCTCAACTTCTTCTATGACCTTGACGTCCTCATTCCGGTCGTCGAGATCTTCGCGCACGATTTGCCGCTCGCAACTGTGCAGGAGGCGATGTACCGGTTCGGCCGCGCGTATCCGACGTACTGGGACGAGGGCGGAGGCGGGCACTGCGTCGCGCGTGCCGAATGGCTCGATGCGGCCGGCGAGGTGCTCGCCGCGTCCGATTACGAGGAGCGGGCGAAATACCTGGAGTTCGTCGGCCGCTACCGCGCGCCGCGCTTCGCGTCGCACTGGACGTGGTTGCTACGGCCGCTCGTGCCCGACCATTCGGGCGAGAAGGGGCTGATCCGTTACCGGCAGGTCGAATACAGCCGAATGCCGCTGCTCGTTTATCTCGCGATGGACGATGCACGCTCGCTCACGCGCGCCGACTTCGTGCGGCTCGGGCTCGTGACCGGTGCCGGCGCACCGGAGGCGTTGCCGTATTCGGCGCGCTACGTGGAGAACTTCGAGAGCCGCTATTGCTACGACCAGTTCTGGAACGACGAACGGACGGGGCGGCCCGGCACGCGCTTCATGTCATGCGGGCACGCGTTCGCGATGATCGGCGACGCCGACGATCCGTTCCTCGTCGACCGCGAAGCGGGCTTGCTGGGCCAGTTCCGCCACCAGTATTTCCTGCTGTTCCTGATTCCGCACATCCACAAGGCGACGCTGCTGATGCTGTCCGACCGGATGGTGGACGCGCTCAACCGCCTCGACATCCACGATGCCGACTCGGTGCGCCGATTCAAGCGGACGATCCGCCAGCTGCTCGAAATCTTCCTTCGCTTCACGCACCGCTACTGGTTCCACGAGGTGTCGGACCAGCCGCAGGCGAAGGAGCTCTACCGAATGACGAGCGAGTATCTCGGCACCGACCGGCTCTACGAGGAGATCCGCAACGAGATCGAGGACATGAGCGAGTACCTCGAAAGCGACACGCTGCGCCGGCAGGCGAACACGGTCGTGCGGCTCACCGTGGTCACGGCGTTCGGTCTCGTCGGCACGGTTGCGACGGGCTTCCTCGGCATGAACCTGTTCGCACTCGCCGAATTGCCGTTCTGGGAGAAGTTCGTGTGGTTCTTCGTCGTGCTGATCCCGACTACCGCACTGACTTTCTACACGATCGTGAAGTCGAAGCGGCTGTCGGACTTTCTCGAGGCGCTGTCCGACGAGCGCATGTCCGCAGCGAACAAATTCCAGGCGCTGCTCGACGTCTGGCGCCGGTCCTGAGAAGCCGCGGCGGCTACCAGAACTCCGGTGCTCCGGCGCACACCGCGCCGAGCACGACGAAGCCGACCGTGCGTGCGAGCGTACGGTCCTTGCCGGAGATCATCATCTGCCGCATGCCGAGCGCAACGATCGCCACCAGCAGGTACGTGCAGAGCACGGCGATCACATCGACGTCCTTGCCGAGCAGCGCAGTTCCGAGCACACGCGCGATGATCCACGTGTAGGCGAAGGCGAGAGCGGAGCGGAACTGCGTTTCGACTGCTTGCATGGACGAATACCTAGGAGTTGTGATGGAAAAATGCGACGCGACGCCTGCGGATCGTAGCGCGCGCGCTCCTCCGAGAGTTTGGGATCGGTCAAGTTTTGGGCGTCCGAGCCAGCCCCTGTTGTAAAAATTATAACTGCGGCGCAGCAATCGCCCAACCACACTATCAGCAGGGAAAAGAGAAAATCGAGCGAGATGAACGACGATTTGATCGTCTCGGCGGCTGAGGGTCTGTATTGCCCGGCCGGCGACTTTCATATCGATCCGTGGCGGCCGGTGCCGCGCGCGGTGGTCACGCACGCCCATGGCGACCACGCGCGCCCCGGCAACGGCGCGTACTGGGCGGCCGAAGCCGGCGCGCCGCTGCTCGGCATTCGGCTCGGTGCGGATACGCGGATCACGGCGCTTGCGTACGGCGAGACGATCGATTTCGCCGCCACGCGCGTCTCGCTGCATCCGGCCGGCCACGTGCTCGGCTCGGCGCAGGTGCGCATCGAATCGGGCGGCCGCGTATGGGTCGTGTCGGGCGA
>WNFV01003033.1_pt1 | contig 21761 bp, 22 predicted proteins | sample 5400101 | NCBI WGS metagenome assembly WNFV01 (sample SAMN13153361, study PRJNA577476) | soil metagenome | isolation source: 115 cm soil or saprolite under grassland replicate 1 | place: USA:California | collected 2016-06-15 | reverse complement strand
CTGTCGCGTCGACGCGCCGAAATCGACTCGTCGCTCCGAGAACGGGTCCCTATGACCCGTTGGGGACTCGCTGCGATCGTGGATGTGCACGTTCATGAATGAAGCAGGTTAGACTCGGTACTGCCACGAGGCCACCATGCGGCACGCCACTCTGTCGCACGATGTCACCGCGGTCCTATGTAGCGTGAGGTACCGACACCACGCGGCGGCCATGTCAGCGCAGTGCAGTCGCGATCATTCGGTGCGAGGAATAGCTTCCAGCGAAGCGTCAGCAGGTCGCGGGCTTCGTGCGCGTGCTCACCAGATGCGGCGGCAACTTCACCGAGAAGGAGTTTGAGCGGCACCGCTGGAGCTGCTACCACCGAGACTGCTCCCTCATTGTCAAAGAGCGCCGACAGAGGGGATAAGAAACACTCGAGCTGGTTAAGGCCAGATCGACCGGGTGTGGTGCCCTGCTCGGGCGGTGGCGCCAGCTACCGCAGCTCGCTCAGCTGCTCATTCTCAAACCGGTAGAGGAGGCTGAGTCGTCCGTCCGGTGTCCCCGGTGCGGCCGTTGACCTCGCACGATCTGCCGCGCTGAGACGATGCACGTAGGATTCGGTGGTCCACGCAGGACGCTGCTGATCCCACCCGAGCAGAGCGCCGATTCGGTCACGCAAGCGGAACAGCCCTTTGACGATCGGGGGGGGGGCCGCCTCGACTCCCGCGATGAATACGGCCCGCACGTCCTGGATCGTGCGGCCGGCGCCGCCACCAGGGAGCCGGATCGCCCACACGTCCTTCAGCGGGACGTCGTGCAGCAATGCGTGCACGCGAAGGGTGCACGCGCGAAATTCCCCGGGGTCGATTCGCATCGTTAGTAGCAGCCTTCCTGCGGGCTAAGGATCGTGAAGCAGTACCATCCAGACCACCGACGGTTCGTCGTGCGCCCGGCCGGCAAGGCGGAGGCAGCTTCGAACGCCTTCTTCAATGCCTTTGTCACGCCTGGGACTCGGCCTCGATGGTACCAAGGTTTGTTCGGAGAAAATTCCACGGCTGGTCGTGCTCCGATCTTCGTGATCACAATGGGACGCGCGCAGTAAAAACCCGGATTCCGGCCGCTCAAGGGATGTCCGGCAGGTCTGACCCGCCCCCTTTTCGGGTGGACCGCAGAATCTTCCACATATTTCACCGGTCATTCCACTTGTTTTCTATTGACCGCCGCTGCCGCAGTAGACGAAGGTATCCGAGCGGTGGACCCGGGACGCGATGAAGAACCACCCTTAAAAAGTCGTTGACACGGCGGGTCCACGAACGTCGGAAGGAGGTTCCATGAGCCTAACCGAAGCCGAAGCCGTTTTCGCGAGCGTCCATGAAACGGCTCTCAACGATTTTCTGACCGCCTTTTTCACCGACCGGCCGCGCTATCTCGTCTATGGTTCGCCATCTTTCGTGCCAGCAACAACCGTGGCCGAAACGACGATGTCGGCCATTAATTTTCCGGGCGTTCCCGGCGGCATCCAATGGCGGGTGAGACTCGGTATTCCGCAAGTCGACCTGTTCAAGCAGACGATGGGCCTGCCGCCAGAGCTCAGTCTCAATCCCGGCCAGTTCGGCCTCCGCATCGATGTAGAACTGTGCCTCGACTGCCGCCGCCTCAAGATCGATCCAAAACCGCCGCGCGATAATCCCAAGGCGCCGAAGGACGATCATCGGCCCAAGGACGACCGTCATCCCCTTTCTCAGGTGACATGCTGCAAACTCCAGATCTTTGCCGTCGGGCATCTTGAACACGTCGTGGCGGTGACCGGCGAAGACGCCATCGCACTCGCCGTTGACGCGGTCGAAATCGTCGACATCAAACCCGGCGAGCTCGAATCCGTGCTCGAATGCCTCCTCTTCATGATCCTCCAGGCTGTGCTGGCTGAGGTCCGCCTGCCACTGACAGCGCTGCGGGCAGGGGCCTTCCAGCTCATTCCCGTCGTCGGGCCTCTCATCGAGGACGACCGGATCAAAATGCGCGGCAACGTCTAACCGAACCCAAGGGAGATACAGTGGCAGAAATCATAGCGGCTCTGGACGAAACGGGCGCCGACAAGCTGCTCGATACGGCCATCGCGGCCATCGGACCGCAAAGCAAAAGTGGTTCTGGAAATCTCGGGCCATTCACCGCAAGCTATTCGATCACCGCGACGTTGAGCAGCGGCGATGTTGACCTCATGCCGCCCGGCACGATCAGGATCGCCGATGTGAGGCTCGACTGGTCGCTGAACCTCAGCTTCGGCTTCGACCTGAGCAGCATCTTGCCCGATTTCTGCCTGCCGCAAGTCTGCATTGACATCCCCTGTGTCGGGGAAGTCTGTACACCTAAGATCTGCATCGATTGGCCAACGATCAGCATCCCCGTCTCCTTCTCGGACTTCCTGAAGACGACGGTTGATCTTGGTCTCAATGTCAGTCTGTCCGGCGGCAAATGGAAAGTCGAAGCCATCATCCTCGCCGTTCCCAATCTGCAGTTCGGCGCGACGTCTGCGGCGTTGCTCCTGGCCATCGGTGCAGCGGCCACGCCCATTCTGCTCGCGATCCCGTTCCTCGGCCCCTTCCTCGCAATTGCCGTCAATGCAATCCTCGCGGTGATCGCCATCGCTGGTGTGACCGGCTTCCTCGGACCGATCATCACGCCCTTCATCTCGGGCCTGGCGATCAAGATCTACGAACAGCCCCAGCTGTTTGAGGTTCTGCCGGCGACCGGACTGGTGGATCCCAAAGTCGATATCGTCCTTGATTTGATCGCAGCCGAGATTCAGCACAATGGTCTCGAGGACGAACTGGTTTTGACGGCCGACATCTCTCCTTGAGCATCAGGAAAGGCGAAAGCAATGCCTGAACAACTCGACAGCCGCGCACTGAGGCGGACCGATTGTTACGCCCAACGTTTCATGAAGGCGGGAACCTATCCATACAATGTACTGCCAGCCTTTGGCGATTGCATAGAGCACGACAGTCCTTTCACGATCAAGGTTACCGAACAAAAGAAAAAGGCGGCGATGACCCAGCACAACGTGGTTGTGCGTTTCGAAAACGGCCGCTTCAGCGTCGATCGAAGCGAGGTTGTCATCGAGGCCGGCGATCTCGTCCTGTGGAATTGTCCCGACGCTGGCGACTTGCCCTATTGCGTCGTTGGCGAAAAAGAGTTCTTCGCCAGCAACCGCTTGGGCAACGAATGCGGCTACAGCCATGCCTTCGGCGCGGCAGGCGAATACCGCTGGCGCGATGCCAACGGCGGCGAAGCGCGCGGGAGCGTTCGCGTGCGCGATGCGCAGTGCACCGACCGTTCCCATTTCGCAGCCTTTCATGAGACGCTCAAGAAGGGAACGCTGGTGATGATCGAAGACGGCAGAGCCAAGCCTTCCTCGGTGGAGATCGTCACCGGCCAGACCGTCTTCTTCGCGGTCGTGAAGGGCTCCGGACTCTCGATCACGGACGAACGTCTGCTGGCAAAGCAGAGAACGGCGGCGTGATCATCGGCACAGCGGCTGAAGGCGCATCCTCGCGGATTGCGTCATGCGGTATCGAAATTGATCAGCGCGGTACCGTTTCGGACCTGGCTGAGAAGATGCGCCGAGTCTCTCAAAGTGAGCTTCAAGGCTTCAAGCAGAATCGTCGGGCCCGAGGCTGATCGGCGATGTGAACGACGAACAGGAAGCCATAGAGGCTTTGCGCATGCAGCCCCCTCGCGGCGCCAGATCGTCTTGTCTGAGCGACCTTCAGACCACCCAGGCGGCGAAATCAAAAGAAATAGGCTGGATGCACGTGCGAAACCTGGAAAATTCCGCGCTCGAGCCAGTGCGCTCCGGCTCAGGGCCGCCGAAAGTCGCCGGGCCTGCCGAGCCCTCGCCGCCGCAGCGTCAGGGCGAGGTGGGGGCCGTCGTAGAAGCCGAACCGCCAAGCGATCGTGCTCACTTTGTCCCGCGTTTCGCGCAGCGCGAAGATAGCCGCCTGGATACGGACGCGGACAACATACTCCATAGGAGAGATGCCCATCTCGGCGCTGAAGATGTGCGCGAAATGGTCCGCCGAGAGCCCCGTGCGCGCGCTGAGATCTCCCACCTTCAGCGTGTGGTCCGCATACCGGGCCACCACCCGACCCACCGCAGTGCTCGAGGCGACGCCAAGCGGTTTCACTGGAACATCGTCAGGATCCGGAAGAAGCAGGGTCGCAATCTCACCGAAAAGCAGCCCGAAATCGACTGGCTCCTGGACGAGGATCTCGGGATGGCCGGCTGATGAGTGCAGGAGCAGGCCGATCCGCTCGGCTGGCCCGACCACGATCATCGGTCCCTCAGGGAACTTGGCCCGAAGGCTCTCCAGGCCGAGCATGCGATCCATTGAGGCTGATCTGAGGTCGAGGATCGCAAGATCCGGCATCATGGTGCCGAGCATTTCAATGGCCTCACTGATCCGCGCGGCGACGTCCACGCGACAGCGGGGCTGGAGCGCCACGGTCAGCGCGGCACGAAAGCCCGGATCCAGGCCTACAACGAGCACGCGCCGCGCGACGAGTGCCGGCTGCGGGATCGCGACTGCTGGGTTACCCCGCGCGGCGAGGAGCTGCCGGACAACCATCTCCATCACTTCCGGCTCGGTCGGTTTGACGAAATAATCGGCCGCGCCCCGTCGGATAGCTCTCAAGGCGCTCCGTGAGGTATTGATAACCGAGCTGATGACGACGATCAGCCCCGGCTTCAGCTTAAACGCTCGCTCCAGAACTTCCAGGCCGTGGAGGTCGGGCATCAGGAGGTCGAGTACCATCACATCAATGGTCTTTGAGCGCACGATCTCCAGGGCTTCTTTGCCGCTGTGGGCTCGGAGGTGGTAGTACTCACGTTCGAAGGCGAGGGCGTAGACCTCGTGGATGGACCGATTGTCATCGACCGTAAGAAGGACGGGCTGTCGCTGCCCCGCCATGGTGGTGGAGATTCTAGCACCGCTTGGATAGTGAGCGGCTCGCCGCTCGGCGCAGGAGCATCAGCCGCGTAGTGCCATTGGTCAACAGGAACATCGTGCAGACGGTAGTGGGGATTGTTCGCGAGGGCGGCCCAGGTTCCGGGCATCGTGATGTCCTCCTCGCTGCTCGGGGCTACAACGACACCTCGTCGGCGTAGATCAGGCGCTGCTCAGACGAACAGGGAACCTCAGAGCGTTGCGCATGTAGCGCTCTCCGCGCCAGCTCCTCTTGAGCTAGCCAACGCCCGCACACCTTCAGGTGCCACCTATCACTACAACGCGGCAGCCAACCATCCTGCAGATTACGCGGGAGAGCGGGGAGGCGTTCACGAAGAGGCCGCCAAGGGACTTCCACTAGGTCTGACCGGGCCCGTCCGACGTGGGTCGCAGAATCTTCCATATATTTCGCCGTTTCTTCCACCTATTTTCTGTTGACGCCGCTGCTGCGGTTAGACGAGGGTGCGCGCAGGGTGAAACCATTGACGCCGGGGTCCCAGAACCGCACATTCGCATCCCGCCGGCCTCGGGACGTGGTGGCGGCCCATGAGGCGCCGGCCTCTCCTGGTCGCTTTCCTCACCCTCGTCCCCTTCGTCGGTGGACCGGAGTTGAGTTCCTTCTCCCTCTTGAAGTTCTTCGGCCTGCCGCCGCGGTCGACAGCCGTCCAAGCACTAGAGAGGTTCGAGCAGATCCAGAAGAGGGCCGCGCTGGAACCTAAGCGCGGAGGGGCACAATGGAGCAGTTGACGAGCCTCCTGGCCTTGTTGGCGACACTGAGCCTCGCGACCGAGCGAATCACCGAACTCATCAAGGGGGCATCGCGCCGTGTGGTGCGAAGGTGAAGAGCGCGGCACGATCGCCGCCGTCGTTGCTAAGCACACGACAGGTGCGCTCTCTGTTGCGATTCGACCGGACGTAGCCGTCCCGAGATAGCGCTGAGGCGCGAAGAGAGGGAATCATGGCACTACCTACTACTGCCGTCATCAACTTTTCCGACGTCGATGATCGCGACGTCCAGAAGGCCATTCGGGCCGTGAACCGACAGATTCAAGAGGACTTCGTACCGCTCTGGGGCCAAGGCCGGGAACTTCGGCTGCACGCGTCGCGAGTTGATCCAACCTCGCCGAACGTCAACCTCGAAGAAGAGTCGGTCGCCGCGGATAGCGTGCTGTACCTCGTGACCGAGTCTACGCTGCCCGGAGCGCTCGGCTACCACGACATGAACACTTCGGAGGCCGCCGTCGGCTTCATCTTCACAGGGGCGGGAGACTGGACCATTACGCTGTCGCACGAGGCGCTTGAGTTGACGCTGGACCCGACGGTGAACATCTTCGTCCCTGGACCGGATCCGGAAGCGCCCACCGACCCGAACCGCTGGCTCTGGCACGCCTACGAAGCCTGCGATGCGGTCGAGCGCATGAGCTATCAGGTCGACGGGGTGCTCGTCTCCGACTTCGTCACCAGCAATTACTTCCGGCCGGGCAATGCACCTGGGACACGCAACGACTTCCTAGGGGTTGGCGTTCCGTCGTTCGGGGTGATGCCGGGTTGCCATCTCGGGGTTGTGGATCCCGTGACGTACGACTTCCGTATCATCTTCGGCAAGGAGGCAGCGCAGAATCGTCTCCAGCAGGATCGGCGCAGGCTCTATGATCACCCTAAGCCTTCCAGGCCAGACGACGACAGGCTGGTTAAGGTCCTCCTCAGCGTAAAGGAGACGGTGCAGAAACTGCCTTCCTACCGCAAGGGTTCTGGCGTCGACCTGTTGAACGGTATCACGCGCACAGGCCGCTATCGGGCGCGCGCGGCGACACTCAAGTCCACAAAGCGTTAGCAGCCGACAGATGCCGGGGCGAGTTCGCTCGAGCCACCACGTTGGGAGTGCTCGGCGGACCGCCTCGGCAAGCATCTTCGAGGCGCGCACACTCGGTGCGGCTTCCCCTGGGGAGGGACGATGGAACTGACACGCTTACTCTCGCCGAAGCTGCTCGTCCATCCGTCTCGTTGGGGCCTCTGGATCGGGCTGGTCACGCTGGTTCTGGCTTCCCCAGTCTGGGCCGCGACCGCCGTCGTGATCGGGACAGACGCCTCGAAGACGGTGATAAAAGGCACGCTTGTCACCCCGGATCAGGTCATCGAAGGCGAGCTTGTTGTTGACGGAGACACGCGATTACCTGTGTCGCCGTGAGCTGCACCGCACCAGCCGATGCTACCCGCATCACGGTCACGAACGCCTATATCTTTCCTGGCTTCGTCGACGCGCACAATCACGTTGCCTACAACATTCTGCCGCGATGGACTCCGCCGAAGCTCTACAAAAACCGGGGCCAGTGGCAGGGCAGCGAGCCGTACAAGGTCTTCAAGAAGCCCTGACGACCTTACGAACAAGGGCCTCACCTGCGAGATGATCAAGTACGGGGAGGTCAAGGCCCTGCTGAGCGGGGTGACGACGATCCAGGGGACGTCCCCGGGTTCGCAGTGCGTCCGGACGCTCATCCGAAACGCCGAGAATCAGGCCAACCTGCCCACGTCGGCGAGCCATGTTCGCACCTTCATTCTGGACATCGGGAGCTTCCAGGGTGACGTCAACTCGACAGCCACGAAAAGCGTCGTCGTCCATCTCGCGGAAGGCGTCCGGGGCGACCCCAAATCGCTCACTGAGTTCACCACCCTCAAGGCGAAGAGGCTGCTCGCGAGCGGAACGGCCGTCATTCACGGTGCCGCGTTTGGCGACTCCGAGTTCCAGCGGTGATGTTCTTGTATGTATATCGCGAGCGCAAGCTGACCACGCTGCTCCCATTCTTCATGTTGCCAGTGGTCATGATCGGCTTCCCAGCCTTCCAAAAGATCAGTTTCGGGAAGGACGTCGTGTCTGGCGAAAAGGCTCTTGCCATGGTTGAAGACCATCCAGGTGATGCGAAAGCACGTGCGCAGCTCGAGGAGGGCGTGAGGCACTTTGCTCAGCGGCCAACGACGGGACTCGAAAGTGAACCTAGCGCTGGCACGTGCCTACAAGGTGCTGGGACAACGTGATCGAGCGCTCGACCGAGTGAACTCCGCACTAAGGTGAATCCGCGTCTGCCTGAGGCGACACGGCTGCGCGAGGACCTGCGGCGCTAGGTACTACGGGAGAAGACGTGCATTCACTCAATCGAGACGAGGTCGCGGCCAAGCGCGTAGCCGTGATCAGCTCATGGTCTCAAGCATAAAGCGCGGCGAGCCGCGCGAACACTACGTCGGCTTGGCCTCAAGGTTTGTAGCCCGCTATTTATCCATTCCGGGTAGTCCACTGACGGAGCCTGGCATCGGGGAGGGCATCGGCCGATGAGCAAAGAAGCACTGGAACAACCCGCCACCGTGGTGGCGGGCATCAGCGGCAAGAACATCGTCGTCTGCTCGGATGGCACCGGAAACACGGCTATCAAGGGGCGCGGCACCAACGTCTTCAAGGTGTTTGAAGCGACCGATCTGAACGGACACCGGACGGATCCCACCCTGGTGCCCCAGGTGGCGCTGTACGACGACGGCGTGGGGACGGAGGATTTCAAGCCGGTCCGTATCTTCGCGGGGGCAACGGGGTACGGACTAGGCCGCAACGTCAAGCAGCTTTACAAGGAACTAGTGCGCATCCACGACCCGAGCGACCATATCTTCCTCTTCGGCTTCAGCCGCGGGGCGTTCACGGTGCGCACCCTTGCCGGATTGATCGCCACCTGCGGCATTTTGGACGTCGCCCGCTTCCCCACGCGGGCCGCTCTCGAGGCGGCAGTAGACCGAGCTTACAGCGTGTACCGCCAGCGCTACCGCACGGCTCTGGGTCGACTAGTTCGTGGCGATCCTGACCCGACTGTTATCGAGCGGTTTAAGAAGGAATGCTGTCGCGAGAGGTCGGTGACCATCCGCTTCATCGGCGTGTGGGACACCGTCGATGCCGTTGGCCTGCCCTTCCACCTGAGCGATCTCCTCAACCTCGCGATCTACCGGTTCAAGTTCCCCGACTATCACCTGAGCGCCTCGGTGGAGCGAGCGTGCCACGCGCTCGCCGTCGACGACGAGCGGCACTCGTTCCACCCGCTCCTGTGGAAGATGAAGGACGACCACGATGGGCGGCGGATTGAGCAAGTGTGGTTCGCTGGCGCTCACTCGAACGTCGGCGGTGGCTACCCCAAACAGGGCGTCTCGCTCGTCGCCATGGACTGGATGCTCCACAAGGCCGAGGAGGCCGGCCTCCGGGTGCTCGCCTCCGATCGCCAGCTCTATCAAGAGCACGCCAACGTGGACGACAAGGTCTATGACCCCCGCGCGGGTCTCGGCGTCTTCTACCGATGGAAGCCGCGCGACATGGCGACGATGTGTGCCGTCAACGACGTGCTGCCCACCGTGCACCTAAGCGTCCTCGAGCGCATCGCTCATGGGACGGAGGACTACACACCCGGCAACCTGGCCCCGAATGCCAGGGTCGTAATTACTCCGACCGGCGACACCGACGCCGATGCGTCCGCGCAGGCACGGGCCGAGGCCGTCGAGACAGTCCTCCGCGCGGGCCATGCGGGGACCGGAAGACCGCTACTGGCCCGGGTGCCGAGGTGGATCGCGGTCGGTCGTCTCTCCTACTACGTCTACCTCGTCACCTGCATGGGCGTGGTGCTCGCCGCGTCGGCGCCTGAGGGCGCAGCGGCCTGGGCGCACCCCTGGCTTTGGATCAGGAATGGTGCCTTGCTCGTGTACAACGTGGCGACGATGCAGGGTACGGCACTGGTGGAGACCCTGAAGCGGCTGGTCACCTCGCCTGGTCTCCTGGGAGGGCTCGCAGGCGGGTTCGTGCTCTCGTATGCGCTGTCGCTCCTTGCCGACCGCCGGATGAGCGCCGTTTTCTCCCAGTTCTGGCACGAGCAGCAGCCGAAGCTGCGAGCCGCGCTGAAGGCCGCACGGATGATGGCCGCGAATCGCGGTCCGAGGTCCTAGGGAATGTCATGGCGAGCGCCGCTCACTCGAGCCTTGGGTTCGTGCCCTTTCGATTGGTTCCGACCTCGAGGACTCAAGTGACGTATAAGCAATGCACGAGTGAAATGCTGACAGTTCATCCCAGTCGCACAATTGATACCTGCTGCAGGGCCCCCAGGCGTCTCCGGGCCCTCACCCTCTTGGTCCCGTAGGACGGAACGATCAGCCGTCGTTTGATCTGGCGCAGAAACCGTGGGGAAGAGATCATGCCGTGACTAAAGCCCAGGCGCAAACCCTCGCCCACAAATGAATCGCGGCGGGTGCGAGGCAAGCACGCGCTGGCGGCCGCGCCTGAGCTGAAATTCGCTCTCCTCGACCCGTAAAGAGGATTGTCCCTTCCGGCCAGGCACAAAACCCCTGCGCCTTAAGATGATCGCCGCCATGACTGGCCAGGGCGAGTGACTCGAGATCGGCTTGAAAGGCCTTCGGCCGGATTAAGGGCACTCTCGAAGCCGGGGCTGACAGGTGAAGGATCTCTCCAGCCCAGGGCGACCCAATATGCTCTGTTCTGTAGTCCCTTGCTTCTTCGGGCATCACCTAGCTTCATACGCGGCTGTGCCCGCTGATCCGGGTCGGGAAGGCGCGAAGTCTCGGCTGGTCTGACCCGGCCCTTCCGGGCTGGATCGCAGAATCTTCCAAATATTTCGCAGCCCGTTCCATCTGTTTTATGTTGATGCTGGTGCTGCTGCAGAACGACAGTATCTCGCGCGTGGGTCCCGCTGCGGGATTCCGGGGACTGATCATCCTCAGAGGAGTTAGGTCGTGACGAGGCCAGGAAGATTGCCGACAAAAGGCGCAGGGCGCTCACGACCGAGAGGAACGAGGTGCCGCAAGACGAGGCCAAGATTCAGCGCCTTGACGGGGAGTCGAGGAAGGCCAATCACGATCTAGCTCTCAAGCAACAAGCCCTCGATTCGACCCAGGGCGCCGCCATCCAAGCGAAAGAGAATCGCCAGGCCGACGAGCAGAATCACGGCACAGCATTGACACAGGCGAATGCTCCGCAGCGGCAGAGAGCGACCGCGCGAGACGTCGACAAGAATCTCCGGCTCCTACGGGCGCGGTCGTACGCGAGCCTCACGCCCGACCAGCAGGGCATCGAGCTCGGGCTCGCGGTCACGGCCTCGGCCTGCGTGCCCGCCCTCTTCCATCTGCTCGCGCTGAGCGCGCTCTATCCCGGCATACGCGTCGAGCTCGTGGACGGGGGCGTGCACGACAACCAGGGTGTCCAGGGGCTGCTCGACGAGCATTGCACCCGCCTCGTGATCAGCGATGCGTCGGGCGAGATGGACGACGCGCTGAGCCCCGCGACGCGAGCCGCGCAACCCGGAGCTGGAGCGCTACCTTCTGCTCGAAAGATGTCCATTGAGACGAAGCCATCCAAAGCAACGTCCTGCAGCTGAGAGGCGGAGCGAATGCGACCATCGGCCGTCGAGCATCGGCGGCCCTAGCCAGGCTTCGGCCGAGCCGCGACTTAAAACCACAACGAGAGGTGCTCGGATGCCCACGTCCGATCTGGTGATCCAGCTCAGGACTCCCGCCGTGCGCGGCGAAGTGTCGGTCGACGTGCTGATTGGTCAGGCGCAGTTCGGCCAGTACACCGTGACCCTCTACGACCAGAACGGGAAGAACCCGCAGCCGGTTGGATCGGGTAACAACGTCGACACGCTGCCCGACTCGTTCAAGCTACCCAACGCGGCGCCAGGGCTCGCCAACCGTTTGCTCGGCTGGACAATCACCATCGCGTCGCCCCAGAAACCGAATGGGCAGCTCTATTTCGCGCGGCTCATCGTGCGGGAGGGAGCCACGAGTCTCTCGGCGGCGCCCATCGAGTACAGCGGTGAGCTGGACGGCGCCAAGATCCTCATGGGGTTCGCAAAGTTCGGAGCCGCGTAGCCCCGATCTCGGCCAAAAGGGGAATGCCTTGAACGTGAAGCTTGCCCGCCTCGCGCTCGCCCTCGGTACGCTGCTCGTGTCCATGCCGCCGGCTCACGCCCAGACGCCGGCGCCCTCCCCGGCAAACCCGCTGGAGGCGATTGCCGAGACCTTGACTAAGTTTCAGACTCGGACCAAGCCTGCGACGGGCGACGACAAGGTGCGTGAGGCTTCCATCGATCTGTCCGTGCCGAAGGCGCCGGCCTTTACCGCCCTCGGCATCACTCCTGAGAGTGTCGTGAGGCCGACAAGCCCAAAGGCCTTCGCCACGTCTCTGCTGAGCGGGTCGGATCCGCGCGGCAATATCCAGACTGGCTTGGCGGTCGAGATGGCACCGTATCTCCTGTACGCCGGAAATAACATCACGTTGCGTGACTACATCGACAACTATCCGATCCGCCTGGCATCGCGAACCCAGCTCTCCGTGGCCACGGCGAAGGGCACGAACGACGAGGACGAGGCAACGAGGATCGCGCTCGGATTCTTGATCACGCCGTTCGACCTCGGGGATCCGCGCACGGACAAGAAGCTGCTGGAGTGCTTCAAGGAGGACATCGGCCTCATCCACGAGAAGGCGGTCGCGTTCCAAAATGAGATCGCGCCGCTGGTGGCGACGGTCCCTCCCTCGCCGGAGTGGCCGACCAAGCTCGCGAGCAAGGTCGCCGAGTTGGAAGCCGAGGCTCGTGGCAAGGCGGAGGCGTGCCGGGAAAAGGCACGTGAACGCAACTGGAACGCGTCCGCCTGGACGATCGGCGTGGCACCGACGTGGACGTCGCGCGATGGGAACACGAGCAATCTGAATTGGAGCGGCGTCAGCCTCTGGACGTCGCTCGGCTACGGCTTCGAGAACATACCGGGGCTTGAGGACGCCGCCCAGATTCTGGTCCACGGACGATACCGAGGCAACGAGCTGGCGGCCGATCCGACTCGGAAGGGGAGTTTCCTGGAGCAGGACACGCTGACGCTCGCAGCCCAGGTGCGCGTCGTCGGATTCAGCTTCCGGCAGACGACCGGCGGCCCCGATCTCAATTTCCTGGTCGAGGCCGCGTACGTGAGAGAGGATCGACAGCAACCGCACCGACGCGACGAGAGGCTGTTCCGGTACACCGCGGGCTTCGAGTATCGAATCACCGAGGGGCTGTACCTCGACGTGTCGATCGGCACAGAGGATGGACGGAAGGAGGGCGGCAACAGCCAGTTCGGCATGGCGAGCTTGAAATTGGCGTTCTCCGACAAGCCGCGCGGAACGTGAAGTGACGACACCGGACGGCCCGGAGGCCTCGCTGGGCGCGCGGTTCATCGCGCTCGTGCTGCTGGCGGCGGGCGTACAGCTCTGGGTGAATCACCATCTTGGTCTCAGCTCGCAAACGCCCTGGGTCGCGCTCGGCCTGGGCACGGTCTCCGGAGTGCTCGGGCTCGCCGCGCGCCTGCTCGACGATGGAGAGAAGAAGGCCTCGCGGAGGGCCTGCGAAAGGTGCTGCGGGTGCTCTTGAGCCGCGGCCTCCTCACCTGGCTCTGGGGCCTTGTGCTGGTCGGCGCGCTCTTCATCTCCTCGATGATGGTCATCCCCGAGGCCGGCGCGCGTGGCAAGGCGACGCTCCGGTCGGTCGACGGCCAGCCGCTCGGCGAGCGTAGCTTTGCGGACGGTGTCGCGCGCTTCGTCGTCTTCACCAGCCCATTCGGGCGCCCCTACCGGCTGAGCGTCTCCGGGTTCCTCGAGGAGGCCGTCGCTGTCTATCCGCTTGCCGGGCTCAAGCTGACGCCTGAGCGCGACCTCCGACGGTCGCCCTCGGTGCTGTTCCGTCCGTCGCGGGAGGGCGTCCTGGCGCTCAGAAGCCAGGGGGCATTCACGGTCGCCCTGAAGCGCCCGGGCGGCGACGATCCGCTGGTCGCGCCGCAGAAGGGCCACGTGGGCGCGTTCCTGCTGGGGCGGGCGCAGGCGATCCCACCGGCCAGTGTTGGCCTGTGGCGGCTCGAGCTGGAGGGCGGCGGCGCGAGCCCTGCGCTCCTCGCGCAGATGGTCCTGGCGTGGTCGCGCGCACAGGTGCTCGAGCCGCTGCGGCCGCTCGCGCCGGAGATGATCCTGGTCGCCGAGATTCGTACGCCTGTGGGAGTGGTCGTGTCGCGCGCGCAGCTGACGCTGGGGCGGGAGTCGCTGACCGACGTCGCGCTCACGGACGTCACCCCTGGAGCGAACTGAGGAGGGAAGGATGCGGCGAGGAACCTTGATCGCGCTCGTCGCCGTCGTGCTGCTAGCGGAACCGGCGCACGCCGGCCAGAAGACACCGGTGACGGTGAGATTCGTCGTCGACGCCTACCAGTCCTATTTCCTCGCGCCCCAGCGCGTCGACCTGGAAGCGAAGGCGGCGACGCGGATCACCGAGCGGCTGCGAGCGTACGTGCCGCACTTCGACTTCACCACTGCCACCGGCAAGCCCTTCGTGCTCACCATCCTGCTGGCGCCACGCGTGACCGCCGAGCGTCGCGACGCGCCCAAGGAGGTCGGGCTCCACATCGAGCTGACGGGGCCCAGGGTAGGCCGCGTCAAGGAGTACGTCGTGTTCCGCGTGCCGGAGGACATGACCCCGATCACCACGGTGGACGACATGGTGCAGGAGATCGACGAGCGCCTGCCCGAGGCCGAGTACGCCGGGCGGATCACCGAGCTGCTCGTTCGCGTGCCGATCGCCGAGGGCGGGCGCGTCATCTACCAGCCGCGGAGCGGATGGATCTTGCCGCACCGGGTCGCCGAGATCTGCCTGGATCGCGGCAGCAAGATTGCCATCGAGAGCACGGTGCCGGGTCCAGTCGGCCCGCGGCTCACCCCGCCGATCGAGGCGCTGGCCGTCGGGTCGTTCAACCCGCCAGGCCAAACGGACCTGTCCACGATGCGCGGCAACATTTTCAGCGAGCCGGTCGACTTGCTGGTCTTCCAGCGGGAAATGGGCGGGGTGGACGAGAAGCTGATCGTGGTCAGCGGCGTCTGGATCCGCAGGCGCGAGAGCGCGGCCGAGTGCGAGCGGTAGGGAGGGGGCCGACGATGCTCAAGACAGGCAGGGCGGCTTGGATCTTCGTGGTCATCTTCCTCGGTTTCGCCCCTTCGCCCGCTCAGGCGGTGATCGTCGTGCCCGGTCCGGCCACGCAGGCGGCGCTCGAGGCCCAGAAGCTAGCCGGCGAGGGCCGTGAGGGCGAGGCGGAGGCGCGACTCCAGCAGGCTCTCGGCCAGTGCGCCCAGGGCGCCGAGGGGCTGGCGTGCCGGGTCCAACTGGGATTCGCCTCTGGGACGCTCGCTGAGCTGCGGGCGGCCACCGACCCCGCCGATCGCGCGCGGTGGCTCGGCGCCGCCGCCACCCGCTACGAGAGCGTGCTCGCCGAGTCACCCACGCACGCGCCCACGCTCGCCCGCCTCTCGCGACTCCACGTGCAGCAGGGCGACAGCGCGAAGGCTGAGGCGCTACTCGCCAATGCGCAGAAGCGCTTCCCGGATCAGGAAGCGATCGCCCTCCTGCTTGGCGATTTCTATCGCAACGCGAAGAACTGGGACGAGGCGATTCGCGCCTACCGCTTTGCGATGGACCGGCATCCGACCTCCGACCCTCCGCGCCGTCGCCTGGTGCAGGCGTACGTGGCGGTCCTCCCGGCGCGCCACGACGACCTCCGCAAGGTGCTCGCCGAGCTCGAGCGCGGCTTCCCCGCGCTCGCGGAATTAGGCTACCGCGCGATCATCGAGCAGCTCCACGGCACGAACCCGAGCGCCGCGGAGGCGAGCCTTGTTCAGCTGGTGGCCGTGCTCGCGGCCACGCGCCGCCTCTCCACGCAAAACCTCGACACGCTCCCGTCGGGCTGGACGCCGCCCGCCCTCACCCACCTCCGCGCCTACCTGGCGGCGCCACAGCAGCGCCCGCCGATGGGGTGGTGGCTCGACCGCACGGAGCGACGTCATGTGCTAGCGGCTGCAGGGTTGGCGCTCGGCAACCAGGCGCTGGTCGAGCCCGACCCTGCGGGCGCAGCCGCCCGGTGGGAGATCGCGGAAGGTTTCGCCCCCGGGTACGAAGCCTACTCCTTTGGACCGCTCAAGGGTCTCCCCGTCGTGCGGCTCGACCTCCAGACGGCGCTGGCGCTCCACTATTTCAAGTTTCCGAGCCTCGACCCGGGCGAGCGCAAGTTCAACCGCGTCGTCAACGCCATTTTCCAGTCCAAGGCGGGCGCCTACCAGCTCGATGATCTCGAGAGCATCCAGCGCCATCACACGATCCTCGGAATCATCTTCGCGCAGAAGGGAGCGTGGAAGACCAACCACTTCGCTCTCAACGCGATCTTCCAGCTCGACAACGCGCTCAAGACGGCGGCGCGCCGCGATGCTCAGGACGGCTCCTACCAGCCTCTACCGGAGCTGCGCTCGCTGCTGGCGGAGGGCTACAAGGCAACCGGTGACGTCACCAAGGCGCGAGCGACGTACCTCGTCGCCGCCCAAGCCTATCTCGACACCGACGCCATCGAGCCGGCGAAGCGAATGCTCCAGTCCGCCGGCGCTCTCGTCGCGGGCGCCTTCCCGGAGCGCGAGCTCGCCGCGCAGCTCGAGCGGGTGCTCGGCACGCGAGCGGATGTCGCGCGGGCCACCGGCCGCCAGCTCGATCCCGCGGCCGGCGAGTACGCCTTCCGTCCCGACGGTGGGCACGCCTGGCTCTATGGGCAGTCGCTTCCGTCCTTGTCGGTGGCGTTCCTCGATCGCCAGCGCTTCAAGACGCTATCCGATCTCGCGATCCGCGTCGGCGAGGCCGGCCACGCGCAGGCCGCGGCCGAGCTTGCCGCCCGCGCATTCCGAACCGCGATCGACGGCGTCAAGCACCTCAGCGGACCGGCGGACGTGGTTCGCATCGAGAAGATCCGCCCGATCGCCACTCAGCAGCGCGTTCTCGACCAGAAGCCGCTCGTGCTGGGAAGCTTCAAGACTACCCCAGGCGGCGTGAAGACGTGGAAGGTGACTGACCCTATCACGCTGCGCCCGACGGAGGTGCGGCTCGACGGCGACGACGTGTTGGCGGCGCGCATCGTCCAGGACCTGCGGACGGACCCAACGCTTCAATTGATTGATTTCGTGGTGAAGGACGGGCAGGTCACGGTTAGGGAGGGCGGCCGGAGCGACGATGCTAAGGGTCGGATCGAGAGGGTCCCGGGCGTCGACGCCGTCCAGGTAGCGCCTGGCTTGCCGAGCAGGGCGCCGGGACCGTCGTCGCTCCCGGGGACGAAGAAATGAGCGCGCTGCGTCGGCCGAATGCGCCTCCTGGCGACGATCGGAGACCCGCTGGTCATCGAGCCGATCCTGGTCCACCTCGGCCTGCCGACCGATGGCGTGCGCGCTGCCCCGTGCTGGCAGTCGTTCTAGCTGTATACGAGGGTGGCAAAGACTTGATCCCAGGGTTGGAAGCTGAAGGAGCACGCGGAAAGCGCGCTTGCAACAGATGGCATCGAAGAGCTCAGGCGGTACTACGAGGCGTGCCTGACTGGTTCGGGCCATCGAGTGAAGACAACCCTCAAACGCGACTGCTCCAAACGGTTGAGGCGAATCTCCAACGATGTTCTCCAAATACCTCATGAGCCGCCGCACGTGACCAGACGCATATCACCTCAGGAGACGCACTGATGGATGCCAGTCTCATTGCCGTTTCCATGCACAGCTTCGAGCGAATCGCGGCCGACTGGCGAAAGACTTCTCCGAAATGTCGTGGGCGTGTTTAATCAGGCCGGCTGACTGGACGCTATTCCAGAGTCCTGCAACCGGGGAGGGCTCAACATGCCGTCCAACCTCCTTCAAAGAAAACAGTCTGCCTTCGTCCTCTGGCGAGTCGCGCACACCACGCCGCCGCCGAAGCTCATCCTTGAGCGCGTGCAGGCCGGCGCGCCGCTCACGACGACGACTGCCCAAGAATTTGCGATGAAGTTGGTCGGCGGCTTCACCGACCTTTGGGAAGTTCCCGCGCAGGATTGCGGTCTGGTCGACGGAGCGATCTACCACTACTGGTTCGAGGTGACGGTGCCGTCGCCGACTGCGGGGCCTGAGCGGCGTGTCCGCATCACCGATCCCGCCGCCACGATGGTGGACTGGAGGCTAATCGCTCCTCCGGCGAGCTCGGTCGGCTTCGATGCATATCCCGCCAGTGTTGTGCGCGCCCAGGGTGGCAGATTGGTTCCGTCGGACGCCGGTGGCGTGATCGGGGACTTCGCTGACGAGCCCGCGCCGGAGACGTTGCCGACGAACAACCAGCTGGTGCTCTATGAGCTCCCCACCGCCTGGACGCGCCAAGCCGATTCGGGGGGGCGCGATACCGGGGTCGGATCGTTTCGCGACGTGATCGCCTTGCTCGACGCCAACGTGGCCGGAGACCCATTCACCGACTCGGACGTGACACGCGCCGGACGCGCCTATCTCAAGGAGCTGGGAATCAATGGACTCGAGCTTTTGCCGCCGGCCGATAGCTTCTACAACCGGCAATGGGGTTACGGCACGACGAACTTCCTGGCGCCGGACTTTGAACTCGGGTTCCCGAGGTCGTACTCGTTTCCGACCCCGAACCGCGATTTGGTGGACCTCGTGCGGACTTGCCACATCCAGGGGGTGCGCTTTTTCGTCGACGCGGTCATGGCGTTTAGCAAGAACAACCCTTATCTGGCGGCGGCGCCCGACGACTTTTTCATCTTCGACCCCACAACAACGCCGTCAGATCCGGACGCTCACAATTCCCGCGGCCTCGATGACAAGAACTTCAGGAACGGGTTCGGGTCCACTCTGTTTCGCTATGCCCGCTTCGTCGAGAGTTACGACCCGCTGGATGGGAAGAGGCAGCCGAGCCTTTCGCCGGCGCGCCAGCTCATGCTCACAGCCCTCGTGCGTTGGCTCGAGGACTTCCACATCGACGGGTTCCGGCTCGATAGTATCGAGAACGTTCAGAACTGGGACTTTATCCGGGACTTCACGAATACCGCGCGCGCCGTCAACCGGAAGCGCTTCACGGCCGGCGGCGCGGATGAGCGATTTCTCGTGGTGGGTGAAGAGCTGACTGAACCGCTGGGCCTCATCGGTCCGGACACCACACGACGCCGCCTCGACGGGCTGTGGCACGAGAAGTTCAAGAGCTACATCCGAGCCGCTCTGGTCGGCCGCAATCACCGGGACGAGACGACGTTCGAAGCGACGGTGCGCAAGGCCCTGGACTGCCGTGCGTTTGACTATCGCGACCTCACTGAGGCCGTGATCTATCTGACCTCACACGATGTCGAGGGGTTCGAAAACGAACGCCTGTTCAACTTCCTCCTGAACAACCACGTGGCCGACGGTGAGAAACGCATGAAGCTTGCCTTTGCTTGCCTCCTCACGGCGGTGGGACTCCCGATGATCCTTGCCGGGGATGAGTTTGCCGATCAGCACGACCTCTTCGATGCACGCGGCAATGTAACTCAAGGCGGTGGCAAACAGGTCGATCCTGTCAACTTTGCCCGCCTGGGCGAGGATTGGCGCGAACGAGTCCGGAGTTATACGGCGCGCTTGATCAAACTGCGCACGTCCTATCCCGCCCTCACCGTGAACGACATCGACTTCATCCACGTCGACTTCAATGACGGCAAGCGGGTGCTGGTGTGGCGGCGCGGAAGGCCGGACTTGAATGAGCAGGTCGTGGTCCTCGCGAACTTCTCGGACTTCAGCACGCCCAACGGTCTTTCCGACCCCAGCGCTGAATACGTCGTACCGAACTGGCCTGCCACACCGACTGGCAAGCGCTGGAGAGAGGTTCCCCAGGACCGTGATGCAGGTCGTGCTGGTCGCGAACCGATCTTCCCCTGGGAAGCCAAAGTCTATGCCCTGGTCTGACCTGTGCGCCGGCTACCGCCAGCGGAGGCTCGATGCGCTTTGGTCTCCGTGCTGTCGCTCCAAGCCCCGCCGGAGTGGGCCGTCGCGTCAGCCAAGCTGCAGCGAGCTGATTGCGGTGGTTCGTCCCGACGGACGAACGCCGCAGCCAATCGGCAGGGTGCTGGCCGGAGCCCCATATCGCGTGCGCGAGGAGGCCGTGCCGCGGCCGCGGGTCGGTGTCCGTGTCGTGCGTGAAGCCGAACGTAGCCGCTGGATCCTCGGCGGCACTCACCTGTGGGTCGCCCGCCGTAAGCTCGCCGGGCGCGGCGAGGGATCAAGCGGGCTGCGCTACGATGTCGGCGAAACCTCCAAAGCCTCCTGATTCTCCTGCTCCCGGGCGCCGCGTGTCCGAGGCAGGGGCAATCGCGGTGAGAAAGGGCGGCCCACAGCCGCTCTTCCTGCTCGTCACGTCGCGATCCGACGCCAAGGAATGGATCTTCCCCAAGGGCCACCCCGAGCCGGGCGAGTCGCTCGTCGCCGCGGCCCAGCGCGAGCTGCTGGAGGAGGCCGGCGTACGGGGAAAGCCGCTAGGCGAAGTCGGCGTATCGGTATTCCGTTCGGGCTTGGAGGAGGTGGAAGCGACCTACTTCTTGATCGAGGCCACGAGCGAAGAGCCTGCAGGAGAGCAGCGTGAGAAGGTCTGGCTACCGCCTACCGACGCGATGCGGCAGCTGTCGTTCGACGATGCCCGAAGCTTACTCCAGCGCGCGCAGCAGCTGCTGATGGACCAGACATGAAGACGACTGAGCTGTTTGTAGAACAAGTTTTGATCGGCATCGCCGTGGTGTTCACTGGCTGTCTACTCGCCGCGCCCGAACTTCTGGGCACGCTGTATGAAGCAAAGTTGAGTGAGATAGTCCTGTTCACGGCAGGGGCCTATCTATTGGGGATGATCTACGATCGCATCGCGGACTCCCTCTTGCAGGACGCCGATCAGCATCATCGGCTGCTTCATGCTCTTGGGCGTTACTACCGAGGGCCGAAAGCGCCGAAGGAAGACCCGTTCCCCGAGGATACCCTTCGCGCGCAGCTCTGGTTCTCCACCCCCGCGGCGAGCGAGTACGAGACGTATCTGCGATCTCGGATACGCCTCACCCGCTCGCTCACGACGCTCATCCCGGCCCTGGGTGTTGGCACGGTGTTGCTGACGGCTGGTGCATCGCCAGCTGTCCGCCATTGGGTGCCCGTCCTCGTCGTCGCGGCGTACGCCGGCGTCTTGATCTCAAAGATACGCAGACGTGATGCACCGATAGCGCTCGCGATAAACGAGAACCCGAAGGGCGACTATAGACTACCTAGAACGGGCGACTTGGCCGATGACGGGATTCGAGCCTGGTATGAAAGGGCGATCGGGGGATATGATCAAGCTGGTGCACGTTCAACGCGGTATCCGCTCGCGATGTTAGTCCGGCTCGACACGGCGGCCCGCGTTGCTGTCGTGATTGCGCTCGGCGCCGCGGTATGCGCCGTAACAGCGGAGCGACCCATCGTCGCGCTTGCTGTCGCTGTCGCCACCTTACTAACAACGGCACTGTGCGGTTGGACGTGGTGGCGAATCACGCAGACGTTCTTCGCTTTTCTCAACGACCATTCCATTAACGCGCCACGCAGCAAGGCTCCGTGATGTATTCCGCAGGACAGTTGCGACCTCGCGGGGTTCATCGTGCGCAGCACCCGATCTCGCAGCCGCCGCACCACCCATTCGGTAATCGTGGGTGCCTTCTGCGGGATCTGGGAGCGCAAGTTGCGTGCTGGAGCCATGCGCCATTGAAGACATTGCTTCACTACCGCCGCGTTCTTGAAGTTGCACCAAGGAGTTCACAGATCCTCGGGGGCCGCACCGCTTCCGAGGCCAACGCCGGTGCGTCAACCAAGGCTCATTCCAGCCCCCCCCCCCCCCCCCCCCCCCCCCCCCCCCCCCCCCCCCACCCCC
>WNFV01003712.1_pt1 | contig 21780 bp, 22 predicted proteins | sample 5400101 | NCBI WGS metagenome assembly WNFV01 (sample SAMN13153361, study PRJNA577476) | soil metagenome | isolation source: 115 cm soil or saprolite under grassland replicate 1 | place: USA:California | collected 2016-06-15 | reverse complement strand
ACGCTCAGTGCCCCGACCCCGATCAAAAGAGAACATTGGGTCTTGGCGATATGCTTTCGTTGGAGTCGGTGTATTGAATCGGCGACTGCGTGCGTTGTGTCTGTTAGTGACAACCGGCTGGGTCGTCTCTGCTTGCAGCCAGACGGGAGAGCGACTCTTCACGCCAGGGCCTGCGTTCGAGATGGTCGTGAAGCGCCAGGTGCCTTGTGCCCCGGACGTCGCCGCAACCGCCTGCGTGAAGGTAAGGATCGTGAACCGGGGCGAGACTGCCGGTGACGGCTTCTGCCAACTCAGGCTCGCAAAGATTGGGACGAACGGGGAGGATGTTGACGTTTGGGGTGATCGATTCAGCCTCACAGACGTCGCGGCAGGTGCTGTTGTCGAGCCGACCCTCCCGTGGAGCCACAAGTCCGATCCCACGAACCTTGTCGGATACTGCGAACCCGGGCTCCGGCTCTAGAAGCCCCATTAGGACCTCCATCCAGCTAGCGCCTGTCGCCATGATGGGGACGGGCGGTCGCAGCGGCGATTGTCATCCTGCTGGCATTAGGCATAGAGTTGCCCATCCCTCACCGGCAGACCTGCCCTTCTGGCGAGACTCTCACGACGACGGGGCTGGAACGAAGCGGTACGTCGCTGCTACACGAAGCTGGAGCAGTCCCGTGTCGATATTCAGGTCATCATTGTTGGCGCGGGCGTAATCCTTGCCGCCGTCATCATTGCCATCGGTAGGGTGAGCAGTCGGTCGGGGAGTCAGGGTCCGCACACGGAGGCCCTCACCGGAAGGAAGAAGCTCCAGATCGTCCGCATCGAGCCGAAGGACCTGGGCGACGCGGCCGCGCTCCTCCTCGATCTGGCTCCCGGGGCAGGGATCGGCGCGATCGATGTCGAACGCTTCGCGTCACCGCTCGGGGACGACTGGCTTCTTCCACACGGTCGAGATCAACCTGGGAAAACTGAGCGAGTTCGCGGTCGCCCTGCTGCCGGCGGGTCAGTCCTCGAAGCTCAACGAGCGGGCCTCGATGCTTCGCGTTGCGATGGGAGGTGTGCCGAAGTCCCTGAAGTGGAAGATGCGGGCCTGGGTGGGCGAGCGCGTGAGCTGGTACGAGGTCCCCGACGAGCTGGAGTGATCGTGAAGGGGCTGAGCAAGCCGCGGTCCGAGTGGACGAGTCGGAGGTCCGCGAGGCGGTCGAGCGCCTGGTCGCCGCTTTCGGGGAAGGGCGCCTGGACGACTACTTCAGCGCGTTTCATCCCGACTCTTCGTTCGTCTTCTACACGGCAGACCAACGGCTTGAGTCCGTCACCGACTACCGAGCGCTCTGGGAGAGGTGGGTGAAGGAGGATGGCTTCGCAGTCCTCGACTGCCGGACCAGCGACACTCGAGTGCAGCTCTGGGGCGACGTCGCCGTGGTCTCGCACTTTGTGAGTACCAGGGTGCGAAGCCGGGGCCAGGAGTCGGTGGTGGATGAACGCGAGACCATCGTGCTGGCACGGCAGGCCGACGGCCGCTGGCTCGGTGTCCACGAACACCTCTCGCCATCTAAGGCCCCTTGAAGGGCGCCGGGGCGAGGTACGGCCGCCGGTTAGCTCATCCCGAGGGAGCCATTCGTCGGCGGTGCCCTCGGGGGGGCTTGGACCAGACCTGCGACGCTTGATGCGCATTCGGCAGCGGCAGCGGCTGCGGCTGCGGCTGCGGCTGAAACGTTCGATCTGACTTCGCTACGTCAGCGAACAGGGGGCTACGCTTCTCCATCACAATTCACATCTCAAGGGCGAGACAGAGGCCCAACGCGCCTTCGGGCCGAACACATCCACGGGTTTGTTTCGCGGATTGGAGCCCGCTGGCGCTGTGGGGAGAATCGATAGCCCGCGACCTTCGCGCTCACGGGTGGGGATCGCTTCGATACGATGACGACCAAGGTCGCAGGAAGGGGCTCTGTATGGCCAGGCTATTGAAGAAGTCGCACGGCCTGTTAACGAGGGCTCTCGCCATAGTGGCACTCATCTTCGCCATCCTCGTCCTCTTCCAAGCCAAGGTGTTCAGCCTTTCCCCGGCACAGGAGTCGGCGATCGGCGTCGGTCCCTGGTCATCGCCATTCTGCTCATCTGACGTGCAGATGCTCGTGGGCTGCGAGCCTATCTCGCGACTACCACGGTCGAGCGTTCAGGCCCGATGCCAAGATCACGCAGTACGAGGGCACAAACCAAAGCCAGGCCGCCGTGATCGTCCGCCAGATCATGAAGGTCCTGAGCGCTGAGATGCAGCTCCCGCTGCCTCGTGGACGAAGAGCATCCGAACCGCTTCGCGGCCCGTATATGACGGAGGGTGCATCTGGCTCAGGCGAGACTTCTGGACAAGGGCTGCTCGATCCGCAGTCAGAGCATGAAGGGAGTGGGATGCGAAGCCCAAGACGATCACGATCTCGAAGGGCACGAAGGTCAAGTGGACAAACGGCGGGAGTGTCAGCCACACCACGACGTCGAACAAGGGCTTGTGGGACTCGGGCGCGCTCGCTCCCGGTGCCGCCTTCGGCCACGTGTTCAAAGAGGTCGGGACGTTCAAGTACCACTGCACGATCCATCCCACGTTGATGCACGGCAAGATCGTAGTGACCTGAACCTGCGGATCCGTCACGGGCGGGATCGTGAGCGCTCTGATGCGGTTGGATCCCGGTCCGGGTTGTCGACCCCTACGGCACATCCGGGCGGGAAGCTCCCGATCCGTTCAGCTGAATCGGGACGCGCCGATCCGGTTGCCTCACGTCGTTGTGCAGAAGGCTGTGATGGTCTGGAGCGTCGGCACGAAGAAACAGCCTGAAGGGTTCAGAATCCACGATTCGCGGGTCGCGGAGCCGCCGGTAGCATGCGCTCTCCTCGATGGGAAGGAGATCCATGCCTTTCTCGCTCGTCTACTTCCTCGTCGGCCGCATCCTCGGAAACGGGCAACGTGTGGGGATCCAAAACTCGGTTCCGCCCTAATTGACACTGGTAGGTAGCATCCCCGCACCTTGGGATCCTTCGTCTACTTCGTCCTCGTTCGTCTCGTCCGAGGGCTCACCGGACGTGGGAGTGTGTCGCAGCTCCAGCTCGAGAACGCCGTCCTGCGCCACCAGGTGAAGGTGCTCAGACGTTCGGTCCGCCGGCCGGAGCTTCGCGACCGGGATCGGGCGTTCCTCGCCGCGGCGAGCAGGACGCTCTCCCGGGACCGATGGGCTTCGTTCATGGTCAGGCCGCAGACCATCCTTCGCTGGCACCGAGAGCTCGTGCGTCGCAAGTGGACCTACCGTGGTCGAGGCCCCGGCTGACCGCCCCTCGATCCGGAGACGTCGGATCTCATCTGGGCAGAGAGAACCCCAGATGGGGGTGCGTGAGGATCCAGGGCGAGCTCCGCAAGCTCGGGATCCGGGTTGGAGCAAGCACGATCCGGCGGATCCTTCGCCGTGGGGGGCCTGGGTCCCGCACCACGCCGGACCGGCCCGACCTGGAGTCAGTTCCTCCGAGCACAGGGGAAGGGAGTGCTGGCCTGCGACTTCTTTACCGTGGAGACCGTGTTCCTGAAGACGCTCTACGTCCTGTTCTTCGTCGAGCTCTCCACCAGACGCGTCCACGTGGCCGGCACGACCAGCCGACCCGACTCAGCCTGGGTCACCCAGCAGGCTCGGAACCTCTCGATCATCGGAGGCCTCGAGGACAAGCACATCCTGCTCCGGGATCGAGACTCGAAGTTCTTCGGACCGTTCGACGAGGTCGTCCGGACCGAAGGAATTCACGGTGGTGAAGACACCCGTCCGCACACCGCAGGCGAACGCCGTCGCGGAGCGTTGGGTCGGGTCCGTTCGACGGGAGTGCCTCGACCTGTCCTCATTTTCGGCCGGCGCCACCTACAGCGCGTCCTAGGCGCGTACACCGACCACTACAACCTGGCCAGGCCGCATCGGAGCCTCCAACTTCAGCCGCCAGAGCCGGGATCGGACCCTGAGACGATGCCCAGGACGAAGGTCCGACGCCGCGATGTTCTGGGCGGACTCATCCACGAGTACCACCGGAGCGCAGCATGACTCCGTGGGTCCCGAGTGACCCAGCGGGGTGTGGCGAACGTCGCCAGCCCGCGGACGAGCAGGTCGATCCCGAACTCGAACCGCTCGTCCAGTCGGCCGAGAAGAGAAGGTCGACCGCGCCACGCTTATGCGGGAACCGGTCCTCCGGCAACGAGAGCACGCACGGGCGGAACATCCCGATGATCTGATCGGGCGGGAGGTCCTCCCCCGTGGGGGGACCCCATGGGGAGCCTCTCCTTGAACGCAGACGCTCCCACCTACAGACCCATGAGATCAGCGGCGAACGCGATGACCCTCGTCAGGGATCCCGACCGTCGCGGCACGTCCCCCGGAGCTGGATGAACTTGTCAACCAAGCTCTTCGGCCATCGGCTTCGGGACCCTGGCGGCCAGGAGAGCCACGCTGCGACGCCCGCAATCAGGCAGGGATGGTGGCATGAACTACAACACGGTGTCCTCTCGCTACGACGTACCGAGGAAGTCCAAGACCAGCCGGTCGAACTCCTCCGGACGTTCGAGACTTGGCACGCGGGCGGTTCCGGCGATAACGACTTTGCGCGCGCCCGGAATCCCGGACGTGAGCCGGTCGGCGATCTCACGAATGTCGGAGACGTTCTCGCTTCCCACGAGGACGAGGGTAGGAACGCGGAGCTCGACGTAGCGGCTCCCAACGTCGGGCACGAGCAGCTCCTCCTGCATCTCCTCCCACACCGGAGCTTGCAGCTCCAGCGGGCGTTTGCCCTCGGACCATAGGGGGATATCGAGACCGATGCACCTGCAGGCGCTGTGCGAGAGGTGGGGACGCTCTACCTGCTCTTCAAACCGCCGCGGGTGGATCTGAGTCACGGCCCTCCGCTTGACGGACCCGGACCGGTGGACGAAGCTCGCCACATCGGTCGGGAGTCGGCCCGATCGATCGGGCGGGGAAGGGGGTCCATGTCTCACTCGAGGTGGACGGGTGGTGCGCTCGGGTTGCTCTCGGCGCTTGTCCTGCTCGCGAGCGCGTGCGGGCGCTCGGTCTCCAACAACAAGCCCTCGCCCTCGGGAGCGGGAGTGGCGCTCGCGACGACCACGCCGGCCGGGACCCAACCGGTCGACTCGATCACGTGGGGCCTGTACCGGGAGACGAACTCGCTGGATCCGATCTACGCCTTCGACTACCCGGAGAACACGGTGCTGGCGGTGCTCTGTGAGACCCTCCTCCATCAGAACCCTGACGGGTCGATCACTTCCGGCCTCGCCGATCTCTCCTACCCCGATGCGACGACGCTGGTGTTCACGCTGAAACCGGGCGTGACGTTCTGGGACGGAAACCCCCTGACGCCCGAAGACGTCGTCTACAGCCTCGAGCGCAACACGGATTCGGGCCTCGGCGGCTTCTACGGCGCCACCTACAGCCGGGTGAGCTCGATCGAGGCGACCGGCCCGGACCAGGTGACGATCACCCTCACCCAGCCCGACTACTGGCTACCCGGCGAGCTGGCCTCGACCTCTGGCTGGATCGTGGAGATGTCCTACGTCGAGTCCCAGGGGAAGGACTTCGGCACGCCCTCGGGCGGGACGATGTGCACCGGCTCGTACAAGCTGGATTCCTGGAAGCCCGGTGACGTGCTCTCCGCGGTGCGCAACGACAGCTACTGGAACCCCGACGTGAAGCCGCTCGTGCGCCAGATCGACTTCAAGGGCGCGCCGGATACGGCCAGCCTGACGTCGGCGCTCCTGAACGGCGGCATCAACGGGTACTACGCCTTCGGGATCGACACACTCGACCAGCTGAAGCAGAGCAGCAACGTGACCGTCACGAACGGCGCGGGCTGGAACTCCGACGCCTTCATCGTCTCGAGCTTCGACGGCGCACTGGGCGACGTCCGCGTCCGCCAAGCCCTGTCGATGGCGCTCGACCGGCAGGGCATCATCGACACCGTGTACAAGGGCGCCGCGCTGATGCCGAAGTCGCTGTCTGCGCCCGGGACCTGGGGGTACGGCGGGAGCGAGTTCCAGTCGGCGTGGAACGACCTGCCGGACATCACGCAGGACGTGGACCAGGCGACGACGCTCGTCAAAGAGGCCGGGGCCACCGGCAAGACGATCACGATCGGGATGTCGAGCGAGCTCAGCAACCTAGCGACGGAAGCGAGCGCGTACCAATCGGCGGCCGAAGCGATCGGCATGCACGTGAAGCTCAAGTCCGTCTCGGCCGCCAACTACATCAACTTCTTCATCGATCCGAAGGCTCGTGAGGGGATCGACGGGTTCTTCACGGTCAACTACGGCGACTACGCGGACCCGGCCGCCTTGCTGTCCACGCTGGTCCTGCCCGACGGGTCGCAGAACTACTCGGGCTACTCGAACCAGCAGGTCACAGACCTGATGAACGCGGCGCGCACCGAGGCCGACCCAAACAAGCGCGCGCAGGACGTAGCGGATGCCCAGAAACTGATCATGCAGGACCTGCCCTGGATCCCGAACGCCCTGCCGAGCTCCTCGCTCGTGACGAGCTCGAACCTGACCGGCGCAGTCGCCTCCTTCGCCTACATGTTCGCGCCGTGGGCGAACGATCTCGGCGGGACGTGACCCGGCTCACGGCGGCCGGGTGAGCCGGTGCGCGCTCGGTTCTTCCTGCGCCGGTTGGCGATGCTCGTCGCCACGCTCCTGGTCTCGAGCTTCATCATCTTCAGCGCGCTGTTCATCGCACCGGGCAACCCGATCGCGGTGCTCTCCGGCGGCAGGACACTGCCGCCGGAGAGCGTCAAGATCCTCGAGGCCCGATACCACCTGGACGACCCATTCCTCACGCAGTACTGGCTCTGGCTGAAGGGCGCCCTGCACGGCGACTTCGGCATCTCGATCGCGCTTCGCGAGAACGTCTCCACGCTGATCGCCTCCCGGATCGGGACCACCGCCGCTCTCGTCCTGTACGCGTCGGTCCTGATCCTCGTGATCGGGATCGGGCTCGGATTGGTCGCCGGACTCCGCCGGGGGCTCCTCGATACGAGCGTGCTCGCGGCGACGGCCATCTCGGCGGCGATCCCGTCGTTCGTGGCCGCGATCGTCCTGATCTTGTTGTTCTCCGTGAAGCTCACCGTGTTCCCGTCGCTCGGGAACGGCCGGGGGGTGTTCGGGACGATCTACCACCTCACGCTCCCGGCCGTGGCTCTCGCGATCTCCTCCTTAGCGATTGTGGCCCGCGTGACGCGCGCATCCGTCCGGGAGGAGTTCGAGCGCGAGCACGTGCAGACCGCGGTGAGCCGAGGGATCCCATCCCGCCAGCTCATCCGTCGGCACGTGCTGCGGAACGCGGCGATCCCCATCACCACGATCGCGGGGATCACGATCGCCTCGCTGATCGCGATCGCGGCGGTGGTCGAGCGCGCGTTCGGGCTGAACGGGCTCGGCGCCTACCTCGTGGCCGCGGCGAACTCGAAGGACTTCGCCGTCGTCCAGGGCATTTCGCTCGTTCTGGTGGCGGCTTTCGTCGTGGTCAACCTGCTGGTCGATCTGCTCTACGCCGTCCTCGACCCGCGCGTGGATCTCGGGAGCCGCGCCTTGTGAGCGACGTTGCGGCGCCGGTCGAAAAGCCCGCGTACCGGTCCTGGTTCGCGCTCCTGCGGGCGACCGGCGCGGCCGGGGTGGCCTCTGCGGTCGTGATCGCGATGGCCACGCTCGTCGCGGCCCTGGGCCCGGCCCTCGCGCCCGACAGCCCCTTCCTCGGCCAGCTGTCCTACTCGTACGTCGGCTCGATCGTCGGGCATCCCCTCGGCTTCGACGGGCAGGGGCGCGACCTGCTCTCCAGACTGCTCGTCGGCGCTCGGACCTCGATGGTAGGACCGCTCGCGGTGGTCGTGCTCTGTGTGGCGGTCGGGACGGTGCTCGCCGTGTCCGCCGCGTGGAGACGCGGGGCGTACGACGCGTTCGTCTCCTCGGGCCTCGATATCCTCTTCGCCTTCCCGGGGATCTTGCTGGCGATCCTCGCGGCGACCGTGTTCGGGGCCGGGCTCGTCGCGGCTACCCTCGCGCTCTCGATCGCCTATACCCCGTACGTCGCCCGGGTCCTTCGTGGAGCGGCCCTCCGAGAACGGAGCCAGCAGTACGTTGCCGCGCTCGAGGTCCAGGGAGCCTCCGCCCTGTCGATCTGCCTCCGGCATCTGATCCCGAACATGCTCCCCCTGATCGTCGCCCAGGGCACCATCCTGTTCGGGTACGCCATGGTCGACCTGGCGGCCATCTCGTTCCTCGGCCTCGGCGTGCAGCCGCCGAACCCCGACTGGGGCGTGATGATCTCGGAGAACCAGTCGGGCGTGGTGCAGGGCTATCCCCTCGCGGCGCTGTCGGCCGGCATCTGCATCGTCGTCGTCGTCGTCGCGTTCAACATCCTCGGCGAGCGCCTGTACGACCAGGCGCAGGCGCGGCGACGGTGAGCGAGACCCGCGCCTCGGGAGATGCGATCGCCGATCTCGAGGCGCTCGCCCCCCCGGCGTTGCTCGAGGTCGGGGGCCTCGTGGTCGACCTGCTCGTCGAGGGAGAGCTGCGAACCGTGCTGCACGACATCTCGCTCACAGTGCAGCCGGGCGAGGCCCTCGGCCTGGTCGGTGAGTCGGGCTCGGGCAAGTCGATGACGGCCCGCGCGATCGACCGGCTCCTCCCCGAGGGCGCGAGGGTCCGTGGCTCGATCCGGTTCGACGGGCGTGACGTCATGGCGCTGTCGGGCTCGGCCCTCCGACGCTACCGTGGGGAGGTCGCGATGATCTTCCAGGACCCACGAGCGCACACGAACCCGGTCCGCCGGGTCGGGGACTTCATGACCGAGGCGCTCCGCACGAACGCCGGGGTGCCGAGGCACGAAGCCGAAGATCGAGCGGTGGAGCTGCTCGAGAGCGTCGGGATCGCGGACGGACGTCGCCGACTGACCCAGTACCCCCACGAGCTGTCCGGCGGGCTGCTGCAGCGGGCGATGATCGCGACGGCGCTGCTGACCGAGCCCCGGCTGCTTCTGGCCGACGAGCCGACGACGGCCCTCGACGTGACCACGCAGGCCGAGGTGATGGCCATCCTCGACGAGCTCCGGCGCGAGCTCGGCCTCGCGATGGTGTTCATCACGCACAACCTCGAGCTCGCGGCGGCCGTGTGCGACCGGACCGTCGTGATGTACGCGGGCCAGGTCGTCGAGGTGCGCTCCTCGGCGCTGCTGCACACCGATCCGCTCCATCCCTACACGGCGGCCCTGGCGGCGGCCAGACCGGACATCGCGTCCACGGCGGACCGACTGCTCGCGATCTCCGGCCGGCCGCTCTCGGCATTCGAGGCACCACCGGACGAGTGCGCGTTCGCACCGAGGTGCCCGCACGTTCGCGACCGGTGCCGCGAGTGCCGTCCACCCTTGGTCGAGCTCGACGGAGGCCGGTCCCGGTGTGTTCGCGCCGAGGAGCTCCGCGGGCGGCTGGGGGTGCGGCCGCATGGATAGCTCGGCCGAGCCCGTGCTGGTAGTGGACGGTCTTCGGAAGACCTTCGCGGACCTCGTGGCCGTGGACGATGTGAGCCTCCGGGTCCGGCCGGCGGGCTCGCTCGCGATCGTCGGCGAGTCCGGCTCGGGCAAGACGACGGTCGCCAAGATGATCGTGGGCCTCGAACGGCCCACGGCGGGAACGATCCGCGCGTGCGGGCGGGACAGGTCCAGCCCTGCGCGATCGACCGCCGAACGCCGGCTTCGGGGCCGCGAGGTCCAGATCGTGTTCCAGGATCCTTACACCAGCCTGGATCCACGGCAGACCGTCGAACGGACACTGGACGAGGTGCTGCGGTTGCACCACCCCGACCTCGACACCGACGGGCGCCGGGCGCGCGTCCGTGAGCTCCGCGAGCTGGTCGGCCTCGACGCCCGGCAGCTCCGGGCCCTGCCGCGCTCGCTCTCCGGCGGGCAGCGCCAGCGGGTGGCGATCGCGCGGGCGCTGGCGGCAGAGCCGAGGGTACTGATCCTCGACGAGTCGGTGGCGGCGCTCGACGTCTCGATCCAGGCACAGGTCCTGAACCTGCTCGCCGACATCCGCGACGAGACCGGGGTCTCCTACGTGCTGATCAGCCACGACCTGGCGGTCGTCCGCCAGCTGACGGAAGAGACGATCGTGATGTGGCGAGGCGCGGTCGTGGAGCAGGGCCCGACCGGCCGCGTCCTCGACGCTCCGAAGCACGAGTACACGAAGCGGTTGCGCGCGAGCGTGCCGCGGCCCGGCTGGAAGCCCGGGCGTCGATCATCGGAGGTATCGGAGGAGGAGCGAAGGTGACGGAGGAGCTGCAGTATCTGTCGGCGGTCGACGCGCTCAGGCTGTTCCGGACGCGGGAGCTGTCACCGGTCGAGCTGATGACGGCGGTGATCGACCGCGCCGAGAAGGTCGAGCCGACGATCAACGCGTTCGCGGCGACCCGGTACGAGGAAGCGCTCGACGCCGCCCGGGCGGCCGAGCGACGGTACGCCGGCGGGGTGGACGTCCCGCGAGCGCTCGAGGGCGTGCCCGTCGCGGTGAAGGAGGAGGCGCCGATCGCCGGGCAGCCGAACACGCTCGGCTCCCTGCCCCTGAAGGACGAGGTCGCCGACCACACCGCGGTGTTCGTGCAACGGATCCTCGACGAAGGAGGCATCGTCCACGCGCGGACCACGACGCCCGAGTTCTCGTGTACGGCCGTCACGTGGTCCCGGCTGTGGGGCGTGACCCGGAACCCCTGGAACCCGGCGTTCGCGCCGGGCGGCTCGAGCGGCGGCTCGGGCGCGTCCCTCGCGGCCGGGTCGACGACGCTCGCGACGGGCTCGGACATCGGCGGCTCGATCCGGATCCCCGCGTCGTTCTGCGGCGTGGTCGGGTTCAAGCCGCCGTACGGGCGGGTCCCGGAGGTGGAGATCTTCAACCTGGACCACTACTGCCACGAGGGGCCCTTGGCCCGTACCGTCCGAGACGTCGCCCTGCTCGAGAACGTGATCGCCGGTCCGCACCCCAGCGACGTAGCCTCGATCCGGCCCAAGCTCGGCATCCCCGAGCGCCTCGAGCCGATCGCCGGCATGCGGATCGCCCTGTCGACCGATCTCGGCTGTTACGCGGTCGACCCCGACGTCGTCACCAACACGCTCGCAGCAGCGGACCGGTTGCGGGACGCGGGAGCGACCGTCGATGGGGTCGCACTGCCGTGGGACCTCGCGACGATCGGCCGCGCCGCCCGGATCCATTTCGCGATGATCTTCGGCCCCTCCATCCAAGAGCTCTACGACCAGCACGGCGACGACCTCACGTCGTACACACGGCGGTTCGTGGAGTCCTCGGCGGAGATCGGCAAGGACGCGTTCGTCGAGGGCCTCGAGCTCGAGGCGCGCGTCTACGAGCCGCTCGGCGAGCTCCTCGAGCGGTTCGATGCCCTGATCTGTCCGACGTTCACCGTCCCCGCGCTCCCGGCCGAGTGGGACGAGGGCGACCCCGTCGAGGTCGACGGGCGCACTCTCTCGAATTGGGACGAGATCCTCATGACGGTGCCGTTCAACATCGCCAGCCGGTGCCCGGTGATGAGCGTGCCCTCGGGCCTGGCCCGGACGGGGGTGCCGACCGGCCTGTCGATCGTCGGCAAGACGTACGACGATGTCACGGTATTCCGGGTGGCGGCGGCGCACGAGGAGCGCTTGCCGTGGCTCGACGCGCCGGGGCGCCGGCCCGCGCTGTGACGGGACCACTCTCGCAAACCCCGTCGGGCAAGCTTCGGGCCAGGGCGATCGGCGTGCCTTTCGCCGGCGAGCCGGGTCCATGGAACGCGATCACGGACGTCCCCGGGGTCGAGGTGGGCTTCGCCACCCTGATCGAAGGCGACGACGTTCGGACCGGCGTGACCGCGATCCACCCTCGAGGCCGGGACGGCGCCGGCGATCCCGTCGTCGCCGGATTCCACTCGTTCAACGGCGACGGCGAGATGACCGGCGCCTCGTGGATCGCGGAGTCGGGCACCTGCACGGGCCCGATCTGCATCACCAACACCCACGCCGTGGGGGTTGTCCACCAGGCCGTGGTTCGATGGACCACCGAGGTCCATCCGGACGTCGCCGAGGGCTGGCTGCTCCCAGTCGTGGCCGAGACGTGGGACGGGTACCTGAGCGACATCGGAGGCGACCACGTCTCGATCGAGGACGCTCGGCGCGCGATCGAGGGCACGTCGTCGGGGCCGGTCGAGGAGGGCTCGGTCGGCGGCGGCACCGGGATGAACTGCTACCACTTCAAGGGCGGATCGGGGACCGCCTCGCGCGTGGTGACCCACGGGGGCGAGCGCTACACCGTCGGCGTGTTCGTCCAGGCCAACTTCGGCGACCGGCGCGAGCTGGTGGTCGCCGGCGTGCCGGTGGGCGTCGAGCTCCTCGAGGACGACCCGATGGAGGAGTTCTTCGCGGCGCCGCCGGGCACCGGCTCGGTGATCGGGATCGTGGCGACCGACGCTCCCCTGCTCCCGGATCAGTGCCGGGCCCTGGCCCGGCGGATGGTCGTTGGGATCTCCAGGACGGGCACCTCGGGCTCGCACTTCTCCGGCGATTTGTTCCTGGCGGTGTCCGTGGCGAACCCGGATGCCTTCGCGACGGTCGCGCAGGCCTTCGCCGGATCGGCGGCTCCCTACGGCGAGGTCCGCTTCGTCCCGTGGGTTTTCCTCGACCCCTTCTTCGAGGCCGTGTCCCGGTCGACCGAGGAAGCGGTGCTGAACACGCTGACCGCGAACCGGGAGATGGTCGGGCTCCGTGGGCATCGGTCTCCGGCGCTGCCGACGGACGAGGTCGTCTGGCTCCTGCGCGCCCACCGGGTGATGGAGTGACGCCTCGACGGCGGCCGGACCTTCGTTCCGCCGAGGCGCTCGGGCTGATGGCCGGACCGCCTCCCTTCGCCGACCGTGGGGTCACACTCGCGAACTGGCAGGAGCCGCCGTTCAACCGGTGGGCGTTCCAGCACGTCCGCGAGCTGATCCCGACCGCGCGGATCGGCCGCGGCGACGGACCCGCCTGGCGGCTCCCGCGTGGCGAGCGGGATGTGTCGGGGATCCGGTTCCGCGCCGGCGGTCGCGAGATGACCGTCGAGCAGCTCCTCCGACGCACCTGGACGGATGGGTTCCTCGTCCTGCACCGGGGCCGGATCGTTGCCGAGCGGTACCTGAACGGCCTCACGCCAGGGACGCCGCACCTGTTGATGTCGGTCTCGAAATCGGTGGTGTCGACGATCGCGGGCACCCTCGCGGACCGAGGCGCACTGGACCCGTCCGGGCCCGTGACCGACCTCGTGCCCGAGCTCGGGCGCACTTCCTTCGAGGGCGCCACCATCCAGCAGCTCCTCGACATGCGCACCGGGACCCGGTTCGACGAGAACTACGAGGACCCAGACGCGGACGTGCGCGTGTACGAGCAGGTGTACCTATGGCGTCCGCGCAGCGGCCGGCGGCCGCCGCCGGACGCCCTCGCGTACTTCTCAACGCTCCGCAACGACGGCGAGCACGCCGGCCCGTTCCGCTACCGGTCGATCCTTCCCGACGTTCTCGCCTGGGTGCTCGAGCGCGCGGCGGGAGTTCGGCTCCATGAGCTGATCGCTCGAGAGCTCTGGCAGCCGATGGGCGCCGAGTTCGATGCCGAGATCACCGTCGACGCGCACGGCAACCCCATGGCCGACGGAGGGATCTGCGCGACGCTGCGTGACCTCGGGCGGTTCGGGCAGTTGTTCGTCCAATGGGGCCGGCGTGGTGAACGCGCAATCGTCCCGCGCTGGTGGATCGAGGACACGGTCCGCGGAGCACCCGACGGGCCGCGGGCGTTCGTCGAGGGCGACGACCCACCGGGCTTCCCGAAGGGAACGCACTACCGGAACAACTGGTGGGTCGAGGACCCGGTCGCGCCGTCCTTCTCCGCGCTCGGGATCAACGGGCAGCACGTCTTCGTGCACGTTCCGTCCCAGACCGTGGTCGTGAAGTTCTCGACCTGGCCGGTCGCGCTCAGCCCGGCGATGCGACGGACCACGATCGGCGCGATGCTGGCGATCGCCGACGCCCTCGCGTCGGACACGGCATGATCCACGAGGGACGATCGGGGGCACTGTTGCGTTGGCTAAAGCCCGGGCGCGGTGGACCTATCGTCCCGGCACGTATCAGATCACGAGGGCCAGTTCGGCGAACGCGTCGGCGAGAAGAGCCGTCGGTCGAACATAGGCTGAAGGGCACAGAAACCCGGACCATAGCCTCGGCCTGCGCATTCGTAGGATCGGGCCTCCGTCTCGTGGGAGGTTGTGCCCGTGTTCTTGTCCTTGGTGGATCTGCTGCTGCGGCGTCTGGTCCGGCTGCTCGCCGGCCCGTCTGACGATCTGAACAGCGAAGTCGAGGTGCTTGTCCTTCGCCACCAGCTGATGGTCCTCAAGCGCCAGGTGGGCAGGCCGCGCCTTCGCCGTCCCGACCGGCTGTTCATGGCCGCCATCAGCAGGGCGCTCCCTGGAACTCGCTGGTCGTCTTTCTTGGTCACACCCCAGACGCTCCTGCGTTGGCACCAGGAGCTGGTGCGAGAGATGGACCTACCGGCGCAAGTCCTCCGGTGGCCGGCCACCGATCTCCGGTGAGGTTCGCGACTTCATCCTGCGATTAGGGAGGGAGAACCCCAGGTGGGGGTGCCTCAGGATCCGGGGCGAGCTCGCCAAGCTCGGGCTCCGGGTCTCGGCGACGAAAGATTCGCACGCTGCTTCGCCTCGTCGAGTCCGCCCGCGAATGGGGCCAGATCGCGACGGGCCTACCGCACCTGGACGGAACCGCCCCAAGCAGCGGAGGGGTTCGGTCCATTCGACCGCCGGGAGTTCCCCATGAGTCACGTCATCTCTTCCGCCGGCCAGACGACCCCGTTCTTGCGCTTTCCGGTGGTGCACAATGGTCAGCCACATTCAAACGGCGATCCCTTCAGGCGTAGCACGCATCCGTCGGGCCACGTGACGGCATCACCTTTGTCGTCCAGTCGATGTTCGGCCAAGCTTGGGTCATGAGGACCACGGTTCTTGGCGGATGCGGTGCCTGGCCCGCAGCCGGACAGGCCTGCAGCGGCTACCTCGTGGAACATGATGGCTTCCGGCTCCTCGTGGATCCTGGCTACGCGACCCTCCTTCGTCTACTTGAGGTGGCCATGGCGGAACAAGTCGACGCCGTTCTCGTCAGCCACGGCCATCCGGACCACTGTGCGGACCTGCACCCCTTGCTCCGGGCACGGGTCCTCCGGGACGATCCGGCTCCGCCGCTACCCATCCACACGGTGCCCGACGCGGTCACCAAAGTCCTTGCCCTAGACCGTCCTGGCATGCTGGATGATGCGTACAGGCTCCACGAGTTCGCCCCCGGCGACCGGTTGTCGATCGGTCCGTTCGATATCGCGACTTGGCTCTTGCCCCACTTCGTCCTCAACGCGGGAATGCGGCTCGCCGCCGGCGGCCGCACGCTCGCGTACACGGGAGACACCGGACCGAGCCCCAACGTGGTAGACCTTGCGCGGGACGTCGACCTCTTCCTGGCCGAGGCCACGTTCCCCGATGAGGTACCGGCCGACTCCGCGCGCTTCCTTTCGAGTGCAGGACAGGCAGGGGAGAACGCCGCGCGCGAACCTAGGGCACCTCCTGCTGACCCACCTGTTGCCGGGCTCGGACCCGTCGATCGCACTCGACGCGGCACTGAGAGCCTACGGGGGGAGTGCGACCGTGGGTCAGCCTGGGACAACCATTGACCTGGACGACGCGTAAGCGGGCGCGCTCGGAAGGACCTGGCCTCTCGACCCGCCTCTTGTATGTCGTGTCACCTCCAGGTCTCCTTGCATCCCGATCCTTCATCAATCCATCAGGTTGGCCCCCCTTGGCGTTCGCAAGGTGCGTACGGTCGCCGTCGCCCCACGCGTGGGCATATAGGACCGTGTCCGCCTCCGCGGTTGTTGCTCGGGCCCGTGACAGGTCTTTCTTCGAGTTCGCTCGACCTACTGCGCCTCCGCACCCACGATGGGGATCCAGACTGTCCACCGGGCAAGACACTTGTTTCGTGAACATTGCCCGGCCACAACAAACCCCATGGCTCATCCCCGCATGGCGGCGGGGGAATCCGTTCGGATTTTGGATGTGGTCCGCAGGGCAGGTGGGCTTGTCAGCAATTGCCTGGTTGGTGAAGTGTCGCCCATCCCCCGGGCGTCGGGACGGATCCTGAGCTCTTCCTCGGGTTCGGGGCAGGCCGAACGGCTCAGGGAAACCTGCTGGTCATGCTGCGGATCCGAATGAATGCCCCCTTCAGGATCCAGACCGTCTACTGGGCGAGACACCTGTTTCCTGAACATTATCTGGGCACAAGGGACTATATGGCTCATCTCCGGACGGAGCCATCACCGGATCCTGGCGGTCCGCGGGGCAACCCCGCAAGTGCCCGGCGGGGGTGCAGCGCCCCGAAACCGGCCGGGGGTCGGGAGGTCCTCCGAGCTCGTCCTTGGGTTTCCGTGCCAAGCTGACCCAGCTGTGATGAAGACCCGCTGGTCAGACCACCGATCGGAATGAAAGCACCCTTCGGGGCCGCGGACTGACCCGCAGACTGTTGATCGACTGAATCATCCGGGCTGCGCGGGGGGCGGGTGCCCGAAGCTTACAAGTCGACGAAGCCGCTCTCGTCTGTGGCCACACTACGGCCCGCTGCATCGAGGAGATCGACGCGCATCGGCATCGCCACAGGCTCCTCGGAGAGGAAGAGAACAACTCCGTCGTCGACAGTGTCTTCGAACGTTCTCCCCTGGGCGTCCGTAAGACGCACGCGCGAGACCCCCTTGCCGGCGTCCTCGACAGTGCCGCCGGCCCGGAACCCGTCATCTCCCCAGTTCCCTCCGAGATTCGCCCACGGGAAACCACGCGCCGGCAGGTCCCCGACGCCGCCACCCCCAGCCACGGCGAGTACGTTCCACCGGTCCGGATCTTCATGGGACACGAGCACGGTCCATTGCCACTGCTCCGTCCCTGTCGAACCGCCGTCGGCGTTGCAGGTGACGTACCAGAGCTGGCGTTGGGGAGCACCCCGCTTCTTCACGAGCCGGATCGTGTCCGCCAAGACTCGAAACGGGACAAGCCTGCCCTCCGATCCCTTCAAGCCTGGACGATCCAGCCACTCACGGATGGCGTGCTCTGGCGTATGCGACACGGCGGCTCCCTCGGGGACGGATTTGGCTTCGCCCCTCGGCCCTCGCTGCCAGACAGCGTAGTCTGCCGGCCTCAGGCGGGGATTCACTCGCGCTTGCCTGCGCACTGGCGGCCACGCGGAACCGCAGGGACACAGGAACAAAGAAGCGATCTCTCTGGCCTGAAACCCGGGTGCGAGGTCGGCGGCGCGCGCTCGCTCGGAACCGGTGGCATGCTTCCCCCGAATGGGCTCGATGGGTAGCGCGGGTCAGTCCCAGATCGAAGCGTGCTCGAAATGCGGGGCAGGGGACTGGCAGGTTGAGGAGTTCGGACTCTTCGCCCGGCTGTCCCGATGGCTCCAGTCCGGGCGTCCCGCGCCGATGGCCCGGCTGACCTGTCGGAACTGTGGGACCGAGTTCCTTACCCATGACAGGGGTTCCTGGACGGTCCTGCGTTCGTATCGCATGGTCTCGGACTGGTGGGGAGCGCCGATCCGGGTCCTCCGCGTCCTCGTGCACGCTCGGATGGCGATCTCAGCACCCTGGCTTTACCTGGCCGCTGCGGCGGCAGGCACCCTCCTCGGTCTCGCGTTAAACGTGACGATCGGGTGGGCGTGGTGGGCGGTGGCTCTCGCCTCGGTGGCCGCGGTGTGGATCCTGTTCCTTCTCACGGCCTTCATGGGAGTGGGACGGAGGCAGTCGCTGTGGGCCAACCTCCTCGACGCGTTGGATCCCAGGGGCGCCCTCGCCCGCTGGAGCAGGCGGGAGGAGGAGGCTCTCCGGGCCGCCCCCTTCCCCATCTACGGGCTCCCGCCTTCATGGGAAGGCCCCCGGCTCCTAGGAGGTATGGCGTGGGGAGGAATAGGAAGGGACGTCGGTCCTACCGAGCTGGAACTCGCCCACGGTGACCCAGAGGACCCAACGGGGCTCATGCTTCGCGTTTCCTCGTCCCTCTCCCGGGGCGAGCCGGACCTTCCGCTGGAGCTCGTCCGGCGGCAGCTTGGCGAGTGGCTGTGGCAGGAGCAGAAACGGCCTCCGACGGGGCTTCCTCAGGAGGGGCTCCGCGAGTGGGTACGGGCCCGAGATCGAGAGTTCCGACGCCGCGTCATTCCATCGTTCACCCCGGTCCGAATCCCGGTAGACGGCGAGCCCGTCCGATTCGACCATCTCCCGGAAGGGCGAGCCTGGGTCGCGGTGGGCGGCACGGACGATTTGACCATCACGCTGCGCGCCAGGAACCTGGCTGTGGAGGCGGTTGAGCTGGTCAGGGTGAACGACGTCGAGCCCTACGTAGAGGGCAGCCGGCGTCTCCGGGAGCGGTGGCAGAAGGAATCGTGAGTGACGTGGCTTCAATCCGGTGGCGCACCCCGAAGATCTGGTCAAGGTCGGCTTCTCCCAGTCTCAAGTCGTGCTCATGAACGAGGCCCTGAAGATGGCTACATTGCACGGGAGCCCGCGGTGAAGGGGTCATTCGAGATTTCGGTCGAACAAGAGGGGCCTCCTCCTTCTGCGCGTCTGGGATGAGGGCGCAGAGGGGGACGTGTGGGCTACGCACTCGACTGCGTAATGCGCGATGACACTGTTGTCGGCTGATCCGATACCGGCATCAACGCGGTGGCCAATGAGATCCAACCGCCGGGATCCGGGGAACGCGACCCCGGCGACTGACCGCCAACCGAGTCGAACCAGATCCTCTCGGCCAAGCTCATCCTCCTGATGGCGAAGGACAACCCAAGGTGGGGCTATCTGAGGATCCGGGGCGAGCTCTTGAAGCTCGGTACCCGCGTGTCCGCCTATAGAGAACAAGAACCTCGGATCGGGGCCGTGACCAGGTCTTTCTTCGAGTTCGCTCGACCTGCTCGGCCTCGGCGGCCATGACGGGGAACCCAGACCGTCCAATTGGGGGAGACACCTGTTTCGTGAACATTGTCCGGCCACACCGGACCCCATGGCTCATCTTCGGATGGCAGCGGGGGAATGCATCGCCGCCTAATCGTGGAAATCGGTCCGGAGAAAGAATCCGCACTGTGCTCAAGGTGCTCGGCCGGGCGGCGAGCCGCCACGAGCTGGGAGGTCGTCCAGGCTCGTTCTCGGGTTTGGCGAGGCCCAACAGAGTTTGAAGGATCGGCTGGTCAGGCCGTTGATCGCAATAAATGCACCCTTCAGGCACAAAAACCTCGGATCGGGCCCGTGACCAGGTCTTCCTCGAGTTCGCTCGACCTGCTCGGCCTCGGCAGCCACGAGGGGGATCGGGACTGTCCACCGGACGAGACTCCTGTGTCTCGTGAACATTGTCCGCGACACCGCCCCCATGTCCACCTCCGGATGGCAGGAGGGATTCCATTAGCCATCATGGGAACAGTCTCCGGGTTCCGGACCGGCCGAACGGGGCCAGAGGGAAGCCCCTGGTCAGGCCACGATCGGAATAAGTGCACCCTTCACCGCCTCCGTCTCGAAGGAGATCCCAAGGCGAGGCGCGAGCCGCCAACTGCTTCTACGAACGTCGCGGTCCGTTCCACGACCACCAGGTGGAGGACGTCCGTGACGAAGCGCTCGAGTGGCAGGCGCCCACTGCGGATGCCACGGCTCCGGAAGAGCGCACGCACGATCGGGTCCGACCCCGCCGAAGGGCGAGGACGCGCGAGAGCGTCTTCGGGGGGGAGCGGTAGCTCGCGTGCGTGGAGCGGTGCTGCCGAGCTTCCAGGGGCGAAGGCATCGCGAACTCGGCGACCGCCCAGCTCTTCGGCAGAGCCCGAGCCGTAGGGCAGCTCCGGTTCTACCAGGCCTTCCCCGATGGTCGAGTACGACCCCGTCGAACGCGATCTGCCGCAAGCTCGGTTTCACTCTGCTCGGCGAGATCGACTTCCCGGCCCGCCAGGGAGGCTTCGTGCAGTGCAACGACTGGCGGCTCGACCTGTTCCCGAACGGCCGCGCATAGCCAGGGCGCCAGCTCTCAGCCGAGCCGCGTCATATGGTATTCGGCCTCGAGGCGCCAGGTCGCCCCTTGGTCCGATGATCGTTCGCCGCGCCAGACGAACGAGTCCGGCCCGATGTCGTTGAAGGACCACTGGCGCAGCGAGCCGTCTTGGCCCTCACCGTGTAGCACGATGCGGTCCCCGACGGCTCCGCCCCTGACAGTGATGACGACGTTGGCCTGGGGCGCGAGCCACATCACGGTCCACTCGCCGGCATTCGGGTCGAACCAGCGGATCGACGTGCCGACGCTCCCACCGCCCGACCACACGTCCTGCATGGCCCACCCGTCGATGATCCAGCCGAACGTCACGCGGCCGTCATACTCCTCCGTCACGCTGCCATCTTCGGCGAGGTGGGCGTAGTGGCAGTCCCACGCTCCGACGAACCGGTCGAACAGGTGGGCGCGCTCGCCGAGCGACGCGTGAGGCCCGTCGGCGAGCAACACCGCACCCAGACCATTCACCGCGCAGCTCACTCGTCGCGGGCGAGCGGAAGGAGCGATGATCCGAGGGCCTTCAGGCCGGCGCCGAGGCACTCGACGATCCCCGGCAGGTACTGGCCGTCTGGGTCGAGCTCGGGATCGTAGATCGTGACATCCACGCCGATCACGCGGGCGCTTCCCACCAGCCGCGAGAGGAGGTCTGTCAGCTGCTCGAAGGTAAGGCCCGGGCTGCCCGGGGAATCCACCGCCGGCATGATGGCCTGATCCAGCACGTCCAGGTCCAGATGCAGCCAAACGCGTTCGAGGTCGCGGCGGTCGAGATGCGCGACGGCGCGCTCGCAGGCGAGCCCGACCCCCACGCGCAGGATCTCCTGCACGGTCACTCGGGAGATCGAAGGGTCCAGCAGGTCCCCGACGCCCACGTCGCCCGTTGGCCCCTCTGCCTCACGGTCGCCCATCTGGATCACGTCGTCGTCCGGCACGAGCGGCAGCCCGATCTTCGGCCATCGCGTCAGCAGGAGCTCGCCCCGGCCGGTTGCCAACGCCAGATCCATCCCCGCCGCCGAGCCCAGGCGGGATGCCGTGTCGAAGTTGCCCGGATGGAAGAAGTCGCAGTGGCCGTCGACGTGCACCAGGCCGCAGCGCCCGCCGCGACGCGCGCCCAGCAGGGAGCCCAGCATGATGCTGCAGTCGCCGCCGAGCACCACGGGCGATCGCGAGGCCGAGAGTGTTTCCTCGACCGCATCCGCAAGCGTCAGCGCGTGCTCTCGGATCGTCCTGCCGTTGCGGATCCGCGTTCCCGGTTGCTCCTCGAACTCGTACGGCGGTCGGGGGAGCTCCACCATGGGCGCCGGGGCGAGCCTCGCGGCGAGCCCCGCCGACAGGAGTGCGGCCGGGGCCATCCAGGCGCCGGGTTCGTGACCGGGCGCGGGTGGCCGAAGGCCAAGGTTGGACGGCGTCGCGATGATCTCCACGCCTCCTGCCATGGATGGTGCCTCCTTTCGCCTTCTAACCGGATATCATCATTGAACAGGTTGGGTCGGCCTGTCAACCGGTTATCGGGAGTTCACGGGTTATGAGGATCGTCGCTCACGAATTCCGTCCGCGTGACCTCGTCGGGGGCCACGTCGTCGTCGACCTCGTCAA
>WNFV01004556.1_pt1 | contig 21787 bp, 18 predicted proteins | sample 5400101 | NCBI WGS metagenome assembly WNFV01 (sample SAMN13153361, study PRJNA577476) | soil metagenome | isolation source: 115 cm soil or saprolite under grassland replicate 1 | place: USA:California | collected 2016-06-15 | reverse complement strand
AAGGCGAGCCTCTCGGAGTTGATCGAGGAGCTTGCTACGCTACGGCTCTGAGAAGTAGGAGCGGACCCGTTCCTCACCTCCGGGGCCGGAGCGCCCGGCGGGGGTTCAACCGAGTCGGAAGACGAGGATCACGGGCCGCTGCATGAGCGGTCTTGTCGTTTTACAAGGGAGGAAGCGAGTAGCTTGGTGACGCGCCTTTGAGGCCCCGCGGTCGGCGATTCGGCGAGCCCGTCCGTCCGGTCAAGCAGGACCCAATCAACGAGTCGATCGGCGCTCCTCGCGTGCGCCTGATCGACGAGGACGGATCGCAGCTCGGGATCAAGGTCACGGACGAGGCGCGCGAGTACGCGTACGGGAAGAATCTCGACCTCGTGCTCGTGGCCGCGCAGGCCGACCCGCCGGTGGCGCGGGTCATGGACTACGGCAAGTACAAGTACGAGCAGGAGCAGAAGGCCAAGCAGGCTCGCAAGCACCAGTCCCAGGTCCAGATCAAGGAGATCAAGCTCAGGCCGAAGATCGGAGTCCACGACTACGAGACGAAGAAGGGCCACGTCGTGCGCTTTTTGAACCAGCGCGCGAAGGTCAAGGTGACGATCATGTTCCGGGGGCGCGAGCAGCAGCACCCGGAGCGTGGGCGGGACCTCCTTATCCGCCTCGCAGAGGACGTCAAGGAGCTGGGGCAGATCGAGTCGCCGCCGCTGCAGGACGGCCGGAACATGGTCATGGTGCTGGGCCCGACGAAGAGCGCAGGAGCGAGCAGAGATGCCAAAGCAGAAGACACACAGCGGAGCGAAGAAGCGGTTCAAGCTGACAGCGGCGGGCAAAGTGCTGCGCCGAGCGGCGATGAAGAGCCACAACCTGGAGAAGAAGCCGCGGAAGCAGAAGCGCGGATTCAGGCAGGATAGGCCGGTCGCCAAGGGCGACGCGCGCGTCATCAACCGACTTCTAGGAAGGCGCTGAGCCATGCCCCGCGTGAAGCGTTCCGTCCACGCGCGCAAGAAGCGCCGCAAGGTTCTCGAGCAGGCGAAGGGGTACTTCGGGCTCAAGAAGTCGAACTACAAGTACGCGAAGGAGCAGGTCGAGCACTCGCTCGTCTACGCCTATCGCGACCGCAAGGCGAAGAAGCGGACGTTCCGGCGGCTCTGGATCATGCGCATCAACGCCGCCGCCCGGCAGCACGACCTTTCGTACAACCAGTTCATCGCCGGCTGCAGGCAGGCAGGGATCGAGCTCGACCGGAAGGTGCTCGCGGAGCTCGCCGTCAGCGACCCGGCCGCGTTCGGCGCGATCGCCGAGCAGGCAAAGTCGGCGCTCGCCAAGACGCCGGCCTGAGACCCGAGCTCGCGGCCGCGTTCCGTCGCCAGGCGGACCAGTGCGAGGAGGTCGGCTCGCGGCTCTACGCCCGGGCTTGTCGGCAGCTGGCCGAGGAGCCGATCGTCGACGAGATCGTAGGGGACGTCAGCTGGGACGTCCCTCTTCGCCTGCTCGGGGGGCTGCACGAGCTCGCGCTCGAGACCGGCGTTGCGCCGTGGGACGACCTGCGAGAGGTGCTCGAGGAGCAGCGCGACCGGCTTGCGCGCTTCGTCGCCGAGCGCGCCGTGCAAACGAACGAAGTGCAGCGAACGTGGGCGCTGCTCCCCGCGTTTCTGACCGTGGCGCGATCGAGTCGCGTCCCGCTCGAGCTTGTCGAGCTCGGCCCGTCGGCCGGGCTCAACCTGGTCTGGGACCGATACGGCTTCCGGTACGGCAACGGCGGCTGGGGCGACCTCGACTCGGACCTCGTGCTGGACGGAGAGGAGCGGTCGCTCGTGCCGCGAGCTCTGCTCGAGCAGCGCGTCGAGATCGCGCAGCGGATCGGGATCGATCTCGAGCCGATCGATGTCACGACCGACGCTGGCGCGCGCCTGCTCGAGTGCTTCGTCTGGGCGGACCAGCCCGAGCGGATCGACCGCCTCCGTCGCGCGATCGAGCTGCTGCGGCGCAACCCTCCGGAGCTGATCGCCGGGGACTACACGGAGCTCCTGCCTTCGCTGCTCGCTCGGCGGCGCGACGACGCGCTCACGGTCGTCTTCCAGACCGCGTCGACCGGCTACCTCAGCGACGAGAAGTACGCGCGGGTGCTCGACGCGCTCGACAAGGCAGGCGACGAAGGGCCGCTCGCCTGGATCTCGACGCGGCGCCTCGAGGAGATGGAGTCGCCCGGCCGGTTCTACGAGCTCGAGGTTGCGATCTGGCCCGACGGCTCCCGGCGCGTCCTCGGGCTGATGCATTACCACGGCTACTGGCTGGACTGGCGCGGATGATCACGTCGGCGTCGAACGAGCGGCTCAAGCGAATCCGGCATCTCCAGTCGCGGCGCTGGCGGCGCAAGCTCGGCATGTTCGTGGCCGAGGGCGAGGACCTCGTCGAGGCGGGGCTCGCCGCCGGCCTCGAGCCGGTTGACCTGCTCAGAGCCGGGGAGGACGTCGAGCCCGAGCTGCTCGCCGGCCTCTCGACCCTTCCGCACCCGCCCCGCGCGATCGGGGTCTTCCGCACCGACGATCTCCCCCGCCTCGAGCCAAGTCGCAGTCTGCCGCTTGGGATTGCGCTGTGGCACGTGTCGGATCCGGGGAACGTCGGCACGCTCATGCGCGCGGCGGACGCCTTCGGGCCGGCCTTCGTCGCGCTCTCGCAGGGGTGCGCCGACCCAACTGGGCCGAAGGCGCTCCGTGCCTCGGCAGGCGCGATCTTCCGCGTGCCGACGGGCCGCTTCGACGAGGCACCCGGGACGAAGGTGGGGCTTGTCGCCGACGGCGGGACGCCGCTTCTCGAGGTCGAGCTCGCCGAGCAGACGACCTTCGTGCTGGGAGCCGAGCGGGAGGGGCTGCCCGACGAAGTGCTCACGCGCTGCGACGTCCTCGCGACGATCCCGCAGACGGGCGCCGCGGAGTCGCTCAATGTCGCGATGGCCGGCTCGATAGCGCTCTACGAGCGATCGCGACGAGTCTTCTCGGACCTCGCGCGGTAGAACTCGATTCGCTCGCGTAGCTTCTGCATCGAAGGATCTGTGCGCGCCCATTGCTCGGCGCGCTGCCTAGCTCTCCTCTTCCTCTTCTCGTCCATTGTCGTCCTCTTCTAGCAGGTCGATCACGTGCCGGACGTCCGTTCGAATATCGAAAAGCGCCTCCATGATCGTGGCAACGGCTTCGTCGTCCATCAAGGGATGGTCGCTGGCAGACGAAGCAGGCGCAGGATGGCCGTTTCAGCCAGGCCGCTCGGCGATCCAGATCGAGTCCTCGCCGCCCACGTACGGCATTCGGTCGAACCAGCCATAGCAGGCGACGACCTCGAAGCCGGCCTCGTGAAGGAGCGCGTTCCACTCGCTCGGTGAGATCCAGGCGAGCGACATCGTGCTCTCGCTGTCGGCGCTGCGGACCGAGAGGGTGAGTGTCCGGGCGTCCTCGTCCCAGTCGGCCCGCTCGAAGATGCCGGGCTCGCGCTCGAGCCAGCGGGCGTGCGTCTCGGCGATGTCGTCGGCTCCGGGCTCGAACACGTCGAAGACGAGGCGTCCGCCGGGGAGGAGCATCCCGCGCGCGGCGCGTAGGGCAACGAGCCGGTCGGCATCCGTCTGGAGGTGGAGGAAGGCCCGAAACGGACAGGTCACGAGCCGGACGCGCTCCGCCACCGGCGGCGCCCTCAGGTCGCCCACTCGCAGGTCGAGCAGCTGCGCTACGCCGGCCAGCTCGGCCTGTTCGCGGCAGACCTCGAGCATTCCCTCGGACGCGTCGACCCCGATCAGCTCGATTCCGGCGGCCGCCGTGGGAATCGCGATTCGACCCGTGCCGACTCCGAGCTCGACGACGGGACTGCCCGCGGCTCGGGCCTCGTCGACATAGAAAGCCACGTCTTCGGTGACGCTACGGCTCCACGGGTCGTAGATAGCCGCAAGCGCGTCGTACGGATTCGCCCGTTCTGAGGACATGGGTTCTCGATTCTCTCTGTAAAGCTTTCGTGTCCGTGCCGATAAGTTCATCTATCGAGGTCTCGAATCACCCAATCGTCGACGGACGCTGGTTCGCCGTCGGCCGGTCCGGGGCGGAAGACGCCTACACGGCCGGCCTGGAGTCCTCCTCTGAGGCTCTCGTTCGCGACGACGCGAAGCTCCTCGTCGTCTTCTGCTCCGATTCGTACGACCTCGCCGAGCTGCTCGTCGGCATCAACGAGCGCTCGGGCGGCGTGCCGCTGATCGGGTGCTCCACCGCCGGGGAGATCTCCGCGTCGGGCGCCGGCGACGCAAGCGTCGTCGTGAGTGCGCTCGGCGGGCCGGGGTTCTCGATCGCGACCTCGCTCGCCACGAACGCCTCGGACGACTTGCGTGGCGCGGGAGCGGCGGCGTCGGAATGCGTCGCCGAGGTCTCAGCGGCACCTCACCGCGTGTTGCTGCTCTTGACGGACGGGCTGGCGGGCGACCAGCAGGAGATCGTGCGAGGCGCGTACAGCATGGCCGGCGCGCGTGTCCCGCTGGTCGGCGGCTGTGCCGGCGACGGGCTGAAGATGCAGCAGACGTCCCAGCTCTACGGCGATCAGGTCTTGACGGACGCCGTCGTGGCGGCCGCCATCGGCTCGGAGGCGCCGATGGGGATCGGCGTCAGGCACGGCTGGCGCAAGGTCGGCGAGCCGATGCTCGTCACGAAGAGCGACGGGAATCGCGTGTTCGTGCTGGACGATCGGCCCGCGCTCGACGTCTACCTCGAGCGGCTCGAAGCGCCCGACGCGGCCTGGAACGATCCCGCCGCCTTCACGCATTTCGCGCTGACGCACCCGCTTGGACTCCAGCGTCGGAGCGGCGAGGAGGTGCGCTTCGTCGCGGAGGCGGACTTCGCGGACCGTTCGCTCGGCTGCATCGCCGAGGTGCCGCAGGGCGGGCTGACCTGGATCATGGAGGGCGACAGCGACTCGGTGCTGCTCGGTACCGACGCGGCGTGCAACGAGGCGATGAGCACGCTTGCCGGCCGAACGCCCCTCGGCGTGCTGGCGTTCGACTGCATCGCGCGACGCGGCGTCCTCGGCGACCCGGGCATCGAGACCGAGGTCGCGCGGATCGGCGAGCACGTCGGCGGCGTGCCGATCGCGGGCTTCTACACCTACGGCGAGATCGCGCGCACGCGCGGCGTCGGGGGCTTCCACAACCAGACCCTCGTCGTTCTTGCCCTGAGTTGAGATGAGTCCGCGCGGCGATTGGGCCACCCAGCAGCTGGCCGAGTTCTTGGCGGCTCTTTCCTCCGTCGCGAACGAAGAGGCGGCGATGCGTACGACCGTCGAGCGCGCCGCGGAGGCGGTCGAGGCGGAGATCGCGCTGCTCGTCCGTCACGGGCGCCTGCTGGCGGCGATCGGCTTCGGGCACGGGGAGGAGGTCGATCCGGCCCTGCTCGAGATCCCTCCGCGTGGGCAGCCCGAGCTCGAGCTCGCGAGCCTCGGCATCTGTCGGGCGACGCGGATCGAGGTCGACGATCACGGCACTCGCCTCGTGCTCGCGCGTGCTGGGGCGGACGAGCTCGACCAGCACGAGCTGACGCTCCTCCGCGGGATGACCCGCGTGCTCGCGCTGACGCTTCGGATGCTGCGGACGCTGGACGCGGAGCGGCGCCTTCGCGAGCTCAGCGAGAGTCACGCCGGCGAGTTGCGCGAGCGGCACGACCTGAGCGAGCGCCGCTTCCGGGTGCTCTTCGACGGCGCGGCGATCGGGATCTCGCTGCTCAACCTCGACAGCGGCGAGCTCGAGACGAACGAGGCGCTCCAGAGGCTGCTCGGACGCAGCGCCGAAGGTCTGAGCAGCATCCGCGCCTTCGACGAGCTGACCCATCCGGACGATCGCGACGCTGACCGGGCCGAGTTCGACCGCTTCGTCTCCGGCGAGGGCGACGACTACAGAAGCGAGAAGCGCTACTTCCTGGATGACGGGCGCGTCGTCTGGGCGACCGTCAGTTACACGCATCTCGGCGGTCCGGCGGGCGAGCCGCGGCTCGTGCTGGCGCTCACCGAGGACATCACCGAGCGAAAGCTCGCCGAGGACGAGCGGGCACGCCTCGAGGCCGAGCTCCGGCAGGCACAGAAGATGGAAGCGATCGGACGGCTCGCCGGCGGCGTCGCGCACGACTTCAACAACCTGCTGACCGCGATCAGCGGCTACTCGGAGATGGCGATGCTCCAGGTTCCGAACGGCGCCGAGGAGCTCCGGCGCGATCTTTCGGAAGTCGCCCGCGCGGCGAATCGCGCCGCCGAGCTGACCCGCCAGCTGCTCGCCTTCGGGCGCAAGCAGGTGCTCCAGCCGCGCGTGCTCGACCTGAACGTCGTCGTGCGGGAGATGGAGGCGATGCTCCGCAGGCTGATCGGGGAGCACATCGAGCTCCGGGTCGCCCTCGCCTCCGACGTCGACAGCATCCACGCCGACCGCGGGCAGCTGGAGCAGGTGCTCGCGAATCTCGCCATCAACGGGCGGGACGCGATGCCGGGCGGCGGCGTCCTGACGATCGAGACGTGGCGGGTGGAGCTCGACGAGCGGGTGGCGCGGAGCGTCGAGCTCGTGCCCGGGAGCTACGCCGGCCTCGTCGTCTCCGACACCGGGCACGGAATGGACTCCGAGACCATGAGCCGCGCCTTCGAGCCGTTCTTCACGACGAAAGAGCCGGGGAAGGGCACGGGCCTGGGGCTCGCGACCGTCTACGGGATCGTCAAGCAGAGCGGCGGCTCGGTCACGGTGTCGAGCACCGCCGGCCGGGGCGCACGCTTCACGATCCTCCTGCCCAGCGTCGACGCCAAGCCCGAGTCGCAGCCACGGCCGGCCGAGGGAGCGCTGCCGCGCGGCTCCGAGACGGTGCTCGTCGTCGAGGACGAGGCGGTCGTGCGTCGCTTCGTGCAGGAGACGCTCGAGCGCCAGGGCTACCACGTGCTCACCGCGCGGAACGCGTCCGACGCCCTCGAACAGGTCGGCGACGGTACCGAGATCGACGTCCTGCTCACGGACGTCGTCATGCCGCGGATGAGTGGCCGCGAGCTCGCCCAACGGCTCACGGAGGAGCAGCCGCTCGCGAAGGTCCTCTACATGTCGGGCTACACCGAGGACCCGGCCGTCCGCGCCGACGCGGCCGCGGGGGCGTTCATCGCGAAGCCGTTCGGGCGCGCCGATCTGGTTCGCAAGCTGCGCGAGCTCTTGGACGCGTAGCGGCCTTTCAGGACGCGGAGCTTCAGCGTTACTTGCTGCGTGACGCCGAGCGCGTCCCTGACCTCCAAGGTGAGCACGTACACGCCTGCATGCCGCGGGGTGCCGAAGACGGTGCCCGTCGCCCTGTTCAGGCGTACGCCGACCGGGAACCTGCCCGCGACGACCTTCCACGTCGGCCGCCCGACGCCGCCGTAGGTCGCCAGCGTCTCGGTGTAGGGCCGACCGACACGCGCCGCGCGCACTCGCTCGGTCATGATGGCCAGCGCCGGGCTCACCGTCACGGCCACGACGACCGTCGCGATCCGGCTCTCGCTGTCGGTCGCCGACAGCTTGATCGGGAACGAGCCCGCAGTCGTCGGCGTCCCCTTCAGCTCGGCCGTCGCAGGGTCGAAGCTCACGCCGGGCGCGGAGCCGCTCTCGACGTTCCACGTGTACGTGCCCGTTCCGCCCGTCGCGACCAGCTTGACCGGCGTGAGCTCCACGCCCACCTCGGCCCGGCGAATGCTCGGCGTCGCGATCGCGAGCCGGGTGCGCACGGCGATCGTGAGCTGCTTCGAGCTCGCGCGCGATCCGTCCCGCACCTGGACCGTGAAGGCGTAGTCGCCGGCCGCCGTCGGAGTTCCCGTGACCGCACCGGTCGCCGGATTCAGCGTGAGCCCCGGCGGTAGCGTGCCCGCGTTGACCGACCACGTCTGCTTCCCGTCTCCGTTGGCCGTGAGACCCAGCGTGTAGGGGACTCCGACCGTCCCGGGAGGCGCCGCCGAGGTCGCGATCGTGAGCGCCGGAGGCGCCACGCTGATCGTGAGCTGCTTCGAGCCCGAGCGCGTGCCGTCACGAACCTCGACGGTGAAGGTGTAGTCGCCCGCCGTCGTCGGGATTCCGTTGATGGCGCCGCTCGCCGACCTCAGCGAGAGCCCCGGCGGGAGTGTGCCGGCGGTCACCGACCACGTCTGCGCGCCGCCGCCGGAGGCCGTCAGACCGAGCGAGTAGGGCACGCCGACGGCGCCGGGCGGTGCGGACGAGGTCGTGATCGTGAGTGGGGCCGCGGGCGGGGGCGGCGGTGGCGGGGGAGGCGGCGGCGGCGGCGGCGGCGGCCCGCTCCCGCCGATCACCTTGATGGTGAACTCGCGCTCCGACTTCTTCGGCGAGCACCACGACGCCGACGGCGGATCCTGGTCGCTCAGCTCCACCCAGAACGACCAGCTCCCGGCCTGCGTCGGGCTGCCGCTGACCAGCCCGTCCTTGCGCAGCGAGAGACCCGGCGGCAACGAGCCGCCGAGGATCCTGAACTGGTAAGGCAAGGCCGGGCCGCAGCCGCCGTCCCCTTTGAACCAGTGGGTGTAGGCCTGGCCCACGACGCCCTGCGGCGTGAGGTAGCTGTCGTCGGTGAAGCGAAGCGCGAGAGCCGCAGGCGCTACGACCAGAGCGACGACGGCTGCTGCGATGAGCAGTCGTGCAAAGCGCATCGGACTCACGTATTGCAGCAGATACTCGAGGACGCGTCGCCAGCCGGTCGCGAACGGGAAGCAGCTACAGTCGCGCCGTGGATCTCCAGGCGCTGGAAAGCGAGGCGCTGAGCGCGATTGCGGCAGCTCCGAGCCTCGACGAGCTCGACGAGGCACGGGTTCGCTACCTCGGCCGGAAGGCTGAGCTGCCGCAGGCCCTGAGGGCGGTTCGCGACCGCGAGACGGGGATGGCGCTGAACGCCGTGCGGGAGCAGCTCGAGGCGGCGCTCGAGGCGCGGAAAGCCGAGCTCGAACGCGAGCAGCTCGACCGGCGCCTCACGCAGGAGACGGTCGACGTCACGCTCCCGGGCGAGAAGCTGCCGCTGGGGCACCTGCATCCGATCACGCAGATCCGGCGCCAGGTCGAGGACGCCTTCCTGGGGCTCGGCTACGAGGTGCGCGACGACCGCGAGGTGGAGACGGTCGAGTACAACTTCGACAAGCTCGCGTTCGCGCCGACGCATTCGAGCCGGTCGCCGCGGGACACGTTCTTCTTCGACGAGGGGCACGTGCTGCGGACGGAGACCTCGCCGTCGCAGATCCACCACATGGAGGAGCGCGAGCCGCCGATCTACATGGTCTCGATCGGCCGCGTGTACCGCCGCGACGCGATCACGGCGACGCGCTATCCGATCTTCCACCAGTTCGAAGGGCTCGCCGTGGACAAGGGCCTCACGCTCGCCGACCTGAAGGGGACGCTGCTGCACGTCATGCGCGCGCTGTACGGCCCGGAGCGCCAGGTTCGGTTCCGGACGCACTACTTCCCGTTCACCGAGCCGTCGATCGAGCCGGACGTCTCGTGCGGGATCTGCGGCGGCGCCGGCTGCCGGACCTGCAAGTTCTCGGGCTGGATCGAGATGGGTGGCGCGGGGATGGTCGACCCGGTCGTGCTCGAGAACGTCGGCCTCGACCCCGAGGAGTGGTCCGGCTTCGCGTTCGGGTGCGGCCTCGAGCGCACCGCTCAGCTTCGACACGACATTCCGGACATCCGCGCCCTCTGGGAGGGTGATCTGCGCGTCCTGAGGCAATTCTGATGCGCGTACCCGTGAGCTGGCTCCGGGAGTACGTCCCCTTCGAGGCGCCGCTCGACGACGTTGCGGAGCGGCTGTCGGTCGCGTCGGCGGAGGTGGAGGGGATCGAGCGCCGCGGCGTCCCCGACACGGACGGCAACCTCGGCCTCTTTCGCGTCGGGCGGGTCGTCGAGGCCGTCAAGCATCCGAACGCCGACCGGCTTCAGCTTTGCCAGGTCGACGTCGGCGAGGGCGACGCACGGCAGATCGTCTGCGGAGCGTGGAACTTCGGAGCCGGCGCGACCGTCGCCGTCGCGCTTCCCGGCGCCGTGCTCCCGAACGGGCTCCAGCTCGAGCGACGGCAGGTGCGCGGAGAGCTCTCCGACGGGATGATCCTGGCCGAGGACGAGGTCGCCCTCGGCACCGACCACGCGGGGATCATGGTCCTCGGCGATGTCCACGAGCCCGGCACGCCGCTCGTCGACGCGCTGCCGCTGGTCGAGTCGATCCTCCTCGTCGAGTCGACCGGCAATCGGCCCGACCTCCAGTCGATCTACGGGCTGGCGCGCGAGGTCGCGACGCTCTACGACCTCGACCTCTCGCCGCCGCCGGGCCGCGATCCCGAGCAGGTGGGCGACGAGCCCGTGCAGGTCGAGATCGAGGACTTCGCGGGCGCTCCCCGGTACATCGGCCGGCTCTTCCGGGAGGTCACGATCGGGCCTTCGCCCGTGTGGCTGAAGGCGCGGCTCCTGGATGCCGGCATGCGGCCGATCTCGAACGTCGTCGACGTCACGAACTACGTAATGCTCGCGGTCGGCAACCCGCTGCACGCCTTCGACTTCTCGACGCTCGCCGGCGGCCGGATCGTCGTGCGGCGCGCGCGGCCCGGCGAGCGGCTCCGCACCCTCGACGGCGTCGAGCGCGAGCTGCATCCCGACGATCTGATGATCGCCGACTCGGAGCGGTCGATCGCGCTCGCCGGGATCATGGGCGGCGAGGAGACGGAGATCGGCGAGCAGACGACGGAGGTTCTGCTCGAGGCGGCGAACTTCGAGCCGCACGGGATCTTCCGGACCTCGGAGCGGCTCCGGCTGCGCACCGAGGGCTCGAATCGCTGGGAGAAGGGCGTCGACCCGCACCTCGCCGGTCAGGCCGCGCCGCTCGCGACCGAGCTGATCGTCGAGCTGACCGGCGCCCGGTGGGTCGGCCACACAGACGTGCACGCGGATCTTCCAGAGCGGCCCGTCATCCGCTACAGGCTGGAGCAGGCGGACGCCGTGATCGGCATCGCGACGCCCGAGGGAGAGCAGCGGCGGATTCTCGGGCGGCTCGGCTTCGAGTGGCGGAACGGCGAGGTTGTCGCCCCGACGTGGCGCGCCCGCGACGTCACGCGCGAGATCGACGTCGTCGAAGAGATCGCTCGCTTCCGGCTCGGCGACGTGCCGTTCACGCTTCCGCAGCGGCGCGCGATGTTCGGCGTGCTGACGCGCGATCAGCAGCTGCGCCGCCGCGTCGAGGACGTGCTCGCCGGGCTCGGGTTCGCGGAGACGTACACGCCGACCCTGCGGCCCGACGATCCGGATGACGCGGCATGGAAGCTGCCCGAGCCGATCTCGGTGGAGATGTCGGTCCTACGGACTGCGCTGCTTCCGAGCCTCGTCGAGGCCGCGCGCCGCAACCTCGACGCCGGGGCCGAGGAGATCCGGCTGTTCGAGATCGCCCGCGTCTTCCTGCCGTCCGGCGGCGCCTTGCCCGATGAGCACATTCGCGTCGGCGCGATCCTCGAGGGCGGGTTCTTCCGCGCGAAGGGAGCGGTCGAGGCGCTCTACGCGGCCCTCAAGGCGGAGCCGTCGTTCGAACGCGCCCGCGAGCCGCTGCTTCACCCGGGAAAGGCGGCCCGAGTCGGTGGCGCCGGCTGGGTCGGCGAGCTCCACCCGACGCTGCTGGACGGCACCTGGTCGGCGTTCGAGCTCGATCTCGCCGAGCTCTTCGCAGCCTCACGCGAGCCGGTCGTCTACCAGGACGTGATCACCTACCCCGCTGTCCGGCAGGATCTCGCGTTCGCCGTCGCCGACGAGGTTTCCGCCGGCGAGCTCGTCGCGGTGGCGCACGAGGCCGCCGGGCCGGAGCTGCGCGAGATGCGTGCGTTCGACGTCTACCGGGGCCCTCAGGTCGGGGAGGGACGGAAGTCGCTCGCGTTCTCGGTCGTCTTCCAGTCGCCGGAGCGAACCTTGTCGGACGAGGACGCGGCGCGCCTCCGCGATCGGATCGTGCAGGCGGTCGCGGAGCGCCTCGGCGGGGAGCTCCGCGCTTAGATCGTCGGCGCTCGCCGCGCCGTCACGTTCGTCACCGCCCTTGCCCCCGAGACCTTGGGTGTCGCCAGGCCCCGCCTGCTGCCAACGCTATCGGGGAAATCCGCACGTGTCTGTGCCAACTCTGTGACGAAAGTGCGGAGTCGCGACGCCGGGCGCCGAGCCGCGAACGGCCTGGGGGTCAGACGGCCATGGCGGGTCGGACGGCGATGGCGGGTCAGATGGCCATGGCGGGACGGCGGTGCGCCCAAGGCCGCGCCTCCTCGAGCTGCGCCGACAGGCGCAGCAGCACAGCCTCGCCCGCCGGTGGGCCGATCAGCTGAATGCCGATCGGCAACCCGCCGTCGGTGTGGCCGAACGGAACCGAGCAAGCGGGCAGCCCCGTCGCATTGACCGTCGGCGTGAACGGCGTGAACTCGTACCCGCGCTGGAACTGCTCCCACGGGTCGTCCGGCTCGAAGATCCACCCGATCGGCAGCGGCGGCTGCGCGAGCGTCGGCGTCAGGACGACGTCCCAGTCGTCCCAGAACGCCACGACCCGCCGCGCGTACGCCTGCAGTGCCGCGAGCGCGAGCGCGAACTTCGGGCTCGGGGTCGCCAGAGCCGCCTCGGCCAGCGCACGGTTCATCGGCTCCATCACCGAGAGGTCGTCGAACTCGTAGAGCGCCGGCCCGACCTGCCAGACACGCGTGAACCACTCCCGCACGGCGTCCGAGCGCCACTCGGGCGCCGCTTCCTCTACGTCGTGCCCGAGCTCCACGAGCAGCTCCGCCGCCGCGCGGGTGGCCCCGGCGCAGGCCGCATCGACGGGAACGTCCACCGGCGGTTCCAGCGCCAGCGCCACACGCAGCCGTCCCGGCGGCGCCGCGACCTCCTCGACGAACGGCCGCTCGGCCGGCGGAGCCCACCACGGATCGCCCGGCTCGTACCCCGCCATGACGTCGAGGAGAGCCGCTGCGTCGGCCACGGACCTCGTGATCGGGGCGGCCGTGGCGAGCCCTCCGAGCACATCGCCGTGCGGAGCCCGCGAAATTCGTCCGCGCGCCGGTTTTAGGCCATAAAGATCGCAACACGAAGCTGGGATCCGAATCGAGCCGCCGCCGTCCGACCCATGGGCGGCCGGGGCGAGGCCCGCGGCCACCGCGACAGCCGCCCCGCCGCTCGACCCGCCGGGCGTGCGCGAGGTGTCCCAAGGGTTCCGGCAGACGCCGTTCAGCTCCGACTCGGTCACGCAGGTCGACCCGAACTCGGGCGTGTTCGTCTTGCCGATCAAGACGAACCCGGCCTCGCGCAGCCGTCGCACGACCGCGAAGTCGTGGGTGGGCACGTAGTCGGCGAACGCCTTGCACGAGAAAGTCGTCCGCAAGCCCGCAGTCTCGGTCAGGTCCTTGATCGGCAGCGGCACGCCCGAGAACGGCCCCGGCCGCGGCGCCCGCGCCTGCTCGAGCGCGCCGTCGCCGTCCACGGTCACGAAGGCGTTCAGCTCGGGGTCGAGGCGGACGATCCGCTCGAGGTAGAGCTCGACCAGCTCGACCGAGGAGACGTCGCCGCGTGCGACGAGCTCCGCCTGCTCAGTGGCCGAGAGGAACGCGAGCTCGCTCAGACGGCCCCGCCGCTCAGACGGCTCTGCCGCCCACGTACCAGACGGGGCCTTGCGTCCCCACCGGCGACGTATCGGAGAGCACGCGGAGGACGCGGACGGTGCCGCGGATGCCGTCGCCGTCGCAGCGTTCGAAGCAGCGCCGGACCATTCCGGGCGCGGCGCCGTAGCCGAACTGGCGCGCGCAGCGAAAGCGGAAGCCCTGACGGTCGCCGAAGCTCGCCGGGTTGACCGGCGCCATGTCGAGCGCCGCCCGCTCGAGGTAGTCGGAGGAGATCAGCTCGACCTCGCACCAGAGATCCGTCCAGTCCGGAGGCAGCGTCGCGATCGCGTCGTCCCAGGCCTGGGCGAGCGTTCGCGCGGCCGCCGGCTCGGCCCCGGCGGCGGCCTCCCCGACGTCCACGAGCGACAATGTCGCCGGGATCCCCTCGTCGTCGAGCTTGCGCAGGAGGCGCCGAACGTGCTCGACGCCGGGGGCTGTTCCGTCGCGGCCCGTGACGAAGACCAGGTCACCTCCGTGCCGCCCGGGAGTGGTCGGGCCCAGCAGCGAAGCAGCCCGATCTGCCGACCTTGGATCCGAGACGGCGAGCTTCAGGCGTGCCTGCGTCCAACCGCTCGGCAGGCGCTGCTCGATCCGCGCGAAAGACTCGACAAGCGCCACAAATCTCAGCATAGACTGAACGCCGTATGGCCAAGGTCGAGAAGAAACGACCGCGCGCGGAGGAACGGCTCAGGCACTTCCTCCGGGAGATGCTCCTGATCCGCCGGTTCGAAGAGAAGGTCGAGGAGCGCTTCCGCGCCGGCGAGCTGTCGGGCTTCCTGCACGTGGCGATCGGGCAGGAAGCGGTCGCGGTCGGCGTCTGTAACGCGATGGAGGACGGGGACGTCCTCGCCTCGACGCACCGCGCCCACGGGCACACGCTCGCGCGCGGCACGTCGCCCAACGCGGTCATGGCCGAGATGTACGGCAAGCTCGAGGGCTGCTCGCACGGGTACGGCGGCTCGATGCACCTGTACGACCTCGAGCGCGGGAACCTCGGCGCCAACGCCGTCGTCGGCGGCGGGCTGCCGGCAATCGTCGGCTCGGCGCTGGCGTTCCAGTTCCGGAAGGAGCCGCGGGTCGCGGTCGCGTTCTTCGGTGACGGCGCCACGAACACGGGCACGTTCCACGAGTCGCTCAACCTCGCGCAGCTCTGGAAGGTGCCGGCGGTCTTCGTCTGCGAGAACAACGACTGGGCCGAGTCGACGCCGCGCTGGCAGCACATGCCGCTCGAGGACATCTCGAAGCGCGCGCACGCCTTCGACATGAAGGTCATGAAGGTCGACGGCCAGGACGTCGAGGCCGTCTACGACACCGCGAAGCGCGCGCTTTCGCACGCCCGCTCGGGGAAGGGCCCCGTGTTCATGGCGGTCGAGACAGAGCGCCTGACCGGCCATTACGTCGGCGACCCGCAGGTGTACAGGCCCAAGGGCCAGGTGCAGGAGCTGCGCGAGACGCGCGACCCGATCGAGCTCCTCCGCGAGAAGCTCGATGTCTCCGACGACGAGCTCGAGGGGCTCGACGCCGAGGTGCAGGAGATCGTCGACGCCTCCGTCGAGTTCGCCAAGGGCGGCACGGATCCCCAGCCCGAAGACGCGTTGAAGAACATCTATGCCTGATAGCCGCGAAAAATGCTGCGCATTTTCCGCGGGGGGTAACCCCGTCAGCGGCGTTGCGACAAGGGCAGGCGCCAGTGCCTGAGCTGTCCTACCGAGAGGCGGTAAGAGACGTCCTCGCGACGGCGATGCGCAAGGACGACGACGTCTTCATCATGGGCGAGGACATCGCCGAGATGGGCGGCTCGATGGGCGTCACGCAGGGGCTCGTCGCCGAGTTCGGCCCGGAGCGGGTCCGCAACACCCCGATCTCCGAGATGGCGATCGTCGGTGCGGGGATCGGCGCCGCGATGCAGGGCATGCGCCCGGTCGTCGAGATCATGTACGAGGACTTCCTGACGCTCTCGCTCGAGCAGATCGTCAACCAGGCGGCGAAGCATCGCTACATGTCGGGCGGCCAGGTCAAGGTGCCGCTCACGGTCCGCACGCAGGGCGGCGCCGGCTGGAGCCCCGGGGCGCAGCACGCGCAGCAGCTCGAGGCCTGGCTGTGCCACATCCCGGGCCTCAAGGTCGTCTACGCCTCGACGCCGGCCGACGTCCAGGGTCTGCTGTGGTCGTCGATCTACGACGACAACCCGGTGATCTTCTTCGAGCACCGGATCCTCTACCCGATCAAGGGCCAGGTCCCCGACGAGATCGAGCCGGTTCCGCTCGGCAAGGCCCGCGTCCACCGCGAGGGCGAGGACGTGACGGTGATCGCGACCGGCCGGCTCGTCCACGAGGCGCTCGCTGCCGCGAAGGACGCCGAGGAGCAGGGCGTCTCGGTCGAGGTCGTCGACCCGCGGACGCTGCAACCGCTCGACGAGGACGCGCTCGTCAACTCGGTCAAGAAGACGAACCGGGCGGTCGTCGCCCACGAGGCCGTCACGCGCATGGGCTTCGGCGCCGAGGTCGCGGCCGTGCTGCAGTACCAGGCCTTCGACTGGCTCGACGCCCCGATCGAGCGCGTCGGCGCGACCTTCACGCCGATTCCGTTCGCGCCGGTGATGGAGAAGTTCGTCGTCCCCGACAAGCAGGACGTGCTCGAGGCTGTCCTCCGCACCGTCGGAAAAGGCTGATGGCGACCGAGGTCAAGCTTCCCCGGCTCGGGCAGGGGATGGAAGCGGGCACGATCACGAAATGGCTCAAAGCCGAGGGTGACGAGGTCAAGAAGGGCGAGCCGCTCTACGAGCTCGACACCGACAAGGTGACGCAGGAGGTCGAGGCCGAGGCGACCGGCGTGCTGATCAAGATCGCCGTGCAGGAGGGCGAGGTCGAGGTCGGCCGGACGATCGCATTCATCGGCGAGGCCGGCGAGCAGGTCTCGGAGCCGTCAACGAACGGCGCCCAGGCCAAGCAGGCGCCCGCCGAAGCACCCGCGCGCGAGGGCGAGGCGCCCGCCGGCGAAGCCGAGGTTCCGGCCGAGGCCGAGGCTCCGCCGGAACGCAGCGAGGCGCCGCCAGCCCCTGAGGCAGGCGGGCGCATCAAGGCGTCTCCGCTCGCACGCCGGATCGCACGGGAGCGCGGCATCGAGCCGAAGGCGAACGAGCTCGTGGCGCGGCGGCGCGCGCTCGACACGGACGTTCGCGTCACAGTCACGGACGTGCTGGCGAAGGTCTGCGCGGCCGCGCTCATGCGGCACCGCGACGTCAACGTCCAGTACTCCGACGAGGGCCTGCAGGTCTTCCCGACGGCGAACGTCGGGATCGCGGTCGCCGCGCCGCAGGGCCTGATCGTGCCGGTGATCCGCGGCGCCGAGCGGCTCTCGCTCACCGAGATCGCCGCCGCCCGCTCCGACATCGTCTCCAGGGCCCGCGACAACAAGCTCAAGTCACCCGACCTCGAGGGCGGCACGTTCACGATCTCGAACCTCGGCATGTTCGGCGTCGACCAGTTCACCGCGATCCTGAACCCGCCGCAGGCCGCGATCCTCGCCGTCGGCGCGACCGAGGACCGACCGGTCGCCGAGGACGGCCAGCTCGTCGTCCGCCCGATGATGACGATGACCCTGACAGTCGACCATCGCGCCGTCGACGGCGCGCCCGCCGCCGAGTTCCTGCAGACGGTCAAGGCTTCCCTCGAGGAGCCGAGCCTGGCGCTATGAGCGTAGGCTCGACGGAGCTCACAGCCGGCGTAGGCTTGACGGAGCCGGCCCAGGAGCGGAGGTGCCGGCTTGGCCGGCGCCGGAGCGGAACGATGAGCGTAGGCTCGACGGAGCTCACAGCCGGCGTAGGCTTGACGGAGCCGGCCCAGGAGCGGAGGCGCCGGCTTGGCCGGCGCCGGAGCGGAGATGCGTGCGGAGGTGCCGGCTTCGCCGGCGCCGGAGCGGAACGATGAGCAACGGGCTCACGAAGCACCTGATCCGCCGCGGTGGGCGCCAGGACATCCCCTTCCTGCGCGACATGCTCCGCCACGCATACCACTGGCACGTCAGCACTCTCGACGACTCCGAAGTGCCGATCGAACGCTACGTCGACAACTTCGGGCGTCCGGGTGACGCTGCGGTCGTCGCGCTCGAGGCCGGTCATCCGATCGGCGCCGCCTGGTACCGGGTCTTCCCCCCGAACGCTCCGGGCTGGGGCTTCCTCGGCGAGAGCTGCCCCGAGCTGACGATCGCCGTTGTCCCGAGCCGGCGTGAGCACGGCGTCGGCCGCGAGCTGCTGGAAGCCCTGCTCGAGCGGGCGAAGGAGGCAGGCCACGAGGCGATCTCGCTGAGCGTCGAGAAGGACAGCCCGGCGGTGCACTTCTACGAGCGGCACGGTTTCGTCCCCGTCGCCGTGACCCGGAACGCAGTGACGATGAAACGAGACCTCTAGGAGACGACATGGAATGTGACGTTGCAGTACTCGGGGGAGGCCCCGGTGGGTATCCGGCCGCGATCCGCGCCGCTCAGCTCGGCGCCAAGGTCGTGTGCATCGAGCAGGAGCCCGAGCTCGGCGGCACGTGCCTCCGTGTCGGCTGCATCCCGACGAAGGCCTGGGTGCAAACCGCGTTCGCGCTGAAGGAAGCCGGCGAGACCTTCGAGAAGCTCGGCGTGAGCGTCGGCGAGCCGACCCTCGACTTCGGCAAGGCGAACGAGTGGAAAGGCGCCGTCGTCAAGCAGATGACCCAGGGCGTCGCGGGCCTCTTCAAGGCGAACGGCGTCGAGTGGGTCAAGGGCGCCGGGCGCTTCAAGGACGCGAACACGATCGCCGTCGAGGGCGGGGAGGACGTCACCTTCAAAAGTGCCGTGATCGCGACCGGCTCGTCCCCGCTCGAGCCGCCGATCCCCGGCCTCGACTCGTCGCACTGTGTCGACTCGACCGGCCTGCTCGCCCAGACCGAAGTGCCGAAGCGCCTCGTCGTTCTGGGCGGCGGGATCATCGGCTGCGAGTTCGCCTCGATCTTCCAGCGCTTCGGCTCGGAGGTGACAATCGTCGAGATGCTGCCGCGCCTGATCCCGATGGAGGACGAGGACGCCGCCAAGGAGCTCGAGAAGCAGTTCAAGCGCCGCAACATCGTCGTCCACCTCGGCAAGCAGTGCACGCAGGTCGACGACGACGGCTCGAAGCTCACCGTCCACTTCGGCGAGGGCGAGACGGTCGACGCCGACCTGATGCTCGTGTCAGTCGGCCGTGGCCCGAACGTCGAGGGGCTCGGCCTCGAGGAGATCGGCATCGAGTTCGACAAGCGCAAGGGCATCGCCGCCGACGAGCACCGGCGCACGACCGTCCCGCACATCTACGCCGCGGGCGACTGCGCCGGCTACTGGCAGCTCGCGCACACGGCGTTCCGCGAGGGCGAGGTCGCCGCCGAGAACGCGCTCGGCCACGAGGCGGTCGTCTCGACACGCGCCGTCCCGCGCCCGATCTACACCGACCCCGAGATCGCCGGTGTCGGCTTGACCGAGGCGGAGGCGCGCGAGCAGTACGGCGACGAGGTCGAGGTCGGCATGTTCCCGTGGGTCGCGAACGCGCGCGCCGTGATGCAGAACGAGACGGTCGGCTGGGTCAAGTCGATCCACGAGAGCCGTTACGGCGAGCTGCTCGGGATCGTGATGGTCGGCCCGCACGTGACCGATCTGATCGAGGCGGGCGTCGTCGCGCTCGACGCCGAGGCGACCGTCGAGACGGTGGCCGACGGGATGGCAGCGCATCCGACCCTCTCCGAGGCGGTCAAGGAAGCCGGGCTCGTCGCGCTCGGCCGCGCTATCCATCTGCCGCCGAAGCGGAAAGCGGCGGCGACCACCTAGTCGACGGCGGCCGTCTCCCGTTCAGGCTCCGCCACCTGCTGAGCGGGAGGCTTGTCGTCGCGCAGGTTGCGAACTGCAGGAATCCCGGCCACCGCGACCGCGCTCAGCCAGAGCAGGGAGGCCGCGCCCAGGAGGGTCGCTCGCTCGCCGATCGCGGCGGCGATCGGTCCCGTGAGCAGGTAGCCGAGCGGCAAGAAGAGCAGCGAGCCGAGCGCGTCGTACGACATCACCCGTGAGAGCGCCTCGCCGGGCACGCGCCGGTGCAGCGCCGTGTACCACAGCGTGTTGGCGATCTCGAGCGACGCAGCGCCCACAGCGGTCCCGAGCCCGATCAGGATGACGGACGACGGCTGCGCGAGCAGGAGCAGCGGCACGGCGTACGTCGAGGTCAGGAGATAGCCGACGAAGAGCGGTCGTGCGGGCCGGAAGTGCAGCGCGACGGCGCCGCCGATCACGTAGCCGATCGCCGTCAGCGTGAGCACGAATCCCCACGGCACCTCGCCTCCGAGCTCCCGGCGGGCGATCACCGGGCCGAGCACGTAGAACGGCGCGAAGATCATGTTCCACACCGAGAAGCAGGCGATCGACGCCCAGATCCAAGTCCGGGAGCGAACCTCGCGCCAGCCGTGCACGAGCGCCGTGACGAACGGCTCCCGCCCCAGGTCCCTCCGGGTCGGGGTCATCGCGGCGAGAAAGCCGGCGCTCGCGAAGAACGTGACGGCGTCGAACCCGTAGATCCAGCCTGGCCCGACGGCTTCGAAGAGCCCGCTCGAGACGACCGGCCCGAAGACGGTCATCGAACGCCGAGCGAGGCTCATCAGCGCGTTCGCCTGCTGAAGGTGGACGGCGCTCACCGTCTCCGGCACGAGGCCGTTCGCCGCGGGGACGAAGAACGCGTTGGCCGCCCCGTAGACCGCCGCCAATGCGATCAGATGCCAGAGCTCGGCACGGCCGCTGATCAGCTGGATGGCCCCGACGGTCTGCGCTCCGCCGCGCACCATGTCGGCGACGAGCATCACGCGTTGGCGCGCGAGTCGGTCCGCCCAGACTCCGCCGACGAGCGAGAGCAGGAGATTCGGGACGATCAGCGCCGCGAGCGCGAGCCCGAGATCCGACCGCTCGCCCAGATCGAGCACAGCGAAGATCAGCGCGACGGGGAAAAGGCTCGAGCCCGCACTCGACAGGAGGTGGCCGGTCCACAGCAACCGGAACTCACGCTCCCGGAGCGCCTCGAACGTGCCCGCACGCACCGCGTAAGAGTAGGGCAGCTTCGTTTCCTGCGCGGGAACTCTTGTCACGCCGGGGGTTGGCTTTGCGCAAGTTTCGACGACAATGAGCATCGGAAAGGGAGATGACGCCGCTACTCGCCCAACGTCCGCGCGCGGACCGCAGCTTCGAGCGCCTCTACAAGCGCCATTCGGGCGATGTCTACCGATACGCGCTCGCGGTGCTTCGCAACCAGGCCGACGCCGAGGACGTGACGCAGACGACGTTCATGAACGCGTATCGGGCGTTCTCGCGGGGCGAGCGGCCCGAGGCGCCGAAGAACTGGCTGATCGCGATCGCCCACAACGTCTGCCGGCAGCGCTTCCGGCAGGCGGCGCGGCGGCCGAGCGAGGTCGAGTTCAACGAGGACGTGGCGGAGGCCCTCGTCGTCGAGGAGGCGATCGGCGCCGAGGACATCCAGCGCGCGCTCGAGCATCTCGCTTTCAACCAGCGGGCAGCGCTCGTGATGCGGGAGCTCGAAGGCCGCAGCTACGCGGAGATCGCCGGGGTCCTCGGCCTCACGGTCGCAGCCGTCGAGACACTGATCTTCCGGGCCCGGCGCGCGCTGCGCGAGCAGCTCGAGGGCTCGCTCACCTGTGACGCCGCCGAGCTCGCGATCTCCAAGCAGGCGGACGGGCAGCTCAGCCGTGCGGAGAAGGGCCAGCTCCGCGCCCACCTCCGCGAATGCGACACCTGCGCCACGCTCGCCCGCAGCCTGCGCGCGCAGCGGAGCGGGTGGAAGGCGCTGGCCGCGATTCCGCTTCCTGGTTCGCTCAGCGGCCTCTTCGCGGGCTCGGGCGGGTCCGCGGCCACGGGCCTCGGCCTCGCCGGCGGCGGGGCGCTTGCGATCAAGGCGGCAACGGCGGTCGGGGTGATCGCGATCGTGGGCGGGACCGCGTACGAGGGCAACAAGCTGATCGCGGACAAGCACCCGCACGACGGGGCTGCCGCCCGCGCCGCCGAGGCGCGGCCGGCGACTCCGCCGGAGCAATCGGCTCGCGGCTTCGCGCCCGGGACGATCAAGGCG
>WNFV01003030.1_pt1 | contig 21792 bp, 23 predicted proteins | sample 5400101 | NCBI WGS metagenome assembly WNFV01 (sample SAMN13153361, study PRJNA577476) | soil metagenome | isolation source: 115 cm soil or saprolite under grassland replicate 1 | place: USA:California | collected 2016-06-15 | reverse complement strand
GCTGATTCTGCCCAAGAGTCCATATCGACGGCAGAGTTTGGCACCTCGATGTCGGCTCGTCGCATCCTGGGGCTGGAGTAGGTCCCAAGGGTTGGGCTGTTCGCCCATTAAAGCGGTACGCGAGCTGGGTTTAGAACGTCGCGAGACAGTTCGGTCCCTATCCTCCGTGGGCGTAGGAGACTTGAGGAGGGCTGTCCCTAGTACGAGAGGACCGGGACGGACGAACCTCTGGTGTGCGAGTTGTCGTGCCAACGGCACTGCTCGTTAGCCACGTTCGGAAGGGATAAGCGCTGAAGGCATATAAGCGCGAAGCCTGCTCCAAGATGAGGTCTCCCACAGGGTCGACCTGGTAAGGCCCCCAGCTAGACGACTGGGTTGATAGGCCGGAAGTGGAAGCGCAGCAATGCGTGAAGCTGACCGGTACTAATAGGCCGAGGACTTGGCAACCATAAACTTGCTCGCGCTCGCTGTGTAGCTCTGGAGGTTTCCGACCTCGAGAGCTTCCTCAAGCCGTTTCGGTGGTCATGGCGGAGGGGAAACACCCGGTCCCATTCCGAACCCGGAAGTTAAGCCCTCCAGCGCCGATGGTACTGCCCGGGAAGCCGGGTGGGAGAGTAGGTCGCCGCCGGGACACCAACCAGAAGCGCTGCCTTGGAGGCAGCGCTTCTGGTTTCTCTCGGTGTAACCAGGACGACTGAGGTGCTGTGGATGTGCGGCGTGTGGTTCCGTTGGGGCAGGATGTGCCCGTGAACGAGCGAAGAGATCAGGCACGGCGCGGTGGTGGTCGCCGCCCGGCAGGCGCGCCTCGGCGCGGTCCACAGGACGCGCGCCAGGCTGATGGACGCCAGCCCGCGCCGGGCGCCAACAGGCGCCGTCCCTCGCCGGCCGGCTCCGCCGACCGCCGGGGCACCGGCGCCCGGAGCTCGCGCGCCGGGGCCTCCGCCGATGGGCGTGGAGCCGCCGGCGGCCGGGCGGCGACCACCGGTCGCGGCACCACCGGCAGCCGCGGGAGGACCGGTGCGGCCGGCGGAGCCAGCGGATCGCCACGCGCCGCCGGCACTGGGAGCCGCTCCACGACCGCTGGGCGCGGCAGCACGGGGACCCGCGCAACGACGACCAGCCGCGGGGCCACAGGGACTCGCGGAGCGACCACCGACCGCGGTGCCACGGAAGGCCGCTCCGCGACCACCGGTCGCGGGACGTCGGGGAGCCGTGGGAGGGCCGGCGCGGCTCGCGGGACCAGCGGGGCCGCGCAAGGCGGTCCCGCTGGCGGGCGCGAGCGAGCTGGAGCGAGCAGCCGGCGTCCAGGGGCGAGCGAGCGCCGCCCGGACGCGAAGGGACGGGGGCTTGGGGCCGATGAGGACGCGCGCGGTCCGGCTGGGGGCCGCGGGGCGGGCGACCGCAGGGTTGGCTCTGGCGACCGTCGATCAGGGGCGTCCCGTGACCGCGAGTCGGGACTGGGTGAGGGTCGGCTCGGCGCCGGTGGCGCGTCCTCGCGTGACAGCGCGCGCCGTCGGGACTGGGGGGAGCGCCCGGGTGGCGGGCGGTCCAACCGGACGACGGGAGACCGCTGGAGCCCCGCGAAGGCCGCGCCAGGGCGTCCAGCGCGCCCGGCTCGCCCCGGCAGCCGGTCAGGGTCGACCTCGCGAGGCGGTGAGGGGACCCGGGCCCGGGATCGTGGCCGGGAGCCGGTAGGGGGTCGTGAGGCGACTGGGGGCGGTGTGCCGGCGGGGCTGGAGGCCGAGTCGGCGGCGGAGGATGCGCCAAAGGTCAGCGAGGTGCTGACGGAGGAGATCCTCGACGAGCTGCGGCAGACGGCTCGGCCGCATGCGTTCGGCGCGGCGGCGCGGGCGCTGGCGGACGCGGTGCTGGCGCTGTCGGAGGACGACCCGGAGGCCGCGGTGGCGGCGGGGCGTGAGGCGAAGGGCTCGGCGCCGCGGTCGGCGGCGGTGCGGGAGCTGCTGGGCATCTCGCTGTACCAGGTCGGTGAGTACAAGGCGGCGCGGACGGAGCTGGCCGCGGCGCAGCGGATCTCGGGGAACGCCGACCTCACGGCGATGCTGGCGGACGTGGAGCGTGCGACGGGCCGCCCGGAACAGGCGATCGAGCTGTTGCGCACCACCGACCGCACGCGGATGAGCGCCGACACGGCCGCGGAGCTGCTGGTGGTGGCTGCGTCCGCCTACGGTGACATGGGCCAGCCGGCGGCGGGGGTTGCGCTGATCCGCCGGCACGCGCGCTGGCCGGCGCAGCTGGCCGACCACCACCTCCGGCTCGCCTACACCGAGGGGGCGCTGGCCGAGCGGGCGGGTGATCTCGATGCCGCGACTGAGGCGTTCGCGCGCGTGACCCGCACGGACCCCGGCTTCTTCGACGCGGCCGAGCGCCTGGAGCGCCTCCAGCGCGCCGCTCCCGACTGAGGCCACGGGCTCGCGACCCCGACCCGTCGTGCTTCCCCCGTTAGTCCTGGGAGGCGGCTTGGCGTTGGCTGATCCAGCGGGCGAGGCCGGCGGCGTTGGAGTGGTAGGTGTTGAGGAGGCGGAAGCTGTCGGGATCGCCGGATTGCTGGCCCTCCTCGAGCTCGAAGCGCTCGCGCAGAGCGGCCTCGATGTGGTCGACCTCGGGACCGCCGTCCCGGGCGGCGGCCTCGGCGGTGTCGCACCAGCGGAGCAGGCGCTCCTCGGCCTCGGCGAGGCGCTCGGCCGGCGGCGAGATGGGGCCGAAGTGGGTGAGCACCAGATGCGCGGGCGAGCGCGCGACGAACGCGCGCAGGCTCCGGACGGCCAGGTCCCGGTCGAAGTCGGGCGGCGGGGTAGCCGGCCGCAGCACGTTGGAGCTCGGCAGCAGGACGCCGACGGCGTCCCCGGAGAAGAGCGCGCCGGCGTCCGGCTCGAAGACGCCGATGTGGTGGCGGGCGTGGCCGGGCGCGTGGATGAGCTCGAGGCGGCGGCCGCCGAGGTCGATGACCTCGCCGTCCTCGACGGCCTTGATCCTGGAGGCCTCGACCGGTGTGAGCCCGCCGTAGACGGTGTCCATCAGCTCGCCGTAGACGCGCGCCGAGCTGGCCAGCAGCCGCTCTGGATCGACCAGGTGCCTGGCGCCGAAGGGGTGCACGACCACGGTGGCGTTCGGAAAGGTCCGGACGAGGTCGCCCGCGCCGCCGCCGTGGTCCAGATGGATGTGGGTGAGCACGATCCAGCCGAGGTCCCGGGGGTCCAGGCCGGCCTTGGTGATTCCCTCGGCGACCACGCTGGCGACCCGCGAGGGCCCGGTCTCGATGAGCGCGGGCCGTTCACCGAGGACGAGGTAGCCGGCGGTGATCTCGGGCAGCCCACCCATCTGGGTGTCGATGCCGATGACGCCTTCGGGCAGTGCGTCGAGCACGCTCACGGGCGGGGTCTCCTTTACCGCCTGGACGGCGCGGCGAACGCCTCCGGGTGCAGCGGGCGGAGCACCAGGCCGTCGCGGGGCTTCGGGTAGAAGAACGTGGTCTTGGGGGGAAGAATCCGGCCACGCTGGGCCACCTCGAGTACGCCCGAGAAGGGTGCGGGGCGCAGGGCGACGACGGTCGCGAACTCACCCTGGTCCACCTGACGGCAGGCGGCGGCCAGGTCGTTGGAGTAGGCGACCTGGTGCTCCAGGTCCCGGAGGCCGAGCGTCCCCTCCAGCACGGTGCGGTGGAGCACCTCGACGTCCAGCGGCGTGTGGTCCAGGCCGGTCCTGGACCGCAGCGCCTGGGAGTCGCGGGCGACCAGCAGCCGGGTCTGCCCGCCGCCGTACAAGCCGAAGGCGACCCGCTGCCGGGGCTCCCGCTCGAGCTGCGCCTCCAGCTCCGAGGGCGAGGCGGCCGGGCCGATCTGGAAGTCCTCTTGCAGCCGGGCGAGCACGACCTCCGCGGGCACTCCGGCGAGCAGGCGGTGCACGGGCAGGACGCTCGGCCCCTGCTGGTCGATGTCGACCAGCAGCATGAGGGTCTGGTGCCAGGGCGCCGCGCCGTCACGCGCGGAGGCCGCCCCGGAGCCCGGGGCTCCCGGAGCCGCGGAGGGCGAGCCCCCGGCCCCGGAGCCCCGGCCCCCGCCCGCCCCGGCGCGGTCCATCTCGTCCCGGTAGGCGAGGGCTGTGCGGTACCGGTGGTGCCCGTCGGCGATCAGTACCTTCTGGTCGGCGAGCAGCTCGCTCCAGCGCGCGATCGTGGCCGGGTCGCTGATTGGCCAGAGGCGGTGCCCCAGCCCGGCCTCGTCGATCGCGTCGACGGCGGGCGCGGCCTCGGTGACGTGCTCGATCGCGGCGGCGGCACGCCCTCCGCCCGCGTACAAGCCGTAGATGGGGGAGAGATTGGCGCGGGTCGCCTCCAGCAGGCGGAGCCGGTCGGCGACCGGGGCGACCATGGTGCCCTCGTGCGGCAGAATGACCTCACGGGTGTCGTCGAGGGTCACGTTGGCCATGACGCCCCGCTGGACCCGCCGCTCGCCCCTGATCGCGTACGCCTCTTCGTACAGATAGAGCGACGGGACCGGGTCGAGCAGCAGCGCGCCCTCGTCCCTCCACGATTCGAGCAGCTTGGCGGCCTGCTCGTAGCGGCTGGAGTCGTCCCTGCCGTCGCGGGCCAGGATCAGCCGCACGACGTTGTACGGGTTCATGGCCTCGTAGGCGTCGCGCGCCGCGGGCGTGATCACGTCGTAGGGCGGGACGATCACCGTGCCCGGGTCGCCGACGACCGCGGGATCGAAGCGCAGCCCCCGGAAGGGACCGGCGGCTACCATGGAGCCGCCAAGGGGTTCATCGTCATGACCCTGGAGTTGTAGCAGTCCGGCACGGATCGTCGCCAGCCGTGCAGCGAACGGGAGGGGATCGCCATCGAGGCCGAGCCGTACGAGCTGTTCCGCCGAGGCACGGCGCTGCTCGCCGACCATCACGCGCACCAGGCGGCCACCGTGCTGGAGCGGGTGGAGGCGATGGAGCCGGAGCGTGGCTCGGTCCGCGAGGCGCTGGGCCGCGCCTACTACGATTCCGGCCGGCCGGAGGCGGCGCGGGAGCAGTTCGCCAAGGCGCTCGAGCTGGACCCGGCCAACGACTACGCGCACTTCTGCCTGGCGCTGTGCCTGCTGCGAGCCGGCGAGGTGGATGTCGCCATCGGGCACCTGCGGCTCGCCCTGGCGATGCGCCCGAACGTCGACGACTACCATCAGGCGCTGGCGCGGGCCGAGCGCATGCGGCCGGGCGGACCGTGACCGAGGCGGCGCCGCTCGCCGGTCGCTACCGTTCGGTCGCCCTCGACCTCGACGGGACGGTCTACCTGGAGGACCAGGTGGTCCCCGGCGCGCCGGAGGCGATCCGGGGCGTGCGCGAGCTGGGCGTCCGGGTGGCGTTCGTCACCAACAACGCGATGCGGCCTCCCGCCGAGGTGGTGGAGAAGCTGTCGCGGCTCGGCGTCAAGGCCACCGTGGAGGAGGTGCTGACCTCCTCCCAGGCGGTCGTGCGGTTGCTCGGCGGCGAGTCCGGGCTGCGCGGCAAGGGCGTGCTGGTGGTCGGCGGCGCCGGGCTCCGTGAGGCCCTCTCCGGCGCCGGCGCCACGCTGCTCGACCCGGAGGCCTGGCGGGACGCCGAGATCGTCGTCGCCGGGCTCGACCCTGAGCTGACCTACGAGCGGGTCCGCGCGGCCAGCCTGGCGATCGCGGCCGGCGCGCGCTTCGTGGGGAGCAACGCGGATGCGAGCCTGCCGACGCCGGAGGGTCCCTGGCCGGGTGCCGGCTCGGTGCTCGCCCTGCTCTCGACCGCCACCGGGGCGCGTCCCGAGATCGCGGGCAAGCCCGACCGCGCCCTGTTCGAGACGGTGGCGGCCGCGCTCGGCCCAGGGCCCAGGCTGATGGTGGGGGACCGGGTGGACACCGACCTGGTCGGCGCGCAGGCGCTCGGCTGGGCGACCGCGCTGGTGCTCACCGGCGTGACCCGCCCGAGCGCGCTGCTGGACGTCGAGGTCGTGCCGGACCACCTGCTGGCCGACGTCGGCGGCCTGCTGCAGCCGCCGGCGCCGCCGATCCGCGTGGACGACGGTCCCGGCCGGCTGCGCGCCGTCGCCGAGGGGGACCAGGGGCAGGTCGCCTCGCTCGCCGTCCGGTGGGAAGGATCAGCGGCCTACCTGGACGAGCTCTGGGTGGACCCCGCCTGGCGCGGACGGCTCGTCGGGACCCGGCTGCTGCTGGACGCCAGCGCGCGCCTCCGCGCCGCCGGCGTGCGCACGCTCACCGCCAGCCGGTCCCGCCTCCGCGCTCCGGACCGCCCCGACCGCCCGGGCGGCCACTCCGCGGGCGCGCCGGACCCGGATGGCGTTCGGCGGTTCCTGCAGCGCCTGGGCTTCGAGGGTGACGGCCAGGGCCTCAGCCGCGACCTCGGCCCAAGCCCTCGGTGAGCTCGTCCTCGGCCTCTTCCTCGCTCTCACCCGCCTCCTCGATCGCGTCGAGGACCGCCTGGTAGAGGCGCCGGGCCGCGGAGCTGGGCTCGTCGCAGTCGTCGCACGCGCCCGGCAGGTCGTCGGGGTCGACCTCGGCGTCCTCTTCCACGGTGACCTCGACCGCGACCTCGCCGTCAGCCTCCGCGTCGACCTCCTCGACCTCCTCTTCGGTTTCCTCGTCGTCGTCGCCGGAGGTGCCGCGCGCCTCCTGGAGGCCGTCGAGCGCCTGGCCCAGCTCCAGCACCGACCCGATCGGGGTGATGCGAGTGCCGCTCCCGCCGCAGGCCGGACAGTTGCTCCGCAGCCAGAGCTGCTCGTCGAAGGTGTGGTCGTACTCGAGCTTGTCCTCGCCGTCCTCGTCGAGCGCGGGCAGCGCGGTCGCGTCGCCGTCGGCGTTGCCCTGCCAGGAGTCGGAGTCGGCCAGCGGCCCGGCCTGATCGCCGAACACGTCCAGCGCACGCTCCGCCGCCTGGCGCGCGGCGTCGCGCTCGAGGTCCTGCCGCTGGCGCCTCCAGAGGGCGAGCGCTGCCTGCCGCAGCTCCGTCAACGAGCTGGTGGTCATCATGGGGGGCTCCCTTCGCCGGTGGGGCGGATCCTATCGGTAGGGGGTCTGCCACCGCTGCCAGGTCGGAGGCGGGCGGCGGCGCCGCGACAGGCCGCCGAGCACGATGATCAGCACGATGCCCGCGATGAAGCCGACCACGTGCGCCAGGTAGGCGACGCCGGCTCCGTTGGCGACCGAGGCCCCGGAGGCATAGAAGTACTGGAGCACGAACCAGGAGCCGAGCACGACCCAGGCGGGCAGCCGCGCGGGGAAGAAGAACAGGAACGGCACCAGGCTGGTCACGCGCGCCCTCGGGTACAGCACCAGGTAGGCGCCGAGCACCCCGGCGATCGCCCCGGAGGCCCCCACCAGCGTGGTGGTGCTGCTCGGGTCGGCCAGCGCGAAGCCGTAGGTGGCCAGGTAGCCGCAGAGCAGGTAGAAGAACAGGTAGCGCACGCGGCCGAGCCGGTCCTCGACGTTGTTGCCGAACACCCACAAGAACAGCATGTTGCCCAGAATGTGCAGCCAGCTCCCGTGCAGGAACATGGCGTACAGCACCGACAGGGCCGGGAGCTTGTCGAAGGTCGGCCGGCCCACCGGGCAGGCGACCTGGTTGCCCTCGACGCGCGGCTGCCCGCTCGTGATCGTCAGCGGGAGCTGCCGGTTGGAGGTCAGCTCCTTGGGGATGGCCGCGTAGCGGCGGAAGAACGCCTCCTGACGGCACGCGTCGGCGGCGGAGGAGGGGTTGCCGCTGATCGACAGCGCGACCGGCTCGACCAGGAACACCACCAGGTTGATGGCGATCAGCGCGATGGTCACCCACGCCGTCCGGAAGGTCGGGTTCTCGTCGTGAATCGGGATGAGATTCAGCATCTAGAACAGCGCCCGCATGCGCAGCAGGTCCGACAGGCTCGCGTCGACACGGACCTTACCTGACAAGAACGCTGACATGAACGTGGTCCGCTCCTCGACCAGGTCGATCAGGTCATCGGAGCGCAATTTGAGGAGCACGGCGACCTGCTCGCCGGGCGGCGGGGCCTCGGTGGGCGGTGAGACCTTGCCGTCCTCGATCACCGAGTACCAGCTCGCGTCGATGTCGGTGACCAGGCAGCCCATCACCTTGCGGCCGGGGATGGCCGAGCGGACGTTGTCCTGGTTGCCGTCCAGCCGCGCCATCAGCCGCTCGATCGCCCTGCCCACCTCGTCCTTGGTCGCCACCTGGACTCCTTACCCGTTGACGCCACGGGTCTCCGGGCTGTCCCCGTTGACCGGCTCGTATACCTGCTGGAGAATCCGTGCGCACATGATGCACGATCTGGCCCAGGTTCCACTGTTTCGACGCGTGCGGAGGTGGCGAGGTGGCGAGCGCCCGGGAGCAGTACCTCCAGGCGATGGCGAGCTTCACGGAGATGACCAGGACCAGTGCGGAGCGCCTCGCCTCCCGGTTGGCCAAGCAGGGTGAGCTGCAGTCGGGCCAGGTCGGACGCTTCGCGGAGGACCTCGTCCGCCGTACCCAGCGCAACCGCGAGACCATGAGCCGGCTGGTCCAGCGCGAGGTCAAGCGCCAGCTCAGCGGGCTCGGCATCGCCACCAGGGACGAGGTCGCCCGACTCCAGCAGCGCGTGCGCGCCCTGGAGCAGGCGGCGGAGCGGCCCGCCGCCGGCGGCGGCGCCCGCGGCAGGAGCACGCCCTCCAGGACCGGCGGCTCGCGGACCACGGCTTCCAAAGGCTCCACCTCGAGGACAGCTTCAGGTGGCACCACCACCCGCAGGAGCGCGTCGACCGGCGACGCCGCCTCCGGCCGGGCGGCCGGCGGCTCGGGCCGGACAACTCGGCGCAGCTCACCAAAGACCGGGCAGGACCCCAGCCAGGGCGAGTAGGCTGGCTCAGGATGCGGCTCTGCCAAGGGCCACCTGCCGTCCACGTCCCGGTTGCCACTGAACGCCTTGGAGGAGGCTCGGGTGAGCGTTCCCCTTCCCTTCGGCGAGCCTGACGGCCCGCTCTCGGAGCGGGTGGAGGCCGCGCTGGCGGCGCTCGACGAGACCGACCTCGCCCGCCACCCCGAGGCCTTCGAGGCCGTCAACCGCGCCCTGCTCCACGAGCTCGAGCAGCTCGAAGGGCTCTAGGAGCTGGTCGTGCCTGCGCGGGTCCGACTCGATCGGGAGCTGGTCCGCCGCGGACTGGTGCCCAGCCGCGAGGCGGCCGCCGAGGCCGTCGCGGCGGGGCGGGTGCTGGTCTCCGGCGCGCCGGCCGCCAAGCCATCCAGGATGGTCGCGGCGGCCGAGCCGATCCAGCTCGCCTCACCCGGCCGGCGCTGGGCCAGCCGCGGGGGCGGCAAGCTCGACCCGACGCTGGACCGCCTGGGGATCGAGGTCGCGGGGCGTCGCTGCCTCGACGCCGGCGCATCGACCGGTGGCTTCACCGACGTGCTGCTGGAGCGGGGCGCCGCCCGCGTGATCGCGGTCGACGTCGGCCGCGGGCAGCTCGACGCGCGGCTCCGCAACCACCCCCGGGTCCAGGTGCACGACGGCCGCAACGTCCGCTTCCTCGAAGCGGACGCGATCGGCGGCCAGGTCGACCTGACGGTCGCGGACCTGTCGTTCATCTCGCTGCGGCTGGTGCTGCCCGCCCTGGCGGCGGCGACCCGGCCGGGCGGCGACCTGCTGCTGCTCGTCAAGCCGCAGTTCGAGGCCGGCAGGGAGGCCGTCGGCAAGGGCGGCGTGGTGCGCGACCCGCGGGCGTGGGCCGGCGCGGTGCGGTCGGTGGCGGCCACCGCGGCCGAGCTGGGCCTCGGCGCCGCCGGCGTGTGCCCCTCGCCGCTGCCCGGTCCCTCTGGCAACGTCGAGCTGTTCCTGTGGCTCCGCGCGGGCGCCGGGCCGCTGGACGAGGCCGCCCTCCGGGCCGCCGTCGCCGAGGGCGCCGCCCTGCCCCGCCGCGGCGGCCCGCGTGCCCGACCGGCCGAGGCGCCCGCAGCCGGGGCACAGGCTGGGGCGGCGCCGGCCCAAGCGGCCCACGCGGCCGAGGCGCGGGCGGCGGGGGAGGCGTCCAGGTGACCGGGAGCCGGCCGCCGCGGCGGATCGGCGCGGTCGTGCACCCGGGCCGGCCGGCCGCGCTGGACCTGGGCAAGAAGCTGGCCGGCTGGGCGGCCGAGCGGGGGGTCGAGTTGCGCACCCTGAACGACGAGCGCGGCTGCCTCGGCGACGACATCCCCTGCTTCGGGCCGGAGGAGTTCCCGATCGGGCTCGACCTGGTGGTGGTGCTCGGCGGCGACGGCACGCTGCTGCGCGCGCTCGGGCTCGTGCTGGAGGCGCAGGTGCCCGTGCTCGGCGTGAACCTCGGCCGGCTCGGCTTCCTCACCGAGATCGAGCCGGACAGCCTCGCCCACTCGCTGGAGGCGGTCTGGTCCGGGCATTACCGGGTGGAGCGCCGCACCACCCTGTGCGCCCGGGTCGTGGTCGGCGGCAAGGTGGTCGCCTCGGATCTGGCCGTCAACGACGTGGTGCTCGAGAAGTCCGCAAGGGAACGGCTGGCCTCGCTCGCCGTCTACGTCGGCGAGGGGCTGTTCGCGCGCTACGCGGCCGACGGGCTGATCGTCGCGACCCCGACGGGCTCCACCGCCTACAGCTTCTCGGCGGGCGGCCCGATCGTCTCGCCGCGGATGGACGCGCTGCTGCTGACCTCGATCGCGCCGCACATGGTCTTCAACCGCTCGCTGGTGCTGGACCCCGACGAGGTGATCCGGCTCGAGGTGCTGCCCGAGAGCCCGCCGGTGGTCGAGAGCGTCGACGGCCGCGCCGTCCGCCAGCTCGAGGCGGGCACGCTGGTCGAGGTCGTCCGTGGCGACCTCCCCGCGCTGCTCGTCCGGGTCACCGCGACCGACTTCTACAGCTTGGTCCGGTCGAAGTTTCGGCTCGCCGATGCCGGAGAGACCATGGTCAACCATGAGGGTTGACCAGGCCTGTCCGTCCCCCTGTGGATATCGTGCGAAGAGCGTGATGCCGGACGGCTAGAATCCCACACGTATGTTAGGAGAGCTGCGCATCCGTGATCTGGGGGTCATCGACGACGCCCGGCTCGAGGTCTCGCCAGGGCTGAACGTGCTGACGGGCGAGACCGGCGCGGGCAAGACCATGGTCGTGGACGCGCTGGCGCTGCTGCTCGGCGAGCGGGCCGACCCCGGGGCGGTCCGCGCTGGCCGGGCGGCCGCGCTGGTCGAGGGCCGGCTGGCCACCGACGACGACGGGCAGGTGGCGGCCGCGCTGGCAGCCGCCGGGGCAGCCGAGGAGGAGGGAGAGGTCGTGGTCGCCCGCCAGGTGCTGGCAGAGGGCCGCAGCCGCGCGCAGCTCCAGGGCCGCATGGCCACGGTGGCCGCCATCGCCGAGGTGGTCCGCCCGCTGGTCGAGATCCACGGCCAGCACGAGTTCCAGCGCCTGCTGCGGCCGGCGGTCCAGCGCGAGCTGCTGGACCGCTTCGCTGGCGACAAGGTGCTGGCGCTGCGCGACGAGTTCGCATCGGGCTGGCGCCGGCTGCGCGCCGTCCAGCGCGAGCTGGACCAGCTGGCGTCGCGGGCCCGCGACCGCGAGCGCGAGGCCGAGCTGCTGCGCTACCAGCTCGAAGAGATCGAGGCGGCCGCTGTGCGCGTTGGCGAGCTGGAAGAGCTGGACGCCGAGTCGGAACGCCTCACCAACGCCGAGGCCCTGCGCGAGGCGGCCGTGCTCGCCTGGCAGTTCCTCGAGGGCGACGAGGACGCGGGGGCCAGCACGGCGCTGGCCGCGGCCGCCCGCACGGTCAGCGGCCCCGGCCGTCACGATCAGTCCCTGGGCGAGCTGGCCGAGCGCGCGTCCGGGCTGGCCGCCGAGGTGGCCGACCTGGCCTCCTCGCTGCGGGCCTACGCCGAGGGCGTGCTGGCCGACCCGCAGCGCCTGGACGCCGTCCAGGGCCGCATCGCCCAGCTACGCGACCTGCTGCGCAAGTACGGCGACGACGAGGCGGCGGTGCTGGTCACGGCGGAGCGGGCCGCCCAGAGGCTGGCCGAGATCGAGGGCGGCACGGTGCGCTCCGAGGCGCTGGAGGCCGAGGCGTCGGCGCTGCGCGCCCGGCTGGCCGACGTCGGCGGCAGCCTGTCCGCCCGCCGCGCCGAGGCAGCCGCCGGGCTGGCCGCGGCGGTCGAGGCGGAGCTGCGCGACCTGGCCATGCCCAGCGCCGACCTGCGCATGCTGGTCGAGCAGGACGAGGATGCCGGCGGGCTCGAGGTCTCGGGGCGCCGGCTGGCCGCCGGCGACGAGGGCCTCGACCGGGTCGAGATCCAGCTCTCGGCCAACCCCGGGCTGCCGCTGCGACCGCTGGGCAAGGCGGCCTCCGGCGGCGAGCTGTCCCGGGTGATGCTGGCGCTACGGGTGGTGCTCGCCGGGGTCGACCGCACCCCGACGCTGGTGTTCGACGAGGTCGACGCGGGCGTCGGCGGCCGCACCGCCGCCGCCGTCGGCTACCGGTTGGCCGCGCTGGCCCGCCACCACCAGGTGCTGGTGGTGACCCACCTGCCGCAGATCGCCGCCTACGCCGACCGCCACTTCGTGGTCGAGAAGCGCTCCGCGGCCGGGGAGACGACCACCGCGGTGCGGACGCTCGACTCCGGCGGCCGGATCACCGAGCTGTCGCGGATGCTCTCGGGCATGGAGGGCTCCGGCCTCGCCCAGGCCCACGCCGAGGAGCTGCTCGCCGCCGCCGACGCCGTCAAGGCCGGCGGCCCCAGGGCAGGCGGCGCCCCCGGCGCCCGGGACGGCAGGCCCCCCGGAGCCGCGGGGGCCGGCGGCGCCTCCGGGCCCAGGGCGGCCGTGGGTGGCGAGCGTTCGTGAAGCCGCTCGCGCGCCTGCCCTTCCGCCGGGCGCGGGACCAGCAGTCCGGCCCGGGCGAGCAGGCCCGCGTCACCGGCCCGGTGCGCAAGGACAAGCGCACCAAGAACCTGGTCAAGCGCCTGCGCCCCGGCGACGTGGCGGTGATCGACCACCTCGACCTGGACCGGGTCGCCGCCGAGACGCTGGCCGAGTGCCGGCCGGTGGTGGTCATCAACGTCGCCAGCAGCATCTCCGGCCGCTACCCGAACCCGGGCCCGATGATCCTGCTCGAGGCCGGCGTCCCGATGCTGGACGCCACCGGGCCCGCCGTCTTCGGCCTGCGAGAGGGCGAGCCGGTCCGGGTCGACGAGCACGGCGCGGTCCTGCGCGGCGACACCGAGATCGCCCGCGGCGAGTGGCTGGCGCCCGAGGACGTCCGCAAGCGCGTCGACGCGGCCAAGGACAACCTGGCCGCCGCCCTCGAGGACTTCACCCTCAACACCCTGTCCTACGTCCGCCGGGACCGCGACCTGCTGCTCGAGGGCCTCGACCTGCCCCCGCTGGAGACCAGCCTCCGCGACCGCCACGTGCTGGTGGTCGTCAGGGGTCACGACTACAAGAAGGACCTGGTCACGCTCCGCGGCTACATCAGCGAGTTCCGGCCGGTGCTGATCGGCGTCGACGGCGGCGCGGATGCGCTGCTGGAGGCGGGCTTCAAGCCGGACATCATCCTCGGCGACATGGACTCGGTCACCAACGAGGCGCTGGCCTGCGGCGCGGAGATCGTCGTCCACGCCTACCCCGACGGCCGCGCCCCCGGCCGCGAGCGGGTCGAGCGGCTGGGGCTGGACGCGCGCATCCTGCCCGGCGCCGGCACCAGCGAGGACATGGCCATGCTGCTGGCCTACGAGGCCGACTGCGACCTGATCGTGGCGGTCGGCACCCACGCGAGCATGGTCGACTTCCTGGACAAGGGCCGGGCCGGCATGGCCTCGACCTTCCTGGTCCGCCTCAAGGTCGGCACCAAGCTGGTGGACGCCAAGGGCGTGAACCGGCTGTACCGGGTCGGCGTGCGCCGCGCCGACCTGCTCGTGCTGGTCGCCGCGGCGCTGGTCGCCATGCTGGTGGTGACCGTGCTGTCGGCGTCCCTGCGCGACGTCTGGGAGACTATCTTCGAGCTGGTGCGGGTGTTCGCCCATCGGCTCGTGTCGTTGTTCTAGCCATAGCCGGACGGGGGCCTTGAACGGCGCGCCCCCGCGGAGGGTGCCCTGTGATCAACCTGCGATACCACATCGTGTCGCTGGTCGCTGTCTTCCTTGCCCTGGCGCTGGGGATGGTGGTGGGCGGCACGGTGCTCAACGAGGGCACGGGGCGCGCCCAGCGAGCCTTCAGCGACCTGCTGCGGAGGACCAGCCAGCAGACCCAGGCGGAGAACACCACCCTGCGGGCCCAGGTCGGCCACTACCAGGATTTCGGCGAGAAGGTCCTGCCGCAACTCGCCCGCGACAAGCTCAAGGGCCATTCGGTCGTGCTGATCGACACCGACCGGGTCGACGACGGCACGCGCGCCGGCGTCACCGACGCGCTGCAGGCGGCCGGCGCGACCGTGGACGGCCGGCTCACCTTCTCCAGCGACCGGGTCAACCTGGCAGCCCAGGACGACCGCACCAAGCTGGCGCAGGTCCTCGGCCTGTCGACGGTCGACCCCGACGTGCTGCGGACGGCGATGATCGAGCAGCTTGCCGACAGGCTCACGGCTCCGGCCAAGTTGCCCAACAGCGACCGGGATCGCCCCCGGGATATGATCACCGCCCTGTCCGACGCCAAGTTCTTCGCTGACCTGAACCTCCCCGGCCCGGTCCGCGACGGCCGCGAGCTCTTCCCGAAAGCGGGGTCGCTGTTCGTGATCATCGGCCCGACCGACGGCTCCACCACGCCGCCGCCGAAGTCGTTCCTGGTCCCACTGGCCGACCGGCTCTCGGCCCGCTCCCCCGCGCCGGTGGCCGGTGTCGAGTCGCAGACCGGGGTCTCCTCATGGGTCCAGACACTGCGCGGCGACAAGGAGATCACCCAGCGCGTCTCCAGCGTGGACGACGTGGACGCCGTCTACGGCCAGATCGCCCTGGTGGACGCGTTCGTCCTGCAGCTCGCCAACCAGCCGCCAGGCCAGTACGGCTTCAAGCCTGGATCCACCGGCCTGCTCCCAGAGGGAGGACCGGCATGACCGATCCCAACGGACCCGGAAGCCCGGGCGTGGACGAGCCGGCCACCGGGCACCCGGGCGCGGGGGGAGGCGCCCCGGTGCGGTCTGGGGTGCTCGTGCTCGTGCCCGCCTACAACGAGGCCGAGCGGGTGGGCGCGACCGTCGGCGCGCTGCACGAGCTGCCCGGCGTCGCCGAGGTGCTGGTGGTGAGCGACGGCTCGACCGACGCCACCGCCGCACGCGCCCTGGACGCCGGCGCCCACTGCCTGGAGCTGCCGAGCAACTTCGGCAAGGGCGACGCCCTCAACGCCGGGCTGTCGGCCCTGATGGAGCGCGTCGCCGACGGGGTCACACCGGAGCCGGGGGCGCTGCTGCTCGCCGACGCCGACCTCCAGGACACCGCCGCCCGGCTCGACGTGCTGCTGCGGCCCGTGCTGCTCGGCGAGGCGGACATGGCCGTGGCCGACCTGCCCGCCCAGCAGGGCGCCGGCGGGTTCGGTCTGGCGATGGGCCTGGCGCGCTGGGGCATGCAGCGGGTCAGCGGCCGGCGCATGAACGAGCCGCTCTCCGGTCAGCGGGCGCTGCGCTGGTCGGCCCTGCCGGCGCTGCTGCCGTTCGCGCCGGGCTTCGGGGTGGAAGTCGCCATGACCATGGACGCCCTGCGCGCCGGTCTCAAGGTGATCGAGGTCGAGGTGGACCTCCGCCACGCCGCCACGGGCCGCGACCTCACCGGGGTCGTGCACCGCGGCCGCCAGGCCGGGGCGATCGCGCGCGAGCTGGGCCGCCGCCGGGTCTGGCGCGGCCGCGACGGAGGTGGAGGTGCCTGAGGTGCACACATGGCCGCTGATCGCCGCGTTGGTGGGCCTGCTCGTCGGCTTCGCCGTGGGCCGCTGGGCCGGGCCCCAGCTCCTGGAGGCGCTGGCCGCCACCAACCTGTCGAGGGTCAACTACCGCCAGCGCACGGTCGTGGCCGGGCTCGGCATCGCCCTGGCGGTCGGCCTGCTGGCGTGGGCCGGACCGCTGGCCCTGGTCGGCGAGCTGGCCTCCGGCTCGGGCTGGCCGGCGCGCAGCGGCATCGCCATGAGCGGCCCGGCCGTCGCGGCGGTGCTCGCCGGCCTCGCCTTCGCGCTGCTCGGACTGCTCGACGACCTGATCCAGGACCAGGGCCACCGCGGCTTCCTCGGGCACCTGCGGGCGCTGCGGCACGGCCGCCTCACCGGCGGCGCGGTCAAGCTGCTCGGCGGCGCGCTGGTCGCTCTGGTGGTGGCGCCGCTGGCCGTCGGCCTGGAGCGGCCCTGGTACCTGATGCTCGTGGGCGCGGTGGTGATCGCCTCCAGCGCCAACCTCGCCAACCTGCTGGACCTGCGCCCGGGCCGCTGCACCAAGGTGTTCCTGCCGCTGTGGGTGGTCGGCTGCCTGCTCGACCCGACCGCCGGCGCCTGGTCGGCCGGGCTGGCCGGGGCGGCGGCCGGCACCTTCCCGCTGGACCTGGGGGAGCGCGGCATGCTCGGGGACGCCGGCGCCAACGCGCTCGGCGCCGTCGTCGGCGTGCTGCTGGTCACCGGCCCGGCGTGGCTGCTGTGGGCGCTGGCGGTGGTGCTGCTCGGCCTCCAGGCCGCCAGCGAGCGGGTGTCGTTCTCGCGGGTGATCGACGGGAACCGCTGGCTCCGCGCGGTCGACCGGCTCGGCCGCCAGAATCTCGACGCATAACCCCCCAGGGCCGCCGAACCTTGTCTCGCCTCCGCGGCACCGTCGGGAGAGCGTGGTAGGCTGAGATCCCGAGGACCCACAGGTCCGGGTGAGCGCCCGGCCTCCCCCAGCAGGGTCCAAAGGGGGTCAAAGGAACTTGGCGAAGCACATCTTCGTTACCGGCGGGGTCGCCTCCTCGCTCGGGAAGGGGCTCACCGCCGCCTCACTGGGTCGTCTGCTGAAGGCACGTGGCCTTCGCGTGACCATGCAGAAGCTCGACCCGTACATCAACGTCGACCCTGGGACGATGAACCCGTTCCAGCACGGCGAGGTCTTCGTCACCGACGATGGCTGCGAGACCGATCTCGACCTTGGGCACTACGAGCGTTTCATCGACGAGAACCTCTACCGGGACTCGAACGTCACCACCGGGGCCATCTACCAGACGGTGATCGCCGCCGAGCGCCGCGGCGAGTTCCTGGGCGACACCGTGCAGGTCATCCCGCACATCACCAACGAGATCAAGGCGCGCATCCTCCGGGTGGCGGAGGACGCCGACGTGGTGATCACCGAGGTCGGCGGCACCGTCGGCGACATCGAGTCGCTGCCGTTCCTGGAGGCGATCCGCCAGCTCCGCCATGACATCGGCCGCGACAACGTGTTCTTCTGCCACGTCTCGCTGGTGCCCTACATCGCCCCGTCCGGCGAGCTCAAGACCAAGCCGACCCAGCACTCCGTGCGCGAGCTGCGCTCGCTCGGCATCCAGCCCGACGCGATCGTCTGCCGCACCGACCGGCCCATCACCGAGGCGCTCAAGCAGAAGATATCGCTGCTGTCCGACGTCGACGTCGAGGGGATCATCAGCGCGCCGGACGCCGGCTCGATCTACGAGATCCCGCTGGTGCTGCACGAGGAGGGCCTGGACGACTACCTGGTCCGCCACCTCCGCATGGAGGGCGCGGCCGCGCCGGACCTCCGGGAGTGGCAGGCGCTGGTCGAGCGCATCCGCAACCCGCGGCGCACCGTGCGGATCGCGGTGGTGGGCAAGTACATCAACCTTCCCGACGCCTACCTGTCGGTCACGCAGGCGCTCCAGCACGGCGGGTTTCACCATCGAGTCGACGTCGAGGTCGTCTGGGTGGCCTCCGACGACCTGGAGGAGGCGGCCAACCGCGAGGTGCTCTCCACGGTCGACGGCATCCTGGTGCCGGGCGGCTTCGGGGTCCGCGGGGTCGAGGGCAAGGTCGAGGCGATCAAGTTCGCGCGCGAGCGGCGCGTGCCGTTCCTCGGCATCTGCCTGGGGCTGCAGTGCGCGGTCATCGAGATCGCGCGCAACCTGGCGGGGCTGGAGGGCGCCAACTCCAGCGAGTTCGACCCGCAGGCCCCGTACCCGGTGATCGACCTGCTCCCGGACCAGCGGGGCGTGGCCGACATGGGCGGCACCATGCGGCTCGGCCTGTACCCGTGCCGGCTGCTGAAGGGCAGCCAGGCCGAGCGCTCCTATGGCGACGGGCTGGTGTTCGAGCGCCACCGCCACCGCTACGAGGTCAACAACCGCTACCGGCGCCGCCTCGAGGACGCCGGCCTGGTGCTGTCGGGCACCTCGCCCGACGGTCGCCTGGTCGAGATGATCGAGCTGCCGGACCACCCGTTCTACATCGCCGGCCAGTTCCATCCGGAGCTGCGCTCGCGGCCCACACGGCCGCACCCGCTGTTCCGCGACTTCGTCGGCGCTGCCGCCGAGCAGGCCGACGCCCGCGACGCCGAGCGCCGCGCCGCCACCCCGGTCGCGGCCCGGGCGCCCGCCCCGAGCCCGGCGCCGACGCCGGCCCGGGTCGAGCGCCCCGCCGTGGCCCCCGCCTGGCCGGCACAGCCGCGGCCCGCCACCGCGCACGTGGTCCAGGAGCCTGCGACCACGCGCGCGGCGGACCCGGCGGCGGTCCAGGAGCCCGCGACCACGCGGGCGCCGGAGACGGGGCTGTTCGTGCCGGCGGCGGACAACGGCGCGCAGCCGGCCGAGAACGGAGCCCACCAGCAGGCCGACGGCCGCCCGGGATGACCGGGAGCACGCAGCCGCCGTTCCAGGTGCTCGACCGCGAACGGCCGTTCCACGGCCACGTCGTGGACGTGCGGGTGGACCGCATCGCCAGCGCGGACGGGCGCACCGGCACGCGCGAGGTGGTCGAGCACCCCGGCGCGGTGGCCGCCCTGGTGATCGACCAGGAGGGCGCCGTCCTCCTGGTCGACCAGTGGCGCCACGCCATCGGGGGGCGCCTGGTCGAGGTCCCCGCCGGCAAGTACGACGTCAGCGGTGAGCAGGTCGAGGACGCGCTGCGGCGGGAGCTGGCCGAGGAGCTGCGGGTCGAGAGCGGCACGCTCACCTGGCTCACCACCTTCTACACCACGCCCGGCTGGAGCGACGAGGTGGTCGACCTGTTCCTGGCCGAGGGCGTCCGGCCGATCGACGGCGACGGCCCCGAGCCCGACTGGGAGGAGGCCGGCATGGAGGTCGTCCGGCTCTCCTACGAGGAGGCGCTCACGCTCGCCAGCACCAGGCCCCCCGGCGACTCCAAGACGCTGGTCGCCCTCGGGCTCTATGGGCTCTGGCGCGCTGGCGTGTGGTCGCCGGACCCGTCCGGCCGGCCGGCGCCGGATGCCCCGCGGCGGCGGGCCGCGCGCCGACCTCCAACCCATGAAAGGAGCTCTGGCCAGCGGCCGCCAGTCCCGTAGACTTGGGCCACATGCAGGTCAGGCGTGGTTTTCGAGGTCATTTGCAACCCTCGTGCAACCCGATTCACGATTCGCCGCCGAGCACCAGGGCGGCGACGGCCGCCGCCGCCTCTTCCTCGAGCGCCGGGATCGCATGCGAGTACAGGTCCAGCGTGATCGCGATCGAGGCGTGCCCCAGCCGGGCGCTCATCGTCTTCGGGTGAATGCCGGCCGCGAGCGCGATCGTGGCGTGGGTGTGGCGGAGGTCATGGAAGCGGATGACGGGCAGACCGGCGTTGCGGGCATGGCGCGCGAACCACCTGTCGAGCCAACGGGGATCGACAGGCGCACCATCCTCGCGGGTGAACGTCAACTTGAGGTCGAGCCAGCCGGCGCCGCAGGCCAGTCGCTCTGCCGCCTGCGCCTTGCGCCACGCCTTGAGTGCGGCGGTGGTGGTCGGGTCGAGCGCGATCGAGCGGCGGCCGGCCGGCGTCTTGGATTCGATCACCTGGACGCGGGCCGGGCCGAGGTCGACGGCGCTCCAGCGCAAATCGAGGATCTCGCCGCGGCGCATCCCGGTGCTGGCCGCCAGCAGCCACAAGGCGTAGAGCCGGTCGCCGCAGACGTGATCGAGGAAGCGGCGTAGCTCCGGCGCTGTCCAGGTCTTCATCTCAGTCCGGACGGGCCGCGGTGGACTCGCCAGCGTGGCCACGTTCTTGGCGACCAGACCCCAGCGGACCGCGTCGCCGAGCGCGCGGCGGATCGTGGCGTGGACGTGATGGATCGTCTGGGCCGATAAGGTCGCGGCGAGGTTCGCGTACAGCGCGTTCAGGTGGCCAGGCGAGAGCTTCTGGAGCGGAACGTTGCCGATCGCGGGCACGAGGTGGCGTCGGACGTTTGTGGCGTGCCAGGCGTGCGTCCGAGGCTTCACTTGCGCCTTGACGGATGGTAACCACTGATCAGTCAGGAACGCGGCGACGGTGAGCTTGTGCGGCTCGATGTAGCCGCCCTGGTCGAGCTTGGCGAGCAGCTCCACTCTGGCGCGTTCGGCATCCCGCTTGGTGCGGTAGCCGGCGTGCCACTTGCGGATGCGCTTGTTGTCCGGTCCCCGGCCGAGGTCGAGGACCACGCTGTACCCGTTGCCGCGCTTGACGACGGTGCCCCTCACTGGTCGTCCTCCCTGTAGACGGTGCCATCCGAGTCAGTCCATTCGGAAAGGTGGCCCTGCCAGCCAACGACGTGGGCCCCGTCCGGGTAGTCCGACACCTTGGCGTGCACGCGCCCGTACAGCCACTCCCTCGCCCATCTCGCGGGCAACGGCACTTTGGTACCCACGTCGATAGGCGGCGCGTCCTGGGGCGGGCCGCCGCCGATTGGGATGGGGTTGAGCAGATCGAACGGCGCCGCCTCGAGCACCAGGCCGAGGGCGAGTAGCTCGTCAACCGTGACGTTGCGGCGTCCCTGCTCGACCTCGCCCACGGTCTGCCGGGTCCACGGATGGCCGAGCTTGCGCATGCCCTCGGCGACGTCTTCCTGCTTCAAGCGGCGCTGCGCCCGGACTGCGCGGATGTTGTCTGCCAGCACGTCGGACAGGAAGCGGCTGCCCGCTTGTGGCGCGCGCCGGTCCCTACCTGGCGTCGCCCTCGGCATTCTCGTCCCCCGTCGTCCCTTGGCGTCACTTTCTCAAGGGCAGTAGAGCACATTCATCCCACGTCCCGCAAGATGACTCGGCATCCCCGCGCAGCGTCGTCTATCATCTCGCGCAAGATGATTCCCCACGAGGAGGAGTGAGGGTGCCGAACGAGAGACCCGAGATGCTGAAGGTGCGGGAGGTCGCCGCGATCCTTCGGTGCGGTAAGAACCAGGCTTACGAGCTGATTCGCTCCGGCGCCATTCGGTCGGTGCGGATCGGCACGGCCATCCGTGTGCCCGTCGAGGCGATGGAGGAGTACAAGGCGGGCCGCGTTGCCTGACAAAGAACAACGCCGCCCCACCGGGGGCGGCGCCGTCCAGGTCTCACCGGCACGATCGACCAAGGTCAGGCTATCACGCCCCCTGGACCTTGCTGCTGAGTGTCGCGGCTGCGGCGCCGTCGTCGAGCTTGAGCAGGACAGCGCTTTCTGCTGGATCTGCACCTACGGCGAACCGATCTGCCTCTGCACTGGCGCTGGCTGGCGCAGAACCGACAGCACGGATTCGGGAGGATCCTGATGGCCACTGCACCTAAGCCGGGATCCACCGTGTCCGTTTTCTCCTGCTGGGATTTCGGTGTTCGGAGAGATTGGATTGAGCCTGGACGGGCGTGCGGGAGGACACCAGCCGGCACGATCACCTCACTTGGGTGCTCGACGGGGCACGGATG
>WNFV01003029.1_pt1 | contig 21793 bp, 15 predicted proteins | sample 5400101 | NCBI WGS metagenome assembly WNFV01 (sample SAMN13153361, study PRJNA577476) | soil metagenome | isolation source: 115 cm soil or saprolite under grassland replicate 1 | place: USA:California | collected 2016-06-15 | reverse complement strand
TATCCGGTCCGAAGTACATGGTCAGCGAGCGGTTAACACCCGCAACCCCTGGATCCGACTCTACCAGACAGCGAATATCGTCGAGAGTTTCACGATCAGCGCCCTCGCCAATCAGCAAACCTTTGGTCTCGTATCCCAGAAGCACAGCGACAGTCGCCAAGAGAAGGCCGATGAGGATTGAAGCTGCGCCATCGAAATAAGGATTGTGCAGTTGTTCTGCTAGAAAAACTCCGAGCGCCGCAACGACGAGGCCCAAGAGCGCCGCGGTATCTTCAAACACAACGGTAAAGGTCGTCGGATCCTTGCTTCGCTGAATCGCTTTCCACCAAGGATCGTTGCCCTTTACACTCATAAAACTTTTAAGCGCAATGAACAGAGAAATAGACTCAAATACGAATGCGAACGCTAAAACGACGTAGTTCCAAATCGCATTTTCCTGGGGCACTGGATGCAGGATATGCAGCAGGCCTTCATAAGCCGAGATGCCGCCGCCAACCGCGAAAATGACGATGGCGACCATCAGCGCCCAAAAGTAAAGTTCTTTGCCGTAACCAAACGGATGCTCCGCATCCGGAGGCTTCTTACTCTGTCGTAGTCCAAGCAGGAGCAGTCCGCCATTTCCCGTGTCAACGAGCGAATGAATTCCTTCGGAAATCATTGCCGAGCTCCCGGTGAATGCTGCGGCCGTAAACTTCGTTGCGGCAATAGCCAGATTGGCGATAATCGCTGCATAGATTGCGTTCTTCGATTCCGCCACAGGTGCAAACTTTCTTTTCAGTAAATAGATCCAGCTGGGCAAATTAGGTTAGCTCGATATGAGCAAGCGATGTGCCACCTTCGTTCGTTTTCTTTATCGCCGGGAAGGCCCAGATCTGCAACGATGATTTTTATGCAGTCCCGACATTCGGACAAATATTTGCGGAGTAGTTTAATATCCGTATACGTAACGGCGTCAGTTGCCGAGGATGCGATGTGCGCTTGGGCGAGAGAATTCGCGATCATAACGCTGCATCGTGGCAAGCGAGTAAATTTTCCTGAGCTTATGGCATATGCCTTGCTCGTTTAACCAGGTAAGTCGATCTAATAATTCGCGCATAACAAAAAATCGGATAAACAAATGTCATCGCCAACGACCCTTAAATTGGGCTGGAAAGCAGGTACCGAACAGTATCCGCCCGGTGAGCTGCTCGAATATGCAATCATGGCGGAGCAGGCAGGATTCGATTCGATTGACGTCAGCGACCATTTTCATCCTTGGAGCGAAGGTGGCCAGGCGTGCTTCGTCTGGACCTGGCTCGGAGCAGCGGCAGCCAAGACTAAAAAGATTATTCTTGGCACTGGTGTCACGTGTCCCATATTAAGGTATCACCCCGCGATCATCGCGCAGGCCGCCGCTACTTTGGGCTGCCTAGCACCAGGCCGATCCTTTCTTGGTGTTGGCACTGGTGAAGCTCTCAATGAATACGCGGCGACCGGCCTTTGGCCTACATACAACACAAGACAAGCCCAAATGAGCGAGGCGATAGAGCTGATCCGCGCTCTGTGGACCGGTGAGACGGTCACCCATAGTGGCAAGTATTACCAAACACGAAAAGCGAAGCTCTACACCCGCAGCGACGAATCAATCCCACTCTATATTTCGGCCATGGTGCCAAACAGCGCGAGATTTGCCGGCCTATATGGCGATGGACTCGTGACCGTCGGCGGGGAAACTCCGGAGAGTTACCGCCAGATCCTGGAAAATTTTTCAGTGGGCGCGAAGGCCGCGGGAAAAGATCCGAACCGATTGTCACACCTCATCGAGCTGGGCGTCGAATTTACCGACGATAAGGAAAAAGCCATCGAAACCAGGAAAGCGTTCTGGGCGGGGACGTTCGTACCGGCGATGTTTACGGAAAAAATCTACACGCCAACGATGTCCGAGACCAACGGCAAGGCCGTGGGCTCCGACATCATAAGTGAATCGCTATGCATCTCCGCCGATCCTGAAGTTCACGTCAAGTTTGCGCGTCATTACATCGAGCTGGGCTTTAATCATCTGATCTTTCACGCGGCGGGCCCGGATCAGCGCGCATTTCTTGAGGGATACGGTCAACACGTGCTCCCTCGGTTGCGGCAGAATTGAATTCGCGCCGACCATGGACCCGACGGGCATTTTTGATTACGAAGATCACTCGGGAGCGGTTTAAAACCGCTTATGCGATTTCTCTATTCGGATCTGCTTTGTACGACCCGGCGCATGCTTAGCGCAAACCGAAGCTCAAAGCGACTTCGATCATGGAACTGAGGCGGCCCGGAGCTAGGGCAGTCCCATCAACGTACCCGTCCGGGAAAGGGGATGCAGCAGTAACAATTCCTGATTTAATTTCAGCTATTGAGCTGCGGAAAGAGGTGCGCGCTGGAGCGTTGGAATCGCGGATGCAAAGCCAACTGCTGCAGTTCTTCAGCCATTAAGATTTTACAGTGGTACTTCCCGTCCACTCTTTGGTAAATAATAACCGAGTCAAGGGTCCAGACAATACGAAAAACGCTTACCTGAATTCTGTCAAGATGATCCCCCAAAGCACGTAAACGGTGAGACAGCGTCGTCGGCGTCCGCGTAACTGAACCAAATTGACTTTTTCGTTTCTTTTGAGCCTGGGCGTCAAGGCGTGAAATATCGGCTGGGCGGAAACAAAACAGACGATTAGCTCTTGATTGGTGGGCGGAAAGATCATTTCCTCCAAGAGCGTTTCGCAAAATCGATTCGCCCCCTCTCGTTACGCAAGCACTGCAGACGACATAGGACTGGTCATTTTTCTCAAGCTCGAAAGCCGCAATCCCAGCGGCCTCCAGCGACTGTCCGATCACTCTTAGCGATTTAGCATGCATCATATTGGGCAAACATCCTCTTGCTGTCGAAAATAAACAAACGCCGGTTCCATGACGAATTGTAGCCCGCTCACCTCCAATCTTAAAAGCATCAATCATGCCTTAACAAACTAGGAGCATGGGGAAAGCTCTTTGCACATAGTGGACTATTGTGCGCCCTAACTTATGAAGTTTCTCGTGGTGGTGCGTCCCGAAAATTGAACAGGCTTATTCAAGCCGCGTTTTTGACTGAAGTCCCGATTCAAACAGGGCGACGTGACGCCAATCGAAAAGTTGTCCAAGTATGTCCGCTTTTTGCAGTCCGATGAGTCGCGGTTAAAAAGGGTAAAAGATTGCTACGGATTACTCGGCCAAGGAAAGAGCAGACCTGTCTCATGCCCGACGCGCGCACTCGGAGCGCACATAACAATCCTGAGCAACATTTCGACGAACACCCACGTGCCCAATGAACCAATCGATCGGATTAGTGACTTGTTTAACCGAGGCAGTTGCTGCTGAATCTACAAATCGTTGCGTGAGCAATAGCGTTCCCTATGTCAAAACAGCGTTTAGGCCCAGAAGCTGATATCCATACGCAACACGTTTTGGCCCTCTCTTTGGTGGAGGATCTCCGATAGGCGCTTGATTATCTCGTCTGCGGCGGCCTGGATTTGGCGGATCGGGGGGTTCTTTAGTTGGTGGTTTCTTCTGTCTCGTGGGCGGTTTTATAGGCGCTTTCTTCGACGGTGGTTCTTTTCTCTCAATATGATTGAGACCGATTAGCCGTAAGATCACGGTTTTCAACTCCTCGCTACCGAAGCAGTCGTTGCGGGTGGGGATCAGAGGCAGAGGTATTCTGCCATTCAGTTTCCTCGTTTGGGCGGGCACTAGATCCACGAACCGCGTTCGATGCCAATAGCTTTTCCAATGTCCGATGCCGCCTCTCGATCTGGCAGCCAGGCTCTGTCGAGGAGTCTTTTCGCCTGCGCTATTTCGCAGCAGATCTGAATCGTGCGCAGGAAGCGGTCTCCGTTCCGCCGGCGGCTGAAGGTGCCATGTTTCAAGATCGCAAAGTCGGGACACGACCTCTCATCACACTTGTCGAGAAGACGGTCGTAGTGAGCGAGAGATATCTCAATGAGCACCTTCACGGGCCAAACTTAATCAGCAAACGGCGCCAGTCAATGTCCCAAATATGAACGAGCTAAAGGTGACCAAACTCCGGCCTGAAATCCGGCAGCTGGAGCGCTTTGCCGGCGTAACTTGACCGATGGACCTACGACCAGAGCGAGGAAGATCCGTTTTACCCTCTCACTCGCGTACTGTGAAGCAGGGATTTCTACAGGGCAAAGGCTTCTAGGGAGATTTGCTTCCAGCCTTCGCCAATAATCAGCCAGCAGTAATCCATCAATCGCTGCATGGTTGTGGTGCATTGATTGGGGCGAACCTAGTGAGTCTATGCTCCTGCTCGCATCCTCTCAACGCGAGACCCGAAACAGTAGCGCGGCGGGTGTACGTACATTCCACACCGAGTAAGCAGATTTCTTACTTAGGGGGCGGATTGCCAGTCAGAAATGCTGTGCATACGGGCATCATTGGTGGCATGTCGCTTGCTCTATTCTCTACTAGATTCCGCGCACGCGTCTACACTTGTTTGTCAGAAATTTGAAAAAGAAGGGAGATATAATCATGGAACGAATACAGAAATCTATCGAAGTCGATCGTCCGCTGCATCAGGTTTACAATCAATGGACACAATTCGAGGAATTCCCGAGATTCATGGAAGGCGTGAAAGAGGTCAAGCAACTCGATGATACGCGGTTGCATTGGCTCGCCGAAATTGCCGGCAAGGAAAAGCAATGGACGGCAAAAATTATCGAGCAGATTCCCGATCACCGCATCGCATGGGAATCTGAATCCGGTGAATACACTTCAGGAGTTGTTTCCTTCCAGGTCGTGGGGCCGGATCGTACATGCGTCACTTTGGAGATCTCCTATGATCCGAAAGGATTTGTCGAGAATGCAGGAGATGCGATTGGCGTGGTGTCGAGACGCATCGAGAACGATCTCGAGCGCTTTAAAGAATTTATCGAAAATCGTGGCCAAGAAACCGGCGGCTGGCGTGGCACAATTCAGGAAGGCCACAGACCGGTGTCTGAGAAGGCGTAAACGGTAGCAATTCTGTCGTGGGCCCGCGCTGCGCGTCGCTGCATTTCGTCGCGCAGGCGCGGCCCGCTCATAAGTCAATGTAAACCTCACTAGCCCTTACAAGCCGACAGCCGAAAGCGACGATTACGAGTGAGCAGTGAACCGAATAAAGAACAGCTATCAACCGTGGAACAGCAAATTCATTTTGTCTCGATCGTTCTGACGGAATCGCCGTTGCTCCAGTGATGATGAAAAGGGAACAGCCGAGCCTGAGGGCTGTTCGGTCCCGATTGTCTAATTAGCATTGCAGAATAGTAAACCCAGCGCACTTGAGCCTGCTTTATCTCGGTTGTCGGATCGGGTCGCCAGCCATGAGCGGGGTTCTTCTCACGTTTCTGATGTAGCATGCCGGCATTGTTCCGTGGACTGACAGAGAGCCCAAAATTTACATGCAGACAAATAGAAACCATCATCTAGATCGGCTAAACCATGCGCCCGACAAGTCCGATACGGCATTATTGCTGATCGATGTCATCAACGATCTTGAATTCGATGGCGGCGAGAAACTTTTAGCACAAGCTCTGCCCATGGCTGCTGCGCTCTCTAAACTCAAAGCTAGAGCTAAGGCGTCCGGCATCCCGGCAATCTACGCAAATGACAACTTCGGTAGATGGCGGTCAGATTTCCCAAGGCTGGTTCAACACTGTCTCGGCCAGAAAATTCGCGGCAAACCGATCGTCGCGCAACTCGCACCCGACCCGGACGATTATTTTGTTTTGAAACCGAAGCATTCAGCATTTTATCAAACGAATCTCGACATATTGCTAAATTATCTTGGCGTAAGCACCCTGATATTGACAGGAATGGCAGCCGACATTTGCGTTCTTTTTACCGCCAACGACGCCTACATGCGCGATCTGCATCTGATCGTGCCGCCGGATTGTGTCGCGTCCGAAAGGGCCGAGCAGAACCGGCTCGTGCTGAAACTTATGCAGCGCGTGCTGAAGGCTGAAATTAAGCCTTCCCGCAAAATTCAATTCAACTCTCAGCCGAAATTAGGCAGAGGCGCGCATCCGCCAAGAAAGCGTGCGATCCGAGAAGAAAGCGACCAGAGACTTGGGAAACTTCCGTGAGGGAAGGGACCGACCACGAGTGTTTGCTGACACGCTGCCGGATGAACGTCCTGTGGGCGAGTAGATTTAAAGCTTGCACCGTTCCGGTACGCTCGCGCGGGTGATGCAGATGTCTCTGCCTTCCTGCGACAGAATGAGCGGTTCGCCGTTGTCGATGTGCCCGGCGATGGTCGAGTTCGGCATGTCCACGGCGCTATCGGCCGTCTTGTGCAAGAGGCAAGGATGGTTTGAAAAGTCTTTCGATCATTGAGAATCCTCTTGATCGCCTGTTTTGCGTCGCGCGTCGCCTCGATCCATTCCTTGCCACCCGCAAACAGTTGCCCTCACTCATGGCTTTAGCTTTTCGCGCTTAGACTGTGGTAAGTTCGGCCCCACAAAAATTGGAGGCAACCAATGGCGAAACATTTTAAATTCATCCAAATAGCGACTGCATCCGAAACGGTGCGGTCTGGGCAAGTGAAACCGGTTCTCTTCGCGCTTGATGAAGAGGGAAACGTTTGGGAGTACGACTACGGACATCCACGAGTCAACAAAAGGCCTCAATGGGTTCCCTTGCCCACCGACAGAAAATAATCGCTGGATTTTGCGGGCCATACCTTCCGCAGAGAAGGCCGATAACCTAAAAACCCCGCGAGCTCAAACAATAAGCTTTATATCGAGAAGCAGACTCCGACGTTTGGCGTCAGATTTCAGGAACTACCGCAGAGGGCAAACGCGACTCGGTGTACTCGGGTGGATGAGAGCGATGACGGTATTGAGTTTGTTCGCTACCTGCATTGCGGCGACCTCCTACGGCTGTCGCGCGACCCTGATGCTGTCTTCGATATAGATAGCCGCCCGCGGATAGATACTGAGTGCAAGGTCACGGAGTAATTCCGCATGCATTACTTCGCAGAGGATTTCTGCTTGACCCTGGCCATCTAAGTCGTGAGTGACCACAGCCTTTTTCAGTATATCCAACTCACCACGCCATCCTTCACATTTCTGAAGAAAACCATTGTAGTGATTGATGGGAATGTCGACCAAGATAGTTTTTGATGCGGCATCGGAAGCGGTACAAAACTGGCGGGTCATTCAAGCCTCCCATTCTGCTGCATGTAACATTAATCCCGGAGCGCTAAGTCGATGTGACCCCACGCGGCACCGCATACGATTAATGGCAGATGAGGGAGACGAGGGATGTAACTGACGCGTGTGTCTAATGTGTTAACAGACGCGGCTGGGATTACAAGAGCTGAAGATAAATAAACGCCGAGTGGAAACGCTCATACGTAGCTCGGTAATGCCAGGAAACTTCGTAGGCGGCGATAGAAGGCTCCGACTGTCGAGTCAAATTATCCCCCTTAGCACGGGGAGAAGCCGGGCAGTTTACTTGATCCAGCGACTGCGATCACCCGATTCGCGCATTGACCAAGCAGACCTCTGATTGACGCAGCGGAATCGGTAATTATCCGCCGGACGAAGGTCGATTTCATTGACGCCAGGTCGGAGATTGATCCGCCTTGCCTGGACGACAATATTGCCGCCTTCAAAGATTGAGATTTCCGTCTCACATTCGCGCATCCTTTGGCCCCCGACAACAGGTCGGGGGACATGTCTAAATCTAGAATTTGTAGTCGGTCGCCACGACGACACGCGTTGCCGCGTCCATAGTCCGCTCGCCTCGGCCATTACACTCGACCCGCTGTAAGTTAATTCGCGACACATTGTCCGCGATCTCTGCACAGATCGCATAGCTGGCTTGCTTTTCAGACCCGTTACCTAGGATTCGAGATCGTGGAAGTGAGCTGCGAATTATTTTCCACGTGATCTCTTTAGGGCGACGTAGTTCACCGCCGCCGGGGTTGCAAGGACGATATCCAATTTCTCTTCTTCTACGATCATCAACTTCTCTTGATTGTGGAGAAGCGAGAAAAGAAGGCTAGTCCGGCAAGCTGCCAAAATAGATGCAGAAATTCATACTCCAGTTCTCGAACATTCCGGGCGATCTCCTAACGAAATCGATCACATGAAATGGTTGGATGATGAACGTTTGCCTCGGCCCGTGCATACCCGCTGAAAGTCTCCGATGAAACTTCCAAAGGTAGGAACCAGCGTTCACCAAAAGACATTATCGCCTTCATCAAACACTCAGCGGATCGAACGCAACTGAAGCAAAAGGTCTAGAGTGATCGACACACACTGTGTTGCTCGTACACACGCTTAATGAGTCAGACAAACCATCGACGGAATCTTGAGACGGCTACTTGGCCTCCTATTTGCTCCACGCAATGAACAAACTTTGACGGAGGTTAACAAATGGATGCGTTAGAACTTCTCAAACAAGACCATCAGAAAGTGAAAGGATTATTCAAGGAGACAGAAGGAGCGGAAAACTCAAGAAAGAAACAACTCTTTAATCAGATCGACACCGAATTAGAGATTCACGCGCATATAGAAGAAACCGTCTTTTATCCGGCGATCGAGAAGCACGAAGAGCTAAAGGATATCGTGGCCGAGGCTCGCGACGAGCATGCAGAAGTAAAGACGCTGCTCCAGGAAATCGAACAGCTGGGCTCGGATATGGAAGGTTTTAATTCCACATTGACGGAGTTAATTGAAAGCGTCGAACACCACATCGAGGAAGAGGAAGGCGACATGTTCGTAAAGGTCCGTGAACTTTTCAACGATGAGGCGCTCGAACAACTAGGTAAGGAGTTGCAAATGGCTAAGGGTAAACAACATCGCGACGCAGAGTTAAACGCGACTACCGAGTGAACCAGTAAACGCAACAAGATGTAGGACGAAGTATGAATATCGCAGCTCACCAAACTCTCCGCGAGAAGCGCCCTAGATATGGGAAGTTTTTAGTATGCAGACTCTCGCTTTTAGGACGAGCGGTGTTCGGGTGGTGTTTGAATCGTTGGTAAATTAGTTGCCGCCGGCATGGCATGTTACTTGCGCGATAGAATTAAGATTTAAACAAGGAGGTTGAATGAAAACTATCACACTATTGCTGCTTTCAATGATCCTGATCGTCGGTTGTTCAAAGCATCGGTCTGAGGACAAACAAGTTTCTCAAACCGCCGTAGAGCCGGACAACTCCGGCCGCAATGTGCGAGACCGTGACGACCAGACAAAGACTGCCGGAGATCAGTCTGAGAGCGAAGCAGATCGAACGATTAGTCAAAACATAAGACAAGCCGTTACCGCGGACGACTCTCTTTCCACTAATGCCAAGAATGTGAAGATTATCACGAATGATGGGACCGTCACGCTGCGGGGACCCGTCAAGAGCGAGAAAGAGAAAGCTGAGATCGAAGCGAAAGCGAAACAGGTCGCTGGTGTAAAGAGAGTGGATAACCAATTAGAGGTCGCAAGCTAAACTAAAGGAGAAAATTATGGCTAAAGCAGTTTTGGGTTTGGTTGACAGTGAAGGTCAAGCGGAAAGGATCGTCGATGGCCTTAAGGCTGCCGGGTTTTCCAATAACGATATTTCGGTCTTGTTCCCCGATAAATCGGGAACCCGAGATTTTGCACACGAGCAACATACCAAGGCCCCTGAAGGCGCGGCAGCAGGTGCAGGTACTGGTGGAGTCTTGGGAGGAGTATTGGGTTGGCTTGTGGGCATCGGCTCTTTGGCTATCCCCGGCGTCGGACCATTTATTGCCGCCGGACCGATCATGGCCGCGCTGGCGGGAGCCGGTGTCGGCGCCGCCGTTGGCGGGCTTTCGGGTGCCTTAATCGGATTGGGTATTCCGGAGTATGAAGCCAAGCAGTACGAGGAAAAAATCAAACAGGGAAACATTTTAATTTCCGTGCACTCGGAAGACAGTGACGAAAGGGATCGCGCGAAGGATATTTTCGAGCGTGCCGGCGCGCACGATATTTCGTATACCGGGGAAGAAAGCGTTTCCGACAAAGACAAGGCCAGACCAGCCCCAGGATTTCGAGACCGGTCATAGCCCGCAGTGAAACAAGGAGGAGCTATGAAGATCTTAAGAAATCAGAAAGGGAAAGTGGGATGGATACTGCTCTGGGCGTTGGGTATTCCCGTTCCTATTTTGCTCATTCTCTTTCTGATGCGTGGCTGTACGTAAGACACCTAAGGGGGTTCGATATGAGACCATTGAGAAAGCTTGTAGTCGTGATGTTGACCGTCCTTTCACTGGCGGGTTGCCAGGCTATGACGGGGAAAACTGCCGGGCAAAATGTTGATGACGCAGCCCTTACGAGTTCAGTCAAGACGAAATTAGCGGCGGATAAACTCTCGAGTCTCACACGGGTGGACGTCGATACAAACAACGGCACAGTTTATCTAAACGGCGTAGTCGAATCTTCTGATCAAAGGGCACGAGCTCAGGAGCTTGCTTCACAGGTAAGTGGCGTCAACAAAGTAGTCAATAATCTCCAAGTTCAAAAGAAGTAAAAGGGAGTCCTAGAGTTATTACGGGCTTGCTGCATGCAAACACGCCAATGCCCAAGCAAAAGATGCGGGCAACGACGAAAGTCTTCATCAATCGTAACGGTTAGCCAAGTCAGATCGCGCCCGAATTCATCAAAGCCATCGCTAACCATCGCCATTGGAGCCGAGAGAGCAAGGGCCAAGAGCCGGCTTGAAGCGCGACGGTAGTGGCTAGTTGGAAGGGTCGGAATGCCATCAATTTAAAGGAGAGAAAATGAAGAACGAACAATTAAATCAGCTTCTCTATGAAGCCTTAGAAACCGAGATGGGCGGGGTGCAGGTCTATAAGACCGCTATCCGTTGCGCAGTCAACGAGGATCTCAAGGAAGAATGGGAAGAGTACCTGGAGCAAACCCAAAAGCATGAGCAAATCGTTCGCGAGCTCCTCGGTAAGTTCAAGCTCGATCCCGATATAGACACTCCAGGACGCAAGATCGTGCGGCATATCGGTCAGTCTCTAGTGAAGGCGATGGAAATGGCGCTGGAGTCTGGCAAGCCGGAAGCCGCTCAAATCGTGGCGACGGAGTGCGTGGTCGAAGCGGAGACCAAAGACCACTTGAACTGGGAGCTTATCGCCCAGGTCGCCGAAAAAACTAAAGGAGAAGATGGCAAAACTCTAAAGGAAGCATACGAACAGGTCGAGGAGGAAGAAGACGAGCATCTATATCACAATACCGGCTGGGCCCGGGAGTTATGGATAGAGTCGCTTGGATTGCCCGCTGTGATCCCCCCTCCCGAAGAGGAAAAGGACGTTAAGACGGCAATCGGCGCTGCCCGCGCCAAGCAAAGCCGTAAGGAGATGCTGTAGAATCACGTGTTATTGCTCGGCAGATTTCATTTAGGTGGGCGGCGGTTGAACAGACCTATTGGCCGAAAAGCCTGTGACTGGAGGAAAAAATGCCCGGAAACATATTTTACATTATCGGTGTCATTGTAGTCGTTTTATTTATTCTCGGATATTTGGGGTTGCGCTAGTTTCGATCCCTTCGAAAGCGCCGAAATCCGACCCACCGTGAGCCATCAGGAAGAGCGGGCAGTTGATTCTCCTTCAAAGAAGGATGCAACTGCCGAAAACAAGGGTAGCGATCATGTCACAAAAACTATTGCTGATATTCTTACGGTAGAGTCTCAGGAGAGGACGCTGAGTGAGCGGATCGCCGAAGGAATCGCAACTTTCACCGGCAGCATACTGTTCATATGGCTGCACGTAGTTTGGTTCGCGCTATGGATTGCCTTTAATATTCCCTGGCTGGGCTTTCAGCCGATCGATCCGTTTCCATTTACGCTTCTGACGATGATTGTCTCACTCGAGGCGATCTTTCTTTCAGCTTTCATTCTCATGTCGGAAAACAGGCAGGGCCGCCTGGCTGACCGGAGGGCAAGAGTGAATTTGCAAGTTGATATGATCGCTGAGCGCGAGATTACAAAACTAATGGAGCTGGTTGCAGACATACACGCCCATCTGAAAATTCGGCGGCCCGCGGATCTTGAATTGGACAATATGCAGAAAGCGACCAATATCGAACACCTAACCGAGGCTGCTCAAACAGTAGAAGATGGAAACGGCGGCAATTCAGCTTCAAACTCTAAATAGAGAACAACTACTTTTATTAACGCGGCGGATCTAGCCGGGATCTGAACCGATTATTTGATCGAAGAACGGAGGGGTTGAGTGTCCAGTTTAGCTTGGCTGATGCCGGCGGGTAGTCGAGACCGCGCCGTAGGGAATTACTACCAAGAGCAAACCATTATTGCGATTGTGGATGACGATGAGTCCGTTTGTCACGCTATAAAACGACTCCTGCGCTCATTGGGAATGAAGGCGGACACTTTCGCTTCGGGCAAAGAGTTCATAGACTTCATCGAAACGATGCCGTCGCGACGGTTCGACTGCGTCATCCTCGACGTCCAGATGCCGGGCCTGAACGGTCTTGATGTGCAAGAACGACTTAAAAGGCTCGGCAACCAGTTCCCGATCATCTTCCTCACCGCGCACGACGAATCGAACGTTCGCGAACGAGCGCTGGCGGCCGGGGCGGTGGCCTTCCTGCGTAAGCCATTTGCTGCCGAACTGTTAATCAAGACTCTGCGAGCAGCCGTTAAACTTGACGCCAATGCCTGAAGGGCTCGATTGGCTTTTGATGGAAGATTCTGCTACGAAATTTATACTCTTCCAAAATCGAAGGTGGTGGTCTCTCGATCAAAGAGACAAGCAATATAGACCTGTAAGATTAACCGGATCAAATTAGCTCAAACCGCGTTCAAACGGCCCTTTTACGCCGGTTGGTTCGCTCAAGCGCCACAGTCCCTTTTATAAACATGTTGCCGTGCGGATCGCCTATCGCAAGCTCGCGATAGTCCGTCGCGAACTTCTTCGTGCATCGGTTCTATCGGGTTGTAGACCATCACGACCCCAGCTCGAAAAAATGGTTAATAACGGACATCTGATGTGCGGATAGGCATCTTTGCGCGACATGACCTAGTTATAAGTGATCTTCCTAACTGGTAAATTGATGTTCTAAGGTTATGCTCCGCGCCAACCATGAGTCTACTAAGTAAAAAATTATCAAAAGTCATTGGCCTTTCGGAGCTCGAAGAACCCATTCGAGCGGAACTCTTCAGCGTCGAGCGTTTTGAACAGCATGGGGAAAGCCTTGCCGCTGCTCACCGCGTCACGACCACACCGCGCACGGGGCATCGGCTATTACCGCGCGTTCTCGACAACGGAAGCGTGCTGCTTGAATCGTATCGCACAATTGCTCGGGAAGTCCGCGAGGAGCGCGCGATCGAACCTGCGGCAGAATGGCTGGTAGACAATTATCACATTGTCGACGAGCAACTGCGCGAGATCCGTGATGACCTGCCGCCCGGCTTTTATCGAGAGCTGCCTAAGCTGGCCGACGGTCACCTCGAGGGTTATCCACGGGTCTATGGGCTGGCCTGGGCGTTCGTCGCCCATACTGACAGCCGGTTTGACCCTGAAACACTCCGCCGGTTCGTGCGCGCTTACCAGCGCGTGCAGCTATTGACGATTGGTGAGCTCTGGGCGGTCGCGATAACCTTACGTGTGGTGCTCGTGGAGAATCTGCGACGGCTTGCGGAGCGCATCGTAGGTGGCCGGGCAGCGCGTCAAGAGGCGGACGCAGTCGCCGATCGCCTGCTCGGAGTCGGCGCGCGGCCGATCGAACCGGTGCAGCTAGCTCTGCGGCAGTTCGAGGACTCGCCCTTGCCGATGGCCTTCGCGGTACAGCTGGTTCAGCGGCTGCGCGATCAGGACCCGGTGGTCATGCCTGCTCTGCGTTGGCTCGAGGAACGGCTGGCCGCGCAGGGCACAACGGCCGATGAGATCGTCCTTATCGAACACCAGCGCCAAGCAGCGATGAACGTAACCGTGCGCAACCTGATCACCAGCATGCGTCTGGTGTCCGCGTTCGACTGGGCGGAATTTTTCGAAAGTGTCAGCCTTGTCGATGCAACGCTCTGGACTGACACCGATTTTGCCGCTCCGGATTTCGTGACACGCGATCGTTACCGCCACGCTATTGAAGAGCTGTCGCGATTCTCAGCCCATAATGAGCTTGAAGTCACCCGACGAGCGGTTTCGCGAGCGAAGCGTTTCCGCAGCGAAGCCCAAGAAGCCGGTAACCCAGTTGAGGACCGTCGGGCGGACCCTGGTTATTACCTCATCTCGAGAGGCCGTCTGGCTTTCGAGCAGGAACTCGGCTTCCGCGTGCCACTCAGGAACCGGATTATTCGCGCCTACATTACTGATGCAGTGTCGCGTTACCTTGGAACCATCGCGCTTGCAACCGGCCTCATCCTCGCCGCGTTCGTTGTCTATTCCGGTGCGGTGGAAGTCGGTGTAGCCGGCCTGCTGTTCGTCACGCTTCTCGGTCTCTTCCCGGCTGCGGATCTTGCGATCGCGTTGGTAAATCGTGAAGTCACTGTGTTGCTCAAGCCACGGCCGCCGCCCAAGCTCGCGCTACGTCAGGGCGTGCCGGCAGAGCTGCGGACGTTGGTCGTCGTACCGACTCTCCTGGTGAGCCATAACGAGATCGCCGAGCAGATCGAGCGGTTGGAAGTTCATTATTTGGCGAATCCAGATGGCAATCTTTATTTCGCGCTTCTTTCCGACTGGATAGACGCGCCTCAGGAAACCATGCCGGATGACGACGAACTGCTGGCTGTGGCTACGGAGGGTATCGCGCGGCTGAACCTACGCCATGGGCTCGCTGCGGATGGGGCTGAGCGGTTTCTTCTTTTCCATCGTCGGCGCCGCTGGAACGAGAGCGAAGGTAAGTGGATCGGATGGGAACGCAAACGTGGCAAACTCCATGAACTGAATCGTCTGCTCCGCGGGGCCACAGATACGACATTTTTGCCAATCGGTGGTTACGCACCACACTTTGGTTCCGGCGTCCGCTACGTCATCACACTGGATGCTGACACGCGGATGCCGCGGGGGTCTGCCGCTCGATTGGTCGGCACAGTAGCGCATCCTCTCAATCGACCGAAATTCGATTCTGCTGTCGGGAGAGTTATTGAAGGTTATGGCCTGCTACAGCCGCGCGTCACGCCGACGCTACCGAGCAATCGCGAGGGTTCTTTTTTTCAGCGTATCTTCTCGGGCCCCGGTGGCATTGATCCGTACGCATCCGCTGCGTCCGATATTTATCAGGACCTTGTCGGCGAGGGTTCTTACACTGGAAAAGGGATCTACGATATCGATGCGTTTGAGGCAGCCCTTACCGGACGGGTGCCGGAAAATGCTCTGTTGAGTCACGACCTCTTTGAGGGCATTTTTGCGCGCGCGGGACTCGTTACCGATATCGAGTTCTTCGATGAATTCCCTTCGCATTACGTGGTCGACGCAGCTCGCCAGCACCGCTGGGCGCGCGGTGATTGGCAATTGCTTCCATGGATCATCGGACAAGCACGAGACCGGACCGGCCGTCGAATCCACGCCTCGATTCCGCCGATTAGCCGATGGAAGATGGTGGACAATCTCCGGCGCACGTTGACTGCCCCTGCCGCACTCTTGACCTTGATTGCCGGCTGGACACTACCGTTTGCTTCACCTGTGATTTGGACGATGTTCGTCGTCGCCGTCTTTGCCATCCCTGCCTTTTTGCCAGTCCTGAGTGGGCTGATCCCGCCTCGCCGCGGCATTTCAAAACGCAGTCACGCGAGGGCCGTCGGCATGGACGTCGCGCTAGCGTTATCGCAGGTGGGACTCACGGTGACATTTCTTGCCCACCAGGCAACCCTGATGACCGATGCGATCCTCCGGACACTCTTCCGTCTCTATGTGACACGCCGAAAGTTGCTCGAATGGGTAACCGCAGCGGAGGCGAAAGCTAGCGTCGGCATGACGCTTGGCAGCGTCTATCGTGTGATGGGCGGCGCCATCGTGCTCGCCGCGGCAACCGCCATTCTTGTTCGATTCGGGCCTTCGGGAGCAGGGTTGATTGCGGCACCATTTGCATTTCTTTGGGCGCTATCACCCGCAGTCGGACACTGGATCAGCCTACCGCCGCGCGCGGTTGGCGCCCGGCCGCTTTCGGTAAATGACGCGCGGACGCTGCGGTTGACCGCGCGCCGCACCTGGCGATTCTTCGAAACCTTTGTCGGCTCGGAAGATCATGCGCTACCTCCGGATAATTTCCAGGAAGAGCCGGCTCCGGTTGTTGCGCACCGGACGTCCCCGACCAACATCGGTCTGTATCTGCTCTCGACTATCGCAGCGCACGATTTTGGCTGGCTCGGCATGGTAGCGACGATCGAACGGCTCGAAGCGACGCTCGGCACAATGAACGGCCTCGAACGTTTCCATGGTCATTTCTATAACTGGTACGACACGCGCGACCTGCGCCCGCTCGTTCCTAAATATGTTTCCTCGGTTGACAGTGGCAACCTCGCCGGCCACCTCGTCGCGCTCCGACAGGCATGTCAGGAGCTCATCAACCGCCCGCTGCTGGGGGGACCACGTGTGTTCTCCGGAATTACCGATGCAATCCTTCTCGTACGCGCATCGTCACGCGCGATTTCAGACGACCGGCGCACGCAAACGGTTACCCGGAAACACCTCGATGAAGCTCTCGATGCGCTGGTCAGGGCCCTCAATCCGGTTCCTATAACTCCGAGCGATTGGGTCCTGCGCCTCACTGAGCTCGAGACCCTCGCGCGCACCGTGGTGGATATTGCGCGTACCTTGACCGCTGAACGGGGCGATAGCACCGATGCAGAAGTGCTCGTGTGGGCGGAGGCCGTCCTAGAGGACATCGAAAGTCACCTCCGCGATCTCGATATGGTTCTTCCATGGGCCCGGCTTGTTTTTGGGAATACTGTGCCTCACCCGGCTATTGACGCAGAGCAAGCGTCAGGTTCGACCGAGATTGCGCATTTATTTCTCGAGCTCCCGACGTTGGCCGACATGCCGGATCGCTACGAGACAGCCATCGACGAACTCACCGCTCTTCGCGCACGCTTGGCTAACGACGGCACCGCACAGAGTGAGACCCGTACCCGAATCGACTCGACTATCGACAGTCTGGCTGGTTCCGCCGCAGCGTCACGAGCATTGTTCCGGCGGCTTTCGACTCTTAGCCAGCTGGCGCAGGCGTTGTTCGATGCAATGGAATTCGATTTTCTCTTCGATCCAACGCGGAAGCTCTTTTCGATCGGTTACCGAGTTGCCGATAATAACCTCGACCCAAGTTGTTACGATCTGCTAGCCTCTGAGGCGCGCCTCACAAGCTTCATCGCCATTGCCAAACGTGATGTGCCGTCGACCCATTGGTTTCATCTCGGCCGTGCTTTGACACCGGTAGACCGTGGATCTGCGCTCGTCTCCTGGTCGGGGTCGATGTTCGAGTACCTCATGCCCGCGCTCGTGATGCGCTCGCCATCGGAGAGTCTGTTAGGCCAGACATGCGATCTCATTGTCCGCCGCCAGAGAAGATATGGAGCCGAACGTGGTGTTCCATGGGGGGTCTCAGAATCCGCCTACAACGCACGCGACCTGAATCTTACTTATCAATACTCTAATTTCGGCGTCCCGGGTTTGGGCCTCAAACGGGGCTTGAGTGAAGACGTGGTCGTCGCCCCTTACGCGACGGCGCTGGCGGCAATGATCGATCCGGAGGCGGCAGCCGAGAACTTCGCGCGGCTGAGCGAGGTCGGCGCGAGCGGACGTTATGGCTTTTACGAAGCGCTCGATTTTACGGCTACGCGAGTTCCGGAAGATCTCCGGGTCGCCGTCGTGCGCGCCTACATGGCCCATCATCAGGGCATGTCGCTAGTCGCGCTCGCGAATGTTCTCCATGACGGCGTCATGCGCGAGCGCTTTCACGCTGAGCCACGCGTGCAAGCGACCGAACTGCTGCTACAGGAACGTACTCCGCGGGACGTCCTAGTCGCCCGGCCGAGGGCCGAAGAGGTGCGTGCGGTCGCGAACGTCCGCGATATTGTTCCACCCATCCTACGTCGCTTCACCTCCGCACACGACCCGACTCCCGGTATCCACCTTCTTTCCAATGGGCGCTACGTCGTGATGATCACGGCGGCGGGCTCCGGATACAGCCATTGGCGAAATATTGCGGTTACACGATGGTTAGAAGACCGCACGTGCGACGCCTGGGGAACATACATCTTTCTTCGCGATGCCCACAGTGGCCAGGTCTGGTCGGCCGCTTACCAGCCGAGCGGCGTCGAACCGGATAGTTATGAAGCGGCTTTTTCAGAGGATCATATAGAGATTCGGCGACGCGACGGCGCGATCGCGACTGCGCTTGAAATCGTCGTTTCGCCCGAGAACGACGCCGAGGTTCGCCGGGTGTCGATCACGAATCTAGGGGCGCGAGACCGAGAGATCGAGCTGACTTCGTATGCTGAAATCGTTTTGGCAACTGCTGTGGCCGACCACGCCCACCCGGCGTTTTCCAAACTTTTCGTGCAGACGGAGTTTGTTCCCGAACTCGGTGGACTGCTCGCGACTCGCCGCCCCCGCTCCCCCGACGAGCCCCGGGTCTGGGCGGCGCACATGCTCGTCACCGAAGGGGAAAGCGTCGGCGACCTACAATGTGAAACCGATCGCGCTCGGTTTCTCGGCCGGGGCCGCGGAATCCGCACGCCGATGTCGATCATAGATGGCCATCCACTCACGAACACGGTTGGCGCAGTGCTCGATCCGATCTTCAGCCTCAGACGCCGGGTAAGGCTTGCGCCGGGCGCCACGGCGCGGCTAACCTTCTCGACGCTGATCGCGTCATCTCGCGACGATGCGCTTGCCCTGGCCGACGAGTACCGCGATCCAGCGACGTTTGAGCGGGCGGCCACGCTCGCGTGGACTCAGGCTCAAGTCCAATTACGTCATCTCGGCATAGATCCCGACGAGGCCTACCTTTTCCAGCAACTCGCCAGCCACATCCTGTACTCGGACCCTGCAGTGCGGCCTTCGGCTGCCGTACTTACCCGCAATACCCAAGGGCCCACGGCACTCTGGCAGTACGGAATTTCCGGCGACATCCCGATCGTGCTGGTACGAATCGACGAGCCCGAAGATCAAGGAATCGTCCGACAACTGCTGCGGGCTCACGAATACTGGCGCATGAAGCAGCTCGCCGTCGATCTTGTAATTCTGAACGAACAGGGCTCTTCCTACGTTCAAGATCTTCAAGCCTCTTTGGAAGCTCACGTCCGAGCCGGCCAATCACGAGTGCAATCCGAGAGCGACAAACCTTCCGGCGGCGTGTTTGTTCTACGGGGAGATCTCATTTCGGCTGAGGATCGCACCCTCCTACAGACCGCCGCGCGTGCTGTTCTCTTGAGTCGTCGCGGCAGCTTGGCCGAGCAGGTTGTCCATCAACGATCGGAAGCCGCGGCGCTTCGATTACCTCGACATCGGCCTGAGCCGAAACCATCGGAGGTCTTGCCGCCGCGAACCGACCTCGAGTTTTTCAATGGTCTCGGTGGTTTTGATGCGAATGGCGGTGAATACGTGACGATACTGGGCGAGGGGCAATGGACACCGGCGCCGTGGCTCAACGTCATTGCGAATCCCTCGTTTGGCTTCCAGGTTTCCGAGTCAGGCTCGGGTTACACATGGTCGCTCAACAGCCGCGAGAACCAGCTCACACCATGGTCGAATGACCCCGTCAGCGATCCGCCAAGCGAGACGATATACGTCCGCGATGAAGACAGCGGCGATCTGTGGGGCCCAACGGTGGTGCCGATCCGCGAAGAGGCTTCGCTGTATACTGCCCGACATGGTCAGGGCTACAGCCGCTTCGAACATACGTCACACGGGATCGCGCTTGATCTCCTGCAGTTCGTGCCACTCGATGATCCGATCAAAATTTCCCGCCTCACTATCGAGAACCATTCAGCGCGCTCTCGACGTCTCTCGGTGACGGCGTATGTCGAGTGGGTGCTCGGGGTTTCGCGAAGCGTTTCCGCGCCTTTCATTGTCACCGAGATCGACCCGGAAACGAAAGCGATGCTCGTAAGGAATTCCTGGAACAGCGAGTTCAATGGCCGTGTCGCCTTCGCTGACCTTGGCGGTCGCCAGACCGCGTGGACGGGAGATCGAACGGAATTTCTTGGTCGCAACGGCACACTCGACCATCCGCTATCGCTTGAACGAGGCGACCCGCTCACTGGAAAGATTGGAGCCGGCCTCGACCCCTGCGCTGCTCTGCAAACGACGGTTGAGCTTCATGCGGGCGGTCGTACTGAGATTGTCTTTTTCCTTGGTGAGGCTGCGAGCATGGAAGAGGCGCAGGCATTGATCGCGCGCTACCGCGCGGCTGACGTTGATGAAATCCTCGGCACGGTCACGGAACATTGGGATGACATTCTTGGCTCAGTTCAGGTGACAACACCGGATCGAGCTATGGATATCATGCTCAACCGCTGGCTGCTCTATCAGACACTGGCTTGTCGCGTCTGGGCCCGCGCGGCGTTTTATCAAGCCGGCGGTGCCTACGGTTTTCGCGATCAGCTCCAAGATGTGATGGCGCTCGTGGTGACGAAACGAGACGTCGCGCGTGGGCAGTTAGTGCGGGCGGCCGAACGGCAGTTCGTCGAAGGTGACGTACAGCATTGGTGGCATCCGCCCTCCGGCCGGGGTGTTCGGACCCGTATCTCCGACGACCTTCTATGGTTGCCTTACGCGGTACTCCACTACCTTGAAGTCACCGACGATGTCGGTCTCCTCGATGAGGTTGTCCCGTTCCTCGATGGACCGACTCTCGCGGATGGAGAAAACGAGTCGTATTTCGCGCCACGCGTGTCAGCGCAAAGCGGCACGCTATTCGAGCATTGCGCACGCGCGCTCGATCGCAGTCTGACAGTTGGGAGCCATGGCCTTCCGTTGATGGGCACAGGAGACTGGAACGATGGAATGAACCGGGTCGGATCTGCCGGGAAAGGCGAGAGTGTCTGGCTCGGCTGGTTTCTTCACACGCTACTCTGGGAGTTTGCGCGGCTGGCTGACGCACACCGCGAGCACCGACGCGCTGAGATGTGGCGCGTGCATGTCAGCGCGCTCAAAGCAGCGCTTGAATTACGGGCGTGGGATGGCGACTGGTATCGGCGCGCCTACTTTGACGATGGGACGCCGCTCGGCTCCGCCACGAATGCTGAATGCCGCATCGATTCCATTGCGCAATCTTGGGGAGTGATCTCCGGCGCCGCGGAACCGGCGCGTGGAGCGCGTGCGATGGCGGCCGTAGATAAACATCTTGTTCGTCGCGGTGACGGCCTGGTCCTCCTTTTCACCCCGCCCTTTGATAACGCGAGCCCGGACCCGGGTTACATTAAAGGGTATCTGCGTGGTGTCCGCGAAAACGGTGGCCAATATACTCATGCGGCGATCTGGTCCGTCGTCGCCTTCGCCGCGCTCGGCGACGGAGACAAGGCCGGAGAACTCTTTTCACTATTGAACCCGATCAATCATGCGAATAGCCGCGCCGGTGCTTCCCGCTACAAGGTCGAGCCCTATGTCGTCGCCGCTGATATTTATGCCGAACGGCCGCACGTCGGCCGCGGTGGATGGACGTGGTACACGGGGTCAGCGGGGTGGATGTATAGGGCCGGCATAGAGTGGATTCTGGGTTTTCGTCTGCGGAGATCCGAGCTCCATTTAGATCCGTGCATCCCACGCGCATGGCGAAGCTTTAAAATCACATTCCGCTATCACTCGTCACGCTACGAAATC
>WNFV01003025.1_pt1 | contig 21800 bp, 19 predicted proteins | sample 5400101 | NCBI WGS metagenome assembly WNFV01 (sample SAMN13153361, study PRJNA577476) | soil metagenome | isolation source: 115 cm soil or saprolite under grassland replicate 1 | place: USA:California | collected 2016-06-15 | reverse complement strand
ATCCCGCCGATGCGTACTCGTTCGGCAAGGAGATGTCGGACGGGCGGTATCGCTTCCTTGGTTTCGTGTTCCAGGGCGCGGGCGTCGCCGTCTATCACGCCGGCGACACGATCGGCTACGAGGACCTGGCGCGGCGCCTTCGCGACCTGCGCGTGGACGTGGCCTTGCTGCCGATCAACGGGCGCGACGCGACGCGCGAGGCGCTGGACATCGTCGGCAACATGGACGGCGAGGAGGCAGCGGCGCTCGCGATCGAATCCGGCGCCGATGTCGTGGTGCCGATGCACTACGACATGTTCGCGGCGAATCCGGGCGACCCGGCGCTCCTGGTCGCCGCCGTCCAACGACTGGGCGGCAAGGTCAATGTCGTGGTCCCCGCCCGCGGCCGGCCATTCACATACACGCGACCATGACCCGTTCGCGCGAGGTGTTGAAGGCGATGGGCCTGCCACAAGGGGACCTGCACGCCCTTCCCGACTCCTCCAAACGTTTCCCCGACGGGGCGCAGTACCGGATCGAGATCCCGAGCACGGAGGGACCGGAGTGTCTGCGCGCGGTGCTCGAAGAGGCTCACCGCCTGTCCGTGAAGGTGCACCGCGTCTCGCAGGGCAGCGGCGTGTTCCTGCAGACGGACGCCGAGCTGGACGAGATGGCGGGGGCGGCCGCTGACGCACGCGTCGAGGTGAGCTTGTTTGCGCGCCCCAACGCCGGTTGGGACACATCGGCGATGGCGCGCTCGCCCGCGGGGGCAGCCATGGCGTCCACGGCACGCGGTCAGGACCAGCTGATTGCGTGCATCGACGACGCGTGTCGCGCGGCGGAGCACGGCTTTCGCAGCGTGCTCGTCGCCGACCTCGGCGTGCTTGCCGTCTTCGATGCCGCGCGGCGCACCGGGGCGCTTCCGCCCAACATGCAGGCGAAGGTCTCGGTGATGCTCCCGGCGGCGAACGCGGCTGCTGCGCAGGTCATCGAGCGCCTGGGCGCGAGCACCCTCAACCTGCCGACGGACCTGACCCTGCCGCAGATCGCCGCCATTCGCGCCGCGATCGACATCCCGCTCGACATCTATGTCGAAGCGCCTGACAATCTTGGCGGCTTCATCCGCCTGCACGAGATTCCCGAGATCATTCGCGTGGCCGCGCCCGTGTACATCAAATTCGGCTTGCGCAACGCACCCGACATCTATCCGGCGGGAAGCCATCTCATGTCGACCGCGGTTGCCCTGAGCCGCGAACGAGTGCGAAGGGCCAGGCTGGGTCTTGATCTCCTGACCCGTTCCGGCGCCACGGCGCGCATGTCCGAGCTTGGCGCCGATGGGTTGGCGGTGCCGGTCAGGGCGAAGGCGGAGTCGAGACCAGGCCCGAACTAAACGCGATAGGGCGAGGGCGGCCCCGGGGGCAGGTACGGCGTGGGGTCGACCGGCTTCTGCGCGATCCGAAGCTCGAAGTGCAGGTGGGGACCCGTCGAGTTGCCCGTCGATCCCTCGAGCCCTACCGGTGTGCCCTGCGTCACCCGCTGGCCGGCCTTGACAAGGATCGACGAGAGGTGGCCGTAAAGGGTGTCGAAGCCACCCGCGTGCGCGATCACGACGTAGTTGCCGTAGCCGCTGCTAGAGGAGCCAACCAGCGCGACCACACCGTCGTCGGCGGCGAACACCGGCGAGCCGAAGGGCTCGACCATGTCGATGCCGGTGTGGAAGTGCGGGTAACGGCCGTAAGGCGGCTCGAACCAGTACGTGGACGGCCCAAACGGCTGCGAGATCGCGGCCTGCGGCTCGGGCCAGATGAAGCGGTACTTGGTCGAGTGACCTGCGCTGGTCGGGATCTGGCCGACATCGTTGGACTCGAGCCAGAACTGCAGCTGAGTCCAGACAGCCTGCATCGCGGCGGCGATGATCTCGTCCTGCTGCTGCTGCAGCATCTCGGTCACGGCTTGCGCGAGCTGGGTTGACTGCCGGTTCAAGCGGACGAGCTCAGAGCGCGTCTGACGGATCTTCAGGTCCAGCTGCGCCATCGACTTCTGCTGCTGCGCCTGCAGGGCCTTCAGCTTGGACAGTTGCGTGTTGAGCTCATCGCGGTGCGCGACCTGGTCGTCCCGCGCGGCCTGTTCGACCTCCTGCTCGAGCTGGAGCTGGGCGATGTCGCCCGCGAGAGACTTCTTGAGGTCGGCTGCACGCGACCCGGCCACGTTGAGGTCGGCGACACGCGTGAAAAGGTCACTCAGGCTCCGCGACTGCGCGAGCACGAGCAGGACCGAGGTCGGCGATTCGTACACGCCACGCGCGAGCTGCCGGATCTGGGCGCGTTCGGTGGCGATCCGCCGGGTGAGGTAAGCCTGCCGTTCCTGCGCCGCCGCGATCTGGGCGTCGAGGTCGGCGATCTTCGCCTGGACGTCGTCGACCTTGGCCTGGACCTCCTGCTGCTGCGCCGCGTTCGTCTGCAGCGACTGGCGGAGCTGCTGCTGGGCGGCCAGCGCATCCGCGAGGTTGCTGCCCAGCTGCGCCCGGATCTGGTCGATGGTCGCGAGCTGCTGCTGCGGGTTGGCCGGCGCGCTGTCGGCGGTGGCCGGCTGGCGGTCGGCCCCGAGGACCAGGAACGACAGCATGAGCGCCAACAGCCACCGCCTCACGTCTCCATGTGCCTCCGCAGGCTCAACATGGACGACCCCGAGCCAAGTCCGAGACCCACCGCGAGAACGATCGCGCCGGTGATCGCGGCGACCGTGGTCGTGACGCCTGGCGCGAACTGGGTGAAGGAGCCAGAGGTCCCGGCGATGCCCGCCATCGCCAGTCCGAACGTGATCACTCCGGCCGCCGCGCCCGCCAGAGCGCCGGTGATCGCACCTTCGACCACGAAGGGGCCGCGCACCATCCAGCGCGGCGCGCCCACCAGCTGCATGACCGTGATCTCGTCGCGCCGGGCGTGGATCGCGGCCTTGATGCTGTTCATGGTCACGGTGACCGCGACGAACGCGAGCAGGCCGACGAATGCAAAGCCCGCCACCGCGATTCCGAACAGCGCCGCCTGCAGGCGCTGGTAGGCGCCCCGGTCATAGGAAGTCGGAGAGAGCGGGTCAACGACGCTCTCGTCGCGGACCAGCGCATCGATGGCCCCGACGTCGTTGATGTTCTTGACCTGCACGTCGAGGCTCGCCGGAAACGGGTTGCTCTCGCTGGCGTTCGCAAGCTCGGGAAGGCCGGGGATGCTCTGCGCGCGCGCCAGGGCCTCCGCCTTCGACACGTACGTGACCCGGGCCACGCGAGGGTCGGCGGCCAGCCGGTTCCACAGCGCGGTGACGTCCGGCTCGGAGGCGTCGTCCCGCAGGTACACGTGGAGGAGCGATGCTTCGCGAGCCTGCACCTGCTCGAGGTTGTGGAGGGCGAATCCGGTCAGGCCGACGAGACCTGACATCAGCAGCAGTACCGTCATCGAGCCGAGCGCGGGCGCGGTGCTGCCGATGTTCCGGACCCAGCTTCGGGCCGCGCCTCCGAAGACGTAGCGCACGAGGTTGGACGCGACCACCAGGATCACGTGGTGCCGGCGGAAGTGAGCCTTCACGACAACGCCAGCCACGCCATCCTCCCCGTCTGCCCATCCGGTTGGTCGCGCACCAGCCGGCCGTCGACCAGGGTCACGACCCGGCGCTGGAGGCGGGTGACGATCTCGATGTTGTGGCTGGCCACGAGCACGCATGTCCCCCACGCGGCGATGTCCTCGAACAGGTCCATGATCTCCAGGGCCGTGTCCTGGTCGAGGTTGCCCGTGGGCTCGTCCGCGATCAGGACCGGCGGCTGGGCGACCACCGCCCGGGCGATGGCGACTCGCTGCTGCTGGCCGCCGGACAGCTCGTTGGGAAAGGCGTCTCCCCGGTTGCCGAGCCCGACTGCGTCGAGGGCGTCGAGCGAACGGTCCCTGGCCTCGTCGTCCGAGATCCGCAGGTCGACCACCTGCAGCCCGAAGGCCACGTTCTCGATCGCGGTCAGCCGCGGTAGGAGCTTGTAGTCCTGGAACACCACGCCGACGCGACGCCGGAGACTGGCCACGCGCGACGACTTCAGGCGGTGCGCCGCGATGCCGTCGACCCAGACCTTACCGGCGGTGGGCCGGATCTCGCGGTTGATCAGCTTCAGGAGGGTCGTCTTGCCGGCGCCGCTCGGTCCGACCAGGAAGGTGAGCGTGCCGGGGTGGAGGGCGAGGTCGACACGGTCGAGGGCAAGCCGGGACCCATAGCTCCGGCTTGAGCCGATGAGCTCGACGATCGGTTGGCGCTCAGGCGCGATTGGGCGCACTTCTCCCCTGGCGAGTAACGGGGAACTGGCTCCAATCCGGCGCCATTATTGGAAGACGCGAGCGAAAAGCCGTGGTTCAGGCGGTCGGGTCAGCCTCCACAGACCGGGCCGTTGAAGAACCACGGGAGGCAGAGCTGCGGGAGCATCACCGCCCACAGCGTCAGCAGGGCGATGATCCCGAGACCCGCCATCCACAGCGTCCCGGTGACCGCGTTTCGCTTCGGCGCCGGCCACGAGGGCCACCCGAGGCGTCGAGCCAGGCTCGGACCGAGCCGCGCGTCGACCAGGGGCCAGACGACGAGCGCGACGACCAGCCCCAGGGGGACGAGGATCTCGGTGATCAGGGCCGGGCCCAGCTTCACGAACTGGAACAGGGCGAGGAAGTACCACTCCGGCCGCGGGTTGATCGCCAGGCGCGGGTCGGCGGCCGGGCCGAGCTGGAGGACCGGCTGCCCGAGGACGGCAAGCAGGCCGAGGGTCACCAGGACCGCCATGGCCAGGATCGGGTAGGGCCAGAAGTGGTCGGGAAAGTAGGGGTGCGTCTTGTCCGCGGGCATGTCCTCGGTGAAGTGGCGGCCGATCGGGCCGAATGCCAGCGCCGCCAGCGCGAAAAGGGCCTGCAGCGCCTTCACGCGGGCTCCGAGGGCCCCTGCCAGCGCGTGATCCGGAAGTGAAGGTAGAGCAAAAGGCTGATGGACGCGGGCAGCAGGAAGACGTGGGCCATGAAGAAGCGCAGCAGCGTGGCCGGCCCCACGAGCGGTCCGCCCTGCAGCACGTACCGGATGAACTCGCTCACGCCCTGCGGCAGCACGGCCGCGCCCGAGGCGATCGACAGCTCACGGCCCCGCGCCAGGTAGGAGTTAGCGTCCCACGGCAGCAGCGACCCGGTGAAGCTGAACAGGATGATGACGAGGAAGATCAGTACCCCGACCATCCAGTTGAGCTCGCGAGGGGCTCGGTAGCCGCCGTTCCAGAAGACGAACGTCATGTGGAGAAGGGCGATGACGATGAGCAGGTTGGCGCCCCAGAAGTGAACCCCGCGGACGAGCCAGCCGAGGTAGACCGAGTGCTGGATGAAGACGACGCTGGTGTACGCGGGTGCCGGGTTCCCTGAGCCGTCCGGCACGTAATAGAGGCCGAGGAGGAATCCGGTCACGAACTCGACCACGATCAGCATCGTGGCCACGCCCCCGAGGTAGCGGTAGAGCGCCGTCGCGTAGTTGGGGACGCGGTGGTCGAGCTCGGCCTCGACCGCGGCGGAAATTGGAACGCGCTGGTCGAGCCAGCGCACCAATCGGCTCTCCTCAGCCACTCTTGCGGTCGAGGATCTGGAGGAGGTTGTGCGCGGCCAGCTCGATCTCCTTGTGACGCCACTCCGCGGCCCGGTAGTGACAGGCGATCAGGCCCGATCGGTGGACGCGCCGAAGGTCACCGTAGACAAAGGCGTAGCGCGCTTTGGTCTCGTCGGCGGCTCCCTCGGTCAGGCCGAGATGCCACTCCGCGTACTCGGCCCACGAGTGGGTCTTGAGAAACGCGTTCTCGTCGTCCGCCCGAGGCTGAACCTCGTCCCACTCGCTGCCGAGGACGTACTGGCGCGCCTCGATCAGGCGCCTGGCGTGAGCCACGGCGCGCCTGTTGAGGGAGTACGACGCCATGCGATCAGTATGGTCAGGCCGGCGTCGCGAGCGCTTAGTTCAAGGCTGTCATGGAGATTCCGACGTGTCGATGGCGGCCCGGTTGGTGTCGGAGTCCAGGCTGTTGATGTAGTCGACGATCTCATCCTCCGAGGCACCGTTGGCGAGCATCTCGCGAACCGTGCCTCGCGCTTCGTTACGCAGACTCGCGATGAATCTCTCGATCTCCTCGTCGCTCGCTCCTTCGGGTGGGACCAGGTAGCTCATGAGACGAGCGTACGAGCCGCGTCAGCCCAGGAACAGGCCCGACACGACCGCGTTCAGTCCGGCGGTACGGGTCACCGTGATGCTCACCGTGCCTCCCGCAGCAACGTTGATGGGGACGTTGACCCAGGCGCCCTGGCTGAAGTCGCTGGTGATGTTGGCCGTCCGCGGACCGGAGCCGTCGTTGACGGTCACATTCTCCCGCCGGCCGAGGCTGTCCCAGTCGACGACGTAGACGTGCAACGTGCCGCTGTAGGCGCTGGTGAAGGTGAGCCCGAGCCTCACCTGGTTGTCATCGAAGAAGCAGGAGGCCCGCCGGGTGCCCGCGTCGGGGCTCTGGAGGGCCCGCACATCGCTCGTCCCGCTGCTCCACTGGTAGCGGCCGCCCTGGTCGAGGACCAGGCTGGACTGAGGGAGCGATACCAGGTCGCTGCCCGCGTTCCAGTTCAGCAATGCGTAGCCGCCTGCGCCGTAGGTCCCCACCCAGGTCCCCTGCGGCGACCGGCTGTACGGGAGCCCGGCCAGGGTGGTGGCCGAGGCCACGTTGGAGGGTGCGGAGTCGCCCACGCTGTTGCCGGCCAGCACCCGGTAGTAGTAGGTCGTGGACGGGGCCAACCCCGTGTCGCTGAAGCTGGTCGTGCTGCTCGTCCCCACCTGGCTCCAGGCGCTGCTGCCGTCGGGCGATCGCTGGATCTTGTAGGTGGTGGCCCCGCTGGAGGCATTCCAGCTGAGGTTGATCTGGGACGAGTTGACGGCGCTGGCGCTCAGGCCAGTCGGTGGCACGGTCGGCGTGGGCGCGCCGCCGAGGAAGATTCCGGACACCACCGCGTTCACGCCCGCGGTCCGGGTGACGGTGATCGCCGCCGTGCCGCCGGCAGCCACGTTGATGGGGACGTTGACCCAGGCGCCCTGACTGAAGTCGGTGGTGATGTTGGCCGTCCGCGGACCCGAGCCGTCGTTGACGGTCACGTTCTCCCGCCGGCCCAGGCTGTCCCAGTCCACGACGTAGATGTGCAGGGTGCCGCTGTACGCGGTCGCGAAGTTGAGACGGAGGCGGACTTCGCTGCCGTCGCAGAAACATGCCGCGCGGCGGGTGCTCGCGTCGGGGCCCTGGAGCGCCCGCACATCGCTCGTCCCGCCGCTCCACTGGTAGCGGCCGCCCTGGTCGAAGACCAGGGTGGACTGGGGCAGCGATATCAAGTCCGTGCCCCCGTTCCAGTTGAGCAGCGCGTAGCCGTCGGCGCCGTAGGTGCCAACCCAGGTCCCCTGCGGCGACTGGCTGTAGCCGAGTCCGGCCGGGGTCGTCGCCGAGGCCACGTTGGAGGGAGCCGAGTCGCCCACGCTGTTGCTGGCCAGGACCCGATAGAAGTAGGTCGTCGACGGACTGAGCCCGGAGTCGGTGAAGCTGGTCGTGCTGCTCGCCCCCACCTGGCTCCAACCTGTGCTGCCGTCGGGCGATCGCTGCACCTTGTAGGAGGTGGCCCCGCCGGAGGCGTTCCAGCTCAGGCTGATCTGAGACGCGCTGGAAGCGCTTGCGACCAGCCCGGTCGGCGGCGCCGGCATGGTCGGCGCCCCGCCCAGGAACAGGCCCGACACGACCGCGTTCATGCCCGCGGTGCGGGTCACGGTGACGGTCACCGTCCCCCCCGCGGCGACGCTGATGGGGACGTTGACCCAGGCGCCCTGGCTGAAGTCGGTGGTGATGTTCGCCGTGCGCGGTCCGGAGCCATCGTTGACGGTCACGTTCTCCCGCCGGCCCAGGCTGTCCCAGTCCACGACATAGACGTGCAAGGCGCCGCTGTAGGCGGTCGAGAAGCTGAGACGCATGCGGACTTCGCTGCCGTCGTAGAAACAGGCCGCGCGCCGGGTGGAGGCGTCCGGGCTCTGCAAGGCACGCACATCGCTCGTCCCGCTGCTCCACTGGAAGCGTGAGCCCTGGTCGAGGGCCAGGCTTGACTGAGGCAGCGAGGCCAGGTCCGTGCCGCCGTTCCAGTTGAGCAGCGCGTAGCCGTCGCCGCCGTAGGTGCCCACCCAGCTGCCCTGCGGCGATTGGCTGTAACCGAGTCCGGCCGGGGTCGTCGCGGAGGCCACGTTGGAGGGCGCCGAGTCGCCCACGCTGTTGCTGGCCAGCACGCGATAGAAGTAGGTCGTGGACGGGTTCAGCCCGGAGTCGGTGAAGGTCGTGGTGCTGCTCGTCCCGACCTGGCTCCAGCCCGAGGTTCCGTCGGCTGAGCGCTGCACCTTGTAGGTGCCGGCCCCGCTGGAGGCGTTCCAGGTGAGGCTGATCTGAGACGCGCTGACGGCGCTCGCGACAAGCCCGGTCGGAGGCGCCGGCATCGCCGGCGCGCCGCCGAGGAAGATGCCCGACAGGACCGCGTTGCGGCCGCCGGTATGCGTCACCGTCACCGCCACCGTGCCTCCCGCGGCGACGTTGATGGTGGCGTTGACCCAGGCGCCCTGGCTGAAGTCGGTGCTGATGGTGGCCGTGCGCGGGCCCGAGCCGTCGTCCACGGTCACGTTCTCCCGACGCCCCAGGCTGTCCCAGTCCACCGCATAGAGGTGGAGGCTGCCGCTGTACGCGCTCGTGAAGGTGAGTCGAAGCCGGATCTGGTTGTCGTCCGAGAAGCAGGCGGCGCGCCGGGTGCCGGCGTCCGGGCTCTGCAACGCACGCACCTCGCTCGTCCCACTGCTCCACACGAAGCGAGAGCCCTGGTCGAAGACCAAAGTGGACTGAGGCAGGGAGACCAGGTCTGTGCCCCCGTTCCAGTTCAGCAGCGCGTAGCCGTCGCCGCCGTAGGTGCCCACCCAGCTGCCCTGCGGCGGCTGGCTGTACGGGAGCCCGGCGGGAGTCGTCGCCGAGGCCACGTTGGAGGGCGCGGAGTCGCCGACGCTGTTGCTGGCGACGACCCGGTAGTAATAGGTCGTCGATGGGCTCAGCCCTGAGTCGGTGAAGGTGGTGGTGCTGCTGGTCCCGACCTGGGTCCAGCCGCTGCTGCCGTCCGCTGAGCGCTGGGCCTTGTAGGACGTCGCACCACTGGCGACGTTCCAGCTGAGTGCGATCTGCGAAGAGCTGACCGCGCTCGCGCTCAGACCGGTCGGCGAGGCCGGGGGCGCCGGCGGAGTCCCATTCGTCGTGATGGCGAAGTTCTGCGTCGTCCACTGGGCCAGGCCGAAGACCCACGGACCGGTGATCTGGTTGCTGCCCCAGACCACCCCCGGGTTCACGGGATCGGGCGTGGCGCCGGAGTAGTCGCCCCAGCGGCACGGGTTGGAGGTGCAGTTGCCCTGGAACAGGATCTCCTGGGTGGCATCGCTGCTCGAGCCCAGGAGCACCTCGCCTGCGTCCATCTGGCCGAGCGGCGTCGTCTTCGTCCTGGTCTGGGCCCCGATCTGCGCCAGCAGCGAGGAGCTTCCGCGGTTGTACTCGATCATCGCGTCGTCGCCCGAAGACGACGGCGAGACGGCCGCGTTCCAGTAGAAGTCGGTCGTGCTTGCGAGCTGGCCCAGCTGGCGAACGGTCAGAGAACCGGGCAGGAACTCATACCACCGAACCATCGAGCGACCGGAGCTCCCGACCGTGTGCTGGGTCCAGACCGCTTCGGCGCCGGCGCTCGGATCGAACAGCGCCACCGCCTGCGTGAGCCGGCCGTCGAGGCTGTCGATCAAGTAGCTCGTGCCGGGCTGGGGCACGTTCGGTGGCACGCTGTAGGTGCCGACCGAGATGTCGCCGTCCGCCACCAGCGCCGGCCCCGGCGCCATGTGCCAGACCATCACCTTCGACTGGGGGCTGACCGAGGGGTCGTGCGCGGCGACGACGAAGCCACCGGCGGAGGAGTCGGCGGTGTTGGCGGGCACCGGTGTCGCGGCGAGCGTGCCGTCCGAGTTCTTCAAGAGGTGGGTCGCGTCGGCAAAGTGCGAAGTCGTGACCGATCCGCTGCACGTGGACTGGCTCGCGGCCGGCTTGGGGATAGCCCAGACGTCGGCGGTAACGAAGGGCAGCGCCGGTTTCCTCGTGTCGAAGACGTTCGTCCCGATCATCACGAAGTTCGCGTCGTGTCCGAGCTTCGGGTAGTCGGGGAAGTTGGTGCCCGTCTGCACCCCGTAGCGGCACCAGCCCCCCGCGAGATCGCTCGGATCCGCGGTTTTCGACCATCCGAACAGGATGTAGGAGTTGTTCAGGTTCGAGGTGAAGCCGATCGCGGCGTAGAACCAGCGGTTGCCCTGCGGGTCCCACTGGACCTGTGGATCGCTGGTCAGCAGGCCGGACGGCGCCGCGGTGAAGGTGCCGAGGTCGGTCGAGCCCAGCGGGTTGAGGTTGTTCCGGTCGAAGACGCCGACCAGCTGATTCACGACCTCCAGGTACCTGGTCGGCCCGATCGCGCCGGTGGAGTCGGGTGGCGTCGGCTGGTATCCCTCGTCGGCGGCCGACAGTCCGGGGCTGTTCAGCCCGTTGAACAGCGCGGGTGATGTCGGCGCCGGTGCCGGGGGCGGCGGTGACTCACCGCCGGATTCGGCGGCCGCCTTGAGCTTGGCCTTGCGAAGAGCCGCGGGGTTCAAACCCAGGAACTGCTTCGAGTGGTTGCCCGGCGGTCGCTGCCGGTGCTTGCTGGGGGTCATCAGCGCGGCCTGTACCTGGCCGACAGGTCCGATGTTGACGCCGGCAACCGGACGCGCAACTGGGGTGGCCGGCGCCGCCGCCACCGCGGTGGCGGGGGCTGCGAGCGCGGCGCAGACCGCGATCGCGAGTGCGGCCAGGCGACGATCTGCCCAGGTGCGGCCCACAAGCACTCCTAACGCGCTCCCCGTGGCGGATTTGCGGTGTAGATCGCTGATTATGGGCCACGCGTGCTGCTTTTTACTTAACAAAAATCAACAGGGAGACCCGCGATGTAGGCCAGGCTCGACTCGGTGTCCCGGGTCGGGAGGTACTCGAGGCCCAGCAACCCCGAGTAGCCGGCCGCACGCAATGCGGCCAGCTGGCGAGGCCAGTCGATGCCACCCGTGCCCGGCTCGTGCCGCCCGGGCACATCCGCGATGTGGACGTGCCCGACCAGGTCTCCAGCACCATCGAGCACGGTCGCCGGGTCTTCACCCATCACGACCGCGTGATAGACGTCGAAGAGCAGTCTCGCCGCAGGATGGCCGACTCTGCGAATCACGTCCAGGCCCTCGGCAGTCGAGTCCAGGAAGTAGCCCTTGTGGTCGACGCGCGTGTTGAGCGGCTCGAGCAGCAGCCGCACCCCCGAGGCCGCGGCGATCGGTGCCGCCTGCTGGAGCGCATCCACGATCGCGTCGGCCTGAGACCGCCGATCAACCCCGGGCATCGCGTCGCCTGAGAGCACGATCAGGTTGCGGGCGCCGAGGCGCGCCGCCAGGTCGGCCGACCGCCTCACTCCTTGAAGAAAGTCGGCGTGGGTGGCCGCATCGACCAACCGACCGGTCGGCTCTGAGACGAATGCCGTGATCGAGATGCCGTTGTCGCTCGCGGCCCGCTGGAGCGCTTCGACGTCCTTGTCGGTCGTCGCCCAGAACTCGACCTGCTGGAAACCGGCCATGGCGGCGGCACGGAATCGATCCGGGAATGCGCGACCGCCTTCGGCGAAGAGCCACTCGATGCAGGGCGAGAATGTCGTCTTCACCCACCGTAGGTGAAGACGCACTGCACGAGGCCGTCGGCACCGCCGTCGACCGCGGCGTACGCCTCGGGTGCGCGTTCGATCGGGAACTCGTGAGTGAAGAGGGGGTTTAGATCGAGCTCGGTCAGCAGCCTGCTCACGACCTGCTGGCGGCGGGATGCATCCCACAGCGGGCCGAGGTCGGGGTTGACGGCGCCAACCTGCGACGAGAATATCCGGGGCCGGTTGTGATGAAACTCGCCCGCCAGGTTGAGACTCTCGAACGTGCCGCCATACCAGCTCATCGCGATCACCCGGCCCCCGAAGCCGACGGTCCGGATCGCCTCGTTCAAGGCAGGTGCGGCGCCTGAGACCTCGATCACGATGTCAGCGCCCCGGTTCTGGGTCAGCGCCCGTACCTTCTCCGCCACGCCCTCGCCAGGATCGATGACGACATCGGCTCCAGTCCGCTTTGCCAGCTCCCGCCGCCAGCTGACCCGGTCGACACCCACCACCAGGCCGGCGCCCGCCCGGCGCACGAGCTGGGTGACCAGCAAGCCGATGACGCCGAGACCCGAGACGACGACCACGTCGCCGAGCGACGGTCGCGCATCGAGAACCCCGTTCAAGGCGGTGTTGAGGTTGGCGTTGAGCACCGCGAGCTTGGGATCCAGGCCCTCCGGAACGAGGACGGTGCTTGCCGCGGCGGCCAGGACCACGCTCTGGTGCGGTGAGTAGCTGAACATCACGTTGCCAGCGGCAACCTGCGTCACCTCGGCTCCGATATCGACCACCCGACCGACGTTCGCGTATCCGTAAGGCAGCGGGTAGCGCCATTCCGGTGAGTCGGCTCGCGCAAAGAGCCTGGTCTCGGGGTCGTGACGCATCTCCCACTGCGGGGCCCTTCCGCGGTAGACGTTCATCTCTGTACCGGCGCTGATCCCCGAGAAGAGAGTCTGGATCTGGACCTCCGCCGGGCCGGGAGACCCGACCGAGACCTCACGCACCTCGACCTGACGGGGACCCGTGAGGAACGCCGCCTTTGCCGTTGTGATGGTGTTCAACGAGCGAGCATCGTAAACGTGTTGGAATCTTGCGTCGCCGGGGGAAGTTGCTACTGACGTGTTCACCGGCGAGACCACGACTGGAACGCGGTACCGGGCCACGTGGAACGGCGCGGTGCTGGCGGAGAGCGGCCGCACCATCGTGGTCGAGGGCAATCAGTACTTCCCCATCGACGATGTACGCCTGGAGCACATGCGATCCAGCGCGTCGCACACGACCTGCCACTGGAAAGGCGTCGCCAGCTACTACGACGTCGTCGTCGATGGCGCGGTGAACCGCGACGCCGCGTGGTACTACCCAGACCCCAGCGCGGCGGCGATGAACATCAAGAACAGGGTTGCCTTCTGGCATGGCGTCAAGGTCGAGCGGCTGGGAGCGGGCTGAGCATCACACCAGCAGCCTGAGTCAGGACATGAAGCTCGGCGACATCGACGTGGTGGCGCGGATCGGGCTGGGAACGAACCGGCTCACGAAAACACCAGAAAACCTCACGCTATTGAAGAGCGCGGTCGCCGCCGGTGTGCAGATGATCGACACCGCCCACCTCTACACGGGCGGACAGAGTGAAGAGACGATCGGCGCGGCCATCTCTCCGGTTCCGAAAGGATGCATCGTGGCGACCAAAGGCGGGTTCAACGGCGCGCGCCCGGACGTGCTGGGCGAAGAGATCGAGCAAAGTTTTCGCCGGCTGGGGACCGACAGGATCACCCTGTACTACCTGCATCGCGTCGATCCGCAGACCCCGCTCGAGGACAGCCTCTCTGTGATCAAGGAGTACGAGGATCGCGGCAAGATCCGATACGTCGGAATCTCGGAGGTCGCTGTCGATCAGATCGAGCGTGCCCGACGGGTGCTGCCGATCGCCGCGGTGCAGAACCACTACAACCTTTCCGAGCGCAAGCACGATTCGGTCGTCGACTACTGCGCGGGCGAGGGCATCGTGTTCGTTCCGTTCTTTCCATTGCGAGGGAGCGGTGGCGGCGCGTTGAACGAGATAGCGCGGAGACATCGAACGACTCCCCAGCAGATCGCGCTCGCCTGGCTCCTCCGTCGCTCGCCGGTCATGTGGCCGATCCCGGGCACGCTGTCGATCGACCACCTGAGGGAGAACCTGGCGGCGCCGAGTATCGAGCTGACCGACGCCGAGTTCAATTCCCTGCGCTAGGCGCTCGTGGTGTCAGCGGCGACTCGAGATTCGATCGTCATCCTGGGTTCGGGGATGGCCGGAGGCGTGGCCGCCAGGACCCTGCGCGAGGAGGGTTACGACGGCCGCCTCGTGCTGATCGGCCACGAGCCGACCCCGCCCTTTGGCCGGCCGCCTCTATCGAAGACGTACCTGCGCGGCGAGGAGACGCTGTCGGGCTGGCTCGTCAGCCCTGGGGACTGGTACGAGGACAACCGGGTCGACTGGATCCGCGCCACCGCCACCCGGGTGGACGTGGCCGCGCGTCACGTTGAACTGGAGGTGGGGAGGCCGGTACCTTTCGGCATGCTCCTGATCAGCACCGGCGGCGAGAACCGGCGCCTCCAGGTCCCCGGCGCCGAGGTGGACGGTGTTTTTCAGCTCAGGACGGTTGCCGACAGCGACGCGATCAAGCAGGCCGCCCGACCAGGGGCTCGCGCCGTGGTCGTCGGTATGGGCTTCATCGGTTCCGAGGTCGCTGCGTCACTGACCCAGATCGGTGTCGAGGTGACCGCGGTCTTGCCCGGACGGTCGCCGCTCGCGTCGGTCCTGGGCCCCCAGGCCGGTGAGGTCATGGCCGGCATCCACCGCGAGGCCGGCGTCGAGCTCGTGCCCCGCGATGAAGTCGTCCGTTTCGAAGGCGCAAACCGCCTCCAGCGGGTGATCACCAGTCAGGGGCGCAGCCTGACGTGCGAGTTCGCCGTCGTCGCGGTCGGCATCCGGCCGAATGTCGACGTCCTCGAGGGCTCAGAGGTATCGCTCGACAACGGAGTCCTCGTCGACGCCATGTGCAGGACGAACATCCCTGGGATCTTCGCGGCCGGGGACGTGGCCAACCATCAGCACCCGCTGTTCGGCCGCATCCGCGTCGAGCACTACAACAACGCGGAAAAGCAGGCGGCGGCCGCGACCAGGTCGATGCTGGGCTCGGAGACCGAGTACGGGTATGTGCACACATTCTGGTCGGACCAGTACGAGCACAAGCTGGAGTACGTCGGCCACGCCCGCAGATGGGACACGTTCATCCTCCGCGGTTCGGCGGCAGAGCGAAAGATGGTCGGCTTCTACCTGACTGACGGGGTATTGCTCGCTGCCGTCGGCCTGAATCGCGGCGGTGACCCAGAGGTCGATGAACATGACGAGCTGGCAGCCGCCGGCCGGCTCATAGCCAGGCGGGCGAGGCCGGACCCACGTGCCCTTGCCGACGAAGGCACCGAGCTCGACACCCTGCAAACATAGAAGCCATGTCGAGGACCGTCGACCTCAGGCGGCACACCGACGCGGACGGGGACACACTCACTCCGGAGGGCGTGCGCATGGCCCTGGAGATCGGCAGGCGACTGGAAGGCAGCTTCGACGTGGTGGTCACGTCCGGAGCCCAGCGCGCAACCCAGACGGCGGCCTGCTTCCTCGCCGGCATGGGTCGCCCGGTCGCCGGTGGCGTCGTCGTCAACAGTGGGTTCCGTTCCAGCGTCGAGGAGCGCTGGTTCGCCGCGGCGCGCCAGGCCAAGGGCAAGGACCTGGAGGCGTTTCGCGCTGTCGACCCGGAGCTGGTGGAGAAGGAGTCGACAGTGTTGGGCGAGGTGCTGAGGGATACGTTCCAATCGCTTCCTGAAGGCGGGCGCGCCCTGGTCGTGGGTCACTCACCGACCACGGAGGTGGCCGTGCTGGGCCTGACGGGCCAGATCGTCGAGCCGATCGCCAAAGGCGGCGGCGTCAGGGTGATCGAAGAAGCGGGGACCTACCGGATCGAATCGATCTGACAGCTCAGTCGAGCTGCCAGCGATGGTCGGGATCGGTGGTCACGAGCCAGCGCCGCGTGGGCCCGGCCATCACGTTCAAGTAGTAGAGGTCGTAGCCGGGGCCGGCAGCGACCGGATGGTAGCCGCGCGGCACCAGGACCACGTCTCCATCCCGGACCTGGATCGCCTCGTCCAGGGAGCGGTCGGCCGTGTACACGAGCTGCACGGCAAAGCCGTCGGGCCGGGCGAGGCGGTGGTAATAGGTCTCCTCGAGGTACGCCTCACGCGGCACATCGTCGGTGTCGTGCTTGTGCGGCGGGTAGCTCGACCAGTTGCCGGCGGGAGTCAGGACCTCGGTGACGAGGAGCGACTCGGCCGGGCGATCCTCCATGAGGATGTTGTGGATCGTGCGCTCCGTCCGGCCCGACCCTCGATGAAACGGCTTGATCTCGGCTGCCTTGATCAACGCAGCCTCGGAGCCTTTCTCCGCCGCTGCCCAGCAGAGCGCGACCTCGCACGTCTCGCTTTTCGCGGTGATGGAGACACGATGGCCCGGTGGGATGTAAACCGCGTCGGGCGTGCCGTCGAAAACCGACTCGCGCGAGCCGACATCTGCCCAGCTTCGTGTCGACGAGACCACATCGGCCGTGCCGGACAGAAAGACGGCGCAGACCTCTCTGCCGCCGGTCGAACGCTCGACGTGGTCGCCGCGACGCAGGCTGTAAACCTCGAAGCCGACATACGACCAGCCGGCCGATTGGGGCGTGACGATCGTGAGCGGACCCTCGCCCGGGCCCTTGTCCGGTCGCCGGAGGACGAGGCTGCTCACACGTGCCAGCGCCGGCGCTGCGAGTCGCGTTCGTGCTCGTCGCGCGCCCTCTTCACGGCCGGGCGTTCGCCGACCTCCGCCACCGGCACCTCCCACCAGCCTTCGTAGCTCGGCACTGTCTCGTAGCGGTCGACGGCGATGTAGATGACCACCGTCCGATCCACTTTCTTGGCCGCGAGCAGCGCGTCCCGAAGCTCTTCCACGTTGCCGGCGCGAAAGACGTGGGCGCCCAATCCCTCGGCGTTCTTCGCCAGGTCCACGGGTAGGCGTTCGCCGTCGTTGTGCTCCGTGTCGTCGCCCAGCGAGCCATCGGTGCGGTAGCGATAACGGGTCCCAAATCCTTCTGTGCCCTTGGCGCGGGAAAGCCCGCCGATCGACGCGAAGCCATCGTTGTCGACGAGGACGATCGTCAGCTTCGCGCGCTCCTGGATCGAGGTCACGATCTCCTGCGCCATCATCAGGTACGAGCCGTCGCCGACCATCACGTAGACCTCGCGCGATGGGTCCGCGAGCTTGACCCCGAGCCCGCCCGCGATCTCGTAGCCCATCGTCGAGTAGCCGTACTCGACGTGGTAGCCCTTGGGGTCGCGCGACCGCCAGAGCTTGTGCAGGTCGCCTGGCATCGAGCCCGCCGCGCAGACGACGACGTCGCTCGGGGCAGAGAGCTCGTTGACCGCGCCGAGCACCTCCGACTGGGCCGGCAGGGGAGCGTGACCGAGGTTGAACAGCCGCGACACCTCGCGGTCCCAGTTAGCGCGCAATCCCTCGTACTCCTGCCGGTACTCGTCGCCCACCGCCCAGTTTCCCAGGCGCGCGTCGAGTGCCTCCAGGGTCGCTCTGGCATCGCCCGTGAGCGCCAGGCCCGCGAGCTTGTGGCTGTCGAGCTCGGCGATGTTGAGATTGACGAAGTGCACCTCGGGGTTCTGGAACGCAGTCCGCGACGCGGTCGTGAAGTCGCTGTAACGCGTGCCCACGCCGATGATCAGGTCGGCCTGCGCTGCGATCCGGTTGGCGGCCAGTGTCCCCGTCGCGCCGACACCGCCCAGGGCCCCCGGATGGTCGAAGGAAAGCGAACCCTTGCCCGCCTGCGTCTCGGCGACCGGGATCCCGGTACGGCCGGCCAGTCGCGCCAGGACGTCTGTTGCCTCGGAGTAGATGACGCCGCCGCCGGCGACGATCAACGGCCGCCGAGATTCGCGCACCAGCCGCGCAGCGCGTTCGAGCTGCGAGGCGTCCGGCAGCGGCCGCGAGATGTGCCAGGTCCGCGTGACGAAGAAGGCCTCGGGGTAATCGAACGCCTCGGTCTGCACGTCTTGGGGCAGGGCGAGCGTGACCGCGCCGGTCTCGACCTGGCTCGTCAGCACGCGCATGGCCGCAGTCGCGGCCGGGACCAGCTGCTCAGGCCGCTGGATGCGGTCGAAGTACCGCGACACCGGGATGAAGGCGTCGTTGACGCTGACCTCGCCGCGGGAGGGACTCTCGAGCTGCTGCAGCACCGGGTCCGGACGCCGCGACGCGAAGGTGTCGCCTGGAAGCAACAGCACCGGCAAGCGGTTGATCGTCGCCGCGGCGGCCCCCGTGACCATGTTCGTGGCTCCGGGGCCGATGGAGCTCGTGCATGCAAACGTCGACAGCCGGTTGCGCATCCTGGCAAAGCCGGCGGCGGTGTGGACCATCGCCTGCTCGTTGCGCGCCTGGTAGTAGGTGAGGAGCTCAGGGTCCTGGAAGAGCGCCTGACCGATCCCGGTGAGGTTGCCGTGCCCGAAGATGCCGAAGCACCCGGCGAAGAATCGGTGCTCCACTCCATCGCGCTCGACGTGCTGGGCCGCGAGAAAGCGCACGAGCGCCTGCCCCATCGTCAGCCGCACGGCGCTAGCCAGGATCGGGCAGCATGACGTCGCGCACCAGGGCGTCGAGATCACCGCACGCGGTGATGAACTGGCGCAGCGTGCGCACCGTCGGCGGGTAGGAGTCGAACTCCTCGACGCTCAGCCCATCCTCGGTGTACGCGCGCTCGAAATCCGGGAAATGCGCGAGCAGGCCCTCGACGATCCGCGGGTCGACCGGATCGTCGATCCGCGGACGCACCTGGATGTCGCTGGCGTTCAGGCGCTTCTGCCACGCCGACGGCGGCGAGATCACCGCGTCGGCGCCGATGAGCTCGCTCCAGTGCATGTGGTTGCGGAACGCCGCCGACAGCAGCCGCAGCCTGTAGCCGCGCGTCTTGAACACCTCGTACGTCTTCTTGAAGACGGCCACGCCTGCCCACTCGAGCCACCCGGGGTCGACCGCGCTTCCGCGCTTGTCGAGAACGACCTTCAGCCAGTCGTCGAGGCGGCCGACCATGATCGTGCACACCGTGCCCATCGACTGGTTCTCCTTGCCTTCGCCCTCGCGCCGGCGCAGACCGCGCTCCACCGCTTCGGCGACGGCGATGCACTGAGGCAGGGTAAAGCAGACCGTGGCGTTGATGGTGATCCCCAGGTAGGTCGCTTCCTCGATCGCCGGGATGCCGGCCTTCGTGGCCGGGATCTTGACGATCATGTTCTGTGCGAGCCGGTGGAAGCGCTCGGCGTTGTCCAGGATGGCCGCGGTGTCGCGGTAGAGTCGCGGGTCGGTCTGGATGGAAAGCCGGCCGTTCCGGCCGCGATGTTCCGCAAACGCGGGGTCCAGCAGCTTCGCCGCCCGGACCGACATCTCCTCGACGAGCTTCCATCCAAGCTGGTCTTCGGTCGCGCCGGGGAGCTCACGGATGAGTGCCTCGATCCGCGGGCGCCACTCGTCGATGTGCCTCTTGAGGATGGTGAGCGCGATCACCGGGTTGCAAGTGGCACCGACGGCACCGTGCTCGATGGCGTACCTCAGCTCGTCGAGGTCTGCCGAGTCGTTCCACAGGCACGTCGGCGTGGTCTGCGTCATCTCGTGGAGCGGGCTCCTGAAAGTGACCTCGCGTCGGGCTACCACCGCGTCACGACCACCTTCTTACGAGTGTAGAAGTCGATTCCGTCGGTGCCGTGGATGTGCAGGTCGCCATAGAAGGATCCCTTCCATCCGCTGAACGGGAAGAAGGCGAAAGGCTGCGCGATGGGGACGTTGATGCCGGTCATGCCCGCCTGCACGTGCTCCCGGAACTGGCGCGCCGCGCGGCCCGACTGCGTGAAGATCGTCGCCATGTTGCCGAGCGCCATCTGGTTGGCCTGGGCGATGGCGTCGTCCAGGGTGGCGGCGCGGGCGACCGAAAGCACCGGACCGAAGATCTCCTCGTGGCCGACGGTCATCTCGGCGGTGACGCGGTCGAGGATGGTCGGGCCGAGGAAGAAGCCGCGCCGCTTCATCTCGCCGCGCCCGTCGACCACCAGCTCGGCGCCTTCGGCCACCCCTTTGTCGACGTAGCCGGCCACCTTGTCGCGGTGGTCGGCGCGAATGAGTGGGCCGACCTGGACGCCGGGCTGGTCACCAGGGCCGACGACCAACTTTGTCGCCGCGTCCCTCAGCGGGTCGAGCAGCGCGTCGGCCGCGCCGCCGACGGCGACCGCCACCGAGCCGGCCAGGCAGCGCTCGCCCGCGTTGCCGAACGCGGAGTTGAGGATCGCGGGCACGGTGAGCTCGGGGTCGGCGTCGGGCATGACGACGATGTGGTTCTTGGCCCCACCGAGGGCCTGCACCCGCTTGCCGTTTGCCGCCGCGGTCTGGTAGACGTGCCTCGCGACCGGCGCCGAGCCGACAAACGAGATCGCGGCCACGTCGGGGTGCTCGAGCAGCGCGTCGACCGCCTCCCGCGCACCGTGGACGACGTTCAGCACGCCCTCTGGAAACCCGGCTTCGAGAAAGATCTCGGCCAGGCGCTGGCCGCCGAGCGGCGTCCGCTCAGAGGGCTTGAGCACGAATGTGTTGCCCGCGACGACCGCGAGCGGGAACATCCAGAGCGGGATCATCACCGGGAAGTTGAACGGGGGGATGCCGGCGCAGACCCCGACTGGATAACGGTAGAGGTCCTGGTCGACTCCCCCCGAGACGTCGCGAAGAGTGCGTCCCTGGAGCAGCGTTGGCGCGCCGCACCCGAAGTCCACGACCTCGATCCCGCGCCGCACCTCGCCGCGCGCCTCCTCGAGCGTCTTGCCGTGATGGCGGGTCGTGATCGCTGCCAGCTCCTCGAAATGCTTCTCGAGCAGCGCCTTGAAGCTGAACATCAGGCGCACACGCTCCATGAGGGCGGTGCGCGACCAGCTCGGGAAGGCCTTCGCCGCCGCGCGCACCGCCGCATCGACGTCTTCAGCCCCCGACAGCGGCACCTGCTCGATCTCCTCGCCGGTCGCCGGGTTGAAGACCGGCAGCGACGCCACGCTCTCAGCAGAAGCGCGCCACTCGCCGCCGACCAGGTTGCGGATCACCGTCCCATCATCTTCCTCAGCGGGACGCTGCCGCAGGGCCGGCTCCACTGATGCGACGAAAGTAGTCAAGGCTCTGCCGAGCGGCGGCGACTGGCCCGGCGTGGGGTCCAGGCTCTGCCGCAAGTGATGAGTCCTGCTCGAGCACGAACCAACCGTCGTACCCGATCTCCTGGAGCCGCGAGAGGACGGACTCGATGTCCAGGTCGCCCGCGCCGAGCGGTGTGTAGAGACCTCCGCGCACCGCCTCGGCATACGAGATCTCGCCGCGGCGAAGCCGCTCGGCGATCGTTGCCTTCACGTCCTTTATATGTACGTGCCGGACTCGCCCCGCGGCATCGCGAGCGAGCGCTGCCGGATCGGCGCCACCGAGGAAGAGATGTCCGGTGTCCAGGCACAGGCCGACAGCGCTCGTGCTCAGCATGCGCCGGACGTCCTGCGCCGAAGCGACCGCCGTCCCCGCGTGCGGGTGAAAGGCCAGCTCGAGACCGTGGCGCCGGGCGATGTGTTCTGCCTCCTCGAGCCGCTCCACCAACCGCGTCCATTCGGTTGAGCCCAGGCTCGCCTGCGCGTCGTAGCCGTCGCCCGGATAGGCGGCGGCGAGGACCAGCACGGACGCACCGCCCGCGGCCAGAATCGCAGCCTGCCGGTCGATCTTTACGCCCGGACTCTGCCCACCGTCGTGGAGCACCGTCGCGAGGAAGCCCGCGACCAGCCGCAGGCCGTGGCGGTCGAGCAGCGCGCGCAGGCCGGTCGGGTCGGCCGGCAGGTAGCCGGGCGGACCCAGCTCTG
>WNFV01006530.1_pt1 | contig 21807 bp, 21 predicted proteins | sample 5400101 | NCBI WGS metagenome assembly WNFV01 (sample SAMN13153361, study PRJNA577476) | soil metagenome | isolation source: 115 cm soil or saprolite under grassland replicate 1 | place: USA:California | collected 2016-06-15 | reverse complement strand
TATTCCCGCTCGGGGACCGCGAAGGATAGCGAAGGGGCCTTCCCGAATCAAGGCGCGGCGACCGTCGGGCCGCCGCAATGGCTGCAGATCCGCACGACGGTCGCGCCGATCGTCTTTTCGGGAGCGCACTCCTCGCAGAGCGGGCGGTCGGAGCCGGAGCAGAGAAAATGAGCGAGACGGTCCGTGTGCGTACGACAACAGCGAGGCGGCGTGCTCTTCGATTTTCTCTTCAGATCGAAAAGGGGCTTCAAGTCCGCCATGTCGCCCGCGACGACCCATGACCCGTCCGGCGCGAAGACGTGGTCGGTCTCCGCGAGATCGCCCGTCCGGATGAGGTTCCGGATTCCGCGGCGATCGTAGTGATCGTCTTCCCAGCCGCGCTTGTCCACCCGGAACTTCTTTTCGCCGGCGAGCGCGATCGCGCCCGTCTTCTCGAGCTCCGCTTCGGCGGCCGCCTTCCTCGCCGCCTCGGCCTGGAGGCGCGCCTGGGTCCGCGCCTGATCGCGGGAGGGGAAATCCATCGGATCGCCGCAGTTCGCACACGGAAATCGGGCCCGCACCGGAGGGATCTTTTCGACAGAGATCGAGAAGGCGGAGAGACAGTTCGGACAGCTGTAGTTGTACGAGAGCTCCGATTCGTTCAAAGGATCTCCGCGGGAAGAAAAAAGCTTAGCACGCGGTCCGACGCCTTCGACCGCTCACCGCCGTCGGCGGTGGACCGTCGGTCCGCGAAACGCGTCGCGCAGGATCTCGACCCGGGGGCCCCGCTCGCCCTCGAGAATCGCCACGACGTCGAAACGGCACGGGGAGTCGCCGCGGCGCTCGCGCGCGAGCCACACCTCGGCCGTCCGGAAAATTCGGCGGCGCTTTTCGGCGGTGACCGCCTCGGCCGGCGAGCCGAACCCGACGCCGCGCCGGCCCTTGACCTCGACGAAGCAGAGCACGCCGTTCTCCTCCGCGACGAAGTCGAGCTCGCCCGGACGCGCGCGGAAGTTCCGGTCGAGGATCCGATAACCCGCCTCCGTCAGCCTCTTCTCCGCGAGCCGCTCCCAGTCGTAGCCTGCCCCGCGCAGGCCGCGGGGGCGCGGCGGCCTTCCCGACGCCCAGGCGAGCAGCCGCTCGAGGACCGCGCGCGGCGTCACGGCATCGCGCTCCGCCGGATGTATCGGGGCTTCTCGCCTTTCGACCACGGGTCGTAGCTCCGCGCGAACGCGAGGCGTTCCGCGAGCGGCGGATGGCTGTACAGCCAGAATTCCACGAACCGGCCGGGATGCGGATCCGCGAGGTTGATCTCCCCCAGGATCTGGAACGCCTCCGCCGCCGCGCGCGGCGAGTCGGGAATCAGGCCGTGGACGACCTCGAGACCATAGACGTCGGCGGCATGCTCCTGCGCGCGGGAGAACGCGTTGATCGCCGGCGACGACAGCTCGCTCGCGACGGACAGGAAGAGGAGCAGGACCGGAAGGGATGCCCAGTCCGGGAGCTCCCGGATCCCCCAGCGAGTCTCTCCAACGGGGAACGCGCGCCGCAGGACGAGTTGCGCAAGGAAGAGGATCACCAGGAGAACGCCGGCCACGAAAACGATCGTCTTCGGGATATGCCCGAGCACGTAATGCCCCATCTCGTGCCCGAAGACGAAGAGCGTCTGCGGCGTCGTCATCCGCGCGAGCGTCGTGTCCCAGACGACGACCCTCTTCGAGGCGCCGAAGCCGGTCACGTACGCGTTCAGCGACTTCAGTTTCCGGCTCGCGTCCATCCGGAACATCCGCTCCCGAGGGATCGGCAGGCCACCGCGCTCCGTGACCTTCTCGATCTGCGTCACGAGGTCGGGCGCCTTGCCCGCCAGCGGCTCGAAGTGGAAGAAGAGGGGGTCGATGACGACCGGTGCGATGAAGATCACGAAGACGATTACGGGCAGAGTCGCCAGCCAGAAGTAGAGCCACCACCGCCGCGGGCTCTTCCGCAGGATTCCGTAGAGAAGCCAGACGAGCGGCGTCACGATCGCGAGGCCCACGAGGTGCCCTTTCAGCCAGTCCCAGAACCAGGATCCCCACCCCTGCACGGACTGTTCGTAAGCGAGCGAAAGGTGATGTCCGTAGGCGTCGATCGGGAGAGCGAGGATCCGCCAGACGGTCAGGAAGAGAGGAGCGAATACCAGAGCCTGCACGAACCGGTTGCGGGAGACGCGCTCGGCGAGCGTGCGGAACCTCGGAGCCACGCCGACGGCGATCAACGCGACGAAGAGAAGAACCTCCCAGGCGGACGCGATGAAATGGAGGCGATATCGGGCTCGCGAGTAGGCGACCGCCTTCTCGGACCTCTCGGGAGAGAGCGTGTAGGTGGCGGCGGATGCACCCGCCGAGACGGTCGGCGTTGGCGCGGGGGGCGGCGACGTAGCGAAGAGAGTCGGCGGGACGAAGAGCGTCGCGAGCGTTGAGAAAAGTAGCAGCGCGCGGAGGCGCCTTGTTACATCGCCGGCGCCGGCACGGGCGAGACCGCGGACTGGCCGCACAGCCGCACCCGGTCGGTCCGGTTCGTGTGGTACTCGTAGATCGCATCCCGAACGCGAAGCGTGATCCGGTAGCCCGGGGTCAGGACCTGCGCGCAGCTCTCCCCCGTCTTCACGCACCCGAGACAGGAGTCGGGCCAGGTGGCGTCCTCCTGCGCGACCCCGGCGATGTCGGACTCCGGGGCACCGATCTTCTTGGCTAGGTCCTTCACGGAGGCGCGGAACGCCTCCTGCCGGCTCTTGCTGTCGGCGCCCTGCACCGAAGGAGGCGGAGGCGCCGCCGAGCGGTGAAGCATGCAGGCGGAAAGAGCGATGCACTGAGCGAGAGATCCGGCCGTCGACAAGGCTCTCTTCATTCTTGTCGTTCTCCCCGAAGCCTACCGGGCTGCAAGGCGGGTGCCCGGGATCAGCCGCGCGGCTCCGCGGCCGAGATGGACATCGATCTCCTCGCGAGCTCAAGAACGTCGAAAGGGATTGTCGCCGCACCGATCTCCTCCTTGGCGTTGCCGAGCATGATCATGCAGTAGGGGCAGGAGAGCCCGACGGAAGCCGTTCCCGCTTCCTCGATCTCCTTCATCCGCGCCTGGTTGATGCGCGTTCCGAGCTTCTCCTCCATCCACATCCGCCCGCCGCCGGCGCCGCAGCAGAGCCCTCTCTCGCATGCGCGTGGAAGCTCCTCGATCCGGAGCCCTGGAATCGCCCGGAGGACGTTGCGCGGCGACTCATACACCCCGTTGTACCGGCCGAGGTAACAGGCGTCGTGGTAGGAGATCGTCTCGCGGATCTCCTCGGTGAAGCGGATCCGTCCTTCCTCGAGCAGACGCTCCACGAGCTCCGTCGCGTGGACGACCTCGTACTTTCCGCCCAAGACCGGATACTCGTTTTTGATGCAGTTGAAGCAGTGCGGGCAGTTCGTGACGATCTTCTTCACCCCATAGCCGTTCAGCGTCTCGACGTTCTGCTGAGCGAGCACCTGGAAGAGATACTCGTTGCCCATCCGGCGGGCGGAGTCGCCCGTGCAGGTCTCTTCGGTCCCCAGGATCGCGAACGAGACGCCGGCTGCGTTCAGGATTTCGACGATCGCCTTCGAGACCCGCTTCGCGCGGTCCTCGTAAGAGCCCGCGCATCCGACCCAGAAGAGGACCTCGACGTCGGCCCCCGCCGCCTGTGACATCGGGACGACCGGCAGATCCTTCGCCCAGTCCGCGCGCGAGGACGCGGAGATCCCCCACGGGTTGCCGTTTATCTCCATGCCGCGGAACGCGGTCTGCATTTCTTTCGGAAAGTCGGCGCGCTCGAGAACGAGGTGGCGCCGCAGCTCGGCGATCTTGTCAACCGCCGGGATGATGAACACGGGGCAGGCGCTCGTGCAGAAGCCGCACGTCGTGCACGCCCAGATCGTCTCCTCGGTCAGCCATCCGCCGATCAGATCCTTCCGGGTCTTCGACGCATCTCCGTTTCCGCGGCTGGACGCCGCCGCGAGGATCTGCGGGGTCGCTTCATACACCGCGTCCCGCAGGTCGCCGATGAAGACCTTCGGATCGAGTGGCTTGCCGGTCAGCGCGGTCGGGCAGACGACCCGGCAGCGCCCGCACTCGGTGCACGTGTAGCCGTCCAAGACCGACTTCCACGAGAGATCCTCGACTCGAGAGACGCCGAACCGCTCGGAGGCCTCGAGGTCGGGGGTTCCGAGGCGCCCCATCGGGTCGAGCTTCATGAAGAACACGTTCGGAACCGCCGTGATGATGTGGAAGTGCTTCGAGTACGGCAGGTAGTTGCCGAAGAACAGAACGTCGGCGAGATGCGTCCACCATGCGGCGTCGTACAGCGCGCGGAGCCGGTCCGGCGGGAGACTGGCGAGCGCCCCGGCGATCGCGGCGACCGCCGGCGACCACGGGCTCGCGAGTCGGGGCGCAAGCGCGATCTTCGCCCCTTCGGCGAGCAGGTCCGCGGAGATCAGGAGAGCGATCAGGAAAAGGATGAACCAGGCGTCGGCGGTCAGATCGAGCCGGGGAGGCCGCGCGAGGGCGCGCCGCGCCACCGCCATCGCGACCCCCACGAGCACGAGGACCTCGAAGACGTCTTTCGCGAGCGTGTAGGCGTTGCCCGCCGCTCCGGGCAGCAGAACGAAGCCGGGCACGAGACCTTCCACGACCAGCGCGATCGTGCGCACCAGCAGAACGATGAATCCGGTGAACAGCAGGATGTGGAACACACCCGCGTAGAGGTCGCGGAACATCCGTTTCTGCAGAAACGCGTACTCGATGGTTTTCCAGATCCGCGTGCCGATCCGGTCGAAGCGGTTTTCCGGGCCGGTCGCGAGGAGGACGCGGACCCGCCGCGACATCGAGTAAGCAAAGGCGGCGAGCGCGAGGAGGACGAGAAGACCGAAAAAGAAGGTGCCGGGGACGCCGAGGATGGCTCGTTCGGTCGGCAGCGGAGGCACGGGCCAACTCTAAACGAGTCGGTGGACTGCAGTGGGTGCAGGTCCGCAGGACCTGTCCCCACGGTGGACTGCAGTGGGTGCAGGTCCGCGGGACCTGTCCGCCGGTGGACTGTGGTGGGTGCAGGTCCGCAGGACCTGTCCCCACGACATGTCTATTCCGCCTTCGCGGCTCGCACCGCTTTCGCCACCTCCGGCACGGTCTGGAAGATGTCGCCGACGATCCCGTAAGTGGCGACCTTGAAGATCGGCGCCTCCGGGTCCTTGTTCAAAGCCACGATCACTTTCGAAGTCCCCATCCCCGCCAGGTGCTGGATCGCACCGGAGATTCCGCAGGCGACGTAGAGCGTCGGCGAAACCACTTTGCCGGTCTGACCGACCTGGTGCTGGTGGTCGATCCAGCCCGCGTCGACGACCGCGCGAGACGCGCCGAGAGCAGCGCCCAGGGCCTGCTGGAGATCCCGAATCAGCGGCCAGTTCTCCGGACCCTTGATGCCGCGGCCGCCCGAGACGATGACGTCGGCCTCCGCGACGTCGAGCTCCTTCGACTCGGAGGTCTCCACCTTGAGCACCCGGGCACGCGGAGAGATCTCTCCGAGCTCGATCGGTTCGACCTGAGCGACGGCGGCGGTCGGGTCGGCCTCCGCCGGAAAGACGTTCGGCCGCGTCGTCGCAACCTGGAGAGCTGCCGAGCCGCAGTCCACCTCCGCGCGAGCCTTTCCGGAATAGACCGGCCGCGACGCGATCAGGCGGTCCTCCTCGCGCCTCAAGTCCATGACGTCGGCGAGGACCGAGACGTCGTTCCTTGCGGCGAACCGCGGAGCGACGTCCTTGCCCATCGCGGTCGCGGCAATCAGCACGGCGTCGGGAGTCTCCTTCTGCGCCGCCGTGTCGAGCGCGCCGACGTATCCTTTGTTGCTGTAGAGCGCGAGATCCTCCCGGTCGGCGACGTGGACACGAATCGCCCCGTAAGAGCCGAGGCCCGGCGCGAGAGGGATGACGCTTTTGCCCGCGATCACCGCCGCGACCGGTTCTCCCGCGAGGCGGCGCGCGAGGGAGAGCGCTTCGAGCGAAGCCTTGCGGATCTTTCCGTCGCGCTGTTCGATGAAGACCAGGAACTTCATGCGCGGGTCATAGGACTTTGGCTTCTTCGCGCAGCAGCCGCACCAGCTCCTTCGCCGCGGCCGCCGGATCGTCGGCGGAAATCCTGTGGCACGCCTGGCGGGGCGGCGGCAGCTCGAGCTTGCGCCACCGGGTCTTGGCATTGGCGGGATCGGCCTCCGGGATTCCGAGGGCCGCGAGCTTCTTCTCGGCGATCGGTTTCTTCTTCGCGCCCATGATTCCTTTGAGCGACGCGTACCGCGGTTCGTTCAATCCCTTCTGCGCCGTCAATACGACCGGCAGCGTTGACTCGACGACCTCGTGCGCGCCTTCGATCTCGCGGTGCGCGGTCACTTTGCCGCCCGCAACCTCGAGCTTCACGACGCTGCCGACGTGCGGCAGGTCGAGGAGCTCGGCGACCATCGGGCCGACGAGCGACTCGTCCGCACCGACGCCCTTCTGGCCGAACCACAGGAAGTCGTGCCTGCCTTCGCGGGCGACCGCTGCGATCGCCTTCGCCGTGGCCAGGGCGTCGAGGTATCGGAAGTCCCCCGAATCGACCCAGACGGCCTCGTCGCCTCCTCGCGCGAGACACTCGCGCAGGCCGGTCTTCGCACGCTCGGGGCCGACCGTCACGACGGTGACCACGCCGGCGCCGGCTGCTTCCTTCGTCCGGAGCGCCTCCTCGAGCGCGTACTCGTCGTATGGAGAAACGATCCACTTGACGTCGCTCTCGTCGAGAGACTTGCCGTCTGCCGCGATCTTGATCCGGGTCTCGGTGTCGGGGACGTACGCGATCGCGACGAGAGAGTTCAACGCGGAGAGCCGGCCTCAGACGGCCTTCAACACCAGACAGCCGTTGGTGCCGCCGAAGCCGAACGAGTTCGAGATTGCGTATTCGACCCGCTGCGGACGCGCCTCGTTGGGGACGTAGTCGAGGTCGCAGTCGGGGTCGGGCGTCTCGTAATTGATCGTCGGAGGAAGAACGCCGTGATGGAGCGCGAGCGCGACGATCGCGGTCTCGAATCCTCCGGCCGCCCCGAGCAGATGGCCGGTCGAGGACTTCGTCGAAGAGACCGCCAGCTTGTGGGCGTGCTCGCCGAAAACCATCTTGATCGCGGTCGTCTCGATCTTGTCTCCCATCGGCGTCGAGGTGCCGTGAGCGTTGATGTATCCGACCTCTTCCGGTTCGATCTCCGCATCCGCGAGGGCGTTCCTCATCACGCGCGCGGGACCATCCCCGTCCTCCGACGGTGCCGCGATGTGGTATGCGTCTCCCGAGAGGCCGTAGCCGGCGAGCTCCGCGTAGATCCGGGCGCCGCGCTTTTTCGCGGCCTCCATCTCTTCCAGCACGACCAAGCCCGCGCCCTCGCCCATCACGAAGCCGTCGCGGTCGCGGTCCCACGGGCGGGAGGCGCGCTCCGGCTCGTCATTCCGGGTCGAGAGGGCGCGCATGACGGCGAAGCCGCCGACGGCGAGCGGCGTGATGACGGACTCGGTCCCGCCCGCGATCGCCGCGTCGGCGTCGCCGTACTGGATCATCCGGTACGCCTCGCCGACCGCGTGCGCGCCGGTCGTGCACGCGGTGACCGTCGTCAGGTTCGGGCCCTTCAGGCCGTACTTGATAGACACGTTGCCCGCAGCTTCGTTGGCGATCAGGGCCGTGATGAAGAACGGTGAAATCACCCGAGGGCCGCGCTTGAGGTAGTTCTTCTGCGTTTCCTCGATGATCGGCAGCCCCCCGATCCCCGAGCCGATGACGACGGCGATTCGCTCCCGATTCTCGTCGTTGACGGGCAGGCCGGAGTCGGTCAACGCGAACTGCGCCGCCGCCATCGCGTAATGGATGAACGTGTCCATCTTCTTGATCTCCTTCTTCTCGATGTAGAGAGAAGGATCGAACCCCTTCACCTCCCCCGCGATGCGACAGGTGAGCGGCGAGGCGTCGAAGCGGGTGATGGGACCCACGCCGCTCTTGCCCGCGACGAGCGCGGCCCAGTTGTCTTCGTTGCCGATCCCGAGAGGCGAGACGAGTCCCACCCCCGTCACGGCCACGCGGCGCGGAGAGGAAGCGCGAGGCATGGTTTGTTCAGTTTTGCGGGGAGTTCTTCTCGATGTACTCGACGGCGTCCTTGACCTTCTGGATCTTCTCAGCGGCCTCGTCCGGAATTTCGATGTTGAAGGCTTCCTCGAAGGCCATGACGAGTTCGACGGTGTCGAGAGAATCTGCGCCCAGGTCGTCCACGAACGACGCTTCGGGAGTCACTTCGTTGGCATCGACGCCCAGCTGCTCGACGATGATGCTCTTCACTTTTTCTTCGACAGCCATCCATCCTCCTTATCGACGATCGAGAAGCGGCCGTATTCTAAGACGTAAAAGGCAAAACATTAAAGAGGCCTCCGGGCTGCGTTTGACGTATCCGGTTTGACTTTTCACGCTACATGTAGAGTCCCCCGCTCACGTTCAGGACGGCCCCGGTGACGTAGCCCGCCTCCTCGGCCGCGAGAAAGGCGACTGCGGCGGCGACGTCTTCCGGCGCGCCGAGCCGCTGGACCGGGATCTGCCCGGAGAGCGTGTCGCGCGCCTGCTCGGTCATTCGGTCCGTCATGGCGGTCGCGATGAAGCCGGGCGCCACCGCGTTGCAGGTGATGTTGCGCGAGCCGAGCTCGCGAGCGACCGAACGCGTGAGACCCACGAGGCCCGCTTTGGCGGCGGCGTAGTTCGCCTGGCCGGCGTTGCCCATCAAGCCGACCACCGAGGTCACGTTGACGATCCGCCCGTAGCGGCGGCGGACCATCCCTTTGACGACGGCCTGGGTGAGGAGAAAGGCGCCGGTCAGATTCGTCGCGAGGACCCGATCCCACGCCTCGCGGGACATGCGGAGGATCAGGTTGTCCTCCGCGATCCCCGCGTTGTTCACGAGAACGTCGATCTGCCCATGCTCCTCGAGCGCGCTCGTCACGACGCTCTCGATCGAGGAAGAGTCGGAGACGTCGAGCGCGAGGGCCCGCGCGCGGCCGCCCGCGCCGGAGATGTCGGCCACCACGCGCTCGAGCGCCTGCGGCGTGCGCGCCGCCGCCAGCAGCGTCGCGCCTTCCGATGCGAGCCGTCGAGCAATTGCCTCGCCGATCCCGCGTGATGCACCGGTCACGAGCGCGACTCGGCCGTCGAAGCGATTCATCTGGCGCGGGAGTTTATCTTCCGCCGTCATTCCGAGGCGCGCAGCGCCGAGGCGGTGTCATTTGGGCTCTCCCGGCAAATCGGGCAGATTCCGACTCCATTCGTCCACGATCACGCGCGCGATCTCTCCCATGGCCACAGCGGCCGGGTGGGTCGCCGCGTTCTCGTTCACCATCGGACTGCCGTCCGTGAAAACGACGAGAACGAATCGGCCCTTCTCCGTGCGGAGAATGCCTGCGTCGTTGCGCACGCCCGACATCGTTCCCGTCTTCCCGGCCCAGAGCGCGGCCGAGGAGAATCGCCGGGCCAGACGCGAGCGGCTCGGGCTCGTGTCGAGGTATTGGAACATCCGGCGCGACGACTCGGCGTCCAGGAGCTCTCCCCGCGCGACCCGCGCCAGCCATTCGGCGACTTCCCGCGGCGTCACGATTCCGAACTTCAGACCGTTCCAGCGAGGGCCGAGAACCGAGGAGTCGAGCCAGGGCAGTAACGAGAGCAACCGGATGTCCCGAAAGCCGAGCGTCTCCATCCGAGCGTTGATTCGATCGATCCCGAGCCTCTCGATCCAGGCGTTGGTCGCCGTGTTGTCGGACGGGCCGATCATGAGCGTCAACATGTCGTTCCAGGTCGGATTGAGGCCAGGATCGAGGAGCTTCAGCCAACCGGACTCCGACGCTTTCTTCGAAGCGGTCAGACTCCACCGCTCGGCCAGGTCGATCGAGCCTTCGCGGACGCCGGCCATCGCTTCGGTCAGAACGGCGATCTTGATGACCGAGGCGGCCTCGAAGGCGTGCCCGGCATCGTGCTCGTAGACGAGGTCGCTCTCGAGGTGTCGCGCGGCAACTCCGATCCGGCAGCCGCACAGACGTGCGCCCGCATCGACGGCGGCATCGATTGCCGAAGGGACGTGCGGCGCAACCGGACGCTTCCGGGCGGCCGTGCAGGCGGTCGCGAAGAGCGCTGCGAGAACGATCGCGGCGCAGGGAGAACGCCGCCTCACGCCTCGCTTCCCCACGTCTCGACCCGGATCTCCTTCTCGATCCGCCGCACCAGTCCCGCGAGCACGTTGCCCGGGCCGATCTCGAGCCCCCGATCGACCCCTTCCCGCGCGAGCGCCCGGACGCCGTCCACCCAGCGCACCGGCGAATCGATCTGCCGAACGAGGGAATCTCGCAGCAGGTTTCCCCGCCATTCCGGTACCGCGTCGACGTTCGTGATTACGGGAATCCGGGCATCGGAGAAGGTCGTCGCCGCGAGCAGCGGCTCCATCCGCTGGCGCGCCGGACGCATCAGAACGGAGTGGAAAGGGGCGGAGACGGCGAGCGGAATCGCGCGCTTGGCTCCCTTCGCGAGGCAGGCCGCGCAAGCGCGCTCGACGGCGCGGGCGTGGCCCGCGATGACCGTCTGCTCCGGAGAGTTGTAGTTGGCCGCGGAGACGACCTCCGACCCGGCGGCCTCGCGGCACGCGGCTTCGACCTCTTCCGGCGCAAGCCCGACGATGGCCGCCATCGCCCCTTCTCCCGCCGGCACCGCATCTTGCATGAATTCGCCGCGCTTCCGCACCAACCGGACGGCGTCGGCGAAGGTGAGGGTGCCCGCCGCAACGCAGGCCGAGTACTCGCCCAGGGAGTGCCCGGCCGCGAACGCGGCGTCCTCGAGTTTCTCCGGAGAGCTCGCGCGAAGCTCCGTGAGCGCCGCGACCGAATGGGTCAGGATCGCCGGCTGCGTGTTTGCGGTCGCCTTCAGCTCCGAGTCGGGCCCCTCGAAACAGAGGCGCGAGAGCGCGAAGCCGAGCGCCGCGTCCGCTTCGTCGAAGACCGCGCGCGCCGGCGCCGAGCGTTCGAACAGAGCCCGCCCCATCCCGACGAACTGAGAGCCCTGGCCGGGGAAGAGAAGAGCGAGGCTACCCAATGCGTCGCGAGCGGCGCCCAGCTACCAGCGCAGCAGAACCGATCCCCAGACCAGTCCGGCGCCGAACGCGGTCAGGAGGACGAGGTCGCCGACGTTCAACCGCCCCTCGCGGGCGCACTCGTCGAGCGCGATCGGGATCGAGGCGGCCGAGGTGTTTCCGTACCGTTCGATGTTCTTGTACACCTTCGACGGCGCGATCTTCAGCTTTTCCCCGACCGCGTTGATGATCCGGTCGTTCGCCTGGTGCGGGATGAAGAGGTCGATTTGCTCGTGGGTGAAGCCCTGCTCGTTCAGGAGCTCGGAAGTGACGTCCGCCATCGCCTTGACGGCCACCTTGAACGTCTCGTTCCCCTTCATCTTGATGTACGGGAGCTTTTCTTCGATCTGGGTCGGGTCGTTCGCCGGGCGGTTGGAGCCGCCGCCCGGCATGCAGATGAAGTCCGCATAGGAGCCGTTCGACTTCATCCGGCTGCCGAGGATCCCGTGGTCGCCTTTCGTCGCCTGGAGCACGACGGCGCCGGCGCCGTCGCCGAAGAGGACGCACGTCGAGCGGTCGGTCCAGTCGACGAACCGGGAGAGGATCTCGCCGCCGACGACCAGAACGTTTTCCGCCTTGTTCGACTGGATCAGACCGTCGGCGAGGTGGAGGCCGTAGAGAAATCCGACGCACGCCGCCGACACGTCTGAGGCAGCCGCCTTCGTCGCGCCGAGGTTGTGTTGCACGAGGCACGACGTGGCCGGAAAGATCATGTCGCTCGAGATCGTCCCGACCAGGATCATGTCGAGCTCCTCGGGAGGCATATGCGCGCGCTTCAGCGCGAGCTCGGACGCCTTCGTGCAGAGGTCCGAGAACTTCTCCCCCTCCGAGACGATCCGCCGTTCCTTGATGCCTGTGCGGGTGGTGATCCACTCGTCGGAGGTCTCCACGAGCTTCTCGAGATCCGCGTTGCTCAGGACTTTCTTGGGGACGGCCGCGCCGGTTCCCACGATGCGTGCGCGATTCATGTCGTTTCCATCCGATCAGGCTTTGACCAGAGAAGCTTCGCGCGAGTGGAGCTCGGCGATCGAGGACTGGATCTTCTCGGCCAGTCTCTGGCGGGAGAACTCCGCCGCGAAACGGATCGCATTCTTGATCGCTTTTGCGCTCGAGCGACCATGGCAGATGATGACGCAGCCTTTGACGCCGAGCATCGGCGCGCCGCCGTACTCGGAATAGTCGAGCCGCTGCTTGAAGCTGCGGAATGCGCTGCGGGACAGCAGAAACCCGACCGAAGCCTGGAGCGTCCGCTTGATCTCCTCGCGGAGCAGCTTCTCGACCATCTCGCCGAGAGCCTCGGACACCTTGAGGATGACGTTACCCGTGAAGCCGTCGGTCACGATCACGTCGACTTTTCCGTCGAATACGTCGCGGCCTTCGACGTTGCCGATGAAGTTGAGTCCCGTCTCCTTCACGACCTTGAAAGCTTCCTTCGTACGATCCGTCCCTTTCGTATTCTCTTCGCCGATCGACATCAGGCCGATCGACGGCGATTCCTTTCCGAAGACGAGCTGGGCGTAGATGGAGCCCATCACCGCGAACTCCTTGAAGTGCTGCGTCTTCGCGTCCGGGTTGGCGCCGACGTCCAAGAGCAGGCAGTGCCCCGACAGGTTGGGAAGGATCGCCGCCAAGGCCGGCCGGTCGACGCCTTCGATCGTGCCGATGACCATTTTCGCGGAGACCATGGCCGCGCCGGTGTGTCCCGCGGAGACGAGCCCTTCCGCCCGTCCGTCGCGCACGCAGTTGGCCGCGACCCGGATCGACGAGTTGCGTTTGCGCCGCACGGCCGCGGTCGCCGGGTCGTCCATCGTGATGACCTGCGGAGCGTCCACGATCTCGACTTGAGGTCCCCGGTAACCCGTCTCGGAAAGGAGCTTCTGGAGATGGGACGCGCTGCCGACCAAGAGGCTGGCGATTCCGAACTCGCGCGCCGCGGCGACGGCGGCGTCCACGTTGACGTGAGGAGCGTGATCGCCCCCCATGGCGTCGACGGCGATGCGCATTCAGCCGAGCTTCCCGACGAGAGACACGGAGGCGGAATTATACGGTCGCGGCTCTTTGGTTCCGGAGCGCGGGGGTCAGACGTTGATCAGCTGCTTCCCTTTGTAGTACCCGCAGCGGGGGCAGACGCGATGAGGCGCTTTGGGCTCGTGGCAGTTCGGACACTCGGAGAGCGCGGGGAGGGCGAGCGCGTCGTGAGCGCGCCTCTTGTCGCGGCGGGCCTTGCTGTGGCGGCGCTTCGGGTTGGGCATGGGTTGTTCCTATCCTTTCTTCAGGAGCTGGAGCGCTCTCCAGCGCGGATCGATGACCTCGACTGCGCAGTGGCATTCCGACACGTTCCGATCGGCCCCGCAGTGAGGGCAGAGGCCGCGGCAATCCTCGCGGCACACGCGACGATCGGGGCGACGGGGACCACCGAGTCCTCGTAGAAGTAGGCGTCGAGGTCATCCCGATCGAGCGAAAGCTCCGACTCGGCGACGGGCCGCCGGTGGTAGAGAAGGAGCGAGAATTCCTCTTCGTGCGTGAATCCGTAGTGCGCCAGGCATCGGCTGCACTCGAGCTTCCCTTCCCACGAGAGCCGGGCGGAAAGCGAGTACCCGCCCTCGACGCGCGACACTTCCCCCTCGATGTGTGCCGGAGAGCCGGCGACGAGCGGCTCGCGGGCGAGCTTCTCGACGGTGAAGGGCACCTCGAAGTCGAACCGGAGAGGCTCGTCGACGACGGCTTCGAGCGAGAGGCTGGGCCCGGGCTTCATGATCGAACCGGTGATTCTAGCGATTCCGGTCCTCGAGTCAAACCTCTGATAGCTTGGGTTCGGGATGAGAATCGCCGTCGACGCGCGGGCTCTTCTCGGTCAGAGCACGGGCATCGGCACCTATACCCGCGGCATCTCCCGCGCGCTCGCGGCGCGCGGCGGAAACCAGGTCGGCCTCTTCACGCCCCGGCCGCTCGCCGACCCCCCGTCTTCCAACGGCGCCTTGAGCCTTCACGCCGACCATCACCGGTTCGGAACGGTCTGGCTCCAGACGACACTCCCGGCGCGTGTGACGGCCTGGGGTGCCGATGCGCTGCTCGCCGCTCTCACGATCGCGCCCGTTCGGGGTGATCTCCCGATCGTCTCGGTGGTTCACGATCTGACCGCCCTCACCCACCCGGAGTGGCACAACGCACGCACACTGGTCGGCTTCCTGCCTCTGTGGGAAAAGACGGTCGAGCGCGCCGCGAGGTTCGTCTGTGTCTCGGAATCGACGGCGCGCGACCTCTCGGAGCTCTATCCCGAGACGAACTCCCGGGTAGCAGTTGCGCGCAACGGAGTCGAGGAAACCTTCACGCCTCTCGCGATTCCGGCGGAGGCCGAAAGAACCCGGCGCCGCTTCGCATCGGGGCGGCAGTACCTGCTGTACCTCGGTACTCTCGAGCCCCGAAAAAACGTCGAAACTCTGGTTGCGGCATGCGAGCGGCTCTGGGCGCGCCGGAGAGCTCGACCGGACCTGGTCTTGGCCGGCGGCTCGGGATGGAAGACCTCGGCGCTCCTTCGCCGGATCGCGCGGTCCCCCTTCCGCGACAAAATCCACGTCGCCGGTTACGCTCCGAGATCCGTTGCGCTCGACCTCTACCGGGCGGCCGAGGTCTTCGCCTACCCGTCGCTCTCGGAGGGCTTCGGTCTGCCGGTCGCCGAGGCGATGGCGTGCGGCACCCCGGTCGTGGCTTCGGACATCGACGCGCTTCGCGAGGTGGCCGGAGACGCGGCGCTCTTCGTTCCGCCGCGCGACGCGGCGGCGCTCGAGCACGCGATCACGCGAGCCCTCGAGGACGTGGAGACGCGCGACCGACTCCACCGGGCGGGTCCGCCGCGGGCCGCGCTCTTCACCTGGGAGGCGGCCGCCGAGCGGACGGCGGCAGCGCTCGCTCGAGCCGCGGGCGGAGCAGCGGAATGAACGACCTGCGTCCGACGATCGGAATCGACGCGCGCAAGCTGAAGGACTTCGGGATCGGTTCGTATGTCCGGAACCTTCTCGACGCGATCTCGCGGCGCCCCGAGTCGCAGCGGTACCGCTTCCGGGTTTACGCCCGAGGCGCCGACTCCGAGTGGATGCCGCACCTGCCGGAAAACTTCGCGGTCATCCAGGAGGATTCTCCCGGCTACTCCTTCGCGGAGCTCACCCGGTTCGCGATCCGGCTCTTCCGGGACCGGCTCGACCTCTTCCATGCGACCCATTACGTTCTCCCCCCGCTCCGCAGCCGGTCGATCGTCACGATCCACGACATCATTCACCTCCTCTACCCGCAGTTCCTCCCGAATCGCGCCGCGCTCATCTACGCCCGGGTGATGATCCGGCGTGCGCTCGCACGCGCCGATCGGATCATCACCGTGTCTTACAACAGCAAGCGGGACCTCGTGGATTACTTCGGCATCACGCCGTCCCGCGTGGACGTCATCTACAACGGGGTCTCTTCCCGTTTCCGGCCGGACGTGCCGCAGGAGGAGCGCCTCCGAGTCGCTCGAAAGTACGGTCTCCGCCCGCCGTACCTTCTTTTTCTCGGAGGAGAGAAGCCCCACAAAAACGTTCAGAACGTCGTCCGCGCGTTCGCGGAGGCCCGGCGGGCGCGGCCCGACCTTCCGCACCTCCTCGTGCTCGCGGGGCCCATGCCGAGGAACAGTGCCCGCATCGACGCGCTGATCGCCGCCCTCGACGTCGGCCCGGCCATCGCGCGGCCGGGTTTGATCGAGGAAGACGACCTGCCGGGTCTCTTCGCCGGAGCCGACGTGCTCCTTTACCCGACGCTCTACGAGGGGTTCGGGCTGCCCGTCATCGAGGCAATGGCCTGTGGAACGCCGGTGCTCACATCCTCGAACTCGGCGCTCCAGGAGATCGCCGGCGGCTACGCTTACCTGGTCGACCCGCTCGACGTGGACGCGATCGCGCGCGGAATCGTCGCGCTCACGACCGACCCGAAGATTCGCGCCGACTTCGTGGAGCTCGGAAAGAAGCGGGCGCTCGACTTTTCCTGGGACAAGGCAGCAGAGCGGACGCTCGAAGTGTACGGAGAAGCGCTTGCGCGCCCCGGGAGCCGCGACTCGGGACGCGGGGCGCGATGAGAACCGCGGTCATCCACGACTGGCTGAACGGCATGCGCGGCGGCGAGACGGTCCTCGAGGCGATGCTGCCGCAGTTGCCCGAGCCGACCATCTTCACGCTCTTTCACGTGCCGGGCTCCGTTTCTCCCGGCATCGAGCGGTATCCGATCCACGCCTCCTGGCTCAATCGACTTCCGTTCTCGCGGCGCCACTACCGACAATACCTTCCCTTGTTTCCGCGCGGAGTCGAGTCGTTCGACCTGTCGGGCTTCGACTTCGTGGTCTCGTCCTCTCACTGCGTCGCCAAAGGAGCGATCGCTCCGAACGGAGCTCCGCACGTCTGTTACTGTCACACGCCCGTCCGCTACGCCTACGAGCAGTTCGAGACCTACTTCCCGCGGAAGTCGACGCGCTTCTGGAAACTGAAGAAAGCGGCTATCGACCGGCTCCGCCGATGGGACCGCGCGACCGCGGGCCGTCCGACGCGGTATCTCGCGAACTCCTCCGCGGTGGCAGAAAGGATCCGGAAGCACTACGGGCGCCCGGCGGCCGTCGTACCTCCGCCCGTGGATGTGGAGTTCTTCCGGGGATCGGATGGGGTGCGCTCCGATTTCCTTCTCGCGGTTGGCTCGCTCGTCCCTTACAAGCGATACGAGCTCGCGATCGAGGCGGCCCGGCTCGCCGGCCGGCCCCTCGTCCTCGTCGGAAAGGGTCCGGAAGAACGGCGCCTCCGCGCGCTCGATCCCGCGTCCGTAAGAATCTTGTCGGACCTCGATCGCGAGGCGCTCCGGGAGCTCTATCGAACGTGTTTCGCGTTCGTCCAGCCGGGAGAGGAGGACTTCGGGATTTCGCTCGTGGAGGCTGCGGCGTGCGGCGCGCCCGCGGCGGCGCTGGGGAGAGGCGGGGCGCTGGACACCGTCGTCGAAGGGGTCAACGGAGCTTTGGCGACCGAGGAGACCCCCGAAGGCCTGGCCGCCGCTCTGGAGCGGCTCGGCCGCATGCGCTTCGATTACACTGCCGTGCGGGCGAGGGCGCTGCCGTTTTCCCGCGAGCGCTTCGCGACGCGGTTCCGCCGGGAGGTGGCGGATCTCGTCCCTCTCCCGGAGCAAGAGGGTCGCGCTGAGGAGAACAGGCTGAGCCCGCAGTCATGATCCGAAACTCGAACCGCCGGCTGGCGGCGCTCTTCCTGACGACCGACCTCTTCGCGACTTTCGCGGCGCTGGTCGCCGCGTACTGGCTGCGCTTCGAGGCGGAGATCATCCCGGTCACCAAGGGTGTTCCCTCGGCCTCCGCTTACCTGCGGCTTTTCCCGTTCATCGCCGTCCTGTGGCCGCTCGTGTACTACTTCCACGGCCTCTACCAGGTCCGACGCAACCGCTCGAGCGTGGAGGAAGGGCTCGCGGTCCTCGTCGCGACGGCGCTCGCGACTCTTCTGTTGATCGGCATCGCGACCTTTTCCCGAGGCTTCGACTACTCCCGCGCCGTGCTCGTGCTCTTCTTCGTCTCGGACGTCCTCTTCGTCTTCGCCGGACGCACCGCGATCCGCCGCTACCTCGAGGAGGCCTGGCGGCACGGTTACGGCGTTCGCCGCGTGCTCGTCGTCGGAGCCGGAAGGCTCGGCCGCGCGGTCGTGGACAAGCTCGCCGAGCATCCGGAATCGGGGCTGCGATCGGTCGGCTTCGTCGACGACGATCCGGAGAAGCGCGGCGCTTCGTACCGAGGCGTGCCGGTCGTCGGGGCGACGGGCGATGCCTCGCGAATCGTCGAGGAGAAACGCGTCGACGCGGTGTTCCTCGCGCTCCCGCTTGGGGCGCACCGCGCGATGCTCGCGGTGCTGAAGGACGTCGCCCGAACGGTCGCCGACGTCCGCGTGGTGCCCGATTTACTGCAGTACATCACTTTCCGAGCGGGAGTCGAGGACCTCGACGGTCTGCCGGTCGTCCATCTGACGCAGGTTCCGCTGACCGGCTGGATGAGCCTCGTCAAGCGGACGCTCGATCTGGCGATCGCCGGGACGGCTCTCCTCTGCCTCTCCCCTCTTTTCGCGGTGATCGCGGTCGCGATTCGCTTGACCGGCGGCCCGATCCTTTACCGCCAGCAGCGGATGGGCCTCGACGGCCGCCCGTTCGAGATCGTGAAGTTCCGGTCGATGCGGCTGGACGCGGAGGAGGAGTCGGGACCGATGTGGGCGGGGCCGGAAGATCCGAGACGGACACGCGTGGGCCGGTTTCTGCGCCGCTGGAGCTTGGACGAGCTCCCCCAGCTCGTCAACGTCGTCAAGGGAGAGATGTCGCTCGTCGGGCCGCGACCGGAGCGCCCCGAGTTCGTGCGGGAGTTCAAGGAGAAGTTCCCACAGTACATGCTGCGGCACCGCGTCCGGTCCGGCATAACCGGCTGGGCGCAGGTCAACGGCTGGCGCGGGAATACCAGCCTGTCGAAGCGGATCGAGTACGACCTCTACTACATCGAGAACTGGTCACTCGCGCTCGACATCAAGATTCTCTGGATGACGCTCCTGTACGGGCTGCGCCACCGCAACGCGTACTAAGATAGCCTGGGGGACAGGTTCCACGAACCTGCACCCCACACCGAAAGCGTCAGGCCAGCTTCTTCAACCTCTTCACACGCTCGCGCAGCTCCCGCGCCGTCGCCGCGTCCGTCGAACGGCCGCCGAAGGCGCTTTCACAGTAAGCGTTCACGACGGCGCGGGCGTCGGGAACGGAGGAGGGAGCGGCGACTTCGAACAGGCGCGCGACCTCCGCCGGGGGCACGGCGGGTGGAACGCTGCCGAGCCGCTGCGCCAGGATGCGCCGCAACGCGAGATACGCGCGGGTGGCGGGCGGGATCATGGGCCGGCGCGTGATTCCCTGGAACGCGATCAAGCCGAGCGCCGCGAGTCCGAGCACCACGACGACGGCCTTCGCCCCCGCCGGGAAGACGCCTCGTTCGCCGGCTCCCTTCCAGAACTGGAGCGAGCGAGCGGCGCTGCCGAACGAGTCACGAAACGCCTCGGTCAGCTGGATCTGGTCGCCGGCGTCGAATCCGAGAATTCGCCGGTCGTAGAAGACCTCGATTTCGCGGCCGACCGTGACCAGACGCCTCCACCAGGACACCCGCGCGGTCGCCGGCGGGATTCCGGACGGCGGGGTCGGGTCGATCACCTGAAAGCCGGCGCCGTCGAGATCCGCCTCGACCCACGCGTGCAGATTCGTTCCGCGCACCACGATCATGTCGGAGAAAGCTCCGACTTCACCGCCGTAGGAACCGGTCACCAACCGTGCCCGGACGCCGCGAGAGGCGAGCATCATCGCCGCCGCAGAGGCGAAGTACTCGCAGTGACCCGCTTTCGAGCGCAGGAGGAAGCTGACGAGCGGATCGCCGCTGCCCCTCGGAGGATCGAGCGTGTAAACGAAACCCTTTTGGAAGTGCTGGACGATCCGATCGGCAATTTCCTCGGGACGGGTGAGACCGGCCGTCAGCTTCGAAGCGTAATCACGGACCGCGGCAGGAACGTCCGACGGATCGATTGCGCTTCCCCCGGCTCCCCGCGCCGGGCGATTCCCGACCGAGACTTCGTAGCGCACAGTCACGCGGCTGGAAGAGACCTGGACCGAGCCGTCGGGCAGCAGAACGGGCCGGCCGCGCTCGACCCGCACGTGGGAGGACCGATACGGCAGGAAGAGGAAGCCGCTTCCGAAGACGTTTTCGTCCACCGAAAGATGGGCGGTCCGGCCCTCGGAAGGGAGCGAATCGCCGCTCACGAGAGTAACGCCGGAGGGGCCGTGGCCTCCCTTGACCGCGAGCGAGTTTCGAGTCCAGACGCCGTTGCGATAGCGCGTGAACACGGCTTCGCGCAGACGGAGCAGCTGGGGAAGCGCGACCGGGGGATCCACCGAAAGGCGCAGAACGACCCGGTCGGAGAGCTTCGCGCTGCCGAAGGAGTCGAGGTCCACGCGATCGGTCGTCACGGCGGTCGAGGCGGCGTCCTCGACGCGGATCGGCGAAAGCGCGTAGGGCCCATGCAGCCGCGGCAGCAGGAAGAAGAGTGGCCCTCCCAGAAGCACCCCGCCCAGAAGAGCGACCGCGGAGAGGCCCGCGGTCGGCACGGCCGTCAGGACCCGGCCGGGAGGACCCTCCTCGAAGTCGGCGAGCACGGCGAGCCGAGAGAGCGTTCGAAAGGCAAGGACGGCCATGAGCGCGCAGTAGAGGAGCGAAGCAACGTGCGTCGAGGACGAAACGGACGCGAGCACGAGGAGGAAAACGACCAGAAGGGCCGTCCGCGCCTCGCTCGCGCGCTTCAGAGACGCGAGCTTGGCGATCGCCGTGAAGAGGAGCAGATGCGACACAGATCGCAGGAGTCCCGGGCGCAGCATCGCCGTCTCGACCGCGAGCCAGAAGAAGTAGGAAAGCCCGATCGCGTTCAGGACTCCGTCGGACAGCCGCACCGGGCGTCCCGCCCGCGCCCGCAGAAAGAGGAGGATGAGCGCGCACTCGTACAGGGCGATCCCCATCGGGGACGCGCCGTGCGTCCACAGGAGGGGCAACGGGGCGATGAGCGCGGGAGGCCCCAGCACGAGCATGTACGCGCGCCGCAGCCCCGCCGGCATGATCGGCGCTCTCACGTGATCAACAGGCGGTGATCCCCTCTCCGCATCGGGGGGAAGGGAGGCGCCTCTTCCGGCGCGACCGGCTTGAGCCTCGCGAGGGCTTCGAGAATGCGGCCGCGCTGCCCGCGGCCCGACCGGGGCGGGACCTTGACACCGCGGGATTGGAATCCGACGTCGGCGCCCCGGGAAAGGAGCATCAAAGCCTGACCGGCGCAATGGGAGATCGCCCGTTCGAATCGCTCCAGCGCGGCCGGATCGTCTCGATCCGAGAGAACGTTGTCGACGACGAGAAAGACCGCGCGGTCGCGTTCCGCCTCCCGCTCCCGGACGATCCAGCGGCGCATCCGCGCCGACTGCTTCCAGTGCAGGTCGCGCGGATCGTCTCCGGACACGAAGTCCCGCAGCGTCCGGATGTCGGCTCCCCCGCCGCGGCGATGCACGTGGGGACGGTTGCCCCGCGCGTCCTCGGGCGGGACGTCCGGGACCGCGCTCGCCACCGGCACCGGGAAGACCACGATCTCTTTCGAGACGATGGCAAGACGGTATTTGCGAAAGAGCCCGATCGGGAATCGCGAGAGGAGGCCCGCGTCCGCCTCCCGGAATACGCCGCGCCGCGAGAACACCGCTTCGACGACGACGTCCCGCGACTCGCCCGCCTTCAGGGGATCGATCCAGAGCGGACCCGGCAGCGAGTCGTGGAGGAAGAAGAGCGCCTGGGCCGTTCCGGTCGCGAGCTGGTTGGCGACCCGGACCCGGAGAAGAGCGGGTCGGGTCGCCACTACCTCGGACATCGCCTCGATCTCGCAGCGAACCCCGCGCACGTTGCGGCGGGACAGCATCCCGGAAACCGCCATGCCGGCGAGGAGCGCGGCGAGCACCAGGTACAGGCCGTTGTTGCCCGTGTTGGTCGCCGCGATCGCGACGACCAGACACATGAG
>WNFV01003082.1_pt1 | contig 21821 bp, 20 predicted proteins | sample 5400101 | NCBI WGS metagenome assembly WNFV01 (sample SAMN13153361, study PRJNA577476) | soil metagenome | isolation source: 115 cm soil or saprolite under grassland replicate 1 | place: USA:California | collected 2016-06-15 | reverse complement strand
TTCCCCGCCCAGCGCGGTGAGCGTGGCCGGGTACTCGGCCGCCGGGTCGGCGTGGGCCAGGCTTCCCCCGATCGTCCCGCGCGTGCGGATGGGCAGGTGTCCCACGAAGGCGGTCGCCTCCGCCAGCAGCGGGAGACGACGCCGGACGACGGGCGAGAACTCGATGGTCCGCTGCCGCGTCATCGCCCCGAGCCGGACGTAGCCATCGGCCTCGCGGATATAGGCAAGGCTCGGGATGCGGTTGAGATCGACCAGCGCCGCCGGGCGGCTGAGGCGGAAGTTCAGGAGCGGGACGAGGCTCTGCCCCCCGGCCAGCAACTTGGCCTCGCCGCCGTAGCGGGTCAGGAGCGCAATGGCCTCGTCGACCGTGGGTGGGGCGTGATAGTCGAACCTGGGCGGCTTCATGTCTTGCCCGCGGACGTCCGCGCGCCGTCAATCAGCTCCCAGAGCCGCGACGGCGACATCGGGAGCTCGGTGATCCGTACGCCGATCGGCGCCAGAGCGTCGCTCACGGCATTGGCGATGACGGCCGGCACGGTCATGGAGCTGGACTCGCCCAGCCCCTTGGAGCCGAGCGGCGTGAGGGGCGAGGGCGAGACGACGTGGGCGATGTCGATCACGGGGGCCTCGACGGCCGTGGGCACCAGGTAGTCCATGAAGGTGCCGGTGAGGAGCTGTCCGCCCTCGTCGTACTGGAGCTCCTCGTAGAGCGCGCCCCCGAGCCCGTGCAGGGCGCCCCCGTGGATCTGCCCCTCGGCGATCATGGGGTTGATGATGGTGCCGGCGTCGTGGACGGTGGCGTAGCGCAGGATCTTGATGGCGGCGGTCTCCGGATCCACCTCCACCGCCATCACCTCGGCGATGAAGCCGTAGGTGTTCGACGAGTTCACGCAGTCGTTCTCGTCGACGGCCTTCGAGACGGTGAACCCGAACACCGCCGTCGCCTGGAGGCCGGGCTCCATGCCGTCGGGCAGCGACTCCGTGTTCCAGTGGGCCCGCCCCGCCAGATCCTTGATCGAGTACGATGGGCCCGTGCCGCTCCGCAGCCGGACCGAACCGGCGCGGAATTCGAGCTGCTCCGCTGGACGATCCATGAGGTGCGCCGCGTATTCGACGAGCTTGGCCTTGAGCTTGCGGGCGGCGAGGGCGACGGCGCTGGTTCCGACGGAGCCGAACCGGCTCGAGTACGTGCCGGAAGAGATGGACCAGAAGCGCGAGAGGGTGTCCATCTCGTCCACCACCGTCACGTCGTCGGGCACGAGCCCCAGCTCGTCGGCGACGATCTGCGACACGACGGTCTGGTGCCCCTGACCCTGGGGCGTCGTGGCGAGAATCGCGGTCACGCGCCCGGCCGGGTCCACCTTGATGGTGGCGGCGTCGACGGCGCCCGACTTGGGCAGGTACTCGGGCTTCGCGCGGAACTGCGGATCAAGGGCCGTCGCCACGTACCCCATGTTTGAGACGGACGGATCCACCGCCAACGCCACCCCGATCCCGAAGAGCCGCCCGGCCGCCCGGGCCGCGGCCTGCTCGCGGCGAAGCTCCGCGTAGCGCGCGAGCTCGACCGCCTTGTCGAGGGCGGCGGGGTAGTCGCCGCTGTCGTAGAGGCCGCCCGTCGGCGTCCGGTAGGGAAACTGCCCGGGCTGGAGCAGGTTGCGCCGCCGGACTTCGACGGGATCCAGCCCGACCCGCTCGGCGAGCAGGTCCATCATCCGCTCGGTCTCGAAGTAGAGGTGTCCGCACGCGTAGCCGCGGTTCGGGCCCGTGAGACTCTTGTTGGTCATCACCACGGAGGTGTCCACCTCCAGGTGCTGGAACCGGTAGGGGCCGACGAAGTTGCCGATGGGGCGGAAGCTGCACCCCGGCTCCGGGCTGCGGATGTATCCGCCCACATTGTCCAGCCACCGGTAGCGCATGCCGAGCACCGTGCCGTCCTCGCGCGCCGCGAGCTCCCGGTAGGCGACGCGGTCCGTCCCGCTCGAGGATGCGAGCAGGTGCTCGTGCCGGTCCTCGATCCACTTGACCGGCACGCCGGTGCACCGCGCGGCCAGCGCGATCAGCGCCATGTACGGATACATGCTCGACTTGATGCCGAAGCTTCCACCGATGTCCGGCGGTACGATGAAGCGCAGCTTGTTCTCGGGCACCCCCAGCACGCGGGCGGTCAGCGGGTGCATGATGAAGGGCCCCATGAAGTTCGACCAGACCGTGTAGGCGCCCTCCAGCGGATCCCAGCGTGCGATCACGCCGTACGTCTCGATGGGCGTCGATCCGTACTTCGGGAAGCGGAAGCGCTCGCGGATCACGATGTCCGCCTCCGCGAAGGCCCGGTCGGGCTCTCCGTACACGAGCCGCCGGTGGCCGGCTACGTTGGAGCCCACCGCCTCGTGGAGCACGGGGGCGCCGGGGTCGAGGGCCCGCTCCACGTCCACGACGGCGGGGAGCGGCTCGTACTCGACCGCCACCGCGTCCGCCGCGTCCTCGGCCAGATACCGGTTGCGGGCCACCACCACCGCCACGGGCTCTCCGACGAAGCGCGCCTTGTCGGTGGCGGTGCAGTAGTAGTGCACGGGTGCGGTGACCCCGACGGAGAAGGGCCGGGTGAGCCGCGCGACGTCCGTCCCCGTGATCACCCCGACCACGCCGTCCATCCGGAGCGCCGCCGAGGCATCGTAGCCGAGAATGCGCGCGTGAGCGTGGGGCGACCGGACGATGGCCGCGGCGTGGATGTTGGCGATCGGGGGATGATCGTCGACGAAGCTGCCGCGCCCCGTGAGGAGCCGCGCGTCCTCGATGCGCTTGACGGGCCGGCCGATCCAGCCCTTCGCGTCCGCGGCGGGATTCGCCGGGCTCGGCGCCGTGGCCCTCTGATCGCTCACACGCTCCCTCCTGCCCTTCCCTCACCGCCCCGTGTACTTCGGGGAGCGCTTCTCCAGAAACGACGTGACGCCCTCGGCGTAATCGTGGGTCGAGCGCAGCCACGCGTAGGCCTTGCGCTCGAGCTCGAGGGCGGTCTCCAGCGGGGCGTCGGCTCCCCGGTCGAGCACCATCTTGAGCGTGCGGAGGGCAAGCGGGGCCCGCTCGGCCAGCTCCCCGGCCAGCGCCGCCACCGCCGTGTCCAGCCCGTCGTTGGGCACGGCCTGGGTGATCAGCCCCCACGCCTCCGCGCGCTCCGCCGGGATGCGCTGGCCGGTCATCATGAAGAGCTTGGCGCGCGTCATCCCGATGAGCCTGAGCGCGCGCTGCGTACCGCCGCTCCCGGGGATCATGCCCAGCCGGATCTCCGGGAAGGCGAACTCGGATCGGAGGGTCGCGATCCGGAAATCGCACGCCACCGCCAGCTCCAGACCGGCACCCATGGTGAATCCGTCGATGGCGGCGAGGACCGGCTTCCGGCACCGCTCGGCGGACGTCAGCGTGTCGCCCCACATCTCGAGATCGGCAGGCGCCAGGGTGAGGAACTCGGCGACGTCCCCCCCGGCGCTGAAGGCCTTGCCGCCGGCGCCGCGGACCACGATGACCCGGACTGCGTCGTCGGCTTCCAGCCCCGCGAAGATGCCGGGGAACTCGTTCCGCATCGCCACCGTCATCGTATTCATCTTGGGCTGCCGATCGATCCAGACGGTCGCCACCGCGCCCGCGCGCTCCACCCGCAGGAACTCGCTCATCCCTGAACCTCCATGTAGTGGCCCTCCCGCAGGAGCCGGCGAAGGATCTTCCCCGAGGCCGTCTTCGGGATCTCCTTCACGAAGACGATCCTTCTCGGCCGCTTGAAGTTCGCGAGGTCCCGGCTCTCCCGGCAATGCGCGTCGAGGGCGGCGGCGGTGACCGTGCCCGCCGCCGGCACGACGAAGGCCACCACGCGCTCGCCCCACTTCGGGTCCGGCTCGCCGACCACCGCCACGTCCCTCACCTGCGGATGTCTGGCCAGCACGTCCTCCACCTCGACGGGGTGGACATTCTCCCCCCCGGTGATGATCATGTCGTCCACGCGTCCCGACACGAAGAGCTCGCCGTCCGCGTCGATGTACCCCATGTCGCCCGTGAAATACCAGCCGTCCCGCAGCGCCCGGGCGTCGGCATCAGGCCGCTGCCAGTAGCCGGCGAATGCCTCATCCGAGTCGAGGCTGGCCACGATCTCGCCCTTCTCGCCCGGAGGGACGGTCTCCACGGGGCCGACCCGGCGGTCGGTGCTGGCGACGACCACCTTGAGGGTCGAGTGGATACCGGGCCGGCCGGCGCACCCCGGCTTGTTGTGGACATCGGGGCGGACGGAGAAGGTATAGATCTCCGTGGAGCCGTAGTGATTCACGAAAACCTCGGGGTGAAGAGCCGTGACACAGGCCTCGGTGAGCGGGGCGAGCATGGACGCTCCCGCGTAGGCGAGCTTCCGCACCGACCCGACCTTGGCGGCCGAGAACTCGGGGGCATGGACGAGGTCATGGAACAGCGTGGGGATCAGGTAGAGCGCGGTCAGCCGCTCCGACGCGATCAATTCGAGCGCGCCGGCGGCGCTCCAGTCGGGCTGGCAGACGAAGCAGCCGTTCACCGCCGCCATGCTCGTGAGCGAGTGGATCCCCATCGTGTGGTAGAGCGGCATGACGCCGAGCGTCCGCTCGAGCCATCCATACCCGCACTGGATCACGTGGGCAAGCGTTCCCGCGGCGTGGTTCCTGTGGGTCCTCGGGACACCCTTGGGTCTCCCCGTCGTGCCCGACGTGTACAGGATCAGCGAGAGATCGCCCTCCACGAGAGCGCGCCCGTGGTCTCCGTGCCCGTCTCCCAACGCGAGGAGCTCGGAGAAGGCCAGCGCGCCCGGCGGCCCATCGCTGCCGACGAACACGAGGCGCACCGGCTGCCCCGCCGCGGCTTCGAGCACCACGGGGGCCGTCGCCGCCTCGAGCAGGACCACCGCTGCTCCGCAGTCCTCGAGGACGTACCGCATCTCTTCCGCGGCAAAGCGGAAGTTCACCGGCGCGGGCACGCCCCCGATCATCTGCAGCGCCCAGTAGGCGAGGACGTGCTCGAGCCGGTTCCGCAGCGCGATCATCACGCGATCGCCCCTGGCCACACCGAGCCGCACGAAGCCCCGTCCGAGTCGCGCCACCTGACCGGCGAGGTCTTCGTAACTCAGCCGCCGCGCGCCATCAACGACGGCATCGGCGGACGGCCGCCGCCGCGCGGCACGCTCGAGCAGCTGGGCAAGCGTCACGGGACGAGCCGGACCTTGCCCTTGTTCTTCGAGTCGAGCACGCGCGGGAGCGCCGAGCGTGCATCTTTCCGCGGGGACCGCGTCATCGATGAGGCCATCAGCGGGATCGTGTCACGAAGCCGACGGCAGTCATCGCAGCGCCGAGGGTAGAAGAGGGCGCCCCCGCATGTCAAGCCGATCAGCTCGTGTCTTCCCGCCTCAGTGAGGCGGGGGAAGCAGCGTCTCGATGAGGGCGCGCATCTCCCGGCTGTTCCACTCGCGCGCGCCCACGGCCATGCCGGCCACCTCGCCGCCGGGCCGGACGACGAAGGTCGCCGGCAGCCCCGTGACGCGCCACCTCCGGGCCGCACTGCCATCGGGGTCCAGCAGGATCGGGAAGGTGAGCCCGTGATTCCTGATGTACGGATCGAGGAGAGCGCGCGGCGCCGCGTGGTCCTCCGATACGCCGAGCACGACCAGCCCGCGCCCGCGGTACTCCGCCCACAGCGCCTCGAGCGTCGGCATCTCGGCCGTGCAGGGTGTGCACCACGTGGCCCAGAAGTTCACGAGCACCAGACTGCGCGCGAAGTCCTCCAGGGAGGCGTGGGCGTTGTCCGGAAAGGTGCGGAGCCGCAGTCGCGGGCCTCGCTGTCCCTCCGTCAGCTCGGTCACGCCCGCCCGCTCGAAGGCGTCGAGGGGGCGGGCGTGCTCTCCGTGATGGCCACCTTCATCATCGGCCCGCCGCGACGGAAGGGCCCAGAGCCCGACCGCGAAGATCGCGATCGCCAATCCCAGCCGGACGACGGATTGCCGCCGAGTGGCCCCGAGGAGGCTGCTAGACGCCCAGCTTCTCACGGGTCACCGGGCTCTGACGCAGCTCCGTCGAGGACCCCTCGAACACGATGCATCCCTTCTCCATGATGTAGCCGCGATCGCACACGGCGAGCGCCACCCGCGCGTTCTGCTCGACGAGCAGGACGGTGATGCGGAGCCGCTTCAGCTCGCGGATCATGTCCCGGATGTGGCGGATGAGCGCGGGAGCGAGGCCCTGGGTGGGCTCGTCCATGAGGATGAGCCGGGCCCCCGCCATCATCACGCGCGCGATGGCGAGCATCTGCAGCTCGCCGCCAGACAGCGTCTTGGCCGGCTGGTCGATGCGCTCGCTCAGCCTGGGAAAGTGCCCGAACACCGCCTCGAGGCGCTCCCGGCGGAGCGGGGCTGAGCGCTGGGGCACCGCCGAGAGGCCCAGCTCCAGATTCTCGCGCACGGTGAGGCCGGGAAAGATCCGCCGGTTCTCCGGCACGAAGCCCACGCCGCGGCGCGCGATCTGATGCGGCGTCATCCGTGTCAGGTCGCCGCCCTCGAACTCGATCGCGCCACGAGTGGGCTTGATGAAGCCCATGGCCGTTTTCATGAGGGTGCTCTTGCCCATCCCGTTCTTGCCGAGGAGCGCCACCGCCTCTCCCTCCTGGACCTCGAGGGAGACCCCGAAGAGGATCGGGGTGGCCCCATAGCCCGCGTGGAGATCCCGGATCCGGAGCAAAGTTTAGTCGTCCCCGCCGCCCAGATAGGCGTCGAGCACCTTCGGGTCGCTGCGGATGATCTCCGGCGGCCCCTCGGCGATCTTCTCCCCGAAGTGGAGCACGGCGATCCGGTCGGAGATCCCCATCACGACACTCATGTCGTGCTCGATGAGCAGGACGGTGAGGCTCCGGTCGAGCGCGATCCGCCGGATCAGCGCCGTCGCCTCCTTCGTCTCTCCCGGCGTCATCCCCGCCGTCGGCTCGTCGAGGAGCAGGAGCGCGGGTTCGGTGGCGAGGGCGAGGCAGATCTCCAGATAGCGCTGCTCGCCGTGAGAGAGGTTCTGCGCGAGATCACCTCGCCGCGCGGTCAGGCCGAACGCGCCCAAGAGCTCCATGACGGGCCCCTCGACATCCGGTCTCCGCCAGAGCGAGGGCAGGCGGCCCGAGACGGGCGTGCGCGACTGCGCCGCCACACGCACGTTGTCGTACACGGAGATGCCGGGGAAGATGTTCGTGATCTGGAACGTCTTCGCCAGGCCCTGCCGGTTGATGACTTCCGGCGGGCGACCCGTGATCTCCGTCCCCCGAAGGACGATACGGCCGCCCGTGGGGACGTGCAGGCCGCTGATGACGTTGAAGAGCGTCGACTTGCCTGCGCCGTTGGGGCCGATGACGGAGAAGACCTCACCCTCCCCCACCGTGAAGCTGACGCCGGCCAGGGCCGCGAGCGCGCCGAAGCTCTTCGAGACGCCCGCGACCTCGAGCATCGCCCCGCCTCGGCTCACGCGGCCTCCCGCCCGGGTCGCCGGCGCAGCGCGTGACGGAAGCCCAGGAGCCCGCGCGGCACGAAGAGCACGATGAGAACCAGCACCACCCCGATCACGATGTTGTACCACTGCACGTAGGACGACACCTTCTCCTGGAGCACGGTGAAGAACACGCCGCCGATGATGGGGCCGACGAGCGTCCCGAGCCCGCCGATCATGACCATGATGAGGAACTCGCCCGATATGCTCCAGTGCAGGAGATCGGGCGTGGCGTAGGCCGCGCGGCCCGGATAGAGGGCGCCGGCGAGGCCGGTCAGGACGGCCGAGATCATGCAGACCCCCATCTTGTAGCGCTGAACGTTATAGCCGAGGAAGCGCGCCCGGTCCTCGTTCTCGCGGATCGCTACGAGCACCTGGCCGAAGTGGGAACGGACGAGCGCCCGGCACGCGAGGTACGCGAGCAGCAGGTACGCGACGACGAGATAGTAGAGCCGGGCCGGGGTGTCGATGGCGACGCCCGGCCACACCTGGGACGGCGGCAAGCCCTGGATGCCGTCGGAGCCGCCGAAGGTTTGCGTATAGCGGAAGAAGGTGTAGATCACCTCCGCGAAGATCAGGGTGAGGAGCGCGAAGTAGATGCCCCGGCGCGTGGTGGCGAAGTAACTCACCGCGAGCGCGTAGGCTCCCACCACGACCGCCGCGAGCCCCAGACAGAGCCAGAGGGACAGGACACCGCGCTCGAGCAGTACGGCCGTCGAGTAGGCGCCCAGGCCGAAGAAGGCGGCGTGACCGAACGAGACGAGGCCTGCGTAGCCCATCAGGAGGTCGAGGCTCAGGGCAACCGCCCCGAACAGGAGCGCGTCGAAGGCGAGGAGCAGGTAGTACTTCGACATCCACGGGATCAGGGGCAGCGCGGCCAGGGCGGCGAAGACGAGCCACCCCCGCCAGGAGAGGATCTTACTCAAGGACACCTTCGCGGCCGAAGAAGCCGCGCGGGCGGACGATCAGGACCACGATCATGATCCCGAAGATGGCGATGGCCACGCGCTGCGGGTTCATCCAGAGCGTCAGCAGGCTCTGGGCGATGCCGATCACGAAGGCGGCGACCACCGAGCCCCCCAGCGAGCCGATCCCCCCCAGGATCACCACGATGAAGGCGAGCAGGATCATCTCGACGCCCATTTGTGGATACACGGTGAACACGGGGGCCAGCAGCAGGCCCGCGATGGCGGCGAGGGCCGCCGAGCCCGCGAAGGTCAGGGTGAAGACGCGCGGCACGTTGACGCCGAGGCCGTCGAGCATCTCGGCGTCCTGGACGGCGGCGCGGACGACGATACCGGCGCGGGTCCGGGTGAAGAAGAGCCAGATGCCCAGGAGGAGGACCGACGAGACGCCGAGCAGGAAGAGCCGGTACTTCGGATAGGTCATGCCCAGGAGCGGAATCGAGCCCTCGATGGGCGGCAGGATCCGGCGCATGTCGCCGCCGAACACCTGGCGCGCGCCCTCGCGGAAGATCATGGCCAGGCCGAAGGTCACGATGAGTCCGTAGAGCGGCTCGCGCCCGTAGAGGGGGCGGAGGGTGGCGATCTCGGCCACGGCGCCCACGACGGCCACGAGCAGCGGGGCGGCCACCAGGGCGACCCAGAACGAGTTCGTGAGGGCGATCACGACGATCCCGGCGTAGGCGCCGAACATGTAGAGCTCCCCGTGCGCGAAATTCATCACGCCGAGGAGCCCGAAGATGACGGTGAGGCCCAGCGCGAGCAGCCCCAGCGCCGCGCCAAACACGACGCCATGCAAGAGCTGCGGCAACAGGACGGCGACGAGATACTCCACTACCCAGCCTCGACGGCCCGGCCGGTGCGGGGTCCACGACGACAGAACCCGCATCGGCCGGGCGCGAGCCCGCGGAGGTGCCCGAGGCTCATCATGCCGGGCGGCGCGTCACTTCTTCTTGATCTCCCACGTGAACCCCTCGACCGGATCCTTGCCGACCATGGCCTCGCCGATCGTGTCCTTGCCGGCGAGCGTCGCGATGGGAAGGTTCTTGCCGCCCTTCACCTGGTAGAGGTGCATGTCCATGACGACCTGGTGGTCTTCCTTCCTGATGCACTGGCGGCCGATGTGGGTGTTGTCGAGGCACATGCCCTCCTGCGCCTCCGCCACCTTGTCGGAGTCGAAGCTCTTCACCTTCTCCACCGCCGCCGCCCAGAACAGCACCGCGTCATAGGCCCCCGCCATGATGTTGGCGTCCACGCCGTACTTCTTCTTGAACTTGGCGTTGAACGCCTGCATGTTCGGATCCGGGTTATACGCGGAGTAGTGCGCGAGCTGGACGAAGCCCTCCATGGGCTCGGCGATCGCCGGCAGATCCTGCTGGAGGAGGAAGCAGTCGATGCCCGCCAGCTTGTACTTCCTGGTCATGCCGAAGGAGTGCAGCTGCGTCATGAGGCGGAGCGAGTCCGTGCCCGCGAAGGCCACGAAGAGCACGTCCGGGTTGCTCTGGTTGATCGCGCCGAACCAGGGGCTGAAGTCCTTGGTGTCGAGCGGCGCACCCGCCACCCCCACCACCTCGCCCCCCAGCTTCTCGAGCGCCGTCTTGAACTGGCGGCCGTCGGACTGGCCCATGGCGTAGTCGGTGTAGAAGATGTAGACGCGCTTGCCCATCTTGTCCACGATGTACTTCGCGAGCCCGGTGGCCTGCATGCGCGAGTCCGGCTGGTTCGAGAAGTAGTACTTGTGGAACTTGGTGGTGCGCATGAACTCCGCGCACGAGACGGAGTTCCAGTGGACGACCTTGTGCTTCTTGGTCACGTCCATCACCGCCATCGTCGACCCGCTCGACACGGCGCCGATGAGGAGCTTGACGTCGTCCTGCAGGATCAGCTTTTCGGCTTTGCGCACGGCGGGGCCGGGCTTGGTCTCGTCGTCCTCCGAGATCACCTCGATCTTGTGGCCGAGGACGCCCCCCTTGGCGTTCAGCTCCTCGACGGCGAGCTGGATGGCCATGGTCTGGTACTTGCCGTACCCCTCGAACACCCCGACCTTGGAGCCGAGGTCACCGATCTTGACCACCTTCTGGGCGGTGGCCGGAGACGACAGCCACCCGAGCACGGCGAGCGACACGAGCGTCGCGAGGAAGGGTCTACGCTTCATGGAATCCTCCTTGTGGATGTTGAGGACGTTTCGATCAACCGTGAGAGGGTCTGCGCGATCCGCTGGAGAGGCTCGCGCATCTTCGCGGGGTCGGGCGCCGCGACCGTCTGTCCCGTCGTGGCCTTCGGGGTCGAGCCGGGAGCGCCCGCCGGCCGGGGGCCGTTGTCCTTCGCGTAGCCCTCGGCGTCGTCCAGGGCGAGCCGCACCGCCACCGCCGCCTTGCTGTCATGCTGGGTGACCGCGAAGTCGATCAGGTTGTAGTAGCGCGTGATGGCCTCGAGGAACTTCCGGCCGCTGGCCGCGCGCGCCGCGGCGGACCCGCCCGGGTCGGCGAGCCTCCGATCGGCTTCCTGCGCCAGATCACGGGCGAGCGCGGCGAAGAACACCATGAGCCATCGCTCGGCGGCGGGGGCGTCGCCGGCCGCGATGGCCCCGCGCGTCGACGCCTCCAGGCCCGCGGGGAGGTCGGCCACCCGGGCCCGCATCTCGGCGCGCAGCGCCCCGTTGTCGAACAGCCCGAGCGCGACGTCGAACTTGCGCGCCTGCAGCGCGAACTTGATCTGCTTGAAGTTCGCCGACACCTCGTTGTCCCGTGGCACGTAGACGCCGACGTGATGGGCGAGGGCGGGGCCCTCCGCCACCGCGATGGCGAGGGCCAGCATCGCCGCGCTCGCGCGCGCAGACACGGCGATCCTCACGACCGCCTCGCCAGGCGCAGGGCCACCAGCACCGTGAGCCACCACGTGGCCGCGATGGTCGCGCCCCCGAACGGGATCCACATGGCCCGCTCGGCGATCGTCTTGGCGGGCTCGACGCCGTAGTACGGGATGAGCGCGCTCCAGAGAAGATAGCCGACCGGATACCCGGCGCCACCCGCACTGAGGAGCACGACCACCGCCCGGCGCGCGCCATCGGACCGGACCAGCGTCGCTGCCGTCATCGTCGTGGCGATGATGACGAGCCCCATGCCCTCCGCGTGGAGATGGAACAGCCGGAGGGCGGCATCGAACTTGACCATCGCCTCGTCGATCACCTGCTCGTCCACATCGCGCACGCCGACCAGCCCGTGCGTGGCCGGCCGGGCCAGGATGACGGAGCGCGCCCACCGCGTCAGCTCGAGCTTGAACTTCACCATGGACGCGCCCCCGACCTCGGCACATGCGATGAGGAGAATGGCGACGAGGAGCGCGGGAAGCGGCGGCCGCCGCCAGCCGTCGGAGCCGGCGTCCGTCACGCGGCCGGCCCCCGGCGGCATCCGGCGACGATCAGCGCGGCGAGAGCGACCACTCCGATGATGAGCGCGCTGCCCAGCGGGGTCAGGACATAGCGTTCCGCCATCTCGATACCGGCCTCGCGCCCCCGCTCGAGCACTGCGACGGAGTACGCGAGATAGCCCAGCGGGAAGAGCGCACCCACGGTGAGGAGCGCGAAGAGGGCGCCGCGCGCGCGCCGCCACGGGACGACGCTCGCCCCGATCGTGCCCACCAGGATCACGAGGGGGCCCAGCCCTTGCGCGTGGGTATGGAAGAAGGACAGGCCCGCCTCGACCGCGTACAGGGCCCGGGCCGTGACCTCGGCGTCGTACTCGGCCGAGCCGGCCAGACCGTGGGCTTGGGAGTTCGCCGCCACGCGCGCCACGGCGTACCGCGCGACCTGCGGGCGGAACTGCGAGATGACCGCGCCGGCTGTCTCGCCGAGCGCGATGACGAAAAGGCCCACCAGAATCACCACCAGCGGGGGACGCCTCATGCAGGTCTCGTTCGCCTCGATCCTCAAGAACGGGAGGTCCAGCCCGGGCCGAGGGTACTTGACTGGTGTCCATCCTGTCAATTGTCGGTAGGATGCATGTCGGTAGAATGCACGGATGCCCGGGGCTACCGCTTCCTCCTCCGCCCGCGCCCTGGCTGAGAGGGTTCGAGCCCACGCGGAGGTCGGGTATCAGATCGTGGTGTAGCCACCGCTCACGCTGATAGTCTGCCCCGTGATCCAGGAGGCCAGATCCGAGGCGAGGAAGGCCACCAGCGGCGCAATGTCGTCGGGCCTCCCCAGGCGCTTGATCGGGTAGGCCTGGAGGATCTTCTCGCGGTTTGCCTCCCAGAAGCTCCGGTCGGCGTGGCCCGTCTCGACCCAGCCGAACGTCACCGCGTTCACCGTGATACTGGCGCGCCCAAGCTCGCGCGCGAGCGTGCGCGTGAGGCTCAGGACGCCCCCGCGCGCCGCCGCCGTGATGCTGAGCTGCGCCTGGCCGACGCGCGCGGAGTCGCCGGCGATGTTGACGATGCGGCCGCCCTTGCGCTCGACCATGGACGGGGCGATGGCATGGCAGCAATTGAGCACGCCGTACATGCCGACGTCGATCTGCGCGCGCCAGTCCTCCGGGGCGGTCTCGAGGAAGAACTTCCGGCGGACCATGCCGGCATTGTTGACGAGCACGTCGATCGGACCCCACTCACCTCCGATGCGCTCGACCATGCGCCCGACGGCCGCGTAGTCGGTGACGTCGGCCCCCACCGCGATGGCACGACCGCCGGCCGACCGAATCTCCGACGCGGTCGCCTCGGCCGCATCCTTCGACGTCGCATAGTTGACGGCCACCGCTGCCCCTTCCCGTCCGAGCACGAGCGCGATCTCGCGACCGATGTCCCGGCCCGCTCCCGTGACCAGCGCGACCTTGCCCGCGAGGCCCAGATTCATGCTTTCCCCCCGATTGATCGAGCGACGGGAGTCGCGGCTCGATCAGGCTACCTTCGGTTCCCGCCGCTCGCGCACCACGGGCAGCCCGTGGAGGCGGCTCGCGCGTTTGGTCCGGATCCCCTCCCGTCCATCGCCGGCTCAGTGGCCGGCGCCGGGGATCGAGACGCCCTTGAAGGCGGCGAGGCGCCTGGCGAGCGGGCTGTTGCGGCTCCGCCCCGTCCGCACCTGCCCATCGATGATCACGCAGGAGATACCAGGGATGTCGCCGCGCGCGACCGCCTCGAAGGCATCACGCGCCTTGGAGGCGGCGGGCGCGTCGCAGACGACGAGGTCGGCGGGGGCGCCGAGGGCGAGCGTTCCCGAACCCGCGGCCAGGCGGAACGCGCGCGCGTTGTTGCCGGTGGCGAGCGCGATCGCGATCTCCGGTGCGAGGTCGCCGAGCGAGGCCATCTCGCAGATGGTCTTGATCACCCCCATCGGCATGACACCCGTCCCCGTCGGCGTGTCGCTCGCGAGGCATACGCGCGCGAGCGCGCCCGCCTCGCGCGCCAGCTCGACGATGTAGAGCGCGGAGCGGAGGTTGCCCGCCTGCACGATCTGCAAGGCCATGTCGGTCTCGCGGACGATCGTCGCGAGGCCGTCCTCGTCGAGCGAGGTGGTCCCGCCGTTCACGTGCCCGCAGACGTCGGGACGCAGGTGCAGGAGCACGTCGTGACTGATCGGGCTCGAGCCCGGGATCGAGTTGCCGCCCGAGTGGGACATGACGCAGAGCCCGTGCTTCTGCGCCCGGCGAACGTCCGGCTCGCCGTCCCGCGGGTGGGCGTAGTCGCCGAAGCCGTACTTGGCGTGGCGCACGCCGTGGCGCGCCATCTCGGCGAAGTCGTCGTCGGTGAGCCCGGGCTCGAGCACGACCGAGCCCGCGTTCACCTTCATGCCGTTGGGGTGAAAGTTCGCGAAGCACTTCGCCGCGGTGATGGCGAGGGCTTTCGCGGCCACCGGATCGTGCGGGCGGCCGGGGGCGTGGACCCCCTCGCCGGCGGACACGACGCTCGTGATCCCGCCGTGGACGTAGGAGTCGAGGAAGTCCACCGTCTTCTGGCGCGGCGTGTAGTCGCCGAGGACCACGTGGCAGTGGGAGTCGATGAGCCCGGGGATGACCGTCGTGCCCTGGCAGTCGACGACGACGTCGGCCGCGGCCGCGGCCGTCCTCGCCGCGGCGCCGATGGCAACGATCAGCCCGCTCTCGACCAGGATCGCCTCGGCCTCGAGCCGGGGCGCCGCCAGCACGCCTGTTGCGAGGGCGCCGATATTGACGAGGCCGAGCGTGGCCACGAGCTCAGTAGTCGCCGAGGCAGCGGTCGACGGCGGCCTTGGCCGCCCGCCAATCGTAGGCCTTGAACATCCGGGTGTTCACCACGGGCTGCGCGGCCGAGTAGAACATCTCGTACTGGAGCTGGCGGCCGCCGAACTCTGTGCCGACGAAGTCCCAGATGAGCTTGATGAGCTTGATCCGGTCGCGCGCGTTCGCCACGCCCGACCGGTAGTAGCGCTCCGTGTCCGCCCGGGTCTCCGGGTTCGTGAAGCTCGCCTCGGACGAGGGCACGGCCTGGAACGCTCCCCCCGCCAGCTCGCGGAGCGTCCGCATCATGTCCACGATGAGCCGGCGCTGGAGGCTCATGCCGGCATAGACGTACTGGGGGTGTGGGCGGGCCACGCCGTTCCCCACCAGCGGGAAGCGCTCGGCCGCCTGGACAAGCGCATCGAAGCTCGCGCAGAGCGCGGCGATGTCTCCGCCAAGGGTGGCCTGGGCGGCCGCGTTCTTCTCGTTGCTGTGGAGCTCCACGAGCTTCATGGCGAGCCCGGCCATGAACTCGAGCTTCACCGAGAAGCGCACGAGCGACTGAAAGTTCGCCAGCGTGTGCGAGGGCGACTCGTGGAACTGGGCGTTGACGAGATCCACGTTCCGGTAGACGAACACCTGCTCCCAGGGCACGAACACGTCGTGGAACACGACCGTGGCGTCCACCTCGTCGAAGCGCGAGGAGAGCGGGTAGTCGTAGACACTCGTCGCCATCGCGGCGAAGGGGCGGCGCGGGTAGAGTCGCAGGCCCTCGGCGGCAATTGGCACGACGAAGGAGAGCGCGTAGTCCTCATCGCCCGGAACAAGCGGCGTGATGTAGCTGAGGAACAGCCAGTCCGCGAGCACCGCGGAGGTCGCGATGGCCTGGGCGCCGCGGACGACGATGCCGCCCTCGCGCTCGGCCACCACCCCCGGATAGAGAAACGGCTCCGGCTGTCGATGGGCGGGCTGCGAGCGGTCGATCTGAGGCGGCACGATCGCATAGGTGACGTAGAGATCCTCGTCGCGCGCGCGCTCGTAGCACCGCACGACATGGTCGCCGAAGCGCGCCCCGCCCCGGTCGAAGAGCTGGCGCCACGCCGCGAAGGCCGTCAGCACGCTCGCGACGTGATCGGGGGTGCGGCCCATCAGGCCGTACGAGGGCTCCGCCCAGAAGCGGTGCACGCGCCGCCGGGCGCCGAGGTCCTCGGCCGAGCGCGGGACGAGCCACATGTTGCTGTGGCGCCGTCCGCTCCCCGGCTCGGCGAAGGTGAGCGCCGGATCCGCGGCGGCCGCGCCCGCGCGGTCGTACGTCTGGGCGATCCACTTGATCGGCTCGGCAAACGCGGGATGGACCGTGACGTCCTTGACCCGCTCGCCGTCGAGATAGATGGCGCGGCCGTCTCTCAGAGCGGCGACGTAGGCGCTTCCGGTTCGCATGGCCGCTCACCTTACCATAGGCGGCGGGCAGGGATACGACCCAGCGCAGCGCCGGTCAGCGCCAGGCTCGTGATCGACAGCATGACGATGAATGACGGGAAATCACACCCGGATGGGTGACCGACGATATACTGAGGGCCCTCATGACCCTTGTGATGGGAGCGTACTTCTTCTTCATCGGGCTCATCCTCGCCCACCTCGAGATCCAGATCGAAGGCCCCCACGGCTGGGCCGAGAAGCTACCTACCTGGCGCTGGGACAGCCCCCGCGTGCGCCGCTGGTTCGGGAAACCGATCACCGGATATCACCTCTGCCTGGTGACCTGCATTCTCCTCTTCCTGCACGTGCCCCAGTTCTACGGCGGCTCTTGGGAGCGTGAGGCGGATTTGCTCGCGATGTTCTTCTTCCTGACCGTGACCTGGGACTTTCTCTGGTTCGCGTGCAACCGCCATTTCGGCGTGGCCCGGTTCCGCAAAGGCCAGATCTGGTGGTTCCCGGCCTGGAAGCTCGGTGTTCCCCAGCCCTACCTCATGGGGATCACGCTCTCCCTCTGCGCCGCGCTCGCGCCCGCCCTCTGGACGGGAGCGTGGGCAGATCGCGCCCGGCGCTGGGGCCTCATCTTCGGCGAGTTGCTTGCCCTGACCATCGCCGTGACAGCCTTTACCCTCCGCCCGCGGCGACGGGACTCGGTAACTCCTCGTAGGGTCCGTGACGCGGTGAAGATCAAGCCCAAGTAGCCGCGCCTCTATCGCCGGCTCAGAAGGGAACAGAGGTGCCCCTGTTCCCTATAACGAGGCGAGCCAGCGTCGAAGCTTGCGGACCGGCCCGCCGCTATCGACGCTCGACGCTTCGCCGTCGCTGAAGACGACCCCGTCGTGCACGGGTTCCCCCCTCGGCAAAAGCTCAGCCACTCCCGCCTCCAGGGCGTGTGCGGCGTCGCTCATCAGCTCCCCCAGCTCGGCCACGAGGCCGTGCGGCGACCGCCCGCCCCAGTCGACATAGCGGTAGGGGTGGGTCACGTGCTCCGAGTGTGCCGTGCGGCCGCAGTCCGCGCAGACGCGGACGCCGCACGTATCGCAGTAGAGGACGGCCAAGTGGTCGGGATCGTGCGAGCAACACAGGGCAGAAGCCGGGAGGTGACGCTCTACCGATTGCACGGCGAGGGCCACGCCGTCGGTCGCTCGCAGTCGGGCGCCGAGCTCGCTCGCCCGCTCGCGGATCTGCGGGCGTCGGCAGGCATCGAAGGCGGCCATGAGACGCTCGCTGTCGAGCCGGCGGATCGGAATCGGCTCCGGCCCGGCGCCCGCATCCGCGACGATGCGCCCCCAGAAGAACTGATCGCCGAAGAACGGCACCACGACCGTGGGCAGCCCGGCACGCAGGCCCGCCGCCGTGGTCCCGGCACCGCCGTGATGGCAGACGGCCCGACAGCGCGCGAACAACCAGTCGTGCGGACAGTCGCCGATCACATAGACGTTCGGCGGGGGCGCGTCACCGCCCAGGTGCGCCCAACCCTCCGACACGATGCCGCGCGCACCAGCCTTCTCGAGCGCCGTGAAGATGGTGCGGGTGAGGGCGGCGGGGTCTTCGGCAACGACCGAGCCGAACCCGACGTAGATCGGCGCCTCGCCCGCCGCGAGGAAGTCGAGCAGGGACTGCGGCGGCTCGTAGGCGTGGGCCTGCTCGTTCTCGATGAAGTTCGCCAGGTCGATGTGCGGGCCCCAATCCTTCGGCTTGGGCACCAAGCTGGCCGGCCACAAGTAGGTGAAGGATACCTCGTGGTCCTCGAGCAGCGCCGCGCCGTCGGTGAGCGCGATGGGCGGGAGCTTCAGGGTCTCCATACGAAACGCGTCCACCAGGTCGCCGATGCCGGCCCAGACGAGCAGGTCGACTATCCCGTAAGAAAAGAAGTTCTCCACCGGGCGATGCGTGCTCGGATCGATCTGGGCGAACGGGTGTGGGAAGGCGCACGTGGCATTCCACGGCATGGTGAAGATCATGTGCAGGGGGATGTGCAGGGCCTCGGCGCAGTGAATGTGGCCGTAGCTTGGTGGGTTGGCCACAATGGCGTCGGCCCGGAAGGGCCGCGCGCCGGGCCGCTCGGGATCCTCTTCCGTACAGGCCCGCCAGGTGGATGCGAGAATCTCCGCGATCATCGCCCGCTTCTTCGGCACATCCTCCCAGATCTGATTGAGGTGTGTCGGAACGATGCTGCCACCCGTCTTGACGATGTACTCCATCATCTCGTGCGGATTGCCCCCGAGCGGATAGAATTCCAGTCCGGCACGCTCGACCATGGGCCGGAACTCGCGGTGAGTCGCGATGCGCACGCGGTGCCGCTCCGCGAGCCGGCGGCCGATCGGAATGAACGGCTGGACGTCGCCGCGCGAGCCCACGACCATGACCACGATGGACAACGACGGTAGGCGCAGCGGCTCGGGTGGGGGGGCGGGGGCGGCCGCGAGCTCGCTGGTGTGTGCGGCCAGCCACGGGGCGGCATGCGTGAAGCAGCTCGCGGCGTGATCGAAGTCTATCTGCAGGCCGCCGCCGGCCCCGGCCGAGACGACCTTGAGCCCTCGCACGGCGGCGGAACGTAGGCGGCGACTGTGTAGCCGTCGCCGCAGGAAGGCGCTGGCGACCGCGTCCAGGAAGCTTTGTTCCCCGCTCTCACTCACCGCGTCTCACCCGGCGCCAACCCGCAAACCGTCCAGTACCTCTTCGCCACTTGGACACCGCTGCATCACGAGCCCCCTGCAGAGCCAAACGATGACCTCGTAGGACCTGGCGGGAGTGTAGGCGGGTTGTACTCCCGTGTCAAAGCACACCACTGCCCTGGCTCCGTACCCCGCGGGAGACCCGGAAACCGTGTTACGACCTTCTCTGGCCCGTGAGCGATGCGCGGAGATCCGAGGTCGCGCCCCTCGCCCTTCCTGATGGAGAGCCCAGGCCGTCGAGCGCCTGGATGACGACTTCTCCGCGGCCGCACGTCGGGCACTGAACGTTCGCGGCGGCCCGTTCCGCGACGGTCAGCGCTACCTCGAAGCTCTTCTTACAGCTCTCGCACATGAACTCGTACGTGGGCATCGACTTCCTCCCGACGTGTCCGACAGCCTTCGTGTGCCGAGTGAAGAGAACCTGGCGCTTCTTGGGCACCTATCGTTGTCGGGTGACGAGTCTTCGCATCTTGGCCAGAAGTAACCTCAGGGACTCCATGAGTTTTCTCATTGCGCAACCCCCCTTGCACCGACCAGCAGATCAGGAGCGGCGCCAGGGGGAGCACGCCCACACAAGCGCACCTGCCCGCCATCCGCGTGGTCAACGAGGGCATCAAGCTGCTCTGCGTGCATCATGGCTCTCCAAGAGCAGGTTCACCAGGCTCGGCCGTGGCGGCAGCTTGCCGCGCCACCAGACCCACGGCGCTTGGGCCGGTAACTCCCTCAGCGGCTCGACGCGCCGGTCACCTTCGCGCAGCCGCGTCCGCGCCCGGCTCGGCTACCCCCGGATTCCCGCGGGTCGCACGCTGGACGATGGCGTCCTCCTCGGGCAGCGGAGCGGTCCTGGGGGGCGCGAGCTGCAGCTTGAAGCCGGCGAGCTCGCGCAGGCCCACCTTCTTGCCGCTCGGGAGCTCGAACCGGTCGCCGAAGAAGAACGAGCGCGTATAGCGGATGACGTGCCCGGGTAGGAGCCGGTTCACCTCGGGATGTGTGGCCTCACCGGCGGCCACGATCTCGAGCAAACAGCCCTTGTGGGGGATGCAAGCGATCTCGCCTCGGTCACCGAACATGGCCGCATCGTAGTAGGTAGAGAGGCGCCTCACCTCCATGATCTCGCCGAGTCCAGCGGGGTGACGACGGATGTGGTCGAGCGTGCAATAGGCTCCCATGGCGATTCCTCCTGTTGGCGGTGCCGATCTCGTCGCGCTAGACGTGAAGGGACGAGGCTTGTGGGGCGGGTCGCGGGCACACAAGCGCCCCCGCCGGCCATCGAGATGGTCAACGCGGGCGCCGAAAAGCTGTGCCAGAACCCGGAGTAGCGGCATTGCCGCCCTTCCTGAGGGTCAGATCGAGAAGCGACTAGACCCTATGCCTCTCGGGTCAGCCAGTCAAGCCGTCATGACGGGGCTCCGGGGATCGAGACCCGTCGGCGTCATGCCTCGCCGCGTGTCCCCCGGGACGTTCTCCCGCCACGCCGCGGTCGTAATGCTTCCCTCCATCACCGGATGAGGTCGATCACCCCCTCGACCGCCGCCGGATGTCCGGAGATGACGAGGCTGTTGGTCGGGTAATAAGGCACGATCCGCACCGAGGGCGGCGCAACCCACGAGAGGGTGTACGCCACTTCCCCCGCCCGCGCATACGTGAGCGGGACCACCTTGATGGTGAAGGCTTCGTCGCCGACCCGTCCGGCCGGGACGATCCACATGCCTTCCGCTCTGCCGAGGAGGGTGTAACCGTGCAGGGCGAGCGCAGATTTCAGAAGCTCGAGCGCTTCCGCCGGAGAAACACCCTTCGGAGCAAGCAATGTGATCTTGCCCTTGACCTGGTCAGGGTCGAAGAGAAACGTGATTCCCGTGAGCGTGGCAACCCGCTTGACGACGGCCTGGATGTCTGCGCTCTCGAAAGTGAAGGGCCCAGGGGTGTCGGCCGAGGCCCCACCTGCGGCGGACACGAAGAGAAGGCACAGGAAGACACCCGTCAACAGCGTCGCCTCCAGTAGGGAGAAATGCCTCGGCCATCTCATGATCCTCACCTCCTGCACGTCCGTCCCACGTGGCCACGCACGTCAGCCACTCATCACCCGCCGTGTCCACCCCTGGGGTTTCAGCCGACCGGCACCGAGAGGCTCGCTATTCGGGGCTGCACCAGCCTCCTGAAGTCCACGAACCGGAGCTTCGCGGTGAGCGTGTGGGTTCCCGCGTTGAAGACGATCTCGTCGTTGTCGGCGAGCCGTTCGTCGACCAGCACTGGCAGTCCGAAGAGGTTGCCGAACGGCGGCATGGAGCCAACGTCACACGCTGGAAAGGTGTCCCGGAATTCCGACTCCTGGGCCAACCGCACCTCCTCGGAACCAAGGACCGCGCCAACCTTCCTGAGGTCCACTCGGCGGTCCGCGGGCAGCACGACCATGACCTCCCTTCTCCTCCACTGGGAGGGATCCGCACGATTGGAGTGTGCTCGCAAGGATGCGGACGAGTCAACCCGGGTGCGACGGAGCGGTCGTCTACCTCGACGACGAGCAGCCGCGGCTATGTCGCCGCTACGGTCACTTGCCTATTCGCTGCCACCCGGAGCGGCCAGCACATGGCACGCGCACCCGTCGCCGCCGTTCGCCTACGTCATCGTCGCCGGGCTTGGCGTGGACACTAGCTGATCAGGCGATGACGCCGGCCGTCCTGAGCGCGGTCAGCCACCGGGCGAGCTGCCGGCCAGTGGCGTGTCGTCGGCCGGCCCGCCGACGATCCTCATGAGCCGCGCGGCCATGTCGCGGCCGGCGGCGGCGATGACCACCCAGCCGTCCCTCGCCCGGTAGGGCGGGCGCCCGCCCTCGCCACCCTCGGCGCCGGTCGCCAGGTAGTACGACGTCGGGATCTCGACCATCGTGAGCGCGGAATCCAGCAGACACACATCGACGAGCTGGTCCTCGCCGGTGCGCTCGCGGTGGCGAAGCGCCGCCAGCATGCCGATCGTCGCGTGCAGCGCGGTGTAACGATC